>WNGL01008283.1_pt1 | contig 13878 bp, 14 predicted proteins | sample 5400591 | NCBI WGS metagenome assembly WNGL01 (sample SAMN13153377, study PRJNA577476) | soil metagenome | isolation source: 80 cm soil or saprolite under Garry oak tree replicate 1 | place: USA:California | collected 2016-06-15
TACTGTGGAAAACATGTGGATGAACGGTGGAAAGCTTGTGGACATTTTGTCACGTCCCGGAAATCTTTTCGCGCGTCGGCCGATAATTCCGGCCGTTGCTGCATGTGGATGCGCCTTCGTCCCTCCTTTCGCTTGCGTGCGACGCGCAGGGCGCGCAGAATGCAGCCTTCCGTGACGCTCCATCGCTTCGACGAAACAATCAATGGCCGTGCGTACCGCATCGAGGTGTCGTCGGTCGGTTCCGACAAATGGCGCGCGCAAATCGCGCGGGCGCCTGGCGGTTCGCGCGCAATGATGCCGTTTTATGGGCGCACGCCAGACGAAGCCGTCCAGCATCTGAGCAGCTGGCTCACCCTGAACCACCACGCGAGAGCAGGCACTCAGGTATAGTGGCGCGATGCGCGCCAGGATCTGCCTGTGCATTCTGACGTTCGTGGCCGCCGGATGGTCCGCGGCGGCAGTTTCCGCGCAGCAGCCGGCCTGGCAACCGCCGTCTTCCGCGCCGGGACCGCCCGCGCGCCAGGGCCGGCCGCCGGATTTCGGCCGCATGCTGCAGCAGCAGGCGGAAACCGACAAGACGTGGCGCGAAGCGGCCGCCGACCGCATGCAGATCGACAAGATCACGTATCGCAGCAGCGCGGACGGCATGGAAATCCCGGCCTGGGTCTTTCAGCCGCTGACGATCCGCGGCCCTAAACAGCATCCCGCGCTCGTCTGGACGCATGAAAACATCCGCGGCCACCTTTACGAGCACTACATTCCTTACATTCGGGAGGCGACCGCACGCGGGTACATCGTGATCGCGCCGGAGTACCGCGGCAGCATCGGCTACGGCCAGGCGTTCTATGACGCCATCGACTATGGCGGCCGGGAAGTCGACGACGTCGTCACTGCCGCCGATGTGCTGGCAAGCAAATATCCCGGCGTCGATCCGGCGCGCATCGCCGTCATCGGCTGGAGCCATGGCGGTATGATCACGCTGCTCGCCGTCACGCGGAATCCCACCCGCTTCAAGGCGGCCGTTGCCATGGTTCCGGTGACGAATCTCTTTCAGCGGCTCGCCTGGAAGGGCGTCGAGCGGCAGCATCACGCGATCGATCCGGCGAACATCTACGGCGGTCTGCCAGCGCAGCGGCATGATGTCTACAAGGATCGGTCGCCCGTGTACCAGATCGACAAGCTCCAGATTCCCTTGTACGTCGGCGTGACGCGCAACGACGACGACGTGAACTTCGAGGAGGACCAGCAGCTCGTCGATGCACTGCGATCCCGCAAGCCCTTTCTGGCGACGACCACGATCTATGACAATCCGCCTGGGGGCCACACGTTCGATCGCCGTGTCGATCCGAAAACCTGGCAGCCAGAAAACACGCGCGAACAACGGGACTCGTGGAACCGCGTCTGGACGTTCCTCGACTGGAACCTCGATCCGTACAACGACGCCGCAAGACAAACGGGACGGTGATTCGTCATGTCTCCAGAGCCCGCGCGCAAGTGTCCCCGCTGCGGTGGTGACATGACCGACTCCGGAGCGCTTTACTCGGCCGTCCGGATGTCGTTCCGGCCGCAGGACGCGAAGTTCATCACGCTCCAGACCGGTGACGTCATGACGAAGGCGATCATGTGCCGCGGCTGCGGCACGATCGAGATCGTCGGCGACGTCAACAAACTCCGCCGGCTGACCAGCGAGCCGGAGGCGTAGCGCCAGGCACAAGGAGTCGACTCCGGCACGCCGCTCGCACTACGAAACCGGCGGACTGATCGCCGTCCCTCTGCTGTTGGCTGGCGTCGCGCTGGTCGCATGCTACCTGCCGGCGCGTCGCGCGTCGCGCGTCGACCCGCTCACGGTGTTACGCATTGACTGATGTCTGAAGCTGCGACGTGCACTGCGGGCAGCGCGTCGCCTTCACCGAAATCGTCGACGCGCAAAACGGGCATTCCTTCGTCGTCGGCGCCGCACCCTGTTCGTGAGGCTCGACGCCACTTTTGATGCGATTCACCTGCTTGATGAGGAGGAAGACCGCGAACGCCACGATGACGAAGCCGATCATGTCGTTCAGCAGTTGACCGTACGCAATCACCGGAATGCCGCGCGTCTTCGCCTCGGCGAGCGACGCCGGAATCCCCTTCGAATGGTCGAGCACGATGAACAGACTTCCGAAGTCGGCCCTTCCGAGCACGAGGCCGAGCGGCGGCATCAGAATGCCTTCCACGAGCGTCGTCACGATTTTGCCGAAGGCGGCGCCGATGATGACGCCGACTGCGAGGTCGATGACGTTGCCTCTGGCGATGAAGTGGCGGAATTCCTTCAGCATGGGAGAACGAAGGTACACCAATGAAGGAGGGGGAGCAATGACCAGCTATCCAATTACGGGCTCGAGCAACCGTTTCAGCGTCTGCAGCCGGTAACTTCCATCGTCGGCATTGTGATAACCGACCCGGCGTTCCGCGGGCGTGAGGTCGCCGAAGTTCTTCATCGGCTCGAACTCGTGTCCTTCGTGCCACTCGTTGAACGAGTTGACGAACACGAGGAAGAATCCGCGATGCCGGTTCGCGAGCGCCGGGTCGGTCTGCAGCACGATCGTCGTGCCGAACGAGTCCTCGATGCGGCCCTGGCCGAGCGACATCGCGAGCGCGCGGTCTTGCGGAAGGCTGAAGTCGAGGCTTCGCGTCGGCGGCTCGAACGGCGGCTGCCGATAGCACGAGCCGGCGTCGATGACGCGCGGCGCGAACCGGTCGAAGCCGGGATTGATGTTGAACGAGAACACCAGATTCGCCGAGCTCATGCCTGCCGCGACGTTCGGCCACGAGGAGGGCTCGACGTACGGATCGTACACGGCGATTCCGTCGAAGCCGCCCGCCTGCGCCCGGGCAGGGTCGAGCGTGTCGGCCAGCAGCGTCACGTGGTCGAAATCGTCGCGCACCGTCTCGCGGACGAGATCGGTCTGGCGGTGCCAGTCCTGGTTGTTCACGTAGTTGGGCACAGGAGCGGTCACACCGTGGCAGTCGGTGCTCTGCGGCGGCAGGATCGTGCCGAAAGACTTGAACACGGGACCGACCTTGCCATCCGCGTTTGCGAGGAGCAGAAGCGCGTCCCATCGCCGCCGTTCGCCGTACTCCCGAAGCAGGTACAGGATGTCGCTCGCGTACCGGGTGCCGCGGTCATCCGCGTACGGCTCGAGATGGAAGGTCACGTGGATGTCGTGAGCGCGCATGACGTCCATTAGCAGCGGCACGGCCGCGTTCTCGTAGCTGTCGCGACCCCACCAGCTCACGTTTATCGCGCCGACGCCCGCGTCGGCGATCCAGCGCGCGTGACGCTCGAGCGTCGCGGCGTCGCGCGAGTCGTACGCGCCCAGCAACGGCATGCACCGCGACGTGATGTCGACGGGAGGATCGAACCCGGGATCTTCCCAGTGCCTGAACGGGCTCAGGCCGTACCACGGGTAGTACTCGAAAACGAAATGGCGCCGGAGATCAGGAAAATCTCGGCGGAGGTAGGCGAACTGCGCACGTCCTACGCGCTCGCGTTCGTCCGCCCGCAGCACCTGAGCAGCTGGAGGTCTCGGACGAACCTGGATGTCCTGTGCCGCGGCGAACGGCGCGGCCGCGCACATGCCGAGAAACCGTCGGCGGGAGACAATCATCTGATTGGTCCTGAATGAATGGTAAACCTGCAGCCGACCGGGTCGTCAACGTCAGCCCTGCCTTGGGCACAGGGAGGGGCACGCGCGTGAATCTCGACCGCACCTGCGATCGCAGCCATTATTTGACGAGCTGTCCAATCGCGGTCCGACACCGCCGACTTTCAGAGGCCTGGAGGACGAGCGGTGACAGCCTTTGTCAGTTCCGTTTTGCCCTGGTTGTATGGAGCTGAGCCGACGCGCGCAGGGTGAGGTGAGGGTGACGTTGAGCCGGGGCGGCATTGTCACCTCTGCGCGCCGGGCGAACCCGAAGTCGTTGGCGGGACGACACGCGTCAGACTTGCTGCTCATGCCAGACGGTTCCGTGCAATCAATAGAGAATCACGAACTCGCCGTTGCGGGTCGGAGCTGCGGCCGCGCAGCTCCAGGCCGGCACGCCTGGCGCGCGGCCCGGCTCGCCAATCGGATGACCGTTTTGGTCGAACACCTGCCAGGCGATTCCACCGCCTTTGTTCCAGCCCGTGCCTTCGGTCCATGCAAGGATGACCTGGCCGTGATTGTTCGCTGCGAGAAAAGGATGCTTCCGATTCTTCGTTGCGCTCGGCGCGGCGAACGTCCCTGATCGCTCGCCGGTCAGTGGATCGATCCGCGTCCATTGCACTTGGCCGGCAGTCTCCCACGCGGCCAGAATTCCCACCGATGCATCCGTCAGCGAGAAGCTGCTCATCGGACAGGCACCGATATTCCAGTCCTGCAGTTTGTCGTCCGCAAATGTCAGCCCGCGATCCCGTGACGTGAGCAAGTATGTATCGCGATGCACGCTTTCTGTCGCCGCGCGGTACAGAGCGTAGAGTGTTCCTCGGTGGTCAGCCATGGCGGCCACGGCGCAGCACCCGCAGGCGCCCGTCGATGCGTTCGAGGCCGCGATCTCTTCGGCAAACGTCTGGCCGTCATCGCTCGAGCGCGTAATCCACACGCGGCGATCGGCTTCGCCGCGCAGCCCGGGCTCAAACGCGTGCCATGCCACGTACACATTTCCAGCAGGATCGGCGGCCACCGTGCCACCGTCAAGTCCAGCGAGACGGCGCTGGACAACATCGCGCTCGGGTTCAAATGCCGTACCCGCCGCGTTCATACGCGTATAGAGGACGGGCGTGGCATCACCGACCGCCTTCGGGAGCGCTTGGCTCGATCCATGCCACGCGACGTGCACGCGGCCGTTCTTGCCGATCGCGAGATGTCCGCCGCGCATCGTGCCAGTCGCCTCGACGCTTCCGGCGTGCGCATTCACCTGAATCGCTTTCGAAAGCATCCCCTCACGCAGGAGGCGAGCATAGAACAGATCCCCGTGCGCCGCATCGCCCTTGAAATAGAGCACGTGCACGGCGCCCTTCCCATCGATGGCGACCTGCGGTTGAATGCCGCCGGGGGGTAGGCGCATCAACGTGACCGGTGCGATCGCCGAGGCAGCACGATCGGCGACGAGTGATATGAGAAAGGCCGGAGCAAGAATCAGAGACCAGCCAGATGCTTTGATCATCGCTGCGTCACCATGAGCAAGCTTAAATCAGAATTGGCTGGTGGACGGCCGTAATGCCTGCAGCGGCGCTGGGTGGATAGATACGGTCGAATCAATGTGGTCGAATGGCGAAGAACACGCTGAACTCTGCGGCGGCTCGACCGCCGTAGAACGGCCGGAGCATCTCGGGAACGACAGAGAGCCCGCCGCTGCCGCCAAGGCCCGCCTTCATGCCATGGCGTTCGCCGAGCCAGCGCGTGTAACCGATCTGCAACTTCGTCACGGTAAACGTTTCGTCGTCTGGTAGCGGCAGCACGAGTTCTGTGGTCGTTTTCCCGACGATCTCGCCACGCGCGAAGAGCGTGTCATCGGCCGTCCAGTCCATCGCTGTCTCTGCGGTGATCGCCGAGGTCGATTGGTTCGCTTCCCGGTTCTGGCCCCACGCGACCGTCGTCGCCCACAGACGCGAGTTCACCAGACGGTGATAAGTCGCCGACGCGGTGACCCGATTGACATCCTCGCGGGGGCCGGATGCACGGAACTCCGCCTCCCTCAGATGACCCGCGGAGACCTGGATGGCCCATTGCGGCGATGGCATGAGCCAGAGCCGACCCGAGTACGAATCAAGCGCGCCAAAGTCGAAATCCCAACGCTGATCGTCTGGTTCTCGACCATTGAAGACAGATGCCTCAACCTTCCATTTCCTTCCGTACACGCCGCCGGTAAACACACCGAAGCTGATGTGACTGGAGTCGAGCCAGTGGTGCGAAATTGGCGCGATCGGATTCGGCATGGCCGATAGACGATGCGGAAAAGCCGTTGGGCCGAGGGCCGGTTCGCCAGCGGGCCCTCCGTACAGCTCGAAGGCCACAGCATCCGTCATTGCACGTCGATAGTCGGCCGCGACTTCCACGAACACGTCATGCGGATGTTGGCGGTCGTGGAGGGCCGCACCGTTGCAGGACTCTCCACTCTGCAGCAAGGTCGGATACCCGCACTTGCCGACGGTCAGCGGCTCGAGGCTCAGCATCGTTCGGAACAACAGTTGGCCACCCCCAAGTTCGCGCTGCGCCATCCCCATGATCCAGTTCGTACTCCCGAACTGATCGTCCCCGCGGTCGCTGCCGGTCTTCGTGAATTGGACGAAGGCATTGCCGTGGAGCATCAGCATCCACGGTCCACTGTGCCGCATCGCGCCCTGCATCGGCGAGGCATCCGGGAGCCACGACGTTCCGGACCCGTCTCGGGTGTCAGCGATCCCGAGCGGGTTCTCGGGCATCGGCATCGACATCCGCTGTCCAGGCGGCATCGGCATCTGCTTTCCAGGCGGCATCGGCATCTGCATGCCACCCTGACCGGGGGAAGGATTTGGTTGTTGTGCCGCTGCGCGGCCACACATGGCGAGGGTCCAGATCGCGAACCAGACGGAACCGCGGACGAACATCACACACCTCAACGAAAATAGGGAACCTTTCTTGCCGCGAGCGACCGCCCGCAGTGACACCCGTACTGTTGAGCGGTGTTACACGCGAAGGAGGACGAGGAGACCGGTAGGCGGGTCACCGGGCGGTGAGCTCGATGCTCCCGGCAGGTGTGCGAGGTCAGCGACCAAGGGGACAATCACGGTCGTCGCGACCACGCGGACCGCATCGAGATCGGCGCCGCGAATTGCGTCGATCGCCGCGGATGGCGTCGCGTGCTCACCGCAGTCGTGTTGCTCAGCGGTGACGACGGAAATGCAGGAAGAAGCGGTGGCTCGGTGATGGTGGCACTCGCCGGATACAGTCACGCTGTCTTCGCTCGCGCAGGCGATGGCACACCGCAACTGGACGATCGGCAAGCTGACCAGAACTGTCAGCAACAGCGAGGCGCACCGACGCCGCATGTCTTCCGTTGATGATACTCCATAGCGGACCGGCGTCAGTCGCGGTTTATCGAAAACGGTCCGTTTAGGACGCGGGGCGGCGAGTCAGTCACAACGTTCTGGTCGCTCGTCTACGGCGGGCTCAGAGGACGACGAGGTAGACCGGCTGACTTCACGCCGCCAGGTTCACCGCTATCGCGCTGATACTGCCAGGCGCGTTCGCCAGCGCCGGCTACCTTATCGATCAGGTCACGCACGTCGCGCCGCGTGATCTCCTTTCGCGCGTGAGGTGCGGGAGACGTCATGGAATGGTACTCAGCTCGGGCAAGAAAGCGCACCGGGCGTCCCCGTGTTCCCCTGGCGTTTCCCCGTCAGGACAAATTTGGTGGACCTCGCGTTCGCCAGTTGGAACCGGATCGCGTCGTGGTTGGGACAGATTGATCAGCTGAAGCAGTCCGTTGCCGAGGCGAGCATCCGACAGCATGAAGCGCGCGTGTTCCAGGCAACGATTCTGAATGAGCGCTACTTGTTGTCCGGATTCCCGGCGAGAAGGTAACCAAGGTAAACAACTTTCCACTTCCCACCGTGCTTTTCGAGGATGCGCGTCGCGTAACTCAGGCCGGGCATATCGAACTTGCTGTCGCCGGTGGTGATGCCGTGCTGCTCGAACGTGACCCAGGCGACGTCGCCCTGGATCCGGACGTTCAGGTTTTCCCGCGCCAGCTTCGCCGGCGTGAGGTTTGGCGTTGGAACGTCCGTCATGTTCTTCTTCATCCGGACGCCGATCGCCTCCCAGCCTTCGACGCTCACGACTTCCTGCCGGACGGCCGGCACTCTCTCTTCTGGGTCCAGGCAGCGAAGTCGTCGATCCGACTCGGGTCAATTGATTCCTCGCAGACCACACACCTCCTCGAGTCCGATTCGCGTGCGGTGTATGCCTCGGATTATGTGTTTTTTGTCGCAGCGAGTGGGTGCTTGTCGCCGACGACACGCGCACTTTCCCACTGAACGGCCGGTCGGCGTTCAGCGCGTCGACAAACGGCGTGCTCGTCTATCGCACCAGCTCGGTGCGCGCCGCCCGCACGCTCGCTTGGTACGATCGGCAGGGCAAACGGATCGCGAGCGTTCCCGACTCGGCCGCGACGTACAGCGGCATGAGCCTCCACTCCGACGATCGTCACCTGATGGCGCAAATCGACGACGGCAACGAAAGCGATTTGTGGATGATCGATCTGGAGAGGGCACCCGATCGCGCATCACGTCAGATCCGAAGAGCGAAGGGAGCCCGGTGCTGTCGCCGGACGGCCGGCTCGTCGCCTTCGCCTCGGACCGATTTGGAATCGACGACCTGTTTCGGAAACGCGTCGGCGACGATCAGGTGCTCTTCAAGTCCGGCACGCGAAGTACCCCACCCAGCAGCACTGGATCTGGTCCACGTTCACGGCCTTCGATTCGACGCGGAAGCAGGGTCTGTGGGTGCTCGACCAGAATGGCAAGGCGACGCCGTATCTGCAGACCGAGTTCAGCGAGTCGGATGTGCGGCTGTCACCGGATGAACGCTGGCTGGCGTATGTCTCCGACGAGGCGGGCCGGAACGCGATATACGTGCGGCCGTTTCCGAACGTGAACGGCGGCAAGTGGCGCGTGTCTGGAGCCGCTGCCGGCTTCTCGCCGCGGTGGCGAGCCGATGGAAAGGAAGTTTTCTACGTTGACGAGGGCGGGCGGATCATGGCGGTTCCCGTGACGCTCGGCGATCAGTCGCTCGACGTAGGTGTTCCGCAGGTGTTGTTTCGGACGCCGAGCCTCACGCGTGCGTCGTATGCGGTATGCCACGACGGCGCTCGGTTCCTCTTGTCGGTGCAGAGCGAAGGCAGCCGAACCGACGTGCCGCTGTCGGTCGTGCTCAATTGGCTCACGCTCCTGCTGCCCAAGTAACACGAGTCGAGGACAGCTGCCGTCCACCTTCGCGCTGCGCGCCATGGTGGACAACCTTCGCGTGGCTTGCCAACCGTAGCTCACGCTCACGTCGGCAAGCGTGAGCGAAGGTTGGTGGACCAGACGGGCGCCAGATGGAACCAACTCGTCGGCTGGTTGCACCAATTGGCGGCCCTGCGCGGCGCGGCCAGCTGATGTCACCGAAGCTTCGCGATAGCCGCCTTGGCTGCCTCTGATACGGTGACAAGCGCGCCGAAACGGGACTTGCGATCATCGTTCACCAGCGTCATGAGACGTGGAACCGCTTCCTTTGCGTGCAGCTCCTCGAGCGCGTAAATCACCAGCACGCGGCTCGACGGATCGTCGTTGTCGAGCGCTGCGATGAGAGGCGGGATGGCGCTCCTGTCGCCGATTTGTGCGAGCGACCACGGCACGATTGACTGCGTCTCCGGATCGTCCAGAAGCGGCACGAGCAGCGCGACGCCGCGCGAATCCCGCAAATCGCCCAGGAGGTGCGCCGCGTAATACCGGTCTGACGCAACTTGCTGCTCGAAGTGATATCGTCCGTCGCCGGCAACGCCCGGGATTCCTTGACCCTCGGGTCGCACCGACCGGTCGGCGAGGATCTCGGTGATCGTCTGCAGTCCGCGCGGATCGCCGAAGGTGGCGAAGATGAACGCAACGTTGCCGCGGATGTGCCGATCCTGGTGACCAAGCCAGTCGCCGAGCGGCAGCAGCACACTTGCGTCACGTTTTGCCGCGATCGCCTTCGCGATCTCCATCTGCCTCCAAAAATACCTTTCGTTCTTGAACTGTTCGACAAGCGCACTCGAAGGTTGCGTACCGTCGACTGTCGGCTTTGGACCCTCCCGCGGTGCTGCAAAGACGACGACATTGTGATCGCCTTCTGCGAGCGCGATGCCTCCAGTCGCGGGGTACGATGTCCCATCGACGACCACACGCGTTGCGACGACCATCGGCGGCGGCCGATCCGATCGCACCAAAAACTCGTACGAACCGGATAGGCCGGTCATCGTGAATGTCCAGTCGCTGTTCACAGCAGCGGCGATATACAGTCCGGCGCCGAATTGTTCGTGAGCCGGGTTCGCCGTTACGCGTAACCCAATGGGTGTCGTCAAGGATCCCAATGGCTCAACCACGACGTGTCCTGCGATGGACGCACCCGGTCCGAGGGTGAGCGAGAGGTCGAGGTCGTGGTCTGTCACAGCGATCATCGTTTCGACAAACTCGCGTCCCTTCTGACCAGGCTCCGACGCGTGGGGCTCAACGGTCAGTCCGTACTCACCGGGAGGCACGCGCGGAATCTCGAAGATGCCTCTCGCGCCTACGACCGCCACGGGCCCTCCGCTCCCGAACCCACCGAAGCTGCGAAACAGCTTGACGTCGAAACCTTCCGTCGACCGGCCAGACGCACTCATCACGGTGCCAGCCACGCGCACCGGTTTGACAGGCACAAGTTCTATTTGGACCGTCGCTGGTTGTTGCTGGAGCGCGTTAACGAACACCGCGTGCGACACATCGAGCGTCGATGGATAGAACGACGGTCCGTACATACGCGCGGGAACCGGGCCCCCGCTCGGGAACGTTGGAACGGCTTCCGCGGCGATTACGTAGTCGCCCGCAGGAAGGCCTGAGATTCGGAACATTCCTGCCGCATCCGTTGACGCGGAACCGCTGCTCCGACCCAAACGGTGCGAGCTCTCGGACGCCTTTTTCACATCCTCGGCCGAAAACGCCTGAACCTGTGCTCGTAATACCGGCACGTGGTGTTCATCGACAACTGTGCCGACGATGACCCCGGCGCCGTGCGGTTGGGGCTGGGCAAGCGCAGTCGAGTGGAACGCGCAAGCCAGCAGGACGAAGAAGACGACGACAAGACGAGGCTCTGGGAAGCTGTGCCAATCGAGACCGGATCGGCGGTGCGATACGCCAGCTCGACGTCGTGTGCGCGCCGCTGCAGCGGCGCAGTCTGACGCTCCCGCCACCGTGGCGACGACAAAACGTAGGTCCAGCTGTCTCATCTCAGTTTAGACACGCAGGGGCCTAATGTAGTCTGGGTCGAACACCTGATCGTACTGGAGCAGTCTAATGGCCCCACGCCGCTCACCACAACGGCCTCAACCGCCAGACGTCAGGCAGTTCAGAACCGTCGCGGAGATCGAAACGACGATGACAAAACTGAAGCGCCGTATCGCCGACATCGAACGCCTTCGAACCGAGAACATCCGTCACGATGATGATCGCGTCGAGAACGTTGAGCACGCAGTTCGCGACACGATTCTGGAGGAATTCGGTAAGGACTCGCCTGAATTTCAGCGGCACGCGTACTTCAAAGTCGATGACGGTCTCGTGGTGATTCGTGTCGCGAAATGCGCACCACAATCCGGTTTCGGAAGCGCGGTTGATATCATCCGATGCTGTCGATGACCTCCGACTCTGAGTTTCCGTCGTGGTGGCGCTGGGAACTCTCGTTCACACCGCACGCCGAGCTGCGCATGGAACAGCGCGGCGTGACGGAGGTCGACGTCCGCGCTATGCTGGAGCGAGCGACCGCGTTTGAGCCGAGCGTCGTGGAGGGCCGAATCATGATCCATGTCGCCAGGAACAAACGGCCGTGGATTGTGATCGTGGAGCCCGACGTCGACGCCTCGCTCCTGGTCGTCGTCACAGCCTATGAGGTCTCCGAATGACTGAGCGTTCTCTGCAGGTGACGTACCGGAAAGGGAGACCGTTTTCCGCGTACCTGCACCTCTCGCATCAGACCGGAGAAAAGAGCGCGAGGACGGTTCCGGCAACCGACGGTCTGCTCGTGATCGACTACGGGCAGAACGGCAAGGCAATCGGCGTCGAAATCACCGCTCCCTCAGCCGTGCCGTTGGAGCGCTTGAACCGAGCCCTCGCCGACCTCGGAGAGACGCCGCTAAGCGAGCACGAGTACCTCCCAGTTCGAGCAGCGTAGGCACCCAGACAATGGGGCCGAAACTCTCGTGGCCATCACGCGGTCGAGCGTGGCGCTGGGCTCGGCGCCGTCAAGGCCGCGTCGCTCCGCTCCGCCGCCGCGTTCCGCGGCGCTTCGGGCCTTGACCGCGCCTCCGCGTCGGGGAGCTATGCTGCGTTCAGCTCGCGCTGTCTGCCGCGAGCCGCCCGCTTCGCGCACTTCCGCCCGCGGGCTTCGTTCGGTCGTCGCTCTTAGCCACGAACCGGACGCCCACCCTTGTTACCAACGAGCAGAGTCACGTCATCACCTGTGACAACGTCGCGCACTGCAGCGCGCGACGCGATGACGGCATAGAGCCCTCATCGCGCAATTGACCGGGACGTCTCGGCAAATCCCTCGACGTCCCGAGCGCGAACACCCACAACACCTGATGTCCGTTTGTGGAGCGCGTTTGCGATGGACGAGATCTTTTCACCCAGCGAAACGAACGACGAGATTTCGATCGAGCGGTGGCGCGAGCTGCTCGGCGACGAAGCGATCAACCTGCCCGACGACGAGGTCGATCGAATTCGCATCTGTGCAGACACAGTCGAGGGCCGTGATCGAGATGTTCCTTGACGAGAACCGCTCGACGATCCATTAGCGCATGCTCACGAACTTGCGAACGCCTCACGGCGGGTCTATGCTGCCGGACATGGTCGGCGCGGTGATCTACGTGCGCGTCAGCACCAAAGAGCAGACTGAGAATCTGAGCTTGCCGAGTCAGCTAAAGGCCTGCGAGGAGTACTGCGAGCGGCAGGGCTTTCACGTGCTCGCGCGATTCCGCGAGGAAGGCGAGAACGCCAAGACCGCCGATCGCACCGAGCTGCAGAAACTGCTGCAGTTCTGCCGCAAGAACAAAAGCACCGTCCAGTTCGTCGTCGTCTTTGATGTGACGCGCTTCGCGCGAGAGAAGTACGACCACTTCGCGCTCCGTGCGCATCTCAAATCACTCGGGATTTCGCTGCGTTCGGCGACGGAGCCCATCGACGACACGTCGACTGGCAAGTTGATGGAGGGCGTGCGCTACGGTGGACAACCTTCGCGTGGCTTGCCAACCGTAGCTCACGCTCACGTTGGCAAGCGTGAGCGAAGGTTGGTGGACCTGACCGGGATCGAACCGGTGACCTCCTGAATGCCATTCAGGCGCGCTCCCAACTGCGCTACAGGCCCACACGTGAGGGGCGAACTTCTCATTCTAACTCACGTGCCCGCAAGTACGGCCGAGGCTATTTCGCTCGCTTCGGATCGCACTGATTCGGACCGGAGTCCGTTGCGTTCCAGACGCAGTTCGAGCCCTCTTTCTTGAAGCGTCCCGTACTGGGCCGGCACTGATCGGCGCCACGGTCGGCGGCGTCCCACACGCACGCGCTGCCGCTCTTCTTGAAACGCCCCTGGATCGCGGGCGTGCACTGATTCGGACCGGAATCCTTGGCGTCCCAGAGACAGAGCGCGCCCTGCTTCTTGTACCGCCCTTTCTGCTGCGGATCGCGCGCCGAAGCGCCCGCGGACACCATCATGGCCAACGTCACCGCGACCAGCACGATCCAGCCGAACGATCGATGTGTCATAACGCTCCTCTTTTCGCCGCCATACTAGCGCGCGAGGCGGGAGTCAGCAAACCAACCGCCTGACGTTATCTCAGACCGCGCGATCCTCCAGGATTTGCACGCAGACCAGCAGGCACGGCTCGCAGACATTGGCGGTCGGCGTCGAGATGACCGGGCGGTCCGACTTCTTTCGCTTCCCGCAGAACGAACAGCGCGCGATCGTGCCCGCGACGCGAAAGAGCGGATCGTCATCGCTCGTCAGCCCGCGACGCGCGCGGTCGACGCAGGCGTCGCAGATGTATACGTCGGGGCCTGCGATGAGCTTCGCGACCTCGGCCGGGGGGCGTTCGCAGAACGTGCACACGGCG
>WNGL01016710.1_pt1 | contig 13878 bp, 13 predicted proteins | sample 5400591 | NCBI WGS metagenome assembly WNGL01 (sample SAMN13153377, study PRJNA577476) | soil metagenome | isolation source: 80 cm soil or saprolite under Garry oak tree replicate 1 | place: USA:California | collected 2016-06-15
AATTCAACTTTTTGATTTGCCGAAGCTGGCAAACAGCGTCCGTCCTGCCGTGATTCTGGTCAGCGTTTTTGATTCATCGGGCAAGTTGTTGCGCACACAAACCGGCTTTTTCATTTCCGATGACGGAAAGTTTATTACAACTGCGCACGCAATCGAAGGCGGCGCCAACGGGGTCGCGAAAACGGGAGATGGTGGAATTTTCAACGTGACTGGGATTCTCGCGTCTTCGTCTCCGCTCAATCTTGCGATTCTCAGGGCTGACGTAAAGCGGGTTCCTTTTTTAGCTCTAAATGAGAACGCTAAACCTGCGATCGGCGCGCGGGTTGGAGTGATCGGAAGCGGGTTGACCGGAAGTGACGGGACCCCTCGCGAAGGCGCCATCTCCGCCCAGCAACCCGATTCGCATGGGGAGCGGTTTGAGCTTGCGGCGCAGGTGTCAGGCAGTTCGATCGGCTCGCCGATTGTCGATCAAAACGGGGAAGTTGTTGGTGTGGTCATTGCGGCTGGTGAAAAATGCATCGTTCGGCCTTTAAGCGCTCTCACTTCATTGCAATCTCAGATTGCATCCGACACCTCAGCTCGGTGGCCGGAAACAGCTGAAGCGCGTCCTACACCGCGTCCAACGCCAAAACCGCGACTAGTCTATGCACCCGCGCCGAGCTTTCCTCCCGACGCGTATTCTCGCCCAGGCTCGCGGTCCGGCCGCTTTATTCTGAATTTCGATGCGAGGGGAAACGTAACGAAGATTCGGATCATTCGATCGACCGGAAATGTTCTTTTCGACCGAGCTGCAAGTGACACTCTTCGGCAATGGAAATCTGCCCCCGGCCGCGAATGGGTCGCGACGGTTCCAATCACTTTTCAAGGCAGATGAAGACTTGTTTGCGCTTTTAGCGAGTACGTATCAAGCCGGCTACGGAGGGCTATTCCTTGAGTGGGTGTGTGCTCGAAATACGCGCAGCGAAAGAAGCGGATCGCGATGCCATCTGGAATATTTTTCACGCCGTTGTCGCCGCTGGCGACACATACGCGTTTGATCCAAAGATGAAGCGCGCAGAGGCGCTGGCTTATTGGTTTCGAGCCGATACCCACACCTACGTTGCCGAAAGTCGTGGACGCGTTGTCGGCACTTACATCTTGAAGCCGAATCAGCCGGCTCTCGGTTCTCACATCGCGAATGCCGCTTTCATGGTAGCGCCGACCGCACGCGGGCTGGGAGTGGGACGAAAAATGGGCGAGCACTGCCTAAGCGAGGCGCGTCGCCTCGGCTTTCGCGCGATGCAATTCAATTTTGTTGTCTCGACGAACACATCCGCCATCCACCTTTGGCAGCAACTTGGGTTCAAGATTGTCGGCACCTTGCCGGGAGCGTTTCGTCATCCGGAAAAAGGATACGTCGATGTTTATGTCATGTTTTGCTCGCTGGTCGACCTGTAGCCGCTTCGCTCCGCGAAGCGTGATCTGGGTTGGGCCTGAAACAAGCATTGCAAAGGAACTGATTTCCTGCTGAACCTAAGCGTGGAATGCAGACGGTGATTCAAGTTATCACCAGCGGGCGCGGATCATTGCGCGAAAAAATCATGACGGATCCGCGGCTACGCAAGTTTGATTTGATTCCCACCGAACACCAACGTCCGGGTCGTCCACATGGCTGGGCGAAAATTCACAGCGAAACCGCACATGGCGCGATTAATCTCGAATGGCATGGCCGAACCGGGGTTCTCACTTGTCGTGTTGTGACGAAGCTCGGGCACAAACCTCATTCGATCATTGGCGACTTCATCGATTATCTGCTTGCGCGTCATCAAAGCCGGATTCTCGCCATCCACATCATGCGGCGATGAATTCGGGGAAATGATCAGACCAAGTATGGCGAAGGTGCGATGAGCGTTGTCGTCGTTTTGGTGATCGGCGGAATAATCGGTGCACTCGACGGTGTCGGAATTTTCTTCGCGCCAGGCGAACCGTTCAAAACCGAGATTTTTCTTGCAGCGATCTTGAAGGGAATTCTCGTGAGCCTTCTAACAGGTATGTCATTAACGAGCCATAGCGCGTGGTGGCAAGGTGCCGGATATGGATTCCTCTATGGCTCTGCATTCGCTCTGGTAATTTTTCTGGCCAAGGGCGGGTTCAAGTCGATGGATGCTCCGTACGTTGTGCCTTCAGGTGCGATTCTTGGCTTAGTCACAGGTCTGTTGCTTGTTAAGTTCGCCTTTCTGAAGTTGTGACTCCGAACGTTATCAAAGGCGCATTCTTGCCATCCACATCATGCGGCCATAATTGACCGAAGTGAGAGCAGGTCGAGCAGCACTAGGATTTCGCGTAAAATCAGGTTCAGCTGTGTTGATTGTCATCGACGGTTCTGTTCGCTCGCCGCATTTGTGCGAGACTCAGGTGATCAATCTTTCCGATCCACGCGATCCAGAAACACGGCAGCCTTATCATGCAGCGATGGGAGTGCTGGAGATGAACGCACGCAAATTAAAACGCTGCGTGCAAAGTGTGCGCAGGGCTACGGAACAATCGATTGTCGATCTTCTCAAGCGATTCACGGATAATGGCTACGGGATTCGTCGTGCCGCACTCGTGGTGGGAAGCGTGATTGATCCCGATTCTATTGCCAATCCGCACATTCGCGCCCATGCCTTGGAAGGGCGCTTGTTTCGGACAACGCTGGAAGCCGCTCTACAATCACGCGGAACTCAGTGCGCGGTTTTCATCGAGCGTGATACGTACCCAACCGCGTCGAATCTCCTTCGCCAATCGCACACCCAAATACAGCAAACGCTCGCCGGTCTCGGCCGTTCCGTGAACGGGCCATGGCGCGCCGATCAAAAGCTGGCAGCATTGGCTGCATGGATGTCGCTGTAGCATTTCTTTCCGAGCGACGCACTAATTTGGATTTGGGGCCTGATACACCCAACTCGGAAACGCAATGCGATTAACATTCACGATAGAGGCCCGGCCGAAACGTGCAAGATCGACATCGACACGAACAGCCTTGTAACCGCAGAGTTTTTCTCAAGAGCGGCATTATCTTCAGTGGAGCCGCGTTGGCAGGCGCTGAACTGCTACGCGGCGCGGAAACGGACAAGAAAGGTAACGCGAAAGAAGACGAGGTCGGCCCCCCGGAAGATCTGATGCGCGAGCATGGTGTATTGAAGCGCGTGCTTTTAATTTATGGCGAAGCGTTGCGCCGCCTCGATGCGAAGCAGGATTTTCCGCCCGAGGCTTTGGCCGACGCCGCCGGCATTATTCGCAGCTTTGTCGAAGATTATCATGAGAAGCTGGAGGAAAATTTTCTTTTCCCGCGGTTCGAAAAGGCCAATCAGCTCGTTGACTTAGTCAAAGTGCTTCGCACACAACACGAAGCCGGGCGGCGCGTCACCGACGTAACGATGCGATTCGCGAATCTGCAATCACTCAGGAATGAATCCGAGCGAGCGCAGCTCGTGAACTCCATGCAGCAATTCATCCGCATGTACAATCCACACGAAGCTCGCGAGGACACCGTTCTCTTTCCCGCATTTCGCAAGGTCGTTTCGCCGCATGAATTCGATTCTCTGGGTGAGGATTTCGAAAAGAAGGAAGACGAGCTCTTCGGCGAGGACGGATTTGAGAAGATGGTGGACAAGGTGGCCGGAATCGAGAAGCGATTTGGCATTTACGATCTCGGGCAGTTCACGCCGAAGATCTAAAGCCTGATGCGGCGGCTTCTCTCTACGAATGCGCCTGCCGCGACGCTTCTTGTGCGACTTTTGGTCGGTAGCGTTTTCCTTTCCGAAGGCATTCAGAAATTTCTTTATCCGGCGGAACTTGCGGCCGGGCGCTTTGCCAAAATCGGTATTCCCAATCCGGAAAGCATGGGGCCGTTTGTTGGCGGATGCGAAGTACTCTGCGGCGCGCTACTCATAATTGGGCTGCTAACCCGGCTTGCAGCCATTGTGCTGCTCGTCGACATCAGCATCGCAATCCTCTCGACAAAAATTCCGCTGCTTCTCGGCCACGGCTTCTGGGGTTTCTCGCTCCCGAAGGTGCCGCACTACGGTTTCTGGAGCATGATGCACGAGGCGCGCGCGGATTTTTCCATGTGGCTCGGACTACTTTTTCTGCTCATCGTCGGTGCGGGAAAAAAATGGTCACTGGATGCAGCGATTGCATCGGGAAGCAGCACCTGATTGCAGCGCGCGCCGGCCGCCAGCGGCATGCTTACGTTGCCACCGATTTGCTCCCAGGCTTTGCGTGATGTTACTCGAGATCAGAGGGCGGTCTCAGAGCGCGCGAATATTGCGCGTCAAAAGCGCGCAACGCGGCGCTAACGCTGTCGCCGAAGCCAGCGATGCCCTCTTCGATGGCTGGACCCAGTAATGGGACGACGGTGCGGCCGCGAATCGATAGCCGGGGACGACGGATAGCCGCCGGACTGCCCGGATGCGCTGCGCAGTAAAGTTTCATTTCTTCCATTGCCGCCAACGTTCGATCAAGCACGTGATGCCCGTTCGATGTTGTAGTTCCGTTTCTCATTCACCATTCTTAACGTGCATCCCGACTGGACTGGATGTGTCCTTTTCGATGAGAAATCGAATAGATTTCTTAGAATCTCTTCTTCAACTGGACGTACCAGAACCGGCCTCTAACATCGGCAAGCGATTCGTCGTAGTTGTTTTCAAACGCCCCGGCTACAAACGGCGGATCTTCATCGAACACGTTCTGCATTCCAAGCGTGATCGTCGTGCCATTGAGCCAGGCGCGCCATCCACAAGGATTGTACTCGGCGGTGGAGACGGATAGCACGTTTTTCTCTTTCCCGTCCCGCATCTTGACATTCTTACCGCCATCCTTGGCAAAACCAGGCACCTCGACTGGAGCTGGCGGGGGCAGGTTAAACTTATACGATGCGATCAGGTCGAGCGTAATCCACTCCCGAACTTTTCGGGTAACTCCGTCCAGGATGTCATCGCTGTACTGGCCGGTCCAGTGGACCGTGGCGCCAATGTCGAAGCCGGCGAGCCACGAGTCAGCTGGACCATCATAGAACGCGCTCGCGTATGCGCGATTCCGCGGCAGCGACCCACTGAAGCTGAATCCCCCCGGCACAAACTGCCCCGCGATATTGATCGGTTTGAAGTCCGAGCTAAGCTGCAGCACAAATCGGGATAGCCAGGTCCCATTGAGCGTGAAGATCAATCGGCCCCAATCCGGACCGCCGAAAATTGCCGAGTCCAGAATATAGATTCCTTCATAATCGATGCCTTCCAGAATGGCTTCAGACAGGTTCAGGTTCGGATCGATGATCCGCTTGATTGCGCCAGTGGTTGGATCACGAATTACCAGCCCGGGGAACTGATTCTCACGGTCGAGAATGAATTGGGCGCCAATTAATGACGAAATTGAGCGAAGATCCATATGCCAGAAGTCAGCACTTAGAGTAAGACCTTTGATCCACTTCGGGATGTAAACGGCTCCGTAAGTCCATTCATAGGCCACTTCTGGTTTCAGGTTGGGATTTCCGGTGATGATCTCCTCGACCTGAGGACTGGGTGTGAGACCCAGCGGGTCGTGAACCTGCGGAAAGTTTTCGGCACCTGCCGGCGTAAGCTCTCCCAGTGTCGGCGCATGAAACGCTTCGGTGTAGCTCCCCCGCAAGGTCACTGCGCCGATATACTTGGGGTCAAGCGGCTGCCAGCGCACCGATACCTTCGGTCTCTGTGCGTTATATTGGTTAGAAGTACGAGGGAGGGCCAGAGTCGAAGATGTGTTCTGGCTAAACCATTCCTCGCGCTCGGCAAAGTCCACCTCCAAGCTGTAAAAGCCGGGAAAGTTCCACGTCGGGCTGGTAATCGGAACTCCAGAGCCAATCGAGTTAAACGACGTATTCAGGGAATCAGGATCGTTCCTCCAGCGCTCCCCACGCTACTCGCCGCCGAGCGCAAAGGAGACGGGACCGGCGGGAAGATTGAACAGATCGCCGTTTTAAGGTGAGATAGCCCAAAGGCAACTCAAATTGGCCGGAGCCATGCAGGGTAATATAGACTCTGTTCATCGCCTTCGGCGTCTGGCGGTTCACCCCGCTATTGTTCAGGAACGGGTTAAACGCGGTGGCCGGGTTCGTATCCATGAGAGCCTCTCGCAACCCGGACTGGCTAACAACGTTTCGCGACTGATTTTCTTCCTCGTTCCGGGAATAACGGAAACCCGCTTCCCAGTTCCATGTCTTGAAGTAATCGCCAAATTCGCTCATCTCACCGCGAAGTCCGACATCAAAGAGAATGTCGTTAAAGGTGGTCGGAGAAAATCTGTTACCCAATTCCAGACCGCGATAGGCAACCCCGGTATATACAGGGGTTCCGGGAAAGGTCGTGCTGTCCGCCGGAATAGCCGCGTTCGCTACCGTGAACGGATTAAACGGATTTTGCAGGGGCACACTGATGCCGAATCGACTGAAGGCGGAGCCTACCTCGTTGCGGAATGGATCAGGCACAAAGGGGGTCGGCGCCAAGGCTGCTCGGAAATATGAGCGGGCATACTTGAAGTCGGCAAACAACACCAAGTATTTATCGCAAATGTCGCGTGTGAAAGAGCCATAGAAGGTTTGACGATCAGCCCCCGGAATCGACGCCGTCAGAGCAGCGAAGTTAAAAAACGCGAAGTTCCCATCCGGATAAGGAATGTGGCTGGTATATCTCGGATTGTCCTCTGGGCCCGCAGAAGAGTGCGGTTTCGGCTTGTTAAATTGTGGCTTCAATCGGAAGCACCGAAGAAATTTATAGCGCCGGGGTGATTCGGATTGCGAATATCAACTCCGCCAAAAGGCTTCGCATTCCCGTTGCTGGTAAGGTTGCGGTCGCGTCTGAAGATGTCACCACGATCGTAGAAATCGGCAATGACCACGATGTCGGTTTGTCATCTCCCACGCCAGCTTTGAGCCAGCCCTCAAGCTCGCGCGCGTCGTTCGATGCTCCCAGGTTTGTGTTCCCAATACTGCCCCCGATCTCCAAACCACGGAATTTGTGTACCAAAAAGATGTTGAACACACCGGCCACCGCGTCGGAACCGTAAATGGCCGAGGCGCCATCCTTCAGGATGTCGATGTGATCGATCAACGGGAAAGGAATGAGGTTGATGTCCACGCCGCCGGCCAACCCAGTTATGGCGACGCGCTTTCCATCGATGAGTACCAAAGTTTCTTTGGGCAGCAGGCCGCGCAGGTTAGGGACGACACTACCGTCACCGCCGTTGGCGATGTTTTGGTTGATGGTCGAACCCGCCTCTGGAGGCAGCTTGACAAGCAAATCCGTTGCATTGCGGATGCCCAGTTTTTCGAGGTCTGCCGGACGATAGGTATCCACTGGGTTCGGGCCGACTTCTTCCGCGGTCGGAATGTTGGAGCCAGTGACGATGACCTCCGCTACTATGGCGACACGTCGGTCAGCCTCCCGAGATGTGGACATGGTGTCCTGGCCAAATGAGATCGAGGCCAGAAGCAAAGGAATTCCCGCTATACCCAACCTGGCGCACCAGATCGATGGTCTGTTGATAACAAGCTCCTCTCGCCAATTCTCCGTGGTTTAGCGAAATACCTGACGCCTAACAAGTTTTTTAGCGCGCTCTATGAGCCTGGCACTTTCGATTGCGATCGCCACTCGAGCGACCGTACGCCGAACAAGTGTTCTTTTTTAGGCGACGAACTATCTGCTGGCAGCCTTGGCTCCGGCAACGATCTTGTCGAAGCGCTTATCACCGCGCAAATCATCCCAGCACGGATTGAAGCGGAGATCGCCGTACGTCGGTACCAATTCGGGGACTCCTGGGATTGTCGCAACTTTTTCGAGTTGCTCGAGTGCGCGGTCGCGCTCGCCGGTCCACGCGTAAACCAGCGCCAGGTTGGCAACGAGGGTCGGACCGTTGAGCGAGTCTTTGGCAATGGGCAGGAGATCGACCGCCCGCCCAGCCTCGCGGATCGCCTCTTCTTTTTGGCCAAGCCCGGCATCAAGTGTCGCAACTTCCGACAAGTAGATCGCATCCTTGGCCTTGTCGCCGAGTTTCGCTTCCATCTTCTTGCGCGCGGCTGCAAACGCCGCCAGGGCTTTCTGCTTATCACCGCGCGCACGCGCAACCTGTCCCTCAGCCCAACTCGCAGTTTGCTCACCGAAGGCGAAATCCGCCCACTTCGCAGGAGTTGCGGCAATCACCCGATTTGCCGCGTCGTAATCGCACAGGTAAAGGGCTGCCGTAAATCGGATGTCCCATACCCAGAAGCCCGGACTGTAGTCCAGGGGCACTTGGTCTAGAAGAGATTGAGCCACAACTGGATCACCCTGCGCCAGCTTGATCCGAGCTAAATAGCTTTGAAGCCCAAGACTGTCTAGTGTGCCGCTCGCAGCCGCCCGCTTCGTCTGGAGTTGTTCCAACTCGGAGTAGCGGCGCATCTCAAAATAAATCTGCCCGAGATAGAATGCGATCTCACCATTGCGTGGATCCAACTCGCTCGCCTTTTGGAGATTGGCGAGCGAAGCATCCCAGCGATTTTCGTGCCTACCAATCCTGGCCTCGATTGTGAGCGCTTCGGCATTATTTGGCAACTTGCGTCGAACGATCGCCAACTCGTCACGTGCTCGGCTGTAATCATTAATAAGAGAACCAGCGTAGAAGTAATAGCGAGCCAACTCTAAATGAGCCTCGCCCAAATCTGGACGCACTCGCAACGTGGCCTCCGCCGCTTTCTTTGCTAACTCGAGATGCTTACGATTGTCGGGCTCCCCGACCATTGAAGAGAGATCGACCTGCGTTTTCGCGAGGGCGCAATAGGCGAGGGCAAAGTTCGGATCGCGCTGCGTCGCTTTCTCGAGCAGTTCCACTTTTTGGTTCAGGTTTTTTTCGTCGCCTTCCCAATTGGTCAACATGTCCATTTCCTTGGCCTTTGTATAGTAGGCATAGGCCACTGGATCGGTGGTCGGCCGTTCGACGATCGCGGCTTTTTCCGCCGGTGAAAGCTTGGCACGAAGTTGATTGACGATTCGCTCCGCGATTTCACTCTGAATGGCAAAGATATCGGCAAAGTTGCGATCGTAATGTTCAGCCCAAAGATGTGCGTCATTGCGCGCGTCGATTAGCTGCACATTCACCCGAACTCGCTCGCCCGCGCGTTGGACACTGCCTTCCACCACATGCGAAACACCCAAAGTTTTTGCGATGTCGCGAAGGTTGCGCTCGAGACCGCTTCTGTATTTCATCACGCTCGTTCGGCTGATGACTTTCAGGTCGGCAACCTTGGCGAGATTAGTGAGAATTTCGTCTTGCACGCCTCCGGCGAAAAATGCGTTTTCCTCGTCTTTGCTGAGATTTTCAAACGGCAACACGGCGATGCTTTTCTCGGGTGGTGGGCTCGTCGTCAGGTTCCGATGCCAGTACAATGGAAGCGCGAACGCCAAAGCAGCTATTAACAATATGAGCCCCAGAGCGGCGGGCGACCGTATCCAACGCAGCCACGAAAGAGCTGCAGTGGAGCGTTCCAACTCAGCCTCGACTTCTAATTTGTGACGAAGACCTTTGAGTGCCTCAAGCAGCTCGTGTGCGTCGTGATATCGTTGCCCGCGATCTTTGCGCAGCGTTTTGCTGATAATCTGCTGAAGCCCAGCGGGCGCATGCGCAACGTAACGCGTGGGCGGCGGTGGCTCTTTCTCAAGAATTGAAGACATCACCCCTCTTGATGTGTCGCCGGTGAATGGCGCATGCCCGGTTACCATTTCGTAAAGGACTACGCCGAGACTCCAGATATCGGTGGCTTTATCAACCGGCGCGCCGCACGCCTGCTCTGGCGACATATAACGGACGGTTCCCAGTACCGATCCCAGATTGGTCTCAACCAGCAACAGAGCTTCGTCTTTCGGTATCGTTATCGGCACTTCCTGTTCGGCAAGCTTTGCAATCCCGAAGTCGAGCACTTTCACGTATCCGTCCGGCCGGAGCATGATGTTCTCCGGCTTGATGTCGCGATGGACAATGCCGGCGCCGTGGGCGGCGACGAGCGCACTAGTCACTTGGATCGCGATATCAACAGCTTCACTTAACTGCATTCGCCCGCGCATCAGACGTTGACGCAGCGTCTCGCCTTCGATCAGTTCACTGGCTATGTAATGAATCGAGTGATCCTCGCCGATCTCGTAAATCGTCAGGATATTTGGATGATTGAGCCCAACTACCGCGTGCGCTTCTTGTTGAAACCGCTTCAGGCGCTCGGCATCGCCCGTAAACCGTATGGGTAGGAGTTTGAGCGCGGCCTTGCGGCCCGCTTTCACGTCGGTGGCCAGATAGACTTCACCCATGCCGCCGGTGCCTATCGGTTCAGAAATTTTGTAGTGGCCGATCGTCTGACCGACGAGCAAGTCAGCTTGCCCCTGGTCGATAATTCTCGTCGCAATGCCGACAGCTGGGATTTCAATGAAGCTGCCTACTCGTTGACGCGAAGCGAGAAGCGCTTCAACTTTGCGGCGCAAAAGCTCATCACCTTCGCAGGCGGTATCCAGGAATGCGCCAATCTGGTCCGGCTCTTGATCGAGCGCTGCACGAAAGATTTCCTCAATCGTTTGAAATCGCGCAGGCGTCATAGGCGGGAAAATGACGAAATCCGAATGTCGAATGACGAAAGAATAATGAAGCCCGAATGACGAAGGCATTTGGCTTCGAGGGCTGTGGATATTCGCATCGCGGTTAGCCTTTTTACTTGTTTCTCCAAATTTTGGAGAAGATCAGATGCAGTTCCTTTGCTTCAAGCCAGAGCGTTCGAGCTTGCGGTTTCAATTCCGGCACCGCCCGAACAGCCATCCGAAGAAAATGCTTGGTTTCGCGGGCTTCCTTCCGGCAAGTTCCGATGTTTTTCAGAAATTCCTTTTTGGAGACTGCGTCATCGGCTTCGACGTAGTTAGCGCCAACACTTGTGCCGGCCCCAACGAGCTGATTGATAATTCGGTTAGTCACCGAATTTTGTGGAATCGTCTTAGCAAAATCGATAATTGCTTCGCCAAATCGGGCCGTTCGTTCTTCCAAATCGTAAACACGTTTTAGATCTGACTCTTCGCGGACAAGTCCTGTGCCATCATCCCAAAACGAACCGTCGACGGGCAAATCCCGCGCTTCCGATTTCGTCATTCCTTCGTCATTCGTCATTCGAGCTTCGTCATTTCCATCAGCTGGCGTTGTGCAATTCCGTATACAGCCATAGCTTCGCAAATTCCCAATCACGCCTAACCGTTACAGGTGAAATCTTGAGCACTTCGGCCATCTCGTCATAGTTAAGCCCGCCAAAATATTTTAGCTCGACCACTTGTGCTTTTCTTGCGTCCAGGGTGGCCAGTCTTTCGAGTGCCTCGTGCAGATCAACAATTTCTTTTGATTCCTCCGGGGAGACGATCGCTGCTTCGTCCAATTCTATCTTGAGCGCACCGCCGCCGCGTTTTTGGGATCGCTGGCTCCTGGCGTAGCTAACCAGGATCTGGCGCATCGCTCGGGCAGCCACAGCGAAGAAGTGGGCGCGGTTTTGCCAATGCGGATTGGTTTGGTCTGCCAGCCGTAGATAAGCCTCGTTGACCAGCGCCGTCGTTTGCAGTGTGTGACCGGGTCGTTGTCCGCCCAGCTGATGATGAGCGATGCGTCGGAGTTCCTCATAGACCAGCGGGGTCAATTCCGCGAGGGCAGCATTGTCCCCCTGACTCCAGCGCATCAGGAGCTCGGTCACTCTCTGCTGAGAGACCGAAGGCGTATCCATAACCTCTCTTTCAGATCATACCACCCAAGAAAGTTTCTGCACGCGAAGCGTGTCCAAAAAAATCTCAATTTAGATGATCACTTTGATCGATCTTTTTCGTTTGTAGCAAATGGAACGCAAAACTACGAAACCAAAAAAGGAAACAAAAAAATCACAACTTCACAGTTACAAATCCAGCTAATCGCTGGGGAAAAGGGAAGAAAGGAAGAACAATGAATCCACTGACTCAGTTCAAAAATACCACTTCTGTCACTTCCGACCACGCCGATCGAGTACCGAACTACCCGGCGGAAACACGATCCGCCCGACGAGGGACAAGCAAACGCGGGATCTTAATTCTGACGCTGATGAGTCTCTCCTATTCTGTAGCAGCCTGGGGGATCGGCGAATCGAAATTCGGAGTGTGGTCGGCGCCTATCAACGTTGGACCGCCGCTTAACACTCAATACAACGATACGTATCCGATTCTGACAGCCGATGGACTAACTGTTTATTTTACGTCGGATCGTCCTGGTGGACTTGGCGGAGACGACCTCTGGGTTTCTCGGCGCGAGAGCACTGACGCACCCTGGGGAGAGCCGGAAAATCTTGCCATCTTGAATAGCCCATTTAACGACTCCCTATCGGTGCTTAGTACGTCTGGAAACATCATGTACTTCCACAGTGACCGTCCGGGAGGCTGTGGCGCAGGAGATTTGTGGATGTCTCGAGCGAAACCTAGCGGCGACGCATGGACGGCTCCGGTGAATATGGGCTGTGTTGTCAATACTAGTTTTACCGAGATTGCTCCGGCCTTCTATGCGAATGACGACCTTGGACTGTCGACGATCTACTTCGGTAGCAACCGACCCGGCGGGATCGGTGATTTTGACATCTACCAGACGACCACGACGGACGAGGACTTGGAGAGCGCTGTCTGGAGTCCCGGCGTGCTCGTTCCGGAACTCAGCAGCCCTGCACGCGATACGCGCACGTTCGTGAGACGGGATGGGCGCGAGGTCTTCATTACTTCGAATCGTACTGGCGGTGTGGGAGGCCTCGATATCTGGGTTGCCACGCGTGAGGACTCTTCAGATCTCTGGTCCATGCCAGTTAATCCCGGCCCCCCTCTGAACAGTGCCGCAGATGATGGATCGCCTGCTCTGTCCAGGGACGGTAGAACACTCTATTTCTTCTCGACCCGTCCGGGTGGTTTCGGCGGCAGAGATATCTGGTTTACCGTAAGAGAGTAATCGCCCACGAGGGTCTCTCATCGAACGGGCGCTCGTCGTCGCCGCGTTGATAGTCTGCCGGCCCTCGCAACGCCCCCGGTGGGCGTGCACGTCACGTATCTTGCCCCGATCGCGCAGTTCGACGAGATCGATGCCTACGCCAAGCGGAAGCGTCTCCGAAGAAATCTCAATTCAGATGATCACTTCGATCGATCTTTTTCGTTTGTAGCAATGGAAGGCGAACAACGAAAACAAAAGAAAAGAAAGGAAGAACCATGAATCCATTGACTCAATCGAGAAAAATACAAAGTCTGCCACTTCTCTTCGCACTGGCACTCGTCGGCGGCGCGTTGATAGTCGTGCCGGCCCTCGCAACGCCCCCGTGCTGCGTGACGACGGAAATCATCGGTGTTGGTCGCTTCGCCGACGACATCGACGCCTTTGCAAAGACGGGCAGCTGGAAGGCCCGGATCGACACGAAGGAAGCCTCAGACCTCCATGTCCTGCAGAACACGATCGCGCCCGGCGGGAATTTTGGCTGGCACAGCCACCCAGGGCCCAGCCTGGTGATCGTCAAGTCTGGCACCGCGACCTTTTACCTGGCCGACGACCCGACGTGCACGCCGCACGTGGTCCCCGCCGGATCAGGCTTTGTAGATCAAGGCCACGACGTCCACATCGTGAAAAACGAGAGCGCCTCGCAGTTTCGTCCTGATGGTCCAAATTCGCTGACCAGCGAGGAGTACGCCGAAGATTTCAACCAGGTTAAGGAACTCGGCAGATTCGACAGCACGACGCGCACGCCGGCACAGACGATGCAAGCGCTCTTCTGGACCGACCACGACCTTAGGCAGTGGAACGACGGCATGCTCCGCCTCGTCAACAACCGCGGACTGGATCTTG
>WNGL01021935.1_pt1 | contig 13877 bp, 13 predicted proteins | sample 5400591 | NCBI WGS metagenome assembly WNGL01 (sample SAMN13153377, study PRJNA577476) | soil metagenome | isolation source: 80 cm soil or saprolite under Garry oak tree replicate 1 | place: USA:California | collected 2016-06-15
TAACTAAAGAGCAACTCGCCGCACAGCGAGAAGTGATGGCAAAACATTGTGCAATATCCGACGTCGTGATCACGACCGCGCAGGTTTTTGGTCAGAAGGCGCCGGTCATTGTGACCACGAAGATAGTGGAACAAATGAGACCAGGCAGCGTTATTGTCGATCTTGCTGTTGAGGCGGGCGGAAATGTCGAATGCGCTGCGCTGGAGAAGGTCGTGGAAGTAAACGGCGTCCGGGTATTTGGATACGCCAATATGCTCTCTCGCGCTGCCGCGCCAGCAAGCGAGATGTACTCAAATAACCTTGGCAATTTTGTCGAGCGTCTCTGGAACAAAGAGCGCAACGCGATGGTCATTGATCCTGCGGATGAATTGCTTCGCGGATGCCTCATCACGCACGGAGGCAAGGTCGTGAACGAAACCATTAAAGCGCACTACCATTTATGATCGCCAGCCTAATTTTCATTTTTATTCTCGCTGCGTTCCTTGGATTTGAACTGATCTCGAAGGTTCCTTCGCAGTTACACACGCCTTTGATGTCAGGATCGAACGCGATTTCCGGGATCACCATAGTGGGCGCGATGGTTGCAGCGGGAGTGGGCGGCGGCGACTTTGCCACGGCGCTTGGATTTCTCGCGGTGATTTTCGCCACAATCAACGTCGTTGGCGGCTATCTCGTGACGGACCGGATGCTGGCGATGTTCCGGAAAAAGAAAAAGTGACGCGGCATGGAGTGGCTCTACATCATCGCGGCGGCGCTTTTTGTGGTCGGGCTGAAAATGCTCAGCTCACCGAAAACCGCTCGCCGCGGCAACGTGGTCTCGGCGGTAGGAATGCTGCTCGCGATTGTCGCGACGCTATTAAAAGGTGATCTGAGCTTCACGTGGATTGCTGCCGGAATCGTAATGGGATCCGGCATCGGCGCGGTTTCGGCGTACAGGGTAAAAATGACGGCGATGCCGGAAATGGTCGGGCTTTTCAACGGCTTCGGTGGTCTGGCGAGTTTGCTGGTCGGATGGGCTGAATACCACATGCATCGTGATGCGCCAACGTTTACGATCGTCTCGATTTATCTGACAGTTTTAATCGGCGGGGTCACGTTTACTGGAAGCGTGCTCGCATTTGCCAAACTCGCCGAGTGGGTTGTCAGTGGCAGGCCGGTGACATTTCGCGGGCAACATATCGTTAACGCACTGCTGCTCGCGGCTGCCGTTTTGTTTGGCATCGCCTTCACAATCAAGCTGGGGCCACAATACCCAATCTTGATCCTTGATGTAATCATCTCGCTGGTGATGGGCATTCTTGCCGTGCTGCCTGTCGGTGGCGCGGACATGCCAGTCGTCATTTGTTTGCTAAACAGTTATTCGGGCCTCGCAGGAGCGGCTGCTGGTTTTGTCCTCGCCAACGATATGCTCATCGTGGCGGGGTCGCTCGTGGGAACAAGCGGGATCATCCTTACCGAAATCATGTGTAAAGCCATGAATCGATCGCCTGCGAATGTTCTCTTCAGTGGATTTGGAGCAGCTGCTGGAACGGTCGCAGCTGCGGGCGCGAAGGGCGAAGCGAAATCCATTTCGCCGCATGATGGATATTTTGCGTTGGAGGCAGCTGGCTCAGTTGTGATTGTGCCGGGTTATGGAATGGCGGTAGCCCAGGCGCAGCACGTAGTGAAGGACCTGGCCGATCTTCTCGAAGCAAACGGCACCGAAGTGCGATACGCGATCCATCCCGTGGCGGGGCGAATGCCTGGGCACATGAACGTGTTGCTCGCCGAAGCCGATGTTCCTTACGATCAACTTGTCGAGATGGACGCGATCAATCCGGCGATGCCGACAGTTGATATCGCTCTTGTAATCGGCGCCAACGACGTGGTCAACCCGGCGGCTCGCGAAGAGAAGTCAAGTCCCATTTACGGCATGCCAATCATCAATGTCGATCAAGCGCACACTGTTTTTGTGCTCAAGCGCTCGATGGCGTCCGGTTTTGCCGGCATCGAAAACCCGCTTTTTTTCAAGGACAACACAACCATGATCTTCGGCGATGCAAAAAAGACGCTGCAAGAGATCGTGAGCGAATTTAAGGCGGCGTAGTTTTTTGCATCCTCTTTGGCGTCGGCGCAGCAGTCGCTGCCGGCGATTGGGGAACGGATGCTGCAGTGGCCGAGCCCGGAGTCGAGCGATGCGTTTTCTTCGATGGCAGCGGCGCGCGAGACGGATGGGCGTCGCGGTAACATTTAGTACAGAGGCCGAGCACGGACGCCGCGAGAACGAAAACAACCACTCGCTTTTCCGTGGGAGTGAGGAGGAATCTCTGTCTGGCTTGATCCAATTTGAAACGCCAGGGCTTTTTCAATTGTCAGCTTGTTCCTTTTGCCGCGGTCGAACCAGAACGGAGCGATAATGTCGTCTGATGTTAAAATCGTAAAAGCGAGCTTTTGATGCCGCCGACATTAAATCGCGGTACACCGAAGGCGCCACGTCCAGATAACGATATATCGCTCCATTTACGAATTCGATTTCGAGGATACGGCGGCGTTTGCTGTAGCCAACTTTCGCGATCGCAGTTGAATTAACGGGGTCCCGCGGAATGTGGGAAACGATTTGATGGGAATCACCGGCTTTGGTCGAATCGGCGCCCAAAGTGGGCACGAAAGCGCTTGCTGCCGCAACAATCACCGTGGACCAAATCCGTAGCATGATCGGGGCGGTTATAGATGTCTGGCGCACTTGCCGTCCAGCGAACTTCTATTCGTTTCTTCGCTACTTGATGAAGACGTGGCGCGTTCGGCAGCGCACTGGCGAAATCTTTCGGAGTCCCGCGCTACTAATTCATTGGCCCAGCGGCGTTGAGATTTCGGTGCCTGGTGGCGGTGTAAATTCGAATGTCGATGGAGGAAGCGGCGCGCGCGTCTGGTTTGAATACGTGGTCATAATCCGATCGCCGTTTGGCTGTAACATGTCCGTGCGTTCAGCCTGCAAGTTGTCACTAATGCGCATGGTAAGTTTTTGAAACACCCGCTTCATCGAAGGCGTTCGCGGCGTCAACTCCAGCTCCCAGCCATTGTCGACCCTCGTCGCAGCGATGCGGAAAGTGCTTTCAACATTCTCCAGGTTCAACGCGGAATTGATTGCTGCAATCGTCGAATCGAGCGGCGAACGCTTGCCCAAGGGATAACGCTCGGCCGATTTGAAGTTCGGATAATAAATCCAGAGTTGACGGCCATCGCTCACCGTCAGGCTAGGCGAGTCGCCTTTCACTTCGCGCCGGAATTTGTTCGGTGGCTGGAACCAGACCTTCCCTGAATTCACGATTGGTTTGTTCATCAGACGGATAACCCGTTGTTCCTGAAAATCGGCCCGCGTGACGGGGTTCTCACGAATTCGGGCGAGAAGATTCTTCAGATCGGTGTCCGAAAGCTGCTCCGCCTCAGCAATGCACGCGACAACGCAAAAGAAAAGCGCATTCAAGATAGGGACCGGACGTAGACAAATTCGCCGGGGTTGGATGATCGGATTCATCTGATTATTCATCTTACCCTGGCTTATCTTCGGGCCACGCCTTGGGCTCAGCCGCTGCCATTGCCGGCAGCGCAAAGAAAATCGTCGCGACCAGGCTCCAGAAGATGCCGATAGCGCACGCGATTCCGAGTCCGCTGAGAGAAGGATTGCGCGCTAGTCCGAGCGATCCGAAACCAGCAACGGCGGTCAATCCTGCGAGCAAGACCGGTTTTACCACGCCGGCGACATCGTGCTCAATCTCGCGCGTTTTCTGCCAAACCAGCACAACATAAATTCCGTAATCCACGCCGATTGCTAGCACGAGACGGAACGAAAGCACATTGAGCATGTTCAAATCGATATGCAGCAATTTCATCGAAGCGATCATCGCGCCGATCCCGAACGCGAGGGTGACGACCTGAATAATCCAGAGACGCAAGTCGCGATACAGGATGGCCAGGAGAAACACGTCAAAAAACGCCATCAATGCACTGATGATCAGAAGTTGCCGGTGCGACCAGGGTAGGAGATCGGCGAGAGCATAGCTCCAGCCTGTGAGGATTACCGGGATGCCGCGGACTGGTAGATTACGTCCCAAGTCTTCGCGCTGCGCGTACGTCGAGACCGGTTGGTTGGTCGTGACAAAGCCCGTTGTGAGCAGCGGATCGTGCGCAAAGTAATGGTCCACCAGAAACCACCAGCTCGATGATTTTGGCAATTGGTCGCGCCAATTTGGCAGGGGACCGGTTGCATTGGCAAGATGTTGTAAATCGCCAAGCAGCGTGAAAGCCGGCGCGAAGGAATCGCGGCTGAATCCTTCGGCATCGAGCGTTTGTTCAAGTGTCTCACGCGCAGCTCGAAAATTGATCGTGCTCAACTCCTCCCGGTTTTTTTGCATTGAGCTTGGTGAAAGACAAAGCGCCGCAGGTGCGGAGAAGCTTTTGATTTTACTCGCCGCCTGGAGATCTCGCCAATGCGCGGCAATTTTCTGCCAGTGGTCATGCAATTGTTGCGCATTGCTCGCACGCACGATTGCGAGCACGGGTTCCCAGCGCACCGGCATTTTTTGCATGATCTTTTGAAGAGCAAGACTCGCGCGACTGTTTTTCGGTTCGAGTGACCGTGCGCTTGCCTCGAAGTGAAGCGGTGGAATGGGCGAAAATCCGATTGCAGTCAGCAACAACAGAAATGCGCTTGAAAAGATCAGAATGGGTGCTGGCCGCTGGACACTCCACCGCACATATTTCCGAACGACCTCGAAGATCCAATCGTGGCGTACCGGCGGCTGCCGTTCGCGGACGAATAGAAATACAATTGAGCACATAAAAAGGCCGGCCACGAAAATGCCAATTGCGATCAGCACCCCGAGTTGAGAGAAGCCCATCGATCCGCTAAGCACGAGCGCGAGAAAACCAACAGCAGTTGTGAGCGCACCAAAAAATATGGCCCGGCCAAGTTTTGCAATCGATGTGGCAATGGCCTGATGATGCGACTCGCCGTCGGTACGTGCTTGCTGATAACGTCCAAAAGTGAGAATCGCGAAATCTACGCCCAAGCCAACGAGAATGGCGCAAAATCCAACACTGACCATGCTGAGCCGTCCAAAAATGAGCAGGCCGAGCGTGAGCGCTACCAAACACGAGAGGAGAAGCGAAAATCCCATACCGAATAACGGTAGCCATCGGTGAAATCCGACAAAGAAGATGCTGCCCACCAGCAGGACTGAAGTCGCCAGCGTTGCCAGGATGTCGTAGCGCATGCTGAGGGAAATTTCCGCCACATACGCGGAACGCCCGGTGATAAGGATTTCCAACGGGCCGCCGCTCCATCCCTCGCGGGCGGTCGCACGGAACGCATTTACCCGGCGCATCAAACGCTGGCAGTCGAACGCGCTAATTGATCGCTGATTTGTCACTGCCAGGAAAACTCGCATCGTCCGGTCCGGCGAGGTGAGCGGCTGTTCTTCTTCAATCGCGGTGCTTTCTGCAAAAGGCTTAAGCGCTGGTCCAATCAGACCAAGTGGATCGAACGAGAGTTCGAACTCCGGTCGCGGCGAGCCCGCTTCAATCTGCTGATGCAATCGCTGAAGACGATCGCGAATTTTCTGCGGCTGCAAAATCGACATCGTTTGATTGAAAACGTTTGGTTCCAGGTTTAGAAGCAGCGGCACTGCGATCGATTGCAGATCGCGAATTCCATCCGGGGTGGCAATCGGCGAACCGGCCAGGACGCGCGTGCACCAGGGTTGCCGTCGCAATTTTTCGGCAAAGACTGGTGCAAAGTCCTCCAGTTTATCAACATCACCCGGACCGCAAAGAAGCGCGAAGGTGAGCTCCCGGGTCTGTGCAAAATCGCGATCATAAATTTTCAGTCCTTGCACCGAACGGAAACTTCCGGGCAAGACGTTGAGCACATCGGAATCGAGCCGCAGCGACGTCACGAGAATCGCGATGCAAGTAACCGCCAGCGCTGCCACGCAGCACCAGACCAGCGCACGCCGCTGCGTTACAGCTCGGGCGATGAAATCACTGATGCGCATGCATTGAGCGGATAAGATGGTGCGTCCTGCGTTTCAACTCCGAAAGCTTTTTCGGAGTCAACCGCGAATGCTTTCGGGATTGAAGCGGAACAGAAAAGTCTCGTCGCCCGCGCTGTACTGCACCGCCTGCCGACCTCGCGAGTGAATGAGTCTGTCTCGCAAGCCCAGCCAACCGCGCAGTTGTTGCGGCGCCTGTTCGAGAGGGCCAGACCAACCGCCGCGGGCAAATGTCCCTTTGACTTCGGCGAAGGACGCGTCCTGGCGAATCATTAGAAGCGTTACACCGGGGGATTTTGAAAACGTGAGCTCGAAATCGCTCTTCTGTGAGAGTCGAAAAAGCACGTCGCCGATGAGCGTCATCTTCGATGTACGATACAACAGCTGTCCGCTGCGCACCTGCCAGTCAGGCGTCGGTTCAGTGAATTGATGACGCGAAGTTGTGACACAACTCGTTAGGTTGACGATCGCCAGCGCGATGACGATAACGCGCAGGATCGGCATCGCGCTTACGGAATCGCGCCGATCGGTTCGGCCGGTCTCGGCGACGTTTCCTTTTTCGGAACGAGCGAAAGCCGCGGCGAAAGCGGAAGAAAGCGTTGCGCATTGACGAAAAAGTAAAAGAGCCACATTCGCCATTTGATCTGCAAGTTTTTACCGTCGTTGCCGGCGAGCACGGCGTTGACGGCAGCGGCGATCTGCATCGTGTCAGTGGGATTAAGAAACACTTCGATGAATTCTTTGCCGCGTCGATACCACGAGTTCACGATCGTAAGATAGATATCCATGATGCGATTTACGTAGCGGGAATAATTCTTGAACACGCGGTGCCTGTGGGCCTCGTTGCGCAGAACTTCATCGAGTGCGTCGGCGGCCTTTTCCCCGGACATAATGGCCAGGAAAACGCCGCTGCTAAAGACCGGGTCGATGAATCCAGCGGCGTCGCCTGCGAGCAGCCACCGATTGCCAAAAAACCTTGTGTCTCATTCGCTCGAGCACCATCGGCTGCTCACCGATGCATTTTTCCAGCGCCGCTTCCGGCGAAAGTTTCATCGCGCGAAAACTCGCCGTATCCATGACAACGCCGACACTCATGCGCGTTTGCGTAAGCGGGATCATCCAAAACCAGCGGTCGAGTCCGCGAACCATGCGAATGAGCGTGCCGTCGATTCCTTCTGGACGATCGACATTCTCGTAATGCGCAAAGACGGAAAATTTGTGGAGATGGTCATAGGTCTTTTTAAGGTTGTAAAAATTCCCGAGCACGGTTTGGCGCCCGCTGCAATCGAGCAGGTACCTGGCTTCGACCGTTTCGTTTGCGCCTATGGAATTTTCGATGTGGATCTCCACGCGGTCGGGCGTGACCGCGATCTTTTTTACTTCGGCTTCCTCCCGGACTTCAGCGCCGTTCTCGCGCGAGTGATCAAGGAGGAGTTTGTCGAAATCGGAGCGAGTCACTTGATACGCGCGATCGCGGCGAGACTGGAAGCCGTCCTTAAAATAGAATTTCACGCCCCTCGTTCCACACGCTGCTACGATTTCGCCGCCGTATTTCGGCAAAAAAGCGCGGTCAAGTTTTTGGCGCACGCCGAGACGGTCGAACGTTTGGGTGCTGAATGGCAAAAGCGATTCGCCGATATGAAAGCGCGGAAATTTCTCGCGCTCGAGAACGATGACGCGCCGGCCAGCGCGCGCGAGCAGGGTCGCGGCGGTACTGCCGGCGGGTCCTCCACCAATGATGCCGACGTCGTACATATCGATTTTTAACCCCTCGAAGCTAACCTTATCGGGAAATTGCGTCATTTGCCAGCTGCAGATTGACAGATGAAACACGGAATAAAATGTGAGGCGCCTGGCGGAGGAGAAGGTCGTTTCGGCGAAGGCACCGAAAGTCCGAGTCGGACGGGCGTTAATACCGGAAGTGCGCTGCCGGGATCAACCTGTGCTAACTTGGCGCCGAGAAATGAAGTTAATCGATCGGTTTATCAGCCGCGAATTGCTGGTCAACGTCGCGTTTGCCATCGCTGTGCTCAGTCTGGTTCTCGTCGTCGGAAACATATTCCGCAAACTTCTTCCTTTGCTGGTGAATCACGACGTCCCAATGGAATACCTCATCACATTCATCGCCTACGTGCTGCCGTTCTCACTCATCTTCACCATTCCATGGGGGTTGTTGACGGCGATTCTGCTCGTGTACGGGCGGCTCTCCGCCGACAACGAATTGATCGCGTTGCGCGCAAACGGCGTGAGCATTTCGCGCATTTCCATGCCGCTCGCAGGGATCGCGCTTCTCTGCACGGTGATCTGTCTCTGGCTCAACGTGCAGGCTGCGCCGGCTGCCCAGGAAAAGCTGCGCAGCACTATTTTCGATCTCGCTACGCGCAATCCGATGGCGCTCTTTGGCAGCGATCAAGTGATCGATCAATTTCCGGGCCGCAAGATTTACGTGGGAAAAAAGGAGGGCAACAAACTCGAGAACATCACCGTCTTCGAATTGAACCAAAATTCGCTCCCGGTAAAAGTCACCTATGCGCGCACGGGCATGCTGGAAGCTGATTTGGCAAACAAGCAGATTTTGATGCACCTCTACCAGGCCCGTTATCAGGAACGCGATTCAAAGGACCCGCTCAACCTGCGAAAGGTTCGCGACGGAATCAATATGGTGGAAGGCACGTTGCCGATCAGCCTCGAGGAGCTGTACGAGAAGGAGAAGAAACGGCCGAGTCGTTCTGCATTGTCGATCGAGCAATTGCTCGAACAGCTTAAGAGCGAGAACCAACACGAGCGCAGCGCCAGCCGCACGGAAATAAACAAACGCTTTTCATTTCCGTTCGCATGCATCGCGTTCGCGATTATCGGGGTGCCGCTCGGCGTCACGGCGCATCGGCGCGAGACGTCGATCGGCTTCGCCATGGGTTTGATCGTGGCCATCACCTATTTTCTCTTCGTTATCATTGGCGATACGTTGCGCGGAAATCCCAGAGTGCACCCGGAACTGCTCGTCTGGTTTCCAAATATTCTTTTTATCGTGCTAGGCGCGTTTTTGTTCCGGCGACTGGCCCGACAATAGAAAAGGTTAACGATGGCAAAAACAGACCCGCAGGTTGATCAACACATCGAGAAGTTGGCCGAGTTTGCGCGACCGATTCCGAAACATTTGCGCAGAGCGGTCCACGCCGGCTGCTCGGAGGTCGAGGAAACAATCAAGTGGGGGATTTCCGCATTTCGAGTACAAGAGGATTCTGTGCAACATGGCGGCGTTTAAGAATCATTGCGCATTCGGCTTCTTGGAAGGCGCGGTTAATTTTTCGAGGCAACAACTGCGCATCGAAGGGAGCGATGGGGCATTTTGGACGGATCACATCGCTCGGCGATTTGCCCTCGGAAAGAACTCTGATGGGTTATGTGCGAAGAGCCGCCGAGCTGACGCCGGGGCTAAAGTACCGACCCGCTCAAAACCAGCGAAAAGATAGCCAGATTATTTCCGCCTCGCGTTGAAGAAAAATGCGAAAGCGAGAAAGACCTTTGACAACTTCGGCCCAACCAATCACCGGGAATACGTGGAGTGGGTGGGCGACGCCAGACGCGAAGAAACGCGAAATGAACGATTGAAGGCGTCGTCTTATGGCTGGCGGCAGGAAACCGCCACGTCCAAGGCCGGCCAGGCAAGGTGGAACAATGCAGAGACGCACGCAGTTGAAAACGTTGGCAAGACTGAAACGCACGCTCTGGACATCTAGCTGAAGAAGTAATCTGGCCCCAAGCGGTCGAGCCGTCACGATTTGTTGGTTCCACGAGAGTTGGACCGAGAAGATTGCCGCCGGTGATCGACTGGATCACCGGCGGCGAGTTGGGTTACCTGGGCAGGCGGGATTACTTCAGCGTGATTTCGCGCATGAGCTTGTTGCCCATGATCTCGCGAATATCGAGGCGCTTAACTGCTGTCGCGCGCTGCTGATCGGGCGTGCCCTCCACTTTTCTGGCGATCGGGTCGAACTTTTCGCGCGCGTTATCGAGCGCGGCCATGTTTTTCGACTCCACCATCAAGAGGATGTCGAAGTCCTGCGGTGTGGCGGCGTCTCCGAGCAGGATCTTGTAATCGAGGATTAGATTCTGCTTTTTGGCTTCGTCAAGTGCGCCTTTGAAGGTCTTGGCGAGGCCTTTGAGATATTCGTCGCCCATGCCGTACTTGGCTTTGACCATCGTGATGTTCCAGACTGGGCCTTCGGTGTAAGGCGCATCACTTTGCGCGGAACACAGTTTGGCAAATGCAGTAAAGAGCATAACGCTAGCGACGAGAATGAGGGATTTGTTCATATTGATATGTTTCTATGTTTCTTTTGTTTATTGCTTTTTAATTACCAACGGTTGACCCAATAACCGTGAGGTCGGTGATGCGACAAATCAAGGTCAATAAAATCCCTCGCTTTCTACACCTAAGCTCTCGAAACATCCCGCGGTATGGCACTGTTTTCTCGGCGAAGGCCGACTTTGGGGACAAATGATTCGTTCCTCGTCACTCGTGTGCGTGAATCAACAGGATGCTAATTTTCTGTTGGGGTTTGGATCGCGTCACTGAGCGAACTTTAGCGAACTGCTTAGCAAGAGCAGTTATCGTTTCGAGGAAAACGCGAGTTGATCGCTTTTTCCCTTGCGCCGCGCCTAAAGAATTTCGACAAAATCGGTTGCCTGGGTTCCGACTTGGGATGGCGCGTGGAATTTTAGAGTCCTAGAAGCCGTACAATGATCGAGCGTGTATTTAAATTGTCTGAGAATGAAACCAGCACGCGTACCGAAGTGCTGGCAGGCATAACGACGTTTCTCACGATGGCTTACATCATCTTTGTTCAGCCGGCAGTGCTGTCGGGAAAAATGTTCGGCATCGACACGGGCATGGACTTCGGCGCGGTCACAACGGCTACGTGTCTCTCAGCGGCATTGGCCACCGCGATCATGGCGATCTACGCGCGTTATCCCATCGCGCAAGCGCCGGGCATGGGCGAAAATTTCTTCTTCGTCTTTTCAGCGGTTCCGGCAGCGACAGCAGCCGGCTTTGCCAACGGATGGCAGGTCGCCCTCGGAATTGTGTTCGTCTCCGGTGTGTTGTTTTTGATTCTGTCCCTCATCGGATTGCGAGAGCTGATCTTTAAGTCCGTTAGTCCCAGCATGAAGAATGGCATCGCAGCGGGAATTGGCCTGTTCATCGCGTTCATCGGATTGCAGCAAGCCGGCATCATCATTAAAGACCCCGGCTCCGCGGTGAAGCTGAACGCGCATTTTGTGTCGCCGGATTCTATCGTGTTCTTCATTGGTCTGCTGACGACCGCGGTATTGCACGCGCGTCGCATGCGTGGCTCAATTCTCTGGGGAATCCTCGTCGCTACGGCGCTGTCATGCCTGCTGAAAATCGCGCTGCCGCAAATGCCCCCTCTTATCTCTGCTGCGCATGAAGTGAGTGAATCCATGCTTAACAAGCGCTTTGAGTTCGCAAAAGCGCTGGTCGCAGTCCCGCCGTCACTCGGGCAGACATTCTTGAAAATGGATGTCGCGCATGCGCTGACTGTGAAGATGCTGCCGTTCATTTTTATCTTTCTGTTCATGCTCACGTTCGATGCTATTGGTACACTGATTGGCGTGTGCGAACAGGCCGGTTTCATGCGCGATAACAAATTGCCTCGCGCGAAACAGGCGATGGTCTCCGATGCCATCGGAACGGTGGCTGGCGCAACGTTGGGCACGAGCACGGTCACGAGTTTTATCGAGAGCGCCGCTGGCGTGGAGGCAGGCGGGCGAACAGGGCTGACCAGCCTGGTTGTCGCTGCTCTTTTTTTACTCGCGCTGTTTTTCAGTCCGCTAATTGCAATGATCGGCGGCTATCCGCCCATCACCGCGCCGGCACTGACGATTGTCGGAGCGCTGATGATGCAAAATGTCACTAAGATTGATTGGAAGGATTACACGGAATCCATTCCTGCGTTCCTGATCATTATCGGCATTCCGTTGTCGTATTCGATTGCCGATGGGCTGGCACTCGGTTTTATCAGCTATCCTATAATCAAAGCCTTCAGCGGGCACCGCTGCGAAATTAGCTGGCTGACTTATGTCCTTGCGATCGTGCTTGTGCTGTATTTCGTTTTTGTGCGGAGCCAAATGGGTTAGGGCAACGACTGGTTTACGCCTAATCTGCGCCGTGACGTTTAAGCCTCCTCCGCCGCGGGTCCCAGCGAGAGAGAAGGCACAGTGCTGCTCAAATCGGTCTGTCGACGCCGGAAAGCGGGAATGCGCGTTGAAAGCATATTCCACAGACAAACAGCTACACAAATCAACACTAGGCTCGATGCATAAGGGCGAATGTCATTGAGTAGATCAATCGCCCGTAGCGTCGCTTCGAGCTTTTTGTCGATCAACATCACGTGAACGATCATCGCCGTGCTCGCGGCTGAGATGATGAAATGAATCATGCTCAATCTGACGCTCACCCCCAATGCAACGGCGCTTACGACAGCGCCCCATAACAAGTAACGTTCTTGCATTTGACCCAATAGCGCGAACATCAGTAGCCAGGGCGCTGCGATTGCAATCAGGACGCGCGGATCGCGATTGCGTGTGTGTCGCGCAGCGCCGTACGCGCAGAGGGCCAATGCGCCCAAGTAAAGCAGGCGCAGCGTCCATTGCAGAGTGAGGTCGAAATGCAGAGATCCAAGATTAAGCGACCAGAAAGGATCCTTCAGCGACCAGCCAACGTTGGATAGAAGCCAGGGGAGATTGTAGCAAGAACTGATGAAAAGATACGGATAATGTTCACTGCCGTAGAGGAAACCGACTTGCAACCAGGCGAAACTGCCGCCATCCAAAGCACCAATGAGAAACCCTGCGCACGCGATAATACCGGCGACCCAGGCCCCTGCGTGGCGCAACTCGCTTCCCAGAAGGAATAACGAGCTGAGGCCGGCCACAAGCGCAACGACAATCCACGCTCCTAGATTACACAGCAGCCACGGCGCAACTATCAACGCTACCGTCGCCGCGAAACCAGCTAGCATCCGCAATGCGCGGGCCCATCTTTTCTGCCACAATGGCCAAAAGACAAAAAAAGGCGCGACGAATAACAGTTGCCCTTTGAGCAGTGCGCCCACGGCCAGCAGACAGCCACAGCAGAACCAGCGATTCTTCAGGACCGCGAGCGCAGCCAACAGATAAAACGGCAGGATCCATACGTCCCATTGCGGCCAGCCGTGCGCGTCGAGAATCATCGACGGTTCAAGCCAGGCAACGCTTGCCGCTGCCAAACCGCAAATCGAAGCGCGCTGTCGGTGTGGTAAAGCAGAAAGGAAGGGTGACCGTGTCACACTCGCACACTCGACGAACGTCGCACCCACAAGCGGACCAGGAGGAAAATCGCGACTGCAGAAATCAGTTCGCACAATAGATTCATCTTCAACAGAGGGTTGACGAGCTTTGGGTGTCCATCATCGACTCCGGGAAATTCACCGCGCACTTGCCTTGCCCAGATTGCCATGACGAGAAGTCGCAGCGGTGGATAATCGAGGCGGTAATCATTCTCGTACGCCTCGCGCTTCACTCGGTCATAGAGCGCGAAATAGCCGCGGCAGAATGCGGTCCACGAATTAACAGCGGCTTCGTCGGATGATAATCTACGGGCTTCGACCAGCGTCTCGCTGCCCCAGTAAAAGCCGTTGATGATATCGTGCTGAAAACGCACATGCCGTGACTTCTCCCCGGTCCAGCGTCGTAGTTGAATCCCTGCCAGGAAAAGCACAACGATGAACGACGCAAGCAGAGCGCGCCGGGCAAATTCGCTAGCAAACAGATGTCTAAAGAGCGCGC
>WNGL01006401.1_pt1 | contig 13875 bp, 11 predicted proteins | sample 5400591 | NCBI WGS metagenome assembly WNGL01 (sample SAMN13153377, study PRJNA577476) | soil metagenome | isolation source: 80 cm soil or saprolite under Garry oak tree replicate 1 | place: USA:California | collected 2016-06-15
TGCGCGTTCGGTTTCGTCGTGTTCGGCAGGTTGACGTCCGGTCCCTTCCGCATCTGCGGCGCCATCACCATGAAGATGATCAGCAGCACCAGCACCACGTCGACGAGCGGCGTGATGTTGATGGTCGCCTGCATCTTGCCCGGTTCACCGAGCCGCATAGGCCGGCCCTCCCTTTTTGACCGTGGGCGCCTTGACTTCAGCCGCTTCGACGTCAAGCACCCTGAGCTCCGGTATTTTGAACAAGCAGTTCACGAGCTGGGACGAAGCCCGATTCATCTCGACATGGAAAGTCTCAATCTGGCCCGTGAAAAGGTTGAAGGCGACGACGGCCGGAATTGCGACGAAGATACCCAGGGCCGTCGAGACCAACGCCTCAGCGATGCCGCCCGAAACCACAGACATTCCGCCGGACCCCGTGGCCGCGATGCTTCGGAAAGCGTTAATGATTCCGACCACGGTGCCGAAAAGACCAATGAAGGGGGCAGTGGAGCCGATCGTGGCAAGGAACCCGAGACCCCGCTTCAACTGAATCAGCGTTCCGGACATGGAGTCCCTGAGTGCGCTCGTGACGAGCTCGAGCGAAGCAACCGGATCGCGTCCGCTCTGGCGCACGCCGTCGTACTCGATGATGCCCGCCGAGACCACTTGCGCCACGTAGGAATTCTGGTGCAGCCGCCCGGCTTCGATCAGATCCTGGACGTCTCCCCCATGAAGGAACTTCTTGAACTCGGGCTTGAACTTTTCCGACTGGCGCGAGGCCGAGCGGAAGCTGCGGTGCTTGTCTACAATCATCCCCACCGAAAAAACGGAAAGCAGGGCGAGGCAAACCATCACCGCGCCTCCGAATAAACCGACGTGTCCTAACAGTTCAGTCAAACTCATGGCTTCCTCCTTTGCGCCGCATTAGCGGGCGCTGCCGCATTCCCGTTGGTCGCCGCACCGCCGGGGCGCGCCGTTTCCAACCTGATTTCGTAGTAACTGAGCATTCGCATGAATACCTCCTTGTCTATGGGTCGCCTCGAGTCGTCGAGCAACGTCGAGATGCTGGGGCCATTGCCGAGTTCCGAGGTCTTCCAGGGAACGATGACCAGCGCTTTAGGCGCTTCCTGATTGCCCAGAATGGACATGCCGAGCGCCTTTCCTCCGGGGACGGAGGTCAACTTCGAGTCTTCTTCCGTCTTTGGCTGCGCCTCTTCAGTCTGTTGATGGCTGCGCCCTATCGGGCTTGCATTCGCTCCGCTCATCTGTTTCTGTGCCTCTTCCTTCTTTGCCTCTTCTGTCTTTCCTTGTGGCTTTTCGGTCTGTCCCTGCGCTGCTTCCGTCTTTGGCTGGGCTGCTTGCTGCGCGAGGACGGCCGTGGGCGCCAAGACAAGGACCGCAAGCAACATCCAGTGAACGCTGGTTTTCCTCATCGCTTCTCCTGTTTTTTCCCGCGGTTGCGAAGGTCGGCAATCCACTTGACGACCTCGGCGTCGTCCGGAACGATCCGGCTGTACGCTTCGTAGTGCTCCATCGCGCACGTGTAATCCCCGATATACAGGTCGCACAGAATGGCAAGGTTCCTGTGCGCATATTGGAAGTCGGCGGACTGTGCCAGGGCCGCCTCATAACTCGTGCGCGCCTTCGCAAACTGTCCCTTGCGCCGCTGTACCATACCGAGTTCGTTGTAGGCGGCGGGCTGTTTTGGATCCGATTCCAGCGCCTTGTTCAGGCTGGCCTCGGCGCGGTCCAGCTCGCCGGTGCGCGCGTATGCAATGCCGAGATCGATGTGCGCTGCCGTCAATGCGGGCGCCTGTTCGGTCACCTTCACCAGCAAGCCGATGCCCGGCTCGTACCGCTCCTCCTTTAGCGTGCGCACTGCCGACTCGTAGTCGGCGCGCACTTCGTCCGTGACGGCCACGCTCGGCGTGACCGCGTTGTGCGATGTCGGGTCGTCGGAGACCTGCGGCTCGGGCGATCCGTCCACAGGACTTTCGATCGCGCCGACGAAGCCGCTGCTCGTTTCGCGTTTCGCGTAGCGGCCCGGCATCAGCTCGGTGAGCCTGCTGAGACTCTTCTCGGTCCACGAGTTGAAGACGCCGGCGTGCAACAATTCCATGTTCTTCTCGTGTACGTTGATCGCTTTCTCCTCGAACGGAAACGCTGCTTCATCGAGGTTGTTCTTGAACTCCTCCAGATCCTCGGGCTTCAGGTCGTCCGGCCGCTCCGACTCGAGCAGTGAGCGACTGAAATTGGAGTAGGTCTCGGCCATGTAATACGTCGCTGCCGCCGTCACCTCGTCGATTTCGTAATTCACCAGCCGGCCCAGGGCCGCGATGGTGGCATCCATGCGCTGCTTCTTATCCTGCAGGCTGGTCTCAAAGGGTTGCCGCAGCTTCACGACCACGAAATCCCCATAGAGCTGCTCCGCGAGGACCAGCGCCGAACGTGCCGCGATCGTCCGGGTCCGACCGGTCCTTTCCGGCCCGGCGCCCGCGTCGGTGCTTACGATTTCTTGCAGCTGCTGGTGATAGAGCGTCTCGTCGTGTGCCTCCTTGTACATCTCGGCGATCTTGAACCGGGTCTCGATGGCCGTTTCTACCGGCTTGGGAAACTCTTTGACGTAGCGGATGTACGCATTCAAGGCGCGATCACGGGAATTGGATTGCGAGTAGAGGTCTCCCGCGTCGAGCAACGCCTCGCTACGCAACGCCGGATCCTCGGACTGGGATGCGATGCGGTCGTATTCGCCGGCGGCGCGCGACAACTGGCCGCTCTGCCGGTAGGCGAAGGCGATCTGTTTGGTGGCCTCGAGCTGCAGTTTGTTCTCCGGGAAGGTACTGCGGAACCCTTCGAGCACCTCCACCGCTGCCTTCCAGTCCTCCAGCCGGATCAGCGCGGCGCCTGCGTCGTACTCGGCCGCCGCACGGATAGCGGACGTAGGCGCTGCCGAGCGAATCCTGAGGAAGTGGTCGGCGGCCACGCGATAGTCCTGCGCCTGGTTTGCGAGCTCACCCTGCTTGTAGATCGAGGCGGCGAGGTTGTCGACCAACGCGGCGCGCGACTCGTCAGCCACCGGCGTGGCCGCCAGGACCTCGGCGTAAGCGTGCTCGGCCTGCGGGTACTCGGCGAGTTCGAACGAGCCGTGTGCAACGACAATCCACGCGGAACGCCGGATCGCCGCCTCCGCGCCCGGATACTTATCGATGACGCGCTGGTCGGCCTCGACGGCGGCACGATAGTCCTTCATCTCGTACATGTCATCGGCGGCCGCTCCGAGGATCGCCGCGGCGTGTTCGTTCTGCGGAAATGCGTCGGCAAATTTGAGCGAGCTCGCGACCGTATCGCGCTTGACGCTGTCCTGCTGGTCATTGCTGGAGGCGCCCGCGACCTTCAGCTGCTCGCGGTATGCGTAGATCGCAGCGTAGCCCGCGGCCGCCGCCTGCGGATGCGGCGCGTATCCGTAAGCTGTCCGCTCGTACTGTTTGGCCGCCTCGCCGAAATCCTTGTTCTCCAGGAGCAGGTCCGCAAGCTGGGTGTTGACGGGCGGCGAATCGGCCTCCGTCGGGAAGGAGTCGAGATAGGCGCCGTACCATTGCCGTGCCTCGCGATAATTCGCGAGCTTCTCGTCCGCTTCGTTCGCGTTCTGATACTGCGCGTGATAATGCGTCGCCAGGTCCTTCAGATTCGTCTTCAGGTAGGACAGCACTTCCGGCGACTCTTCCGGTTTGAAATGTCGCCAGTATTCGGCCTTCAGGCCGTACTTGGACGCGAACTCCCGCTTCGACTCCAGCACGAGCTTGGGGAACCCGCCCTGGGTGAACGTCTCCACGACCCGCATGCTGAACCGCGGCGCGGCGCGGTGGAACGGATAAAGCGCTACGAAAGCCTTGTATGTCTTCGCCGCGTCGTCATAGCGCAGCCTGCTGAGGTAATGCTCGCCAAGATTGGTGTAAACGCGGTCCTCATAGGAGCGATTCCCGAACTTGGAGAAGTACTCCTGAATGGTCTCCGGCCCGCCGAGGTTGCTGAAGCTCAGGCTGATGACTCGAAAGGTATCCGCGACGCGGCGATCGTCGTCCTCATCGTGCGTCTGATCGAAGTCGTAACCGATCGATACCTTGTAGTCGAGCAGAGCGATGTACTTTTGCAGGGCCTCCTCGTAGAACTCCTGCTTGTAGAGCGTCCACCCGAGCTTGTAGAGAGCGAGCTCGTAATACGAGGAAGCGGTACCCAGGGTGATGATCCCCGAATAGGCGGTCTCGGCGTCGTGGAAGCGTCTGCGCGTGAAGAAGTATTCGCCCCGCCTGAACTGCACTTCGTCGAAGTGCTCGGACCGCGGATTCTCGCGGATCAGGCGCTCCATGGTCGCGATAGCCTCTTCGGTGCGGCCGAGCTCGTCGTACGCCCGCGCCTCCTGATAGAGGACCTTGTCTCTGTGCTCGTAATTCGGGTACTCGGTCAGCAGCCGGTCATAGAGAGCGATCGCCTCCAGTGGACCCTTGGGGTCCGCGCCACCGGGCACTGCGTTCACTGACGAGGCGCCGGCGCCCTCCGCGGTTGTGCGCCGCTCGAAATCTTGATCGGATTCCGGCGAACCGGCGCCGGCCGCCGCCGCGGCGGGATTGGGCCTGCCGACCTGCGCGTCCGCGAGTGCCGGGGCTGGCTGCGGAGCAGCCATTTCCCGCGGCTTGGCGTCGCCCGTACGTATCCCGAACTGCTTCTCGAGTTGCAGGTCCGCGAGACGCCGCATCGCCTCCGGAGTCATCGTGTTCTCCGGTGCATCCTCGAGGAAGCGCCGGTACTGGAGCATGGCCTGATCGAGGCCCTGCTCGACCTTCACCTCCTGCACATCCGGACGCACGTTACGCAGTTCCGCCAGCGTGCCCGCCGTCGCCACGGTCTTGTTGTTGACATGCGGGGCGCAGCCGGCCATGAAAGCTAGCGCGAGCACTGTCGGAATGGTGCGGCGATTCATCAGCGTTCTTTTCCTCCGGGTTGCCGAGCTGCTCGATCGTAGCTATCGGCGACGCCGTAGCGCGCCTGATTCTGCTGGGCCACCAGGCGTTCGCGGCGGGCCTCGAGCTGGTTAATGGCGACGGTCTCGATCATGTGTCCCTGCCGGGCCATCAGGCTCTCAACACGCGGCAGTGCGTCGCTGACGCGCTCGCGGAGCCGTGCAATCGGGGCGTCGTATCCGACGTAGCTGTGCGTCGCCGCCTGCCTCGTCCTGACGAAGGCGTCGTACTGACGAGTGAGAGCGTCGACAGGTGCATTCAGTTCATTCAGGTGCACATGTGCCGCGGTCAGCCGCTCGTGGTACTCGGTTTCCAGCCGCCATGTGAGCGCGCCGCGCAGGTGCGCCGCACGTTGCCGAAGCGCGACCGATTCGGGGTTGTCAGAGTCGACGAGCTGCTTGTCGATGAGGGCGATGCGCTCGCCGGCGATCCGCTCGTTCGCGGTCGCCAGATAGTCCGGCCGCGGCGCGGTCAGCACTGCCTTCAGGCGCTCGCTGAGGTGCTTGCGCTGTTCGAGTCGCAGGCGAATCCGCGAATCCAGCTCGCGGAACTGCGCGTCGACCTCCGGCAGCAGCGGCTCGTAGTTCTGGCCGCGCAGCCGGATGATGTCGTCGAAAGCATCGAGGCTGGTCTTCGAGGCTATGAGTCTCGACTGCAGGTCCTCGAGGTCGAGGTAGTTGTGCAGCGCGGTCTGGAAGTCGTGAGATGCCATCAGCTCCATCAGGTAGTAGGTTTCGGGCGCGTCGGGCAGGCTGCGCAGGCGGATGACCCAGGTTTCGTCCTGCCGGCTCTCCTCGCGGATCAGGGCCTTGAGAAAGCGCCCTTCCCGGATGCTGTCGATGGAGGCGTCCACTCTTTCGATTTGCTTGCTGAACAGCTCGAGCGCCCGCCCGTACATGATCGCGGCACGGCCGTGCACGTTCAGGCTGGCATACGCGTGCGGCACGGCGAGCATGGCTTCCTGGACCGCGGCATCCGTCGGCTCCCGCTCCACCAGGATGTTCCACGGGACGAGCGCGCGGTCATACTGCTGGGCCGAGGCCTCGGCCGAGCCGGCCCGCAGCAGAGCCTGGTTCGAGAACGGTCCCTCGAGATGGACGCGGTCCAGTGACTGTCTTGCCCGCTCGAAATTGCCCGATTCGAACAGCATCGTGCCAAGCACCAGGTTGGACTTGTCGCGGATCGCGAGACCGGCGGGATCACCGGCCGGTAGCCGCCCGGCCTTGTCCAGTTGCTCGATGGCTTCCTGTGGTCGACCGTCCTGCAACAGCGCGATGCCGAGGTTGTAGGCGGCAAACCCGGCGAGGCTCTCATCGCTCCGCAGCTGCTCGAGCACCTTGACGGCCTCGTTCGGCCGGCCTGTCGCCATATAGACGTTCGCCCGCAGGAACTCGACGTCCTCCCTTATCTGCTCGGGCACCGTACCCTCGATCCGCGCCAGCGCTTGCAACGCATCGTCGAGTTGACCCTTCTGAAAATGGATGCGCGCAAGCCTGAACGCGGCCTCGTTTCGTACGGCCTCATCGACGGCGCCTTCGAGCACCGCCTTGATCGCGCGCCCTGCGCGTTGGTGCATGCGGTAGTCGAGCTCGAAGTCGCCGACCGAGAATTCGGCGTTGTTGATGTGATAGTGAAGCGTGTCGAGTCCGGGCTCGTCGAGACCGTGGTACATGGCGAGCTCGGTGTCGAGCCGCTGGAGTGCATCGAAAAACTGTCCCTGGTAGGCGTGATAGATCGCCTCGCCGAAATAGAGGTCCCTCAAGTCGGTGCCCGTGGCCGGACCGGCGGCAAGTCCCAGGGCCAGGCCGAGTCCGATTAGCCGTCGTGGCGTTCGCATGGCTTACCATTCCCCCAGCGCGACCGGAGTGTTGCCGGAACGCGGTCCGGCCAGCGTCAGTCCAACCAGCTTTGGCTTCACTTCCTTGCGGAAGGTAAAGCGTTCTGTGCGGCTGAAGTCCGCGCCGTCTTCAAGCTTGCCGTCGACAAGCACCTCAAGCTGGTGATCCCCGGCCGCCAGGTTGCCGACGTAGATCCGTTGCACGCCGCCCTTGCGCAGGGCCTCGAGCTCTTTGGCGCTGTAGATGTGGGCCGCGACGAGCTGGCCGTCGATCTGGAGCCGCACGGCGTCGAGGCGCATCTGGTCGCCCTTGGTCAGCGCAATGAAGATCGCGACCTGTGTCCCTGACGGGTAGAGCAGTTTCTCCTCGAGCCGGTTCAGCTCCTGGGCAATGCTGAGGACGTCTGATTTGATCTCCTGAACCTGTTCGTCCAGGCCCCTCATCTGCTGTTGGTCGGTTTGCGGTTGTTGGTCTTTTTGCTGCGCCCCGGCGTGGACACTGCCCAGGCAGAGCAGGAGAGCAAAGACGAAGGCGCGCGCTGCTAGAATTGGCTTGCAACGCATGGACGCCCGACTATCGGACGGCAGGTGCGTGAACCTAACACGAGGTTCGGTGGCGCGTGTGTTCGTGATCCGGATGCGTCGAAACATTGACGTTCCTCCCGTGTATGTCTAGGAGAACCGCATCCTACGATCCTCGCCGTTCCGCCTTGCAACTGACGCAACATTCACGCCACCTCCGTGTTTTGTTTAGGTAGGGGGCGACGACGGTTCTGAATCCATCCAAGTTGGTTGCGAAACTTCAAGAATATTAGCGGAATCCACAGTCATGTTCTTGACTGCGTCGATGAAGTCCATTTGACGCGACAGTCCCCGCGAACCACGCGCCCTTAAGCTTAAACCGAAGGTAGGTGATGAATGCTCCAACGGAATGGAGCATCACAAATGACAAGTCTTGCGCGGCGTTGCTGGCCGTCTCCGAACAAGCTCGCGTACGGCCGGGTCCATCTAGCTCGCATCAACTCGTTAGCCCAGCGTTCTCGGCAGCGATTCGCGCCAGTGCAGTCTCATCTAAGTTTTGATAACCACGAGCTATCGCGCTCGACAGCTGGTCTCGTATTACGTTCGCGAAAGGCATGGGAACCGCCGCATGTTCAGCGGCCAACAACACCAGGCCGAGATCCTTCAGAACCAACGAAAGTGGAAAGGCAAGCGGCTCGTACCTTGATTGTGCAATCATCGGGCCGTAGACCCGATAAGGAGCAGAATCAAAGACTGTCTCTGTAATGATTTTCACAAATTCATTGGGGTCTACCCCCGTCTTCCGAGCAAAGGCCACAGCTTCCGCCAGACTTTCAATCATGGCGAATAACAGAAAATTACTTGCCAGCTTCACCAAATTAGCGTGTGCTGCTGTAGATCCCAACACGAAGGTTTTTTTTGCGAGTGCATCGAACAACGGCGAACACCTTTCGATTCCGTTTTTCGGACCGGCCGCAACGATCAACAATTTTCGGGAGGCGGCAACCTCCGGTCGTCCGAAGACAGGTGCGGCTACATAAATCTGACGAGCGTGGGCGTGGACTTGGGCAAGCTTCTCGGAGAGCGCGACACTTATCGTGCTCATGCAAAGGTGGACAGTATTCGGCAAGAGTGCATCCAGGAATTTGTTGTTAGAAAAAAGCAGTTCTTCGAGAGCATTGTCGTCTGACAACATAGTGATGACGACGGAACTGTCGCAGCAGTCTTCTGGGACACCGACCACTACCGCACCTCGTGTTGCCAGCTCATCTGCTTTACTTTTCGTGCGGTTATACACAGTGACTTGATGACCGGCAGCCAGTAAATTGGCTGCCATTGGAAAACCCATTTTGCCCAATCCGATGAAGCTAACTTTCATCGCGTCTCCTCCAAAGCTGCTGATGCAGTCGCCTAAGGGCTCGTCTAGTCCGCGTGATACCTCTAATCAGCAATCGAACATGTACGTGCATCCCAGTTCCCGTTGAAAGCGGCGGCGCGTTGCATGAGCGGCTCAGTGTAGCAGAGGCTCGTTTGGGGGGCGTCTGCAATCGAAAAACTTGCGGATACTCTACTGCCTTGTTACGCTCAGAACCTCACCAACATCAAAGGAGGTCTGAAAATGCGCACATGTGTCATCGCGCTGATCGTTGTCTTCGCTATCGGCCTGCTGTCCGTTCCCGCACTGACCCAGCAACCTCAGATTGAAAGGGACGCGGGGTTGGGCGTGCTCTCGTCCAACTCGCAGAAAGGCGGAGAAGACGAAACTGGGCCCTACGAGGTCGTCGCCAAATGGCCGCAGCCGTTCGCGCGGCAGGGATACATCCAAGGGTCGCAAGGTGGTGTGTTCGCGGAATCACCCAACCGGATTTTCATGGCGAATCGCGGCGAGCTCAAGCTCCCGGACAAGCTGCCCAATAACTTCAACGGCGCCTGGGGTTCTCTTGGCAGCCAGGCAACCGGTCAAAAGCCGGAGTTGCGCAACTGCATCGTCATCGTCGACGCCAATGGCAAATTGATCGAATCGTGGACCCAGTGGGACAAGCTTTTTGAAGGTGGCCGCGGTCCGCACGCGGTCAAGATCAGCCCGTACGATCCCGACAGAGCCGTGTGGGTCGTCGACGACATGCGGCAGCAGGTCTTCAAGTTCAGCAACGACGGAAAGAAGCTCCTGATGACCTTGGGCGTGGCTGGCGTTGCCGGCAATGATGACAAGCATTTCGGCCGGCCCACGGACATCGCCTGGCTTCCCGACGGCACCTTCTTCATCTCCGACGGCTACACGAACACGCGCGTCGTCAAGTTCGACAGGAATGGAAAGTTCCTCCTGACGTGGGGAACACCCGGCACCGGCCCCAGCCAATTCGACACGGTGCACTCGGTGGCGATCGACAAGAACCGGCGCGTCTATGTTTCCGATCGAGGACACAGCCGCATCCAGGTGTTCGACGAAAATGGGAAGTTCCTCGACATGTGGCCGAACATCCGGCAGCCGTATCACATCGAGATGTCTGCCGACCAGTACTTGTGGGTTGCCGACGGCGTCAGCAACAAGTTTCTGAAGTACGATCTGAACGGGAAACTGCTGTATTCGTGGGGAACTTACGGGACGTTCCCGGGCGCATTCTGGGGCGTGCACCAGTTCTCGGTGGACTCGGATGGAAATCTCTACGCCGCCGAGACGTTCGGTGGACGTACGCAGAAGTACCGCCCAGCGCGGGGGGCCGATCGCGCGAAGTTGTTCACGCCGGTGCCGCTGATGGGAAAAGGAACGAACTAAGTTTTCGCCGCGGATTGCACGGATTATGCGGATTGAATCCGTGTAATCCGCGCAATCCGCGGCTTAGTTCTACTACGATGGTCCATCCAATTACCACTGCGGCAGGGAAAGACTCGCTGAAGAAAGTGGCCGGGGTCGTAGCCTTTCTCTTATCGATAGCATTCGCCTTTTGTCGTGGGCGCTCCCGGCACGAAGCCATTTTAAGTCCCGGTCTGGATGGCGTCTACTCCACGGGACGGCTCCGTGGATTCGACACTATCCTCAGCGGGACTTAACCACGAATGCGGCGCCCTCGGTGCTCGCAAAGCCCGGCGAGTGGCGATATTTGAACAGCGATCCGCTAGCCACGCGTTACTCACCGCTCGACCAGATCGATAAGGACAATTTCAAGGATCTGAGGATCGCCTGGCGCTGGAAACCTGCGATTCCGCCGGCGCTGCCCTCTCTTGGCGGGACCGCGCAGGGCAACGGAGACCCGGTGCTTGCCATCTATCGGAGCGAAGCGACGCCGATCATGGTGGCCGTCGTCTTGTACGAGTCCGCCGGCGGTCAACGCGTTGTCGCCGCCCTCGACGGGGCGACGGGCAAGCAATTGTGGCTATGGGAGGGAATGGACGAAGCTGGCCGCGACCGCAAGGCGCCGAGGAGAAATGCAGGGCGCGGCGTATTGGACGGACAGCAAGGAGGAGCGGATTTTCGTCGTCACCACCGGCTTCTATCTCGTGGCGTTGGACGCCAAGACCGGCGTGCCGGTGAAATTCTTCGGCACGGGCGGTGCGGTCGATCTCATGAAGGAGCTGCACGTCGACTTCGACCATGTCTCGCGCATCGGCAACAGCTCGCCGCCGACGGTCTATCACGACACGGTCATCGTCCCGCCCGCGCTCGAAGAGGGGTTCACGCCCGATTCGATGCGCAATACGCCCGGATACGTCATGGCGTTCGATGCCCGTACCGGCAAACAGAAATGGGCGTTTCACACCGTCCCCAAAGATGGAGAGTTCGGCGCGGAAACGTGGGAGGAGAAGTCGAACGCGTATACCGGCAACACCGGCGTGTGGGCGCCGGCGAGGTGAAGATTCCCGGCATGATGGGAAGCATGCCGATGACCTATATGGTGAACGGCCAGCAGTTCATCGCCTTCACCGTCGGTACGCCAACGGAGCCGGCGGAAGTAGTTGCGCTAGCATTGGAAAAGTAGATTTTCTGCCCGCCTGAAGCTCGCGCGGCTACAGCTTGGCTTCTTCGCTGACGGAAGAGACCGGCCGAGGACCGACGGCCCATCCGGCCCGGAATGCGACGTAGGCAGCTACCCCGAGGATCGCCATGATCGCCATCCCGACCATCCCTGAGAGCCAGATGCCCCGATACTCGCCGAGCGCGTTCCCGGGCTGCGAGTTCAACGAGATGCCGGCATAGCCACTCACGGCTAATGCTGTCGCGCCCGAGAACTGGGCGAGCATATTCGCGAAAGACGAGATCGCGGCGGTGCGCTGAGGTCCGTAAGTTTCCGAGATGGCCGCGGGAACGAGTGAGAAGAGATTGACGGACATGCCCAAGAGAGCGATCACGATCCCAAGCATCCAGATCGTCGACACGCCCGTGGATAGAAGCTGGAGCATGATGATGGCGAAAATCAGCCAGCCGATCAGCACAGCCGTTCGTGAGACTCCTCGCTTGGCGAACATGTCCGTTATCTTTCCCGCGAGCGGACATCCCATCGCTCGTCCGATCAACGAGTAGGCGACAAGAGCCAGCAGCCCGCCTGCGACGACGGCCTGGTTCAGGGCGAGTCCGTATTTCGACATATAGACATCGGTCGCGTAGACCGCCATCCATGTCTGGGTGCCGCGAATCCCAATCACGAATCCGCTGTAGATGAGCGCATAACACCAGAGCTGCATATCGCCGAGCAATTTCACATCAAATGGTCGCCGCGTCGTCGCCTGATGTCCGGCGGGTGCAGACTTCAAGAACGCGATGCAAAGAACACCCATGATCACGATTGCAGCGGCCATCATGTCCATGCCCTGACGCCATCCTGACGCAAAATAGATCGCCAGCACCGGTAGCAGAAAGTACGCCATCCCCTCGCCGAGCGCCCCGCCGACGCCGCCCAGTGTTGCCTGACTGAAGCTGCGCTCCCGGTCCGGAAACCAGCGCGCGATGTTTCCCGTGAGCGACACATAGACGGCTGCCCCAGCGATACCGGCGGCCGCTCGCCAGAACAACAGCCAACCTTCGGTTCGGCCGGTAGCAAATCCCACCATGGTGGCCGCAGTCAGCAGAATCCCCAGACCAACAACCCTCCGGCTGCCGAACTTGTCGGCCGCAATGCCCCATGGCATCTGGAAGAGGGCGTATGAATAAAAGAACAGGGACGCGAGCAGGCCGATCGCGCCTCTATCAAGATTCAGATCGGCAGCGATGAACTTTTGGATGCCATTGAAGTTCTGCCGCGCGAACTGACTGGTACCGTAGGCGAGGATGCCGAAGAAGAGAATCACCCAACGATATTTCATAAACGCCTGCCTTTGAATGTGAAGCGTGTGGTGTCGATACTACCAGCATTGATTACACGCTACACCGGTTTTCTCGGTTTTCTTGCGTGTCGCCCGTGAATAGTGTAGAACCGGGTTCATAACTGGTTAGTCGGGAGGCTGTCTGAATGAAACCGAATGAGCCGCTCGGGCATGAGCCCTCCTGTCGGTCGCTCCTGATTGTCGGTGCCGGCGTCATGGGCCAAGGCATCGCGCGGCTGTTCGCAGCCGCTGGCATTGACGTGACGCTGATGGACTGTCAGGACGTCAAGATCTCTCATCCTGCTGTCAAGTTCGTCCGCGAAACACCTGCGGCATCGGCGCCCGATCTCGTGATCGAAGCCGTGTTCGAGGATGCCGTCGTCAAAAAGTCCGTCTACGCCGAAATTGAGAGAGTGTACGGCGGCCGGCCGGTGGTCGCGACGAATACGTCCGGTCTTCCATTGAATGATCTGGCCGGAGGGCTGAAGTACCCCGAGCGGTTTCTTGCGATGCACTTCTTCATGCCTGCGGAGGTGTTTCCCATGATTGAAGTCGTGCGCGCGAATCGTACCGAGGATTCGGCAATCGCGCTGGCAATCTCGGCGGTGAAGCAGGCGGGACGGGAGCCGATCGTGCTCGAGCGGGCCATCAACGGCTATCTCATCAATCGACTGCAGCACTCCATCTTGCACGAAGCGTATCACCTCCTTGAAGAGGGGATCGCGACGCCTGGAATGATCGACAGCGTTGCCAAGCGGCTCTTGGGTCCTCGCATGTGCGTGACCGGACTGCTCGAGCAAAAGGATATTGCAGGTCTCGAAATTCATGCGAAGGCGCAGCGATCGATTGTTCCATCGTTATCGCATACCGGCGTCCCGTCTCCGTATCTTCAGAACATGGTCGCTCGGGGCGATCTCGGCGTTCGGAGCGGAAAGGGCTTTTACGACTGGACGGGACGCGACGCGACCGAAGTTCAGCGCCAGGCGAACGAACGGCTGCGGCGGCTGATTGCCTTTCTGGAAGACGGCGGCGAGTGATGAGGTTGCCGCCGCTTCTTTGAGGCTGGTGGTGCGCATGAGTCGGGGAACCGGTCTTGACAAAGGACTGACGAACTACGGCGACGCGGCATTTTCACGGTACCTGCGCCGATCGTTCGCCAAGTCGATGGGCTATTCGGGCGCGATGCTCGATCGCCCCATCATCGGAATCGCCACGTCCGCC
>WNGL01006402.1_pt1 | contig 13875 bp, 18 predicted proteins | sample 5400591 | NCBI WGS metagenome assembly WNGL01 (sample SAMN13153377, study PRJNA577476) | soil metagenome | isolation source: 80 cm soil or saprolite under Garry oak tree replicate 1 | place: USA:California | collected 2016-06-15
GCTCTCTTCTTCGGGGCCGGTTTGGTAACGGCCGCGATTCTGATCGTTGGCTCCGCCGCAGAAGCGACCGCAGTATTCATAAGCGGGCCCGGGACCGATCCCACGATCGTCCGCGCTGCGTGGGCCGGGGCCTGGATGGCGCTCACGTTCCTCTATCTACCGGCGGCAATGGCGTTTGGGACCGCCGCCTACGCGGTCCTACGCGCCGCGATACTGCCGCGCTGGGTGGGTTGGCTGAGCGCCGCCGCCGCCGTTCTCGACCTGGTCGCAGCTCTGACCATCTTCGGGGGCACTGGCAACAACGGACCCGTCGGGCTGCTGCCCATCATTCTCGGCGCCACGCCGGTGGTTGTTTGGTTCGTGGCGGTCAGCATTGTTCTACTCGGCCGCGCCCCACGTATTGGTCAGAAAGCTATGCCAACCGGAGTGGGCTGATGAGCTCCATACCGTCGCTTCACTCGTTGACGGCCTACACAGCCGACGCGGATTTTAGGAAGACGCCGGGACGGCCAAGCACCGACTAGACCCGAGCCTTGGTGTTGGCACAACGGCCAAGATCCGATTGGGAGGTTTGACACCTATCCAGTGGACCTCGGTGGACTCCCGTGGACGAGCCGTGCCCCTCAAGACCGTCTGGACTCGACAACGACTCTGGTGGTCTCTGGTGGACGGTCAACCGTGTGCATGGCATTCAGAGGGTTAGCGATCGGATTGCGTTCATGAGTCTATGTTGCCGATCGGCCGCGCAAGGTGCTGGACAACGAAGCATGACCGAGGATCTCCTACGCTTCAGAGGGGAGCGAGGAGAAAAGTTCGAAGGGCGTCCACTAAGGGGAGCCAAATCTGAACTCGAATCGCTCGACCGCGGCCATGGGTCGCCGGAAGTGATAGCAACCGGATACCAACCAGATAGCAATCCGGTGCCGGCACGAAGAACTGGCTCAAGCCGGAGAAGGAAAGTGATGGTGGGCTGCGGTGGATCGAACCACCGACCTTCGCGTTAGATCGGCCTGAACGCTGTGCTAACGGCCGTCTCGATCTCGGATCAGGTGAACGTCATGCGCCGAGTGCTGTGGTGCGGCATCGACTGACGCCGGACCTACGAGGCGATGTTCATGGGTTTCAGGGAACGTAGCGCGCCTCAACCGGGTGCGTGCCGACACGGCCGCGCACCTCCTACTCTGCGCTGAGCGCTGAGCGGCGTTCCAAGCTCGCCATGAGAGGATTGTTGGACGATGTCAGACACTGAGTTGGAATTGCCCGGCTGGCTGCGCCGTCAGGATCAAAGAGACGACTTTCCGCGTCAAACGTTGCTCGAACTCCAAGAAGCGATTGCCCACTTCGCCCGCCCCGTGGGTCGGTCACATCACCACTACACCACGCTATGACCGCATGCGCCTCGCGACCATGATTCGCCCCACTGACTAGCTCGGGAGGACGAGATCGGCTCAGGTGACCAGGAGGCGAGCCAGATTTTCGACTTGAGTCGCGGAGCTCCCAGGCGCAACGATCGTTATCGACATCGATCCCTTCAGGACTGCGAGGTAAATTCCTCCGTCAGCGGCGAATGCGGAGTCGCCGAGACCGGCGACGTCCACGACGTTATGCCCCGCGGCTGCGAACTGTTGCTTGCGCGCGGTGAAACTTGCGGCCGTGTCCAGTTGAAAGTCGATCCTCGACAACGCGGTCCCGAGATACGAGCAGCTGAGGATGGACGGCTTACTGTCTGGCGCCAATGTGCTGCCAGTCGATCCGAGCGTCGAATCTACCAGCGACGCCGGCGGGCATGTTGCCGTGATGTTTGAGCCTTGGGATGCGCTTGAGGCAGGCGAGGGCGAGGACGTGCTGGTGGTAGCGCTGCCACAGGTAGTCAGCAAACATGCGGTGAGTCCAGTGGCGAGGCCAGTCGCAAGGGCTCGTGGATTTAGTTTCATGGTGTGACGCAGCCTAACTGCCTTCTCGGATAATCCACTCAACCTCACTCGTCGCTACCATCGGCGTCTAGCCAGTGGGGAGCGCCTTGATTAGGGTCAAAACGGTCTCCGAAGGCCGATTCTGAGTTGGAAAGCTGGAGCGGGAAGACGGGAGCCGCGGCCCCAAGTACCATGCCCTCGGTCCAGTTCACTTATCGACTCCGATGAGGGGCTAATCCTGCGGCCTTCGGTGCAACCGACTTGCTGGCAAGCTTTGGGCCGGCGCCGGCTTTTAGGCAAGTGCGGCGCGAAAATCCCGTCAGGACGGAGCTACCAGCCAACCAGGGCCAGTGGCAGGTCGGGGTAATTGTGAGGCTGAGACCCTTCTCAAAGAACGCTGCTCAGCAATCCGCGCCCGGTAGGGGTCAGCGTAGGGGTCAAAACCGCCTTTTGGGGCTGACTGTGAGATCAAAAACTGGAGCGGGAGACGGGGTACAACACCCCAAGTACCAAACCTTCAGTCCAATTCATTTACAGACTCGGTTCGTCGGTCGAAGTCTAGTGGGCGGTAGCTCACATAACGCGAACCGCGGCATCGCAGTCGCTGGGCAGCCGATCGGACTCTGACTCCACGGGCCGGCGACTGTAGGCTTTCAGGCATCCAAACCCGAGCCGCTGTCCTGCGCGAGGTCGGGGCCCCGCTCTCGATCGAGACCGTCGACCTCGAGGAACCCCATGAGGGCGAGGCCCTTGTGCGCATCGCCGCCGCCGGCGTCTGCCACTCCGACCTCCACCTCATGAAGGGCGATTGGCCGATCCCGCTTCCGGCGGTGCTCGGCCACGAGGGTTCGGCGGTCGTCGAACGTGTAGGGGCGGCTGTCAAGACGGTCAAGCCGGGCGACCACTGCATCCTGATCTTCGCGCCCAACTGCGGCCATTGCGCCTACTGCGCGGCCGGGCGGCCCATGCTTTGCACCGGCCACGGTCGCCGCCCGGCCGGCACCATGCTGGACGGCACCCACCGCCTTTCGAGTGGCCGCGAGCCGGTCTCCCACATGGCCGCGATCGCCTGCTTCGCCGAGCACGCTGTGATCGCCGAGGAGCAGCTGTTGGTGATCGACAGCTCGATCCCGCTCGATAAGGCCGCCCTGGTCGGCTGCTCGGTTACCACCGGAGTCGGGGCCGTGGTCAACACCGCCCGCGTCGAGCCCGGTGCCACGGTGGCCGTGATCGGGTGCGGCGGGGTCGGCTTGAGCGTGATCCAAGGCGCCCGCCTCGCCGGGGCCGCACGCATCGTCGCCATCGACATCTTCGACGAGAAACTGGAGAAGGCGACCTCGATGGGCGCCACCGATGTCGTCAACGGGAGTGATGGCGACGCTGTCAAGCGTGTCCTCGAGCTCACCGGCGGCACCGATTACGCATTCGACGCGATCGGGATGCCCGCCACCGTCAAGCAGTCACTCGACCTGGTCCGGGCCGGCGGCAAGGCGATCGTGATCGGCATCGGCCGGTTCGGAGAACCGACCCCGATCGATGCGTTCGCCCTGGTCATGCAAGAGAAGGCCTTGCTCGGCTGCTTCTACGGATCCAGCCGCCCGCGCATCGACATGCCCCGGATCCTCGAGCTCTACCGGCACGGCCAGCTCCAGCTCGAAGAGCTGGTGACGCGGCACTACCGGCTCGACCAGATCAACGAGGCCTACGAGGACCTCCAGGGCAGCCAGGCCGGCCGCGGAGTGATAACCTTCGCGGACTGTTAGCCCCTTTCCGGCATGCTCTTGGTTCTGCTTCAAGCTCGTAACAGAGATTTGAGTCGAGGCCGGACGCGATGCTCCCGACTACCGGCTGTCGGCCGCGGCGGTTCGCGTAACGTCAGGACGGTCGAGTTTGGTGGGCCGGGGGTACCGTAACGCGAACCAGATCGAAGTCAAAGCTCAGGCAATCCGCTTGAGCCGATAAGTCGAAGCCATGCTTGTCTAGGTAGCTCCACTGCGACGAAAGCGGAGTGGACGTCAAGGTACGACGACGATGCGTGGCCACCGGGCCAATACACACTTTGCCTCCAGGCGCCGGTGGTACTCGTCGACAGAAACGCGTCGAGGATTCCGTCGGCACACTCCATTAAGAAGGTCCTCGAGGCCGCACGAAGCTGTTACCTGCAGGTCATCGTTGGCGTCGAGCCGCACGGCAACGGACGTCGCCGTTTCTGGCCAGGTCGCCACACCATCTGCTGAGGACTTTAGTGGCTCGACCGCGAATCCGAAGCGCCGCCGATACCAAGTGTGCACTGCAGCTTGATTCCTTGCCTCCCAGGGCACCGTTGGGAGCCGCCTCTGCAGGGCAACTTCAACGCCCGCGTCACGATCAGGACTAAGGTCGGAGGTGTCGAAGAAGGCCAAGTCGACGTCCTTCACATTGGCAGGGTCGAAGCCTCCATGGAGTTCGTCCCAGACCAGATCTCGAAGGACGCCCGCACCGATCCACCAGTCCGGTGGATCACAGTCCCTGGCCGCGTTGAGAACCTCCACAAACCAGGCCGATCCACGTATCAGGCGCTCAAGTTGCTCGATGTTTGGGTCAGGCACAGCAGACATAGGAAACACTAATGTCTCCCGACCGCAGCGGACCTAACCGGATAAGCAGAAGTCGAAGCAATCGGCCGGCCCCTGGCGTCAAGCGCCGTCACTCCCTGCTCCTGATCTCGGCGCGGGGAGGCAGGGTGCTGGCTGATTGGCATGGCGACGATCAGCGGGCCTACGTCGAGCGCAGCCACGCAGTCCGCGACCACTGCTGGCACGCCACGCACGACCTTGAGGCCAACCAGCTCTTTGTCGCCCTGGTAATGCAGAGCCGGCAGCGGCGGGCCGAGGGCCTGCTCCGTTGGTACAGCGAGGAGCACGTGCGGGCCGAGCGCGGCGAAATGGCGCGGGAGTACAAGTGGCCCCTTTCAACGCCCGACGGAAGCGGCGTCTACCTCAAACCGGATGGTCGAATCCTGTTCGACCTCGAGTGGGACCGCGCCACCGAGTCATTGGCTCGCCTTCGCCAGAAGCTTAACGCCTACGTCGGCTACTACAAGAATTTCAGCAACGCGAGGCAACATCACGTCCTGTTCGTCGTTCCCTCCGACGATCGGGAAGACAACGTCCACTACACAATCTGGCAGCGCCGGCCCCACTACACGAGCGACAACTGCTGCAGCCTCTGGACCACGACCGCTTATCGCTTGCGTTGGTGGGGTCCATTGGGAGCGATCCATCTGAAGCCCTCTTCCGGGCGAAACTCGCGCATCCTCTTTATGTGTGTGCCGATAATCGAAACCTTTCGTAGATAGCCCGCACTAAACATTCAGTAGTCATACGGATGGAACATCCACGGAGACCGCGTACCGTCCGGAGCATGACCAGTAAACCCGGATCCGGAACCTATGCGCATGCCTCATGCAATTGGTCGAGGAATGCGGCGACAGTCTATGTTTGCTAAGTCTTGGCGGTCGCCCTGCTGGCCAGGTTCGCAAGGACGCCTACCGATACGGTCACTGGAGCTCCGATCCCGGTTGGCCGTGCGCCCTCTGCAATCGCGATCACCCCGGACGGAACCACCGCCTACGTGGTCGACTACTTCAACGACAGCGTCACCCGATCAATCTCGCTACCAAATTACGCGCCTGACGGGCTATGGGCTTCCTTCCCTTGGAGGTCTGCTGATTCTCGCAGCGGTCCTCGTTAGCGGGTGCGGCCCTGGAACCGCCAACAGTAACTCAAGTCCAAGTCCTGATAAGAACTTCGGCAGCGAGTTGGTCGCAGCAACTTGCCCCACCGAAGCTCACTGCATCGCCGTTGGCTGGACCCGCGACCCCGGCAATCATCGCTATACATCCCTGATAGAAGAGACAACCGGCGATCGCTGGTCGATCGTCTCGAGCCCAACCGTGCCGGATGGCCAGGGCAGCCAGCTAGTGGACGTAACTTGCGCGGACCAATTCCACTGCCTTGCCGTAGGTCTTACCTTAGACAGCGCCTCTGAGCCGAGCACCCTCATCGAATCGAACTCGGGAAGCGGCTGGGCTATTGTCCCGAGCCCCAATCCCACCGATTCATCTGTGGGCAGTGCAGCGCGACTGAGTGGCGCGGCTTGCTGGAAATCAAGCCACTGCATTGCAGTAGGCGAGAGCCACAGTGGCGGGTTCTCACACGCCCTGATCTTGGAGAGCACCGGAGGCGCGTGGAGCATCTCTCCGAATCCCGACCAGAGTGCCGTTGACACCTCGCTCAGCAGCGTCGCGTGCGAGGGTGCTAACAGTTGTGTCGCAGTTGGCCGGTCCGGCTATCAACCCCTGCTCGAGGACTGGAGCGACAGTGGGTGGTCACTGAATCCATACGGACAGCAAGGGGCGGCCACCACAGGTGACACGCCCCTTGTGCACGTGACCTGCGCAGGCACCACCTACTGCCTCGCTGTTGGTTTCATGGTCGTCCCGCTCTGCTGCGTTGCTACGGCACTCATCGAGAACGCTGGCGACGGGTGGGAATTCGTGAGTGGTCCCGATTCTGGCTTTGGCAGCTCCTACCTGATTGGCGCAGCATGCATAAGTCCGACTGAATGCACCGTTGTGGGGAATGAAGCCGTTCCGGTAGGTGACGTGCAGCCACCGGGAACGTTCATCTGGCAGAAGACTGAAGACGGCTGGCGCAACATCCCGCGTCTGACTGACAACGGCCATCGGCTGGGGTTGCTCGGCGTCGCATGCTCCGGCGATCACCATTGCATGATCGTCGGCGACCAACGCGAGAGCGCGACGTCCAACATGACGACGCTGATCGCTGAGTCCGGTCCTAGCGGCTGGGGGCTATTGGCGAGTCCCTGACGCGTTCATGCAAGCGTCCTGCGTACAGCAACGCCGGCGATAGACGGTGCCAAACCGCGGCACTCAGCGGCACTCAGCGAATTCGGACCGCCGTTTCTGAACGGGCCGCAGCGATCTGTTAACCGCAAGGTTCAGGGTTCGAATCCCTGGTCCGGAGCCAAATCGTGTGTGTACGACTGACGGTGTTCACCTACACCGAGGGCCTGGTCAACTGCTGACTTAGGCGCCCATAGGGGGTCTGGCCTCCAAGGGCGCAGTGCGGTCGGGCGAAATTGTAGAAGCGCTCCCATTCGTGGAGCTTGGTGTTGAAGAGCTTGGCGTCGTCGATGACCTCGCCGGCGAGGCGCCGATAGACCTCTTCGTCGCGATACGATGCGACCGTTCGACTTTGCCATTGAGCCGCGGCGTCGATGGTCGGATGTAGACGTGTTGAATGCCTTTGTCGAGCAGGCGCCAGTGGAAGCCGGCCTGGAACTCGGATCAGTTGTAGGTCTGGACCTTCATGACATTGAACGGCAGCTGCTCGAGGACGTAGTCGACGAACTTGATCGCAGTCTTCTGATCCAGGCGCTCGTAGATCCGCAGGACCCGCAGTCGAGTGCAGTCATCGATGGCGGTGTACTGGTAGTGCTTATTGCGCACTCCCTTGATGGGCTCGATGAACTTGACGTCGATCTGAACCGAATGGCCAGGCTGTTGCTTCTCGTAGCGCTTCCAGCGTTCACTGTGGCGCTTATATCGCTGCGACGCCGGCAGGCGGTTGAGGTTAGCCCGCTTGAGGATCCGCCATATGCTGACGGGCTGACAGAAACCTCGTGGTAGCGCTTCAGGTACATGGCGATCTTGGCTGGGCCGAAGTGGTAGTGCTGCTGGAGGTGGAGGATCTTGCCCACCACCTCGGCCTTGGTCGCGTGCGGGCAGACCACCGGCCGATGCGACCTTTCGCGGAGGCCTTCCGGCCCTAACTCCTCATATCGGCGCAGCCAGCGGTAGTACGTGTGCCGCGAGATCCCGAAGTACCGGCACGTCATGGCGACATTGCCGGTGACCTCCTCGACGTGCTGGATGATGGCGAGTCGCCGAGCTGCTCCCCTGGATAGTTCTCGTTCGGTCAACTGGGCTTCCTCCTCTGCTGAATTGGAATGCCCCAGTGTTAGGGATCTCCGTCAGTTCTAGATGGTCTGCGAAAGGACCCGCAAGAGGACGACAAGCCCAATTGACGGTGCGGCAAATCTGAGTAGCCAGGCCACGGAAAAGCGACCGCTAGGTAGGCGGTCACAATCGGCGTATGGTCGATCGGAAACCAAGGTCACTTATGTCCGCAGCAAAAGGCGTCAAATCTCGGGTTACGGCGTCAAAGCGCGTACCTGCGGGGACGGCGCCAGATCCGATAGTCGCGGTACCGCACAAGCCCTCGGCCGAGATGCCAATTGTCGAGCTCAAAATCGCAATGCTGCCGCACGCCGCAGCCCCATCGGCCGCTCACTGGCAGTCATTCGCGGCTTCAATCGCACGAGTGGCGAATCGAGGTTACCTTGCCCCTACAGTGAGGGTCGATGCTGACCTACGTGGAGCGACGGTGCGGATTGGCGGATGGGATGCCGCTACGGCCATCCGGATGGTAGGCCTCTATGCGACCAACAGCCCGAGCCCTCAACTGTGGCAGTCGCATAACTACGAGGTCAGCGTCATCCCTTCCGGAGAACTCCTCCCATCTCATTAATGGAAAAGGTACGGCCCTCCGCTATGGGGCGCTTTTGGGTCGGGCCGGGCTAAAGAAGCCCAACTGCAGCAGTTTTCGGACAGCAACGCCGGCGATAAGCCATGGCACACGCCGACATTCGGCGGCACTCAACGAATTCGGAGCGGCATTTCTGAACGGACCGCATCGACCAGGAACCACCCTAGATCCATCGCCCCACTTCCAGTGGGACTCCAATATGTCTTGAGACATGCGCTGGCCAGACGCTCGCTTACGTCTTGAACTCAGACACCTGGTCCGGAGCCAGAAACCCTTTCCTTGTAGGGCACACGCCCAATCGGCGCCGCTCCTGCCTATTGGCCTTCACTGACGCTCCAGGCACTCTAACCTGAAGGTCCGAGGACGTCAGTGCAAACGTCGAACCAGGAACCAGGAAAGGGAAGTTGCGTCTGCGGACGCAAGCTCGAGGATGCCGCCATTTACGTCTACCGCTCCCGCACCGACCGCTACCTCTTTCGGCGATGTGAGTGCGGCACGGAATGGACCGAACACCAGTCGGACATCGACCCAAGAGACCCTGTTAGCTCTGATGAGGTCATCGAGGTTCACAGGCGTCTGGCCGGCTTCGATGGGTCCATCGCCGAGCTGCTCCAGCAGCGTTCCGCCTAAGGCCATCGCGTCCGCCAATGTCAAGCATGGGGAGTCCTACCTGAACAGAAGGCAACGATTATGAGGTCGGCTTCGGTGGATCTCAGCTTGAAGCCGGGAGTTTGGATGACCATGGCGTCGACCGCTCCGAACCCGTTTCCACAAGACGCGCTGGAACCGAACCGCGCCGGCAGGCTCACACAGCCGCAGCGAAAGGGGCTCCGCCGTCAGTCGCGAGGATTTCACAAGGCTGAGCTGCAGTTCACGGTGCTCCTTACGATCATCGGCCTGCTCGTCTGGTTTGCGGAAGGCCCTGCCAGGAACGCGACGGTCAACCCCCCATCGGGATCGCGCTTCTCATCATCGCCGGCTTCTTGGTGGTCCGTTCATTTCTCGGTGCGGCCGCGCTCACCCAGGACCTCCGCAGCGGCCAGGTCGAGTCGGTGGAAGGAGCTATTACGAAAACGAGCGTCACGTCCCAGTCGCGTGGAGCAGCACCACCTCCTAGTATTTCCATGTCGCTAGCACAAGGGTGAGTGTTTGGCGTGGCGCTTACCAGGCGGCGCTGGAGGCGGGGATGGTGAAGATCTACTACATGCCGCACAGCCACGAGCTGGTCAACGTGGAGCGGATAGCGGACACCGCCCTGCCTCCCGACGCGTTGAAATCGCCGCAGGTGGTCCGGGAGTTTATCACGAAGGCGTTTCACTCGCACCACCCGAAGCAGGCGCCCGAGGACCGCGCGCATCTGGCCACGATGGGGAATGCGATGAAGGCTGCAACGGCCAATGTGGCGGCTCCGCCGGACACAAGCCGCGACCTGCGCCCGGACCGAGGCATGGATGAGCGGCGACCAGCTGACGGTCCACCTGGGTAACCGCGGAGTGACGTTCCAACGAGTGACCACGTAGACCTGGCCACGATCACGTCCGGACCGCCTCGGTTGAGATCCATCCTGCTTCTCAGGGTCGAGGACCTGGTTCTGGCCGGCTGGGTCGCAATCGCAAGCCCGCTCATGCTCAGGGTTGGCGGCGACAAGGGGCCATTCGACCCCGGCCAGCCGCTCGTGGGATGGCTCAGGCTGGGTGCGGTGCTTGGCGTCCTCCTGTGCCTGGCTGCGCGACGGAAGGACGAGGCGGGGAGTCCGCGCCAGACTTCGCTGTTGAATCGTGCCTCGGTGGGGCCGTTTGTCGGCGGTCTTCTGCTGATGACGATCAGCGGGTTTACCGCGCTTGGCTTGCCAACTTTCGCCGTCTACGCCACGCTGCTCGCAGCGGCGGCCGGCATGATCGCAACCCGCCTCGCCGTCTCCCCAATCGGCGTTGTGATCCGGCGAGCGCTGGTCAGCCCGTTCGTGATGGTCGCCGGCGGAATTTACTGGACCTTGATCGAGCAGGTCATCGGAACGCCCGGAGCGGCCACGGTGCGGCGCAATGCGCCGGTTGATTGGCACAGCGCCGCGCTACCGCTCTTCTTCCTCGTCGCATTCTCCGCGATCTATTACGCGATGCTGATCTACGCGCCCAGGCAGATCGCCGAGCGCGAGGGCGGCGCCGTCGAGTGGGTGCTCCGCTACGCTGCCTTCGCCTTCAGCATCGCGCTCGGGATCGGCTGGTTGAGCATCCTGAGTGGATAAGGGCAAGCCACCTAATCCAAAGCCATCGATAACGACGCCTGCGCTGCTCGATCACATCTTGGCGCCACTCGTGGGGTTTCGTACAGCAACGCAGGTGGCAAACCACGATAACTCACGGTACCCAGTGGCACCCGGCGAATTTGGAATGCCATTTCTGAACGGGCGGCAGCGATCTGTTTGAATCGCCCTGAGTTTCTTGGAGACTCGGCGGTTTGGAATCACGCCGCGTCGACGGTCGTGCTGTTGGCATAGTAAGCCGCCTCAAACTCTGCAGGCGGCACGTCCCCGATAGCGCTGTGTAGGCGGCGGTTGTTGTACCAGTCGGCCCATCGCGCGGTCGCCAACTCGAGCTGTTCAAACGATCTCCAGGATGCTTGCTTCTTCACCACCTCCGTCTTGAAGAGGCCGATGACCGACTCGGCGAGGGCGTTGTCGTAGCTGTCGCCACGAGAGCCGACCGAGCAGATGGCACCAGCGTCTGCCAGCCGTTCGGTGTAGCGAATGGCCAGGTACTGCACGCCGCGGTCGGAGTGGTGGACCAGGCCATTGAGGCCGCGAGAGCCGCGCGCCCAGATCGCCATCTCCAAGGCGTCGAGTGCGAGCTCCGCTCGCAAAGAGGTAGATACCTTCCATCCAACGATGTAGCGGCTGAAGACATCGGTGACGAAAGCTACGTACGAGACGCCGACCCAGGTGCTCACGTAGGTCAGGTCGGCCACCCATAGACGGTCGGGTGCAATCGCACTGAAATCACGCTCCACCAGATCAGCTGGCCGGCGGTCGGCTTGGTCTGGAGTCGTTGTCCGCCAGGTCTTTCCTCGGACCGCACCTACGAGTTCGAGTTCAGCCATCAGGCGCCCCGCACGGTCACGACCACAGGCGATGCCCTCCCGCCTCAGCTGCTTCCAGACTTTCTCGACTCCGTAGACGTTGAAGTTGTCCTGGTGGACTCGGCGGATCTGAGCCTTCAGCTCTTCGTCGCGCAGCCGGCGAGCTGAGGGTGGTCGCGCCGCCGCCGCGTAATAGGTAGAGGGGGCGACCTCCAGCGTCTGGCAGATCGGCTCGACCCCAAACCTCTCTTTGTATTGGTTGATGAAACCCACTACTTCGGTGGTCGAGGGTCGAGCTCCCTCGCGAAGAAAGCCGAGGCGGCCTTGAGAATTTCATTGGCTCGCCGCAGCTCACGGTTTTCTCTCTCCAGCTCGGCGATGTACTGCTGTTCCTTGGTCGTGATTCCAGGCCGCTGGCCGTTGTCGATCTCCGCCTGTTTGACCCAGTGACGCACTGTCTCCGAACCCAGGCCGAGCTGTACCGCGACTCGCGTCACAACCCCGTGCGTCTGACCCGTCTGTTTGATGGTCTCCTCGACCATGCGCACCGCCCGCTCGCGAAGCTCAGGCGGATGTCGATGTCCCGATCCGTGCTTAGGCGTTTGCTGCTTCGGTGCTGACATGGGCTCCATCCTCCCAAAGAACGGAGCCTCCATCAAACCCAGGGCAGTTCAGTTACGCGCAAGGTTCAGGGTTCGAATCCCTGTTCCGGAGCCAAAACTGAACTCAATCAGCCTGAGCTCGCTACTTAACTGGGCTGATGTGCACCAACATTGAAGCAATCGATCTACTCGACTAGTCCAATTCGTCGCTTGGCGTTATTTGCGATTAGGCCCTTCGACGATTTGGCCCTTCGAATCGGCAGACATCGCCCACGTTGAATGCTGACTTTGGGCGGCAATAAACTGGCTGCGCCATGCATCCGCTGCAGCTCTCGGATGCGCTTTACCTGGCGCGACGCGAGGGCGACTGCGAGGCCGAGCGCCGCCGGATGTACGCGCCGAATGCGCGCCTAGCTGGCGCCAGGCGAGTCCGGCCACCGTCGCGTGCGCTGGCGCGGCGTACTCATTCGGGCGCTGTGGCGGCTATTCGACCGGCGTCAGCCGAATGACCGGGATCTCCCGGTCAGTCTTTTGTTCGTAAGCGCCGTAGTTTGCGAACTCGGACACAATCCGCTTCCACGCAGTGGTGCGAAAGGCGCCCTTCAAAGTTTCGGGCTTGACACGCACCTTGCGGTTTCCGGCCTGGACCCAGACCTGATCAGGATGCCGCGCCATGTTGACGAACCACGCGGGATGGGTGGCATCTCCACCTTTGGACGCGACGACCAACCAACCGTCGCCTTCAGGAAAGGCCGTGAGTTGGGCGTCGCGCTTCTGGCCGGTCTTGGCACCGATCGTCGTAAGGATCAGAGTCGGGCCCATCGCACGGCCGCCCAGCAGGCGGTACAAGCCGGGCATCAGGCCCATGACCGCGATGGCGGCCCGAGGCATCTTGCTTCCGCGGGTGCCGGAGCGCGGGATTTCGACGGACATCTCGGACGAGAATACGCCCCGCAAAGAATCGTGCCTTCGCCCGACTATCGTTTCTGCGAGGTTGTGACGGACGTACCGCAGTCCCGGGCACCAAGAGTCGTTTGCGACAAGCTGATGCGCCTGCAGCTCCACCCTGACGATAGGTATGAATGGGTATCCATCAGTGACTGGGACCCATACATGGCCATCGAGGAAGAGCTGGCTAACGAAAAGCACGAAGCAATCGTCCTATCGACGCTGCCGCCGGGGGTCTCCCGCTGGCTCCGAATGGATCTACCGTCCCGCGTCGCCCGCCGCTATCCCGAAATCCGGCTCGTCCATGTGGTTGCGCGATCGGCGACAGGCAGGTCCGCCCCCGAGTCGCCTACCTAGTGGCTGCCAGAACGAGCCGCCGAAACGCCTGACTTCGGTCCAATCGCATGAGAAGGACGACGGTGTTTCGTACAGCAACGCCGGTGATAAACCGCGCTAAACGGCGGCATTCAGTGGCACTCAGCGAACTCGGGGCCTCATTTCTGAACGGGGCGCAGCGAGCTGTTAACCGCAAGGTTCAGGGTTCGAATCCCTGGTCCGGAGCCAATTTGCCATCTGCGCTCGGCCCCACATGTTGCGCTCTCGAACTCGACGACCACCCCAGATGGCCCACGTGCCTGCTTCCTCCCGAGGGCCCAGGATGGATTCGAAGTCGACTCTGGTGTCGGACCCCGGCGCTTCCTATATATGACTACCTATCCGGAGCTG
>WNGL01009370.1_pt1 | contig 13872 bp, 5 predicted proteins | sample 5400591 | NCBI WGS metagenome assembly WNGL01 (sample SAMN13153377, study PRJNA577476) | soil metagenome | isolation source: 80 cm soil or saprolite under Garry oak tree replicate 1 | place: USA:California | collected 2016-06-15
TCTGGCGTACCGCCGTGGGAGTGTAGTCGTAGTTTCTAAATTCGTCGCCGTAAAGGTGCATGCCGTGCGTACCAACGTAGCCAACGCTTAATGACACGTCTCCGGGAAGTTGCCGCTCCACGTAGAAGCTCCACTGAATCACGTAGGGATCTTTGCTGCCGTTCAGGTATCCTCCGCCGGGCGTGCTCCCCAAGAACTGCGCGTCTGTTTTCACGACGGCATCGGCGGGAGGCAGGTTCAGGTTAGGCGCGCCGGAGCTCAACCGGAAAGCCGGGGCTGGTTTCGTGAAATCGGTGTTATAACCGACGTAATTGGCAAACGCGGGTGTGCTGATGCCGCCATTCTGGTCCCCGAATGCGGCGCTGATGCCGTTGCTGTAGATGACTCCGAAACCGCCGCGAATGACCGTCTTCCGGTCGCTGAAGGGCCCCCAGGAGAAGGCGATGCGAGGTCCGAGATCATTCTTGTGCCCTGGGAAAACATTGCGGTCAGGATGCCGGGGCGTTCCGAAGTAATCGATTCTTCCTGGATAGGGCACTTGAGGATTGGTACCGGTGAAGTTGAAATTCGCCAGGTCGTTGTGACGTTCCCTGAACCACCCGAAGATATCGTAGCGGAGACCGATATTCAGAGTGAAGTTGCTCTTGAGGCGAAAGTCGTCCTGAGCATAAAAGCCCCAATAGTCGTTCGTCTGCCAGGGCGCATGGTATGTGCCCGTGCCGGAGCCTTGATCGACGGCTCCCAGTAAGAACTGGGCCAAGCCGGTCCCGCCCTGCCCCGTTACCGGGTCGCTCGTGAGACCGCCTCCGAAGCCGAGGCCGTACCCCCAACCGGCGATGTTCCAGTTGTTGTCCCGGCGCCACATCAAGCCGCCCTTCACCGTATGTTTGTTGATAACCTTGGTGACGTTATCCAGCAGAGTAAAGGCCTGAACTCCCTGGATGCCATTTTGCCATTGCTGCTGGCCGAAACCGCCGACGCCTCCCACATAAATCGTGGGGATGAGCTGAGTGGGCCCGAACAGGACAAAATTCAGGCCCGCCACCTTCTCCTCCACCTGTTTTGTCGCCGAAACACTGTCCGGATTGGGCGAAGCGATTTGGTTCTGACGGCTGAACATGGCGCGGGCCTCATTGACCAGCGTCGAGCTAAAGGTTGTCGTAAGGCCCAGAGCGAAGATCTGATTGATGGTGCGGTAGGGCTGCGCGCCGGCGATGCCGGTCTGCGTCTGTGCCGTGGCTCCAATCCAGGGATAACGGTAGTTGGTGTAGTAGCTGGGATTAAAGAGCCATTCGCCAAAGAGTTTATTCTTCTCAGACATCGAATGGTCGATCTTGATCGAAATATTGTGAGTCGTTTGGCTGCTTCCCACCGTACCGAGGAAATTGTTGCAGGTGATTTTGCAACCGCTCAGACCCTGCTGCAAGGGGTCAACAAAATTCGGATTGGGGAAACTTGCGATATAGAACGCAGCCAGAGGATCGATCCGGTTAGCCGGAATCACCGGCGTGGTGAAAGCCGTCCGGTGGAAATGGCCGTCCTTATCGGCTGGGGTTATCGTGTAGGGATCGTAAAGGCACCTCGTCTCGAGAGGAACAGTCGGGCCACATGCCGGCGCGAACCGGGGATCACCGGTGAAGTCACCATTCCTTTCTGCCGCCGACAAAGGGACTGTCAAAATCGTGGGCCTATTCTCGTGAAGCATAGAGACGTCCCACGAGGCAAAGAAGAAAGTGCGGTTCTTGCCATTGTACAGGTGGGGAAAATAAACCGGCCCTCCCACGGTTCCGCCGAAGTTATTGAAGATAATCTGCGGTGCAAGGAATGGCCTGCCCTGCGCGTCGCGTCGCGCAAAAGGATTCGTAGCGTTAAAGTAGGAGTTACGGTCGAACTCATAGATGTTGCCGTGGACGTTGTTGGTGCCGGACTTCAAAACGACGTTCACCACGGCGCCGCTCGTCCGCCCGTACTCGGCCGCGAGACCGTTGTCCACGACACTGAACTCCGAAACAGCATCTGGAGAGGGGTTCACCACCACGTTCTCCGCACCCAACGCCGCGTTGAGGCTACCGTCCAGGTACCACGCGTTCGCTCCGCCCTGGCCGCCGTTGGCGCTGATGCCGGACCCCACCAAATGCTGCGGGTCAGGGAATCCGCCAAACTGGCTATCGAACCCGAAAAGACTCCCCGAGGGCCCGGTCGATTGCGTGACCCCTGGAATGAGCTGGACCAGCGTTTGGATGTCGCGACCTTGCAACGGAACGTCCCGGATATAACGCGATTGCAGCGAAGTAGTGTAGTTGGAAGGAGTGTTGTCCACCAGGGGCGCCGCCGCGGTGACTTCAATACTCTGCGTTAGCGCCCCAACTCTCAAGGTGAGGTCCTGCTGGGATGTCACACCTGCCGTCACCACGACGTTGGTGACATCCAGGCGAACAAATCCAGGCGATTCCACCCGAACGGTGTACCTGCCGGGAACGAGTTCGGGCGCGAGATAGAAGCCGGCCGCGTTGGTGACGAGCGTCACCTCCACGTTGGTATCGACGTTCTTGACCACGACCTTGGCGCCCGGTACCACGGCCCCGGCCGGGTCTGTAACCGTGCCCTGGATCACTCCACGATCGATCGAAGCCTGGAGGGCAGCGCTCAATGAAAGTCCTAAAAGCAGCGTCGTCACAACCTCCCAGAATGCTTTGCGGCTCATTTTTCCCTCCTTAAATCGGCCCCCAACCCGACGCTTATGTTGCATGCAGCCTTATCCAGCGGCCACGCCCCCCCTGTTTTTTCGGCGACGTAAGACGCAAATAGAGGCGGGCAGACCGCGTTGAGCGCCTTTTCGAGATACGGATTACCCGAGAACTTCCAGATCAACTTATGAAAACTCAGATCGGCCTTCAATAACTTCACGAACGCCTGCAGGCCACCCGCCTCGCGCATCTCTTCGAGCGTATGCTCCAATTGCCCGAAATGCTCCGGTTTCATCCTTTCGCAGGCGAGCGCCGCCGCTAAAGGCTCAAGCTCAAGTCGGACGACATACAAGGCATCCATCTCTTTCACGGTCAGCTTAGTGACGAAACTTCCCCGACGATCCGACTTCGTCACCAGCCCCTCATGCTCCAGTTGCTGAAGCGCCTCGCGCAGCGTGCTCTGCGCAACGCCTAACTCGCGGGCAAGCTTACCCTCGACAATCCTGTCGCCCGGGCGCAGTTCGCCGTGCAGGATGGCGTCAAACAACTGTGACGTGAGGTGAGTTCGTAAACTACTTCGTTTAACCGGCACCAGCATAAGTCAAATCGATAATCGTTTACCAATGACTGGCAGTGTCTACTTCGTCCACGAGCTTGTCAAGCGGACTTTGCAATTCCTTTTCACCGCAAAGGCGCTGACAAGAACTCTTGGCGGATTGCTCGAGAGCTGAGTCTCGTTCATTGCAGTCAAAGAGCCGCGCCGTGCTCGGCGTCTAAACCGTTCAATCAGCGATAAAACACCCGTACTGTCGACACCTTCCGGTCCACGGGGATCGTGATAAGCTCGCGTTCCGAATCGAATTTGGACCAGTCACCTCCATTCAATTCGACGCGCTTCATGCGACTCCCTTGCGGATGGCGTATTCGCAGAACAATGTCTCGAGGGCGGTTCCGCTGCGGCGTTGAAACCGTCGCCTCGACCAAACCGCGATCAACATGGGATTCGATCCGGAAGCTCGCTTGCCCGAAAAACGTCGCGGCGTGTTCCACGCCAATCGTCCGGCCAGGTAGGAGCCACGCCCGCGGCGCGCCGGAATTCAGATAGAGGCGGTCGCCGGATTCGCGGACCAGCGCCAGCCGAAGCCAGGTGAGAAACGCCGCCTCGTCCGATGTCTTGTAGAACGGGCCCCCGCCAATTCCAAGCGTCGGTACCCACTCGGTGAAGGCATTCACATCCGGGTAGTAGCTGACCGCAAAATCGTTATACAGCGAGCGCAACTCCTGCGGCAGTTGATCGCGCTCGAGATACGACACAAAAAGATTAACCAGGTTCGGTTGGAGCGCCACACCGCCTCGGCTGAACCAGTCACGATCCGGCACCGAGAGCGAATCCGGCGCCATGAGCAGGTTGTCCTCGTAGTCTTCGAGGGTCCAGGTGGTCACGAGCTCGTTTGGATCGAAGACGCCGCAATCCACGAGCGAGTGCGCGCCATAAAGAACGTTACGAATCCAGCCGAGATCACGTCCGTGAAGGGAGGCGCGGGGAGGAATGGTTGGAACAAATGTGCCGTCGCGCAACGGCACCACTGGCGCAATCGCCATGGCGCGCAGCGCGGCGCGGCGGATGTCGTCGCGGTAGGCTACAGCTTGCTGCTTCAACCGCTCGCCCTCTGAGGAGTCAACCGCCGACAAGACGTCCGCCGCGGCGCGCAGGCCGCGATAAGCGTAGCCGTTCACGGCAAACCAGTATTCCCAATCTTCGTTGTCCTCAAGTTCACCCGCCGGCAAAAGCCCGTATTCCGGCACGGGCGTTCCGTCCGGCTCCTGCTGCATGGTTGCATGGCGCTCATCGACGATCCAGTTCGCCGCCCGAATCATCCGCGGCATAATGCTGCGTAACCACGAATCATCACGGGTGAACAAGTAATGCTCGGCCAGCGTCCATAGCGTCCATCCGTGGTTGAGGTTGTAGCCGCCGTGAGTATACTCATGGTCGGCGTCGACTTTCACGCCGTGGAATTCCGCCGATGTATCCTTGAAACGCCCGGGAAACGGCTTCGACCCCTGCAGTTCGACGATGGGACGGAGGCACCGCCACGCATCCTGGTCGAGCCCGCGCATATCGAGCAGCCGGACCTGGATCTCTGTCTCGTTGGCGAACATGTTGTAATCGTAGGTTCCGCAGGGGCACATGGTCAGGCCCGTTGTCACGTCGCGCTCTTCCGATACCAGGATGTGCTGCAGGACCGCCTGATAAAAGCCGTTGAGCGTCTCATCCGGCGTGTGGATCGACATCCCACCGGAGGTGACTCGTTTCTTCCAGTAGGCTAGCGTTTCGTCGAGGCGCGTATCGAAATGGATCTGCTTCACGCGGTCCTGGTCGGCTGCCGACACCATGGTTCGGAATGGGATCTTGATATCGAGAACCTTCACTTCGCCGGCAGCGAGCGGAACAGCCCAAACGACTGCCTCGCCCTCAGAGGCGAGCACCTGCGGTTTCTGTTTCTCGTCCTCGGGGGGCACATCAATGGGTCGATCGACCGATGGCGGCAAGTCACGGAGCTGAAGCAAGCTCGTTTCGGGCTCCAGGACGGCCCGAAGTCGTGGCTCGCGATCAGCGCCGCGCGAATCCCCCACACCCACCAACATGTGACCTCGCAATTCCAGGCGCTCGGGCGGGCTGACCTGGAACCATACGACAGCCCGACCGGAATTCGGGCCGCTATTGCGCGCGCGCACCCGCAGCAACAGGATGCTAGGCTCGTCGCCGCGCAAGCGCACATCATCCATGGAAGCGCTGAGCATCGTCGCATAAGCCTGTTCCTCGTAATCAATTGCTCGGTCGCTCCACTCCGTCGTCACCAGTGGCAAGAAATTACCAAGAATCTTTTGGCTCGTTCCGAGCGGTCGTTCCCGGAAATCTGGGACCTCGCCCGTCCCGATGCGGAAATCGATTTCGTCGCCGCTCCAGAGCATCCGGGCGCGGTCTTCCTTCATGGCCTTCGAGCCGTTCTTGCTGATGAAGACGTTCCCGTTGTAGTCGAGGCCGTACTTTTCGCGGCTGGCTGTAAAGCCGAGTGGTATGTAGCGAAATGGATGGTGAGGATGTGAAGAACGCGGAGTAAGCGCCAGGCGCGGTATCTCACCCATCGCGTTGTTTAGCGACTGTTCGGGATGACGCGACGTCCGGCTGATGATGTCTTCGCCGGGGCGCATCGTGCCGGACGCTTGATAGGCCGTCCAGTCTTCTTCTACCGCAGCATCGCCCAAAAAAACACCAAAGGGTTTGACGTAAACTGCTTTGCGCTCAATCACGTCGTCGACGCTCACTCCGAAAGCATATTCCGCACCGCGAATGGTCAGAATGGTTCGGTCGTCGGAGCCAGGATCATGCTCCGTGTAAAGCACCCTTAACCGCAGGCCGGGGGGATTTGTCTCCATCGGCGCTGTACTGAGAATGACGCCGTTATAGGCCGTGGCCGCGAGTTGAGCCACGGGTTTCCCTTCGCAGCCCGATTGAACGTTGATCTCGCGGACGTTCCAACGCGAGTTGCCGTAGGCGCCGAGACTGGAACACCCGGTGCTCCCACCGCTAAAGCGCACCCTGATTTTGAGCGTCTTGCGGAACGATGGCGTGAAGCCCGGAGTATTCTTGGCGTTCGGATTCTCGGCGGCGGAAAGAGCTTGAAAATCGAAGACCACTCTTGCGCCGCTGACCTCACGCTGAGCCACCACCTTGCGCCACTCTCCCTGCCACGGCGTATCTGTCTTTGTCCAGCCGCCGCTCGGAACCGGCGGCCAGCTTGAAACCCAATACTCGACGCTCGAGGCGCTTTCCGCCGGCACGTGCTGAGCGTCCGTGAAATCGACCTCGACGCGCCGAATCTCCCTCGGCTCGTCCCACTCGATGCCCGGATTTCCATCCCAGACTCGGGCATGACCGAAAGGAGCGAGATTAATTTCGTCGCCAGGTCGTGGCGCTTCCGCTGCGAGAAGCTGGAATGAAGCCAGAAGAACAAATACGAGCAAGCGCATGGAAATTCTCAGCGACGCCGCGAGAGATTTCGGGACGTTATCCTGTCGAGCGAGGAGAATGTTTTGCCTTCTGAACCCCAAAGCATTATGAGACTCTTCATTGCGTCTGCCTTCATGACCTGCACTCAAAAATGCACGGCAACCCCCATGGTTCCTGATTTCAACGGCAGTCGAATGCGTTCTCCCGTCGCGTCGAAGTCTGACCACCGCTGGCCGTCGATTTCGACGGACTTGATCGGCTTCCCGCCCGGCGCGCGGACCGCCAGCCACGCCGTTTTGAAGGCATTCCGAACCGGCAACTGGATCCGAGCGCTGACCACAGTTTCGGAAGCGGTTGTTTCCAGGCTCACAGGGCCAAAGTACGTCGCCACGTCGCTGAGTTGGATCTTCTTGCCGGGAGCAAGCCACCGGCGAGGGATTCCGGCGAGCAGCCAGAGTGTCTCCCCGTCTTCACGGACGAGCGCGTCTCTCACTCGGTTGACGAAACGCGCCTCGTCGGGCACCTTGTAAAACGGCCCGCTTCCGTGAATCCACTGGTGATATTCCTCGGTAAAGGCATTCACCTCGGGGTAGTGGCAGGCGACGAAATTGTTGTAGAGGTTGCGGATGGCTGCGGGCGCTTCATTTCGTCGTAAATAAGCCAGCACCGGATTCTGCAAGTTCGCTTGAAATACCATGCCGCCCTGGCTGAACCAATACTTGTCGTCAACCCAGCCGTGGACGTTCAGTCCGAGCGGGCTTGACAGCGTGACGTTGTCTTCCCAGTCGTTTAGCACCCAGTTAGCGAGGGGCTCGTTGGCATGGAAGATGTCCATTGACAGCAGGATCATGGGGCCATACAACACTTCGCGGTCGGCGGCGAGCCGGAAGAGGGGCTTGGCCTTTTGGAGGTAGCGGGTGTAATACGCCACGCGCAGCGGACCAAACAGCCGGAACCGCTGATAAGGTACCGGCGGCACCCACGGGACGTAGGCGCCGCCACGCAGCCGCACCACCGGCGATCTTTGCGAAGCGCGAATCACCGCGGTCCGAAGATCCTGGACATAAGCCGCGGCCTCGCGCGTGTATCGTTCTGCTTCCGGCAATCCGGCGTCGGCGAGAGCCCGAGCCATCTGGGTCATGCCCGCTGCGGCAAAAGCATTCACCGCAAACCAATGCCCCCAGTCGCGGTTATCTTCCAGGTGGCCCGCCGGCAGCAGTCCATATTCGAGAACTTTCTCGTCGCTGTCTCTGACCTCAGTAAGTTTCCGCTGGTCGATCACCCAGTCCGCCGCACGCTTCATGCTCTCGACGTTCTGCTCCAGCCACTGCTTGTCGCGCGTGTACAGATAGTGCTCCGCCAAAGCCCACAGCACGGTTCCGTGGTCCAGATTGTATTGAGCAGCGGTGTAGTCGTACTCGTCATCAACCTTCGCCCCGTGATACACCGCACCCTGGTCGCCGGTGAACGTTCCCTCGAAGGCTTCGGAGCCCTGAAGTCGCACGAACGTCCGGAGGTACTCGGCGGCGAGTTGATGATCCCCAAGCGCGTCCAGCATCACGCACTGGAAGGCCGCTTCGTTGGCGAAGACCGGGTAGACGTAGCTCGCCGCAGGCACCATGTAAAGCCCACTCTTCGGATCTTTCGTGGTGCTGATGTGAATGTGTGCGATGGTGGCGCGGGAGAAGGTGTCGAACCGGCGTTCCGGCACGTTAAAAGGCACGGCGCCCGCGATGACATCCTGCCAATACGTGACCACTCGCTGTCGCTCCGCGCCGTAGTCGAGTTGGGTCAGACGCTCATGCTCTTCCCCGGTCAGTCGAGGAATGAACGGCAATTCGATGACGACCGAAAGTTCCTGGCCCGCACTCAGCGGAATTTCTATCTGGACTCCATGCAGGGTCACCTTTCCGTCCGGCACATCCGCCAGCGCAGCATGTGCAGAAGCCGGCAGGCGCAGCCGCGCCCGGATCAGCTCGCCATTTTGCGCGAGCAACTCGCCTTCTCGGAAAGTCACGCTTTCGTCCGGTGCGGTCGCAAGCCACAGGTGTGCAGTGGCGGAGTTCGCGCCCCCATTCTGTGCGGTCAGTTTCACCATTAGCACCGATGGAGCTTCCTCGCTGCGACCCGGGTCATCGGGCGAAAGCGGGCCTGAAAGCAAAGTAGCAAAGCCCTCCTCGGTGTAACGAACTCCGTCGCTTGACCATTTGGCAGCGGCAACGGGCAGATCGTCATCGAGCACCGAAAGTGTGGAATCATGCCACTCAGGGCGGAAGCTCGGTATCGAGCCGGTACCCAGACGCCATACGATCCGGTCGCCCGACCACTCCAGCCGCTTCAGTTCCCGGCCCTTGGCCTTGGTATCGCGCTTGCTGATGTGAATGTTCCCGCCCCACTCGAAAGCAAACTTCTGCCAGCCCGCATCTGCTGCGAGAGGCAAATAGAGCCGCTCGCCTTCCCGATGCGCCGGGTCGAGAGGGGGAATTTCGCGCGAGGCGCGCTCGTACGTCTGCTCGGGCTCGCGCTCAATCATCTCGCGGATTTCTGTGCCGTTCTTGACGATTGAAGGCGAAAACTCATGCGAGTCGGAAGCGACCGTCACATAGGCGTGGCAGGCGGGAACGTACACCGGACCTTTCTTGACGTCGGGAACGGCGAAAGAAAATGTGCGATCGCCGGAATTGAGTGTCACGACCGTGACGTCCTGGGAGCCGGGAAGGCCTGGTTCTGACGCGTCAAGCTTCACCAGCAGGCCCTTGGCGCTCCCGTTCGTGGTCACTCGGAAATTCGATTCGGATACCGCGTCGCCTTCGGTGCTCTTCCACACGGCTACCTCTTTAAGGCGGCCGTTGTAAACTCGCAGATTCCCGTCCCACACATGACGGGTCTCTTCGCCCGCGCCCAACTGAACGCGCAGTTCGATGGGCTTAATTCTTGATCCATTGAAAACTTGGACGTGATCGATGCCGGGATCGCCGTGGAAGACGAGCCGCAGCTTGATGGTGCGGCGGTAATCGACTCCAGGCAGGTTCTTGGCTCGCGAATTCTCAGACTCCGTAAGGGGCAAGAAAGTCACTCTGCACTCACCGCTCCAGCAGTCCGGCTTCGTCGTCGCGGTCAGCCACTCTCCGTTCCACGGATCGTCCACGGGGTCTTCGACCGACGGCATGTGCGGAGGCTCGTAGGGCCAGTTGCGAAACCAATACTGGACCTCGAACGCTCCCAAATCTCGCGCGTGGTGAAACCGGATCTCGCTCACGTCCCGTTCTTCGGTCCACTGAAGACCGTAGATATAGCGGCCATCCGCAGCCGACTCTGCACCCGTCCCGGCGTTCCGGGCTTCGTCGAGGTCAAATTCGAGTTGCGACGTGTGCCGATCGGCCACGCAGCAGCGTCGGGCAAATGGCGCAATGTCAAATTCGCCGCTTTGGGCGACGCTGAGGGAGTTGGGGCCAACTATCGAGATGATGGCAGGAAGGCTGACTACAAGGATTCGGAACAATCGGTCTCCTAAACTACGCGATACTTGGCAACCACGTCTGGGTTGACTTCGATTCCGAGGCCGGGCTTCTCCGGCACCTCAACGTGCCCGCCTACCAGCCGAAACGGTTCGGTAAGCAGATCGCGTCGAATCGGTGAGTCAGCCAGGCTGAATTCCATGAGCTCGGTATTCGGGAGCGCCGCAATCAAGTGCAGGCAGGCCGCCAGAAGGATTCCCGTCTTGAAGGCGTGGGGCACAAGCTTCACGTTCGCATCGTCAGCGAACAGGCCGACCCTTCGAGCCCCAGTCAAGCCGCCGGCGCGTGAAATATCCGGCTGAATGATGTCGATGTGGCAATCCTCGATGAGGCGACGGAACCCCCGAGAGCCGCTTTCCGCCTCGCCTGCCGCAATGTCGAGCGCAACGGCGGCGGCAAGGCGGCGATATCCGTCAAAATCGTCCGGCGGCAACGGTTCCTCCATCCAGTCCAGCTTGTATTTCTCCACGCGCTCCGTCGTGCGGATTGCCTGCTTGACAGTGTATTGCTGTCCGATGTCGATCATCAGGCGAGCGCAACCGGCCCCCGATCGAGCCGCGGCGATGAGCTCCACGTCGAGGCCTTCGTCGCGGCCAAGCGGTCCCCAGCCGAATTTGACCGCGGTAAAACCTTGCGAAACGTAGTCGCGCGCCATGCGCTCTGCGTCAGCGGCGGCCTCGGGCATCAGGACACTTGCATAAGCGCGGGCTTTCGAGCGGTAACTCCCGCCCAGAAGCTTGTGGACCGGTTTGCCTGTCGCTTTACCCACGATGTCCCATAAAGCCATGTCCACGCCGCTCATGGCGTGGATCACCACCGCCTCACGACCGTAATAGATGGTGGCGCGATACATTTCCCGCCAGAGTTGCTCGATGTCGAACGGGTCGCGGCCGACGAGAACGTGACGGAGCCCGTGCGCGATTCCGTGAGAGGTCGGCGCCTCGACCACAGCTCGCGCCACCTCAGGGGAGCTATCCACTTCGCCCCACCCGTGAATACCCTCGTCGGTCTCTACCTTGATCGATCAGCAGGTCGTCTTGGGTGCCATCCACGTCTTCGGTCACCTTCGGCAGACAAAGAATGATGGGCTCCACGTGAGTGATCTTCATAAGTCTGGTGTTGGTTAGCGCGTGCAAGGAGATCGAAGGCGTAGCCCCTTGTACGCAACCGACTGTAAAGGCGCTCACCAAGTTTGTCAATCGATTATCGGTTGTCGTTCAGTCGGCAGGATCCGGGTCAGTCCCAGTCGATTTCCTGGAGTGGGTCCACAGCAGATTGAGCAGAGGAGATCAGCCAGTTTGCGCTATTTCATGGCGCAACCAACGGGCGCCGGCGACGAGGGCCTGTAGCTTGCGACGGGTGATATCCAGGGGCACGTGCTGGAAACCGCATTCGGACGAAAGCAGCAGTTTTCCAGAATCGAAATACTCCAGCACAGCACGAGTCCGCTCGCCAATGATCTCAGGCGATTCAATGCTATCGCTTCGCTGATCCACTACTCCGACCGCGAATTCCCCCTTAAACTTCCATTTATCCCAAAGGGTCAGCATATTGTAGCTGAGCGTACAATATTCGAGAGAGACCTGGTCGATTCTGGCCCGCCCGAAGGCGTCGGCCAAGTCATCATAACGAGTGAAGTAGACGCGCTTCCGGCGGGCGTTTCCACCACAAACGTGCAATCCAATCTTGACGTTCAGCCCCTGCGTGGCATGATTGAGCGCGTCTGCCGCCCACATAGCGTCCTCGGGAAAAGCTGTCCAGGCGGGCTCGTCAAACTGGATGAACTCACAGCCGGCATGCACCGCGTCGCGCATCTCCTGATTGAGGATATCGGCGTAAGCGAAGGCCAGATCGCGATCCGTGGGGTAGAGATCCGGGCGCAGGTTATTCGAGAACTTGGCCAGCATATGCGGTCCGATACAGGTTATTTTTACCTGGACTTCGGGCGGGGCCGCCTCACGAGCCACCTTCCAGTCATGCGCAAGTCCGATGTGCGGGTTCTCGATCTTGCCGACCACAGCGGCAATCTCGATGCCGAATCCGGCCGTGCCATAGCTTCGATATTCCATCCGATCAAAGGAAAGGCCATCCACGCGTTTTTGCACGAAGTAGTACATATTCTCTCGTCGACCCTCGCCGTCGGCGACGATGTCGAGCCCAAAATTCACTTGGTCTTCGACCGCCCAGCGGATGATTTCATCCGCTTGCTGACGATCCAGAGTCGGTTTTTTTAGTGTGTCGGCAGGCTGGACTGGTCGCGGGTAGCTGCCCGTCACAGTTGTACGAAAGGCTTTGGGCATGCGAATTCCAACTCCACGACCGGTAATCTACACCGGACTGTCTCCGGTTTCAATGTTCCGGATCGAGACTTCGCTGGGGGAGTGAGACTTGTTTCCGCGACAGCATAAGTGCTATAAGCTGGTTCTCAGCGTTGGTCGCGGGCTTAGCGGATCGAGAAGAGGGGACCATGACAGAAAATCACTTGGCCGATCAGCTCTCGCGGAGACGAGCGCTCAAGATCCTGGTGGGCACGGCGAGCGCTGCGGCGAGGCTGCACGCATCCGGAACACAAGGTTTAGCTCTCAGCGGTCAATCCGTATTTTGCGGTTGCTGCCCATTCGACGACGCAAAGTCAGCGGCTCAAATAGTGCTTGGGAACCTGTCGCGGGTCGACAAACCGACGCAAGCAAATTGACGACCAATGACTGAGGTATTTGACGTTTGTGTGATTGGTTCAGGGCCGGCGGGAGGGGTTTTGTCCAAAGAGCTTGCCGAAGGCGGCGCCAAGGTGGCTCTTGTCGAAGCGGGCCGCGAGATCCGGCGCGAGGAGTTTAATTATCACGCCTGGCCGTACGAATTCCCAAACCGGAAGAAGCCCAGCCCCGGTTATCCACCCGAAGTGACCCAAGCAATCCGTTACCAGGACTGCGACCGGATTAGCGTCGACAGGATTCGATGTGTAGGTGGCCGCAGCATCCATTGGAATGCCGACTGCTTCCGGTTTTCGGAACGCGATTTCCGCGAGCGAAGCCTGGAAGGAGTTGAAGAGGACTGGCCGATTAGTTATCAGGAACTGGCGCCTTATTACTCTTACGTCGAAAAGATGATTGGAGTTTGCGGGACCCGGGAAAACCTTGAAGTACTTCCTGATGGAGAATTCCTTCCGCCCCTCAAGCTTCGATGCTCCGAGGAGATCGTCAAGCGCGCCTGCACCAAGATGGGCATCGCGATGATACCCACGCGGCGCGCCCTGCTGACCACGCCCTACGACAATCGGCCGCCGTGCCACTACTGCGGACATTGTATGGAAGGCTGTGACGTCGGGGCAATCTTCACCGTTCCCAATTCCATGTTGCCCAAGGCGCGGAGGACCGGAAACTTCACGCTTCTTCCCAACAGGCTGGCGCGCGAGCTTTTCGTGGACAAGCAGGGAAAGGTCCGCGCGGTCTCGGTGGTCGATACGGCCACCGGCAAGGATGAGGACATTCGCGCGCGTCTTTTTGCAGTTTGCTGCGGCACCGTTGAAACGGCGCGCCTGCTCTTGAATTCCAAGTCCCCGCAGTTCCCGAATGGCTTGGCCAACTCGAATGACGTCGTGGGCCGCTATCTCCACGGGCATAACACCGCGGACTTCCTCGCTTACCTGGACGGC
>WNGL01006404.1_pt1 | contig 13871 bp, 17 predicted proteins | sample 5400591 | NCBI WGS metagenome assembly WNGL01 (sample SAMN13153377, study PRJNA577476) | soil metagenome | isolation source: 80 cm soil or saprolite under Garry oak tree replicate 1 | place: USA:California | collected 2016-06-15
GGGGGTCGGAGTCGCGCCGACGATACCGACACTTGGCGATCGCCGCGCCTCTGGCCACAGCATCATCGGTCTGGCGGTGTTCGACCGGTCGGTTCTGCGCGCCGAGGCCATTGGCCGCTGCTGGTCGCGGGGCCGCTTGCTGGCGTGGCTGGCAGACTCCTAGTGTCCGGTCAGGTTGATCCGCCGGCAAATTTTCCTGGAATCGGGGATTCGTAGTCTGGAGCTGGTTCTGAAGAGGCACGAGCCTCGACAGAAGGAGCCGGTGACGGGACGTGCGGGCCGGCCAGCGGTCGCGATCGAGCTGGCCGATGAAGAGCAAGAGACGCATACCCGCCGATCCTCCCGTGCCCAGATCTCCGTTCTGGTTGCCGCGAAGGCATGGATCAGGGATCATAACGGCCGACGTTCAGCGTCTGCTCGCCCCGCCCGAACCTGGCCGGCCGCGCGCAGGCGATCATCCGCTTAGCATTCATCCGAACGGCCTGGGTACTACGCCGCGTGCGAACTCACAGCACCCTGGCGTGTCAGCCAAGGCGCGCGGCCGGTTCTGGGCACTATATTTTCCTTATGCCAACGCAGCAGCTGCTTGACCGTGTTCGTGAGCTGCGGGACGCCGGGCGTACGCCGAAGGAGATCGCCCGGGCGCTGAAGATGCCGCCGAGCGCGGTCGCGCCGCTCATCAGATCGGTCGCCGCCGCCGAAGGGCGGACCCGGGAGGACGCGCTGATCGGGTGCTGGATCAGCCCGGGCTGGTCATCCAGCGTCCAGGCACCGGAGCGGCCGGACTGGCCGGGGTCGGCCCCCTCCGAACGAACTGGGCACTCGGGGCTGGTGACCGTGCTGGTTGCCCGGGACCGGGGCGGGTCCACGGCCGGGGTGTGCTTCTACCTGGTGGACACCTGGTGCCTGGGGCTGAAGAACGCGGCCGGGCCGCGGTCGATGGACCGGCGGCGGCTGGGCGGGTTCATCCAGCAGATCTTCGGCGCCTGGGACGAGCCGGCCGTGCAGGTGCCGCTGGAGCTGGGGCGGCAGATCGTCTACGGCGCGATCGGGTACGCGCGCGAGCTGGGATTCGAACCGCATGCGGACTTCGGGCGGGCCGCCGGGTATCTGGGGGCATGGGACGGGGAGTGCGAGCTGACCTTCGGCCGGGACGGGAAGCCGATGTACATCTCAGGCCCGGACGACGACGGGGAGAAGATCATCGGCAAGCTGCGCCGCGGCCTCGGCGACGGGAACTACGACTTCGTGCACATGATCTCAGGCTGATCGCGGGGCAGGGATGGCGCTGCCGTACGCGGCTCACATCGGAGGGTGCTCGCACGCACCCGGGTTCGCGATTGCGCCTGCCACGGCGAGGGTCGTGAGGTATTCCAACACGGCAGGGACTCGGGCTTCCGGCGGTGCGGGACGAGCCGCGTCTGGGAACGGCAGGCAACCTACACCGATGATGGGAGAGCCTTGGCGAGCTCGCTGCTCAGCGGCGTGACCGGAGGCTGCGGCTTGGCTCCGAAGCACCATGGCTTGTGCTTGCGCAGCAGAGCCTCGCCGTCGTGTTCCCATGAGAAGCCAGGTTCCTTCAGCAGGTGCTGGAAGAGCTGGCTGGCCCGGGCGGTATCCGCCCCGGCCAGCCGCCGGAACGGCAGCGCTGAGATGCTGTCGGCTTTCAGGTACCCGAGTACCGCCTGCCGGTGTTCGGAGTCGGCTGCAAGCCCGGGATTCTCAAACGCTTCGCGCACCAGGACGAAGTTGGCCAGGAACATCAGCCCTTCCGTTTCGTCATAGGCCAATGCGACGGTCGGCGCGCTGGCAAGATCGCCCGGCACGCGGAACGCCGGTGTCCGGGCAGCGACGTCGGCGTCGAGGCTGCTTGCCGCCGGGCCGGCTTCCTCAAGCACCCGGCGGGTGTACCAGGTAAGGAAGCCGTTCATCCGGGATGCCACCTCCGGCCCTGGCACGACGATGAGGTCGCTGCCGAAGAACTCGATGAACATCGCCCGCTGCTTACGCGCCAGCTCCCAGCCCTGGGTCACCTTCTCGGGGTTGCGGAACACCAGCCCCGGATACTCGGCCGCCAGTCCCGCTGCCACCTGGAGCACCGCCGCTCGCTGGGAGGCGTCGAACGTCTGCTGCGCCCCGCTGAGCGTCCAGCCGACGCCAATGGGCACGATCCTGGCGATCATGAAGCATCCCGGCTCCATCGGCGCCAGGGCAGCCGGGCCGGCATTGGAGTAGACCTGTGCGTGCCGAGAATCCTGTCCACGGCGCTGACCAGCAGAGTTGCTGTCCCAGCGTCCGGCCGTGATGATCACCGGTCATGTGCCTGCGGTTCGTGTTCCTCCTGATCACCCGGCTAGCCGGAGGGCTGCGGCTGTCCCGCCGTGCGGAAGCGTGGAAGACTGCCGAGATCCTGATCCTGCGCCACCAGCTCGCCGTCCTGCAGCGGCGTCAGGGGTGCCGTCCGAAGCTGACCTGGGCGGACCGTGCTCTGCTCGCGATCCTGGTCAGCGTGATACCGAGAGCCCGTCGTCGCGGGCTGCGGCTGCTGGTTACCCCGGACACGATCGTGCGCTGGCACCGCGACATCGTCCGCCGACGCTGGGCCGCCCGATCCATGCGCGGCAAGAGCGGCCGCCCGGCGACCCGCCGGAACATCAAGGCCCTGGTCCTCCGGCTGGCCCGCGAGAACCCCAGCTGGGGGTACCGCCAGATCCACGGCGAGCTAGTCGGCCTGGGAGTGAAGGTAGCGGCGTCGACAGCATGGGAGATCCTGAAGAACGCCGGGATCGACCCCGCGCCGCGGCGGATCGGCCCTACCTGGTCACAGTTCCTGCGTTCTCAGGCCGACGCGATCCTGGCGTGCGATTTCTTCACGGCCGACCTGCTCGACGGCACCCAGGCCTACGTCCTGGCCGTGATCGAGCACGCCACCCGGCGCATCCGCGTCCTGGGAGTCACCTTGCATCCGACCGGCGAATGGACCGCCCAGCAGGCCCGCAACCTCCTCACGGACCTTGACGACCAAGCACACCGGGTCAAGTTCATGATCCGCGACCGCGGCTCGACCTTCACGACCACGTTCGACGCCGTTCTCGCCGATGCCGGGATCCGGACCGTGCTCTGCAATGTCCGGACGCCCCGCATGAACGCGATCGCCGAAGGGTGTAGCTCTTCTGCAGGGACTGGCTGAGCTGGGCGGATGTGGGTTGACCGGCCATGACAGCGGGTCATCTCCTACTGTTTGGGGGTAGCGAGGAGATGCCCGATGAGTTCGCTGATCGAGGAATTGCAGCGGCGTGAGGCGGCAGCCCGCCAGGAGGTGGACGAACTGCGCGGTGAGATCGCGCGGTTGAACGACCGGCTGGCGCGGGCGGAGGAACCGAAACCCTGTAAAGAGCTGAGAAGATCGGGACCATAAGAACAACGGTGTAACTTCCGGGGCAGGATGGATCGATGGGCCCGCTGAGTAAGGATCGCCATGACGGAACAGCAGAGGCCAGCCAGCAGATCGTCAGCGAGGCCCGTCGCCTTATCCAACGGAATGGCGCACAGTTCAGCCTGTCGCATAAACGGCGCGCCTTCGGCCGGGCAGGGCCGGTGCTTGGGATCATGGGCGGATCCTGGCGTGGGTGCAGGCGTGAGGGTAGCTGGGGTGGCGGTCCGAGCCTGGCTTCGGGGTCGCGGCTGCGCCGCGATGGGCGCACGCTGGCGTCATGGTGCAGCGGATTGTCACGGTGGACGAAGTCCTGGGCGGGCATATGGTGCTGGACATTGAGTGCTTGGACCGGGTCTACCTCAACGCCTATGTGCCCATCTTGCAGTCCAGCGGGCAGGTGATCGCGTTCATGACCCAGGACCTGGGCATGCCGATTCCCTCACCGGCGCTGATGGAGAAGATCAGCACAAGGTTCCGCCGCGCGGTGGAATCGTTCGCTCAGGCGAACGGCATCCCGTGGGTCATGTTCACAAAGAACGACCGCAAGGCCGATGTCATGGCCCCCTATCTGACCCGTTCTGTTCGCTGGCTGTCTGTGCTTTAGTCCTGATGCGCGTGCTTGCGTTGCGCGGCTTGGGTTGCCGTGTGGGAACTCGCTGATCGCCGCTGGCTTAGCGGGGCTGGTCTTCGGCGATCGGGGGCAACCCGCGACGGGGTTGCCGGGCAGCTGCCCGGGAAGTCCGTCCGCGGGCCTGTGATCGCCTGGAGATCCTGTTACCGTCTGCGACAGCAAGCGGTTCGCTGAACCGCTTGCTGTGCCCAGATTCTGTCCGCTATATGTCCGTGATCAGTGGATCAGCCGAACGTACGATCGCATACTGTGGTGGCCTGAGCCGTCGGCTCGAATATGTAGCCGGAGCCAGCCGGGCGGGATGTTCTCGCAGTTCGGTGGGCATAAGCGAACGCAGCACCGGTCGGCGGGGAAGGCTCAGACGGCGGATGAGAACCCGGCGCGCACACAATTGCCCTGCTAGAGCGAGCGGTTTGCAGGGAGCCGCCAACTACTGCCGAAGATGCCATCTACCTGCAGAGACGTCGTCATCGGGGTGGCCTTTCAATCGCTCAACCACTCCTCAACCACAAGCGCCGGCGACCGGCTGGCTGCAGCCGGACATGACCGGAGTGGCGCACCTGGGCTGGCAGGCGGCGGCACCCGCGGATCGCTGCCGACTCAAAGGCGCCCAACGGCATCGCCCATGTAGTTCTGGCGAGGCTGAAGCCAGCCTGGCACTACCTGGCACGGCCGCGCCGACCGCACGGGTGGGTCCCAGTCCCTGGCCAGCAGCTCCATCGCCCGCCGGGCTGGCCGCCTATGCTGGACAGCAGCCAGGCACACCGATCCGGTGGAGGTCTCAGTCAGTACATCTGGCGCGGGCAGTTCCGCAGGTGCGATGATCCGGCCGCGCCTGTCGGCCGCGCAACTGCTCGCGGCCAGGAACACCAGGCCCATCCGGTCTCTTGATGACCTCGCCGCAGACACCTTCGAGTCCGACGATGAACTAGAGGAGTTTCTGGCCTTCACGTATGCCGAACGCTACCGCGACCTGGCCTGATGCGTGCCGTGCACCCGACCGTCCTCGACACCTGGCACATGATGGGCAGTCATCCGCGGCGCTGCTCGCTGATGGCGCCGTGGTGCAGGTCGCGAAGTTCGATGATCCGCCGCCTGCGGGCCGAGACGAGCAGGCCCGGTGAGCGCAGGCGAACTGCTGGGTAGGCGCTGGCGGGCTGGATTCCGGCCGCGCGCATGATCTGGTAGCCGCGTTCGGAGACGCTCGACTGACCCAGGCCGAAATGGCTCATCAAATCCTTGACCCGCAGCTCACCGGACCCTTGGCCCAGGCGCTGGTTGCCCTTGCCGATCACCCAGCACCCCGCCGCCGCGATCGCCGCGGGCTTGGTTGTCCCGCGCAGCATGCTGGACAGGCCCGGCAGTGCCTGGGCCAGCAGCCGCCGGCACGCCGTCTTGTACTCGGCGCCGAGGAGATCGTCGCAGCACCGGTCGCAGGCGACCACGACCTGCCCGGCCCGGTCGCGCAGATCTGCGGGTACCTGGTCCCAAGCGAACTCCTCCTCCGGCAGCGGCGTGCCGTCCAGCGAGTCAAGCGCGTCCCGCCCGCCAACCTCCTCGGCGAGCTGGTCAAGAAAGTGCCGGTGGAAATCGAACGGCTCATCGCCCCACGGCATGTCGCCGCCGAGCACGCCTAGGTTGGCGAGCAGCGCCGCAGGCCCCTGCGACCGCGGGGAGCGGATCACCCGCTGGTACTCCGATTCGTGCTCGCCGACCGCGGCTAGCGTCTGGCCGGTCAGTTCCGGCCGGATCTTGCGCTCGGCGTGGCAGAACCGGATGAACGCCCGCAACAGTTCAGGGGCGTTACTGAGGTAGGCGACATCGGCGACGATCTTGCGCGGGATCCAGTCCACCAGCAAGATCTCCACCGCCACCGGGCTCCACCGCAGCGGATCACCGGGCCCGTAGTCGGTGCCAAACCATAGGACCTGCTCCAGCAGGTCCCGGTGGTCGGCGTCATCCAAAGGCGTGCCGAACTGTGAGCCGAAAAACCGGTCCGCCAGCTTCCTCTTTCTAGCCTCGCTCCACCTTGGCCGGACATAGCCCGTCCCGCCCTCGGGCATCAGCCGCAACAGCCACTCGGTCAGCGGCCGCGAGGCCGGCCAGGTCTCCGTCTCAAACGGCGGGAACATGATCGCGCCCACCCCGATCGCCTGGGCAACCCGGACCCGCGCGTCGGCAAGACCGATATCGCGGAACGCTATATCGGGGTCGTCTGTGGCGTCCCGGATCCGCTCGACCACTTCGGTGATCGGGCTCGGCGCCGGGAAGGCATCCTTGACGACCGTGCCCAGGTTGTGGTCGATGTAAATGATCGCGGTCAGCTCATGCCCCGGCAGCCGGGCACCCAGCAGCACATTGTCCCCGTCGCCGAGCACATGCGTACTCTCCACCGCGCGGTATACAGAAGCTTCACCTAGTCGGCTCAGCCAGTCCGGGACCGGATGCGGTCGCGTCGCGAGCGCACGCCGGGCGCGGGCACGGGTCAGCTCGTCTGGGCTGAGCTCAGCCAGCACGGCCAGCAGCACGGTGGTCTCTGGCAGCACGACCTCGGTGAAGGACTCGGTGAGCGTCGCCAGTGTGGCGCTCTCGGGCACGTCACGATCGCGCTCGAATGGGCTCTCTCCACGCGGGTCAACTGCAGCCAGCAGGCTGCTCACATAGCCGAGGAAGTCCAGCGGCTCGCCGCTAGTCAACTGCTGGCGAACATCCGCCAGCAAATCGCCAGAGCCGCCGCGGCGGCTCGCCCCAGGACCCGCTTGCCGCTTGTGCTTGGCCTTCCCCCTACGGTTGTGCGGGTGCCGTCCGCGCTTTGCCATAGACGGCAACCTACCGATAGCTGTGCGATCAGCGCGCTCCTTCGGCCCGGCCAGACCATCGATCTCGCGGCAGCACGCCACAGCCTCCTACCGCTGCCAAACGAAGTGGTAGCTGCTTGTGACACAGCGGGCTCGGTAGTGGTTGCGAATTGGCGCTTCTAGCGCCATAATGGCGCCATGCCTAGTGTGCAGATCAAAGATGTGCCGGAACAGACCCACGCGGTCTTGCGCCAGCGCGCGGCCGCTGCGCACCAGTCGCTGCAGGAATATTTGCTCGCCCGGCTCATCGAGGAGGCCAGCGAACCTAGCCTCGATGAGGTCCTCGACCGCGCAGGAGGACGCTCTGGTGGTTCTGTGCCGCTGAAGGCAGCGATGGCGGCGCTGCGGGCTGATCGTGATCGTCGTTGATGCCAGCGTCCTGGCGACCTGTCTTGGTGACGACGGCCCGGACGGTGATCAAGCACGCGCCCGACTGCGCGGAGAACGGCTAACCGCGCCCGAGTTGGTGGACCTGGAGGTTGCGTCGGTCTGGCGGCGGCAGGTCAGGACTGGTGCCATGGACGCACGGCGAGCGGCACTGGCACTGGCTGACCTGGGCGCGCTTCCCCTCAGGCGAACACCACACCGGCCCCTGCTGCCCCGCTGCTGGGAACTGCGCGACAACCTGACCATCTACGACGCCGCCTACGTAGCGCTCGCTGAGGCACTGGAGGTACTCCTGCTCACTGGGGACGGCAGACTGGCCAAAGCCACCGGACCGACCTGCAACATCGAAGTACTGCATTAAGCGCTCTAATCGTGGCCGCGGAGCCTCCAAATCTGTGATCACGCCGAGGCCGATATCCTCCCACTCTGGCGACACGGCCGCGGGCCCGCGCACCATCCCATGGCGGTGACGCAGTGCGAATGACGACTGGAGGAACCCGGACTTGCGAAGCTTGGCCGGCAGTCCGCAACCCCCGGCGGGCGCTGGCTGGTTGGCCTAACATCAGCTGCCGTGGCCCTGAACCGGATGAACCGTGACGAATTCTTCGCCAAGCTCGCCGGCCTCGACGAGGACCGGATCAAGAAGGCTCTGTGGAACCTGTATTGGCGGGGTCCGGCGCAGTTGCGGGAGCGCATCGAAAGCGAGCTGGATCCCGCCCAGGACGCAGTACGTAAGCGCGCGGCAGCCGAGCCGCCCGACCCGGGCACCGTGCTGTGGGAGGTCCGCGACTTCGCCGAACTCGCCAGGGCAGGCGCGTATATCGCGGGGGACCGGCGCGTCTCCCCGAAGGAGCGGACGCGCTGGCGGCTGACGTTCCGCCGGCTGGCAGCCGACGCGCTAGCCGCGCTGCGCCACGAGGACTCCGGGCCGGCGGAGGAGGCTGTGGCGCTCCTCATCGATCTGGCCTGCGAGACGAAGCGCTTCGACTACTTCCGGTCCGAGGACCCGATGGAAGCGGCCCAGTTCGTGGTCTCCGACGCGGCCGCGACGCTCTGGGAGTTCGTGCGGGAGCGGCACGGGTTCGCCCGGTTCGCCACGGTCGCCGCGGCGCAGCTGCCCAGGTGGGAGTCGGCGTACGGCTGGTCCCGCTCCGGGTGGGGCAAGCTGGCCGAGAAGGAGACGTCGCTCACCAGCGTGCTCGGCCGGATGCTGCAGGCTCCGGATGCGTGGACCGCGTTTGCGGACTGTTACCTCGACGCGCTGGACCAGATCGCCCGCACGGAGGCCGCCAGGCCCGCGTCCCGGCCCTCGTACAGTTACCCGGACCCGGACTACCGCCGCAGCGATCGGACCCGCGACCTCGCGGAATGGCACTCGCTGCTGCTAGAGCGCCTGGCAGGATCGGAGGCCGAGGACCGGCTGGACCGCCTCGCCGGGCATCCAGCGCTCGGCGGACCCGAGCTCACATTTGTCCAGGCGCGACTGGCCCAGCTACGCGGGGACACCGACGCCGCCCGCACACTGACGGAGGCGTGCCTGGGCCGGCTGCCCGGGCATGACGGGTTCGCCGACTTCGCCGTCCAGATTGGAGCAGAACTCCCCGCATCCACCAGGAACAAGCTCACAGAACGGGCAAGACGGCCAGCCGCCATCGCACCCGGCTGACATCGGGCAAGACAACCGCCGAAGATTCACGACTACCACGATCTGCGCACGGGAGTTCTTGTCGCATCCCTGGCCAAACGCGCCCCGGCTACACCGGGCTCGGCTTCCCCGACCTGTTCGCGCCGCAGCCCACACACCAAATTCCGGCAGACCGGAGGGATCAGCCAGTCTGCAGTGACTCGCGCAGTGCTGGCAGGATCCCGGCCGAGGAGGCTTGAAACCCAACTACTGCTCAACCACGGACGACAGTCTTATGGCAGCCGCATGCACGCGAATCTCAATGGTCACAGGGCGCTGACCTGCTCATGTCTGGATAAAGAACGATCTGCCAGGCTCAGCCGACGGTTATCCAGACCGCTCCCACCACGTACGAGGCCCGGTCCAGTGGACCGGGCCTGACCTGCGGGTTTCTGGTGGCAGGTCCAGGGTTCGAACCTGGGTAGGCTAAGCCGACGGTTTTACAGGGAGCACCCAGCATCCGTCACAAATGGTCGCTACCTGCGCGAATGCCGTCCAGAGAGTGACTGGTCAGCGGCTCAACCGCTCCTCAACCACGAACCACCGTTGCCGACCGGACATCGCTGGACTTACAGACCCAGGCTGGCAGGCAGCGTAAGGCGATGATCGCTCTCGGGCTCGTGGAAGGCGTTCGTCGCCTGCAGGGTTTCCGTCGCTGGCGCCAGGTCGGAGAAGTCAATCTGAGCGGTGTAGTCGTGGGCGTAACGCAGTACTTTGATGAGGACACCGGGATCGTCCTGCCGCGTCATCAGGCGCAGCCCGCCGAGGTAATCGTCCCGGAACACCGTTGGAATGATGATCCGTGACTGCATTCCGGCAACGAGTTCAGCGTTCATCATGACGCGGGCCAGCCTGCCGTTCCCGTCATCGAATGGGTGCACTTCTGAGACGAGGAACATCATGTACACAACACGCTCGAAGGCGGTATCAAGTTCAGAAATCCGTTCCCACCCGGCGCGCAGAGTGCCGGCTACCAACCCACGGCCGTTCCAAGATCATGATGTGAGTCCGAGGATGGTAAAGGGCCGGTCGATGTAGCGGCCGGCCCAGCGGGTGGCTTCGGTGGTGTCATGGCGTCCGGCCAGGTGGAGGGCCCGCCTCCTCTCCCGCATCCAGGCCGGCTGTGGCCGGTGCGGTGAACCCGGCGAGATTCATCAGCCAGGTACCGACCGCCGCGTCGAGCGCTCCCGGGTCGGCATCGGTCAGTACCCGCCAGATCGTGGTCTTCGACGGCGGCGGGGCGGGCGCGGCACCGCTGCGCAGGTACACATCGGTCAGGATCGCCGGCGGCACGTCAGCGACCCAGCCGGAGATCGCGGTGTAGCCCTTCATCCCGGCCACCACCGCCGCCGCGGCCAGCGCCAGCACGGCCGCCACGGGATGATCCCTGCCCGGGCCCACCCGGCCGTCCGTCACCCCAGCGAACAGTTCCAGCAGGTCACAGCACACATCCGAGACCGGGACAGACACGATCGGCTCTGCCGGTGCGGGCCCGGCAGCACAAATGACAGACTGACCCACGGCGAAGCTCCGGCGGCTGGGATCTGTGAGAGGACCCCTGTTCCTACCGGGGCTTCGTCACATCCCCGCGCCCGGCGCGCCGCTCATGATCAGATCGCAACATCCGTTACGAATCGTGATTCAACCCCAAAAACGATCTTGGAACGGCCGTGGCTACCAACCCGGGCAAAACGAATACCGATTCTCCAGCTCGGTTAATGGCTTCTTTGAAGAATCCCGGCCGCCTATCCGGTCGGCCGCCCAGGATGGTCGAATGCCTGGACCGCAGCAACTGAAGGAACTCATCCGGCGTCGATGCGAGTGTGGTCATCTCGTCCAGATCGGAGACGACTCTGTAAGTGCCGATCAAATCGTGGCTATCGTCCCCCCGGCCGGGGATCTTCTTGTCTTGGTAGACTACGGCGATGGCCTCAGCTAGCTCGAATTCGGTGCCTTCAATGAAATTAGAAAAGTATGCCTCAAAGAATGGTAGATAGGCATACCGCGCATCGCGGGGGTCGCGCACCGGACGATTCTGCGGCGCGGACTCGCGCAGGCTGGTTATGAGCCGGCCGAACCGGCGGATCCGCTCCTGGTCATAGGGCAGAGCGGCCTGGCGCGCCGTCAGGGCCCTGGATGGGGTACGGACTTGCTGCGTGCCAAGAGCCGCTCCGATCATCTGGGAGAGCTTCCTTACATCTTCTCTTGGCGCGTCGACAGCTTCCGCGATCTGCTCTGCCTTCTCCCGGTATCCGGCAAGGCGCTGTGCTCCGTCGATCTGGCACAGGCGGTCGATCCAATCGCCTAGCTCGGCCCAGTCCAAGGTGCGGCGGATCCGGCCACCCCGCGAGCGAGACGGCCTGGTGTTCTCAGCCAGCGCCCGTCCCTTACTCGCTTGGTAAAGGCCACCAGGAAGCGCTATATCGCCGTCCAGAGGGCCCGCGCCTGTTCGGGCAAGTGCAGTCATGCCAGGCAAGCGCGCTTCACGGCCACGACCCTCATAGGCGAGGTAGAGCACGCCCCCGACCGGGCCCCCCGTTAGCGCCGAGCGATCAGTGATGCTGCCTGGGGAAACATCCGGCCGAAGATGGCGTGCCACTCACGAGCCAGCACCGCGGCGGGATCAGACGTAACATCGCTGGTGTAGACGCCAACTCCGAGCCGCGCCAGTTGGCCTCTGCGCACCCGGTCCGAGATCGTCGCTGCTGGCAGGTCAGCAGCGAAGACGATCCTCGTATCCACTATTTCCTTCGCCTCTCCCGAAGAAATCCGTGACTAATAGATCCTAGCCGAAGTTTTCCGTAGCTAACGCTGCGAGACACCCTCTGTCAACCTCCTTGGTTGAGAAGGTTGGCGGCGCCTTTTGTGGCTTGCCTGGGCATGGCGGATTGCCGGGCAGGGCTGGTCCCTGTCCGTTGGGGGGTGGCCGCCGTGGTTCAGGCGGCGGCGGGCGGCCGGTTCCGGTTGCGGTTGGCGGTGTGGATGGCTTCGTCGTAACAGGCGCCTTTGTCCAGGCAGTGCCAGAGGACTTCGAGCCAGCGGTTGCCGAGCTTGCGGAGGGCTGCGTGGTGGGTGTCGCCGGCGGCGGTCTTGGTGTCGTAGAACTGGCGGGCCCAGGTGGATTGGGTCAGGCTGCAGAAGGCCCATCGGTGGACGGCTTCGCCGAGGTGGCGGTTGTAGGCCAGGCGGCGGGCGATGGTGAACTCGCTGCGCCCAGAGCGCCGGGTGACCGGGGCGCGGCCCGCGTAGCATTGCAGCGCGTTCGGCGTGGTGAACTGCTCAGGATGCTCGCCGATTTCGCCGGCGACCCAGGCGGCGAGACGATCACCCAGGCCAGGCATGCTCAGGTAGATCTCGCCGCCCGGGAACGCCTTCCCCGGGTCTGGGTCCTTGCGGTGCGGTCGCGGCCGGTGCGGGGGGCGCCGAGCAGCAGCTCGCCCATGCGCCGTTCCCAGGCCCGCCGCTGGGCGCGGATGGCCAGCAGCTGGGCGGCGGCCAGCCGGATCGAGCCGGCTTTGGCGCGGGCCAGCTCCGGGCGGGCGCTGAGGCGGGGTGCGGCCATCGCCTCGCTGACGCGGTCCGCGAACCGGTCGGGCCAGCCATGCCGGGCCGTGCGGGCGAAGGCTTCCAGCTCCTCCCGGCTGGCCTGGGCCAGCGCGGCGGCCGATGGCCAGCGCTCCAGCAGCCTGAGGAACACCGCCGAGCCCAAGTCCCCGGCGGCGATGTCGAGGGCGGCCGGGAAGACCGCCAGCAGGTCCGCGCGCAGCCGGTTGCCGATGCGGCGCTCGTCGCGGGCGGCGCGCTCGTCGTCGCGGGCGATGGCACGCAGCTCCGCGCCGGTCTCACCGTGCGGGATCAGCTTGCGCAGGTCCAGGTAGGCGTCCAGGGCCAGCAGGCAGCAGATCCGGGCGTCTTCGGCGTCGTCTTTCTTCTTCGCCGGGCCGCGGCGGCGGGCCACCAGGTCCGGGTTCACCGGCAGCACCGTGAACCCCGCATCCGCCAGGGCCTCCACCAGCAGCCCGTGCCGGGTCTCCAGCACCACCCGCACCTCCGCCGGACCGGGTTCCAGCTCCAGGCACCGGGCTACCAGGCGGGCCACCCCGGCCGGGCCGTGCTCGATGCGGAACTGCTCCATCACCCCCTCTCCCGGCCTGCCAAGCGCCACGTCGTGGAACGACTCGGCCCAGTCAATGCCCACGCCCAGCACGCCATCTCCCCTCACCAGTACCGGTATTCCGGGCCGCGGAGGCACTGTGCCGTGCTGATGGACCAGTCCTTCAAGGACAACACCCTCGTGGGCTTCGGGCCTCCGCCGGTCACCCCCAGGGACGCCGTCTCACATCAGTCCTCAAGGGACAAGCATCGCAAGCGTTCCCCGGGGGTTCCCGATGACGAAAGAAGGTAGTGCCATCAGCATCACGGCCCAGCGCAACCATCTTCATCCACACCGAGATTGGCAACGCTGGACATCAGATGCCCAAAGAGCTGGCCAGGGGTCTGCGTGAGTGACGGGCTACCACCTGCCGATGTGGTGGCCCAGCGTGGGTAGCCAGGCAACTGGCGGAGTTGCGGGCGGAGAACGCCCGGCTGCTGCTGCTGTTGAAGCTGCCCCGGGCCCAGGCGGTGCCGTCTCGCCACGCTGGTCGGCGCCGTCGGCGCCGACAGCGTCCGCTTCAGCATTCTTCAACGTTCGCTGCCGCAATCGGCGTACCGCCCGCGCGGCAGCGCCTGAGTTCGCGACAATCACCCGCATGCCGAAGAAGCCTGTGACATCGACGGACGAGCTTATCCGGACGCTGATGCAGGTAGAGGCAGCTGCGGCCCGGGGACTGGAACAGCAGAGCCTGCCCCGGCTGCGGCAGCAGATATACGTCG
>WNGL01007852.1_pt1 | contig 13871 bp, 15 predicted proteins | sample 5400591 | NCBI WGS metagenome assembly WNGL01 (sample SAMN13153377, study PRJNA577476) | soil metagenome | isolation source: 80 cm soil or saprolite under Garry oak tree replicate 1 | place: USA:California | collected 2016-06-15
ACAAGATCGACGGCAACCGCATCACCCGGGAGCGGCAGAATTGCCCGAAGTGCGGAGCCGGGGTCTTCCTCGCAAAGCACGCGGACCGCCTATCGTGCGGCCGATGCGGATACACCGAGTTCGCGAAAAAGTGACCCTTGCTTACCATTTCACTTTTCGATAACTGTCCAATCGCCCTTATGTGGGGGTGGGTTGCAGGGGGGTCCTATGAAGCTCCTCGCGGCCGTGCTCCTCGGCGTCGGTATGGTGGCGCTGGCGGGTTCGTCGGGCTTTGCAACCGCGTCGTCGATGGCCCCACGTCCTTCGGCGGTCTCTCTATGGCTCAACTACAGCGACCCCGCGAGCGACGTCGTGAAGCTTTGGACGGTCAACATGACGCCCGTCCTGGGGACGAACGGAAGCTGGATCTTCAGCGTGAACCCAATCAGCGTGAACATCCGCTGGCTCCGATCCGCGAACGAATCGGCGGACGTCAACTTGACGGTTGAGACGGTCGGAGCCATCGCGAATCTTGACAACACGTCGTACGAGTTCCGGCTGTTCACCCGCGCCGACAACACGAGCCATTACATCGTGACGTACACGAATGGGACGACGGTGCTGACGTCCAACGCGACCGGTTTCACCCCCGTGGACATTAGCGGAAACAGCTTCATCACGGCCGCAGGATCGAATCCTACGTTGAAGAATGCGCTTCACATCGCGGTCGCCAAGTCGCTGCTCGGGGCGATCACGTCGTGGAACATCGACGGGACCGCGACCCAACGGGGGACGACGTACTCGTATCGTGATTTCGGCTGGGAGCTGCCCGGGAATCCGGGATCCACTCCGACTCCTCCCACAAATCCCGGCGTCCTTCCGAGTTGGATTTGGCTCGCGATTGTCCCGGTGGTCCTCGCCATCGTCGTCGCGATCATTCTGATGACCCGGCGCAAGAAGCCGGCTCCACCGCCACAACAGTAAACCGCGGACCAAAGCCGTTTCGGACGCTGTAGTCTAGCTTGGATAGGACAGAGGCCTCCGGAGCCTCTGACCGGGGTTCGAATCCCCGCAGGCCCGTTTCACTTGGGAGTACGGCCCGTCCCATCCTGCGGAAACGTACAAGTACGCAGGGGTCGTGGAGCGCTCGGGGCGCGTACCTTTGAAAATCGGAGTCTTGGGAACCGGCGCGGTCGGACGGGCGGTTGGCGGCAAACTCATGGAGCTCGGCCACGACGTGGTGTTCGGCACGCGCGATGTGGCGAAGACGATGGCCGACACGAAGCCGGACTACATGGGGAATCCGCCGTTCAGCGTGTGGATCAAGTCGCATCCGAAGGCGAAGCTCGGGCCATTTGCGGATGCCTCCGCACACGGTGAAGTCCTTGTCAACGCCACGGCGGGAGCGGCCTCCCTCAAGGCGCTGAACGCCGCAGGGGAGCGGAATCTCGCCGGCAAGGTCCTGATCGACATCTCGAACGCGCTCGACTTCTCGAAGGGGATGCCCCCTTCGCTGATCGTGTGCAACACGGATTCGCTCGGCGAGCAGATCCAACGGACCTTCCCCAAGGCCAGGGTCGTCAAGACCCTGAACACGATGACCAACATGGTCATGGTCAGTCCGGACTCCGTGGCGAAAGGCGACCACGATGTCTTCGTGAGCGGCAATGACGCCGGCGCGAAGGCCAAGGTGACGGAGATCCTCCGGAGCTTCGGGTGGAAGCGCGTGATCGATCTCGGGGACATCACGACGGCCCGCGGGGCCGAGATGGTCCTGCCGATCTGGGTCCAGTTGATGGGCGCGATGAAGACGCCCATGTTCAATTTCAAGATTGCAGGATAGTCCGCTCGCGGGACTTGGAGGCCCGACCCGAAGGGTGGGTGCGGCCAGGGTCCTCTGGCAGCAGAACCCAAACGCCCCACGGACGTAGCCAGCGAGACGACTCCGACCTGTGACGGACCGGCCGTCGGGAGGCCAGGCCCCTAGCCGAAACCTTAAGGCCTCCCGCGGAGGTCCATCCGCATGGAGAAGCTGGACAAGGCGGCACTCCGCGAGAGGCTCTCGCCTCAGCAGTACGACGTCTGCATCAACAAGGGAACCGAGCGACCTTTCACGGGCGAATACTGGGACAACCACGAGCCGGGCGTCTACGCGTGCGTCGTCTGCGGACAAGCGCTCTTTGCCTCGAAGACCAAATTCGACTCCGGGACGGGCTGGCCGAGTTTCTGGGAGCCGGTCAAGAAGGAAAACGTTCGGGAAAAGGAGGACCGCAGCTTGTTCATGCGACGGCTCGAGGTCGAGTGCTCCAACTGCGGTTCCCACCTCGGTCACGTATTCGACGATGGGCCCAAGCCCACAGGGCTGAGGTACTGCATCAACTCCGCCTCCTTGAAGTTCCAACGAGGATAGACCCGGTACTCTCGAGTCATTCTCGCCCGTGCGCCGATCAGCTGCTTTTCGTGTCAACAACGCAGAAGAGGTTGCCGTCCGGGTCGGCGAGGACCACGAAATCGTCCCCGGGTTCGGGATGCCGGAAGACGGTCGCGCCGAGGTCGAGCAATCGCTTGACCTCTCCTTCTTGGTCCTCCGTGTACAGGTCGAAGTGCAATCGGTTCCGGTAGGGTTCCATCCCATCGATGGATACGTTAGGCCCTTTTCCTGCCGGGTCTTTCAAGATTACGAACGGGTCTTCTGGAGTGGGCGGCCGCGGCGCCACGTAACCGAGGGCCTCCCGCCAGAACGTCATCATGCGAGCGAAGTCTTTGACATCGATCACGATGGACCCGATGCGCACCCTGTCCTTCGCCATGATGCCATGACCCGAGGATTAGGCGATAAACGTTTCCTCTCGGTCCTCGACCGGGGCTGGAAGATAGCGGAATGCTTTATGGCGCGCCCACGGTTGAGGTCGACGATGCCTGCGCAACCGAGCCGTCAACTTGTCGTCACGATGTTCGTGTCCCTCGACGGCGTCGTCGAGTCGCCGGAGAAGTGGTCCTTTCCCTTCTGGAACGAGGAGATCGGGAAGTTCAAGCAGAATGAGACGTTCGCCTCCGACGCGCTCCTGCTGGGACGCGTGACGTACGAGGGCTTCGCCGCCGCGTGGCCCGGGAGAAAGGACCCCGAGGGCTTTGCGGATCGGTTCAACAGCATGCCCAAGTACGTCGCCTCGACGACCCTCAAGAAACTGGGGTGGAACAACTCACAACTGATTCACGGCGACGTCCTCCGCGAGGTCGCCAAACTGAAGCGGAAGCCGGGCCAGGACATCGTAATCCACGGCTCGCCCGGCCTCGTCCGATCGCTGATGCCTCACGGCCTGATCGACGAGTACCGGCTGCTCGTCTACCCGATCATCCTGGGGAAGGGGAAGCGCCTGTTCGACGAAGGGAGCGCCGCGAACCTCCGGCTCGCTGAATCCCAGGTCTTCGACACAGGCGTCGTGAAGCTGATTTACCGGCCGGCCGACAAGTCGCCCGACGCCGCCCGTGCTAGGCCGAACCCGGCGAAGCGTGCGCGCGGCGAGACGCCGCGGCACGCCATCGATCCCCGCGACTACGCGGACGTCGGCCGCTGACGCGGGCGCGCGGAAGCGACGGTAGCCACCGGAGGACTGCCCGAATGGCTGCCCGTCATCCCCCGCTCACGCCTTCGCGATGAGTTCCTCGAGGCGGTCCCAAGTCTCCCTCGCCCCGGCCTCCATCCCGGACCCGACCATGCCCTCGAGGGCCTCGAGGGAGTCGAACTGGGACGTGACGGTCAGCCGGGTCTTCCGACCGAGATCCTCGAACGTCGCGGTGTCCAGGACGATGTGGCCCGGCGCCCCCTCGAACTCGAACGTGGAGACGAGCCGTTCCGGCGGGACAATTTCGCGGTACACGCCGTTGAACGCGAACTCGGTGCCGTCCGGGTCGCGGCTGATGTACCGCCAGACGCCGCCCGGTCGCACGTCCATCCTCTCCACGGTCGTGGAGTACCTCCGCGGCCCCCACCACACCGGGATGAGTTTCGGGTCCGTGTACGCCCGGAAGAGGCGCTCCCGGGGGACGTCAAAGACGCGAGACATGGTGACACGCCGCCTCGCCCGGTCCGTGACGAACTCCGTCCCGGAGGACGTTTCCGATAGGGTGGCGGCGAGCTTCTCGAGGGACTCCGTCCAGCCCTGCACCGCCCCCTCGCGGTCCGGCCCCGCAGGGAACCCCGCGTGGCGCAGCGTCATCTTCGTCTTCCCGCCGAGGTCCTCGAACGTCACGGTGAGGAGCAGCTCGGGCGGGAAGTCCGCGGCGAAACCGTAGTGGGACGCCCGGACGACATTGCCCTCCGCGTCCGCGAAGCTGTCCGTCGCGACAATCTTCTCCGTCGGGACGATCTCCCGGTAGACGCCCGTGCCCCAGTAGTCCTTCCCGTCGGGCGAGCGCATGCAGTAGAGGTATTTGCCCCCGACGCGGAAGTCGGTCCTCCAGACCGGAGCCGTGAAGCCTTTCGGGCCCCACCAGCGTTTGGCCTGCTCCGGCTCCGTCCACGCCTTCCACACGCGCTCGCGGGGCGCATCGAACACCCGCTCGATCACGAGCTCATTCGCCTTCGCCTTGCCCTTCACCTGTTTCTGTGTTCCAGTCCTAGTCGGCATCGTACTACCCCCGGGTCTTTCGAGACCTGGATTTCTTGGGTCTGTCTTCGACGAATTCGGCCAACCGGTCGAAGCGGTCTTCCCAGAGCACGCGGTATCGCGTCAGCCAGCCGAACGCCGCGCTCAGCGGAGCCGCATCGATCTGGATGCGGTGCACGCGCCCCTCGGGCTCGATCTCGATCAGGCCGGCGTCTTCGAGGACGCGCAGGTGCCTCGAAATCGCAGGCAGGCTCACCCGGTGGGGTTCCGCGATCTCGCCCACGATGGCGTCGCCACCGGAAATCTGCTCGAGGATCGCCCTTCGAATCGGGTGGGCCAACGCCGCGAAGATCGTGTCCAAGTCCGTTTCTACCGCCCGTCGGTTAACCATCTGGTTAAGTGATAGCGAGACGGATATTTAACAATTTGGTTAATGGTCCGTGCTTTCGGTTGATGGGCTCGCTCGGACGAGTCCGAGGTTCCTGTCTCGAGAACGCCTCAGGACGCGCTTCGTTCACTCCTTAATAGGCGGATCCAGGTAACCGCTCGCGAAGTACGGCATCGTCGCAATGAGATCGTACATCACGTGGTGTCCAGCCGGCGCATATTCGATACTCGTCACGGCGACCCACCCGTCTACCGTCAGGAGCGAATCTCCTTTCTGGAGTTCCGTCACGGGGAGCCAGCCGACGTCTCCTGCGGCCGTCATCACCCAGAGCGTTTGCCGATCGTTCGCATCCACTCGGAGGGGGATTCCTGCCTCCGTGTTGATGACGAGCATGTTCGTCGTATCGACGACCGTAATCGACTCCACCACTGATACGGTGAACGTCCCTGTCGAGGTGTTGTATCCAAGAAGTCGGTCCCCGATCTGAATGCTCTGGACCGGCACGAGAGAGCCGTCTTCCACCGTGATGAGCGTACCGTACGCTACGCTGCCTCCACCGCCTCCTCCCGCGGAAGTAATGTGCAGGGCGATGGTCGTTGCGCTTACGAGCCCGCCACCTGCGCCCGTCACGGTCACTGTGTAGTCCGCGGCCGCCGCGTCGTTCGCGTTGATCGTCACGGTCACGGAGCCGGATGAACCGGGGTCCAGAGTGACGTTCGAGGCGCTGAGGGACGCGGTCGGGCCGGATCCCGAAACGGATGTGCTCAGGAGGACGGTTCCCGAGAAACCGCCGAAGCTCGCGACGTCCACGCGCGAGGTATCGAAGGACCCTTGAACGATCGAGAGCGCGGACGGCTCGGCAAACATTACGATGTCTCTCACCCGCATGGAGCCGATTGCGGTGGACCACGCACCCGTGCGGTTGAACTGGCCAGCGACCCAGACGGTCGTCGGATCCGAGGGGTCAGTGCCCGCGCCAAAATAGTCTCCGAACCTCGTGTCCAAGTCGGACGCCTGTCCAGCGTAGAGCGTCGCGGGCGGCTTCAGACTGTTCGCGGGATCGCCGACGGCCTGCCCCGTCACAGCGACGCTCGGATATTCCGTCGGGGAGGAGAATCCGAAGACGACCGCAAGGTTGCCCTGGCCGTCGATCGCCATTGCAGGGTAGAAGTAGTACTTTCCTGCAGCCCCGAACTCGATCTGCTGGGCCACGCTATATTTCCCGGCAGTGTTGAACTGGAGAAGCCGGAGACAGCTTCGCTGCGCGGTGTCTCCGGCGGGCGTGCAACCGACGTGCTGGCTCACCCACAGCCGGTTCCCGTACCAGTCTGCGTCCTGAATCTCGTACGTCTGGCTCTCGGTGTCGAGACGCGTCGACGGGTCCGGCTGTTCCGCTTGGGGAGGGGTCGTGAGGGCCTGGATCGAGACGCTCGAGCGGCTCACGGACACGCCGCGGCCAACGCCGGGGACTCCGGTGACGGCGTAAATCTGCAGTTTGCTTTGGGACCGCAGGTAGTCTGCGGCCATGTACAGCGTCGCCGTCGACGAGGACGACTGGGCAGGGGTCATCATGTGAATCGAGTTGTCGGGACCGAACCGCTCGATTGCAGGAGTCGCGCGGCCCTCGAGGACATGGGCCTTGTTGAGCACCCAATACTCGACGCCGGCGTAGGCCTGATAGGTGAAATTTCCGATGACCTCCCGCGTCCATGTGTTCGACGAGACGACGATCTTGTCATCGCTGAAACCGAGGTGAGGCTGGTCGGGCAGCTCGGCGTTCGAACGGCTCGAGTTGAGGATGTACTGGTACCACGATCCTGTGGGATCCGAGCTCGCAGACGCGGAGAACGCGACCTTCCCGATCGGGTAGAGTCCCGCGGCGGCGTAGAATCGGCCGCTCCCCGCGTCGTACATCACCCTCGGGTCGAACGCGGTCGCGTTCGTCCCAAAGAAATCCTGGAGCGACAGCAGCACCTGTCGCGTGCCGTCCTTTGAGTACACGGCGAACGCGTAGTTGACCATCTCAACCAGCTGAACGGGTCCGGCCGCGAGTTGCACGTCCGGCGGGTGCGGTCTCCCGCTCTCCAGCTGATTCAGTCCTTCGAAGGCCGTGCGGACGCTTGGTGAAGGCGACCCGGCGAGCGATGACACGCGGACTTCGGCCGGGATGACCTTCATGGCCGAGTCCGGGGCGGTCGCGTCCGTGGCTACCGCCAGCGTCCACCCGAGGGCCACCATGACGAACACCGCGGCCGCAGCGGTTCTTCGACGGCGACGAGTCCACTCAGTCTGACATATCGGCGTCAATTTCGACCTCCCCGCCTGCCACCTGAATGACCGAACGTATGCTAAAATAATCGTTACGCAGGACTTGCCGGAATGAGGAGCTATAAGAAGGAGGGCCGTGGTGCCGAAGGCCGAATTCGGACCGTCCGAAAGGACGCGCGTTCCCGTGCCGATCCCGGAGAGAATGAAATGTGCCGGAACATAAGGACGCTCTTCAACTTCGACCCGCCCGCGAACGACCAGGAAGTCCGCGAGGCCTCGCTCCAGTTCGTCCGGAAGGTATCCGGATTCAGCAAGCCTTCGCGCGCCAACGATGATGTGTTCGATCGTGCCGTCGTTGACGTCGCGGCAGCCGTCCGGAACCTGCTGGACTCCCTTGTGACCGGCTCGGAGCCGCGGAATCGGGAGGTCGAAGCGGCACGCGCTCACGCGCGGGCCACGAAACGATTTGGCGCATCTTGAGGGCCGACCAGCTCAGGCCTCGCCTTAATGAGGAACGAATCGATGCCGTTTGCCGTGCCCCGTCGCGAGCGGGGTGCTTGGCTTGCGGACCCCGCACAACCGGCGGCGCGGTACCGCTATCTTGTAGAGGTCGAGGGCCGATCGCCGGAGTCGGCGGAGGCCCGCGCCGAGCGCCGCCAGATCCCAACGCGCGGATGGGCTGCAGAGATCCTCGACGAACAGGATCCGCGCGGCTTCTGGAAGACCCGGGAGAGCCTGTATCGGCCCAAGTACGTCGCGACGAACTGGCGGCTGCTCGCCCTCGCCGACCTCGGCCTCACCGTCCGCCATCCGAAGGTCCGCCGCGCGGTGGATCTCATGCTCGAGGACTACGGCGGGTCCGACGGACCCTTCTGCCGAACGGGTGGCGAGCCCCATTTCTGTTTCGTCGGAAACACCGCCCGGATGATGATCTCCTTCGGCCTCGAGGAGGATCGCCGGGTGCGAGCGTCGCTCGACTGGCTGGCCGACCAACAACTCGAAGACGGCGGCTGGGACTGCTTCGGCCGCACGAAAGGGACGCTCGACTGTTGGGAGGCTTGGCCGCGTACGCGGCGCTCGGTCGTCGGCGCTGGACCCGCAAGTGGAAGCACGCGGCCGAATGCGGGGCCGAGTTCTACCTCGAGCGAGGGCTGCTGCGCGAAGGCCGTCAACGCTATACATCATGGGAGCGGCTGCACTATCCGGTCCATTACTACTACGACGTCTTGGTCGGTCTGGAGACGCTCGCCCATCTCGGATACGGGGACGATTCCAAGACAAAGCCGGCGCGGGAGCTACTCCGCCGGAAGATGCGGCACGATGGAACCTGGACGATGGACGCCGTCCATCCAGACATCGCTCGAGGGGCGAACTACCACCGCGAACCGAGCCAGCGGTTCGTCCTCGAACGGGTCAACGCGCAGAGCAAGTGGATCACGTTGCGGGCCCTCTACGCGCTCGGGGACGCCACGTAGGCGCCCCCGGAAAAGGTCGGGCCGAGGTACCGGAGGCCGGAATCGACCATGATCGTCGCGGCCGTCGCCTCCGGTCCGTGGCGCGTCAGGGTCGGACTCGGGCTCCGCAGTTCATGCAGAACATGGCCGCGGCGGGCACGGCGACCCCGCAGGAGGGACAGTTCCCTCCAGGGACCGTCGACGGAGGCGCCGGCGGCGGGGGATTCGACGGAGCGTACGCGGGGCCCGGCCACGCCCACGCCGACGGCGCGGGGACGGCCCGGTACAGCTGCGCGAGGCCGGCATCGAGCCGCTGCCGCGTCTTCGCGTAGACGGAGAGGAATATCACGTACCCGATCAGGGCGAGGCCCGGCGGAAGGAACACGCCACCGATTAGGAGCGAGAACAGGCGCGCAGCCTCCTCCGACGTGACGGAAGACGGGTTCGCCGCGACGTCGAGGACGCGGACCGTCACATATCCGACCGCGGCGATGCCGATGATGCCGAGCGCCGGGATGAGGAAACTCGCGATGTCGGCCCACCGCCGGGTCTCGGGAGGCTGGAGGGATCGCACCATGAAGCGATACATCTGGGCCTTCGAGCCCACGCCAGCGGTCCAGAAGATCGTCACGAGCAACGGCACGAAGACGGTCGACTGCACGCTTCCAGCTCCTGTCAAGAGCGACGTGCCCCCGATGAGCAGGTACACGACGAGGATCGCCGCGAGCGTGGAGAGCGTCGTGCCGATCCACTTGAAGAGGACGCCGAGACCCGCGTTTCGCGCGTGGTCCGGCCCGTATTCGTTCGCCCCGTGGTGCATCCGGATGACGGACATCAGGGCGACGATGAAGTTGATCACGAAGACGATCACGAGCCCGCACGCGGCGGAGCCGATGACCGCGGCCGCCGCGATCGCGGCGCGCGGATCCGACGTCGTCAGGAGGATCGACGCGATCCCGACCGTCAGCGCAAACGCGCCGAAGATGATGTCGAGGATCAGGTTGACGTAGTACGTCTGCACGCCGCGGAGCGTGTCCGGCTTCACGACGACGGACGGCCAATACGGCACGGGGGGTCCGGCGGGCGACGGGAGCGGTGAGGCCACGTCCGCACACCGGGTCGAGGCGCAATAAACGTATCGACCGAGTTCCGAGAAATCCTACCCACGGGCGATCGGATCGAGCGGAAGGACGAATCGGATCCGGGAGCGCGGCCCGTCGACCGTGATCCGCACGCGTCCGCGATCCAAGGGCTCGGCGGCAGGGTGGAGGTCGTCCCGCTCCAGCAGGCCGAGGAATCGATCGAGGCGGGCGCCGGTCCGCTCGTGGCATTCCCGCTCGAACGCGCGCCACGGCTTCGTCAAGGAGACGCGGGGTACGGCGTGCTGATCGAACCGGACGGCGCCGATGGCGTCGAGCCGCCGGAGCCGCACCGTGAGGGCCGGAATCGCGAGGCGGGCCGCTTCGGCAATCGGGTCGGCTCGGGTCGTCCGCCGTGGGACGAGCGCGAGGAGAATCGCGCGGTCGATCGGGTCCTCCCACGCGACCAAGAACCGCTCGGATGTCCGAGGATACATGCCGGAAGCAAAGAGGGCGGCGCGCCCACCATATCGGCGGCGTTCGAGGAATCCTTGGTCCACGAGTCGTTCCACATGGTACCGGAGCGACGGGAGGGGCTGGAGCAGCAGGCGGGACGCGGACCGCAGGTGCAAGCCCGGGTACGCGGCGGCGGCAAGCAGGACCTCGAGCCGGCGGGGGTGCAGGAGCCAGCTGCGCCCTCCACGGCGAGCGGGCGGAGTCATCGGGACGTCTTGCACGTCGAGGATCGCCCGGATCTTGCGGGCGATGCCGGATGGAACGGCCACGAGACGTGAATGCAATGGATGCCACAAGAGGTTTCGCCGCTCAGCGGGTGCCCGGCGGCGGCCCGCCCCCGCGTTCCTTCGCGGCGGCCTGGACGACCTCGAGGGCGGCGGGGGCCAGCTCGTACTCCCCGAGCTCCCGTAGCGGGATGAAGCGGGCGTTCTCCGCGTCCGTCGCCGGGAACGGCTGTCCGCTCACGTAGTCGCACAGGACGTCGATCAGGACGTAGTGCCAGCGCACGGTGGACCGGTCCCTCTCGATGTAATCGCTCACGCCGAACACCTTCCGCGGTCGCACGAGGACGTTCGTCTCCTCGCGCGTCTCGCGGACCGCCGCCGCCTCGACCGTCTCGCCGACTTCGAGGACGCCACCCGGGATGCTCCACAGCCCCTTGTTCGGTTCGGTTCCCCGCTTCACCAGGAGGACCTCTTCGCCGCGGAAGACGAGGGCGCCGACGGCGGGTACGGGTTCCTTCGGGAATTCCGTCGATGCGGGCACGGCATCCCGGAAGCGCCGAGCCCGCCTTAAGCCTGCGAGGCCGGAATCGCGAGACGCCCCGCATCCAACGGGACGAAGTCGTCAAACGTCCGCTGATAGAGGACGTGCTTGAGGACCTCGCTCACGCGGACGTACCGCTCCATCGGGATGTCCAGCCGAGTCCGGAGATGGGAAAGGGTCTGGGCCATCGTGTCGAAGACGGCAGGGCGGCGGCGAAGGGCCTCCCGCACATGCTCCCGGACATTCCAGACGCCAATCGGCATGATGTATCCGGGATGCGTCTCGCGGAGGATGACCGTCGCGGCCTGCCGGCGCTCTCGGATCAACGCCTCCCCCACCGCGAGGCGCGCGGCATAGTAGCAGCCGCCGATGCTCGCGTACGTCGTGCGGCCTTCGAAGCCTTCGTGGTCCCCGAACATCACGACCTCGCGCCCGAGGGGGTTCCACAGAGTGTTCGGATACCACGCCTCGATCAGCTCGTACCGCCACGGCCGCGGGATCATCACGACGAGGAATCGGTCGTCGTATCCGACCGCCTCGTACACGCGGATTTCGTTGATCAGCGGCGACGCCTTGACGTGTTCACGGAGGGTCTTCCCGATCGTGTCGTCGACGGCCGTGATCGACCACCGCGTCGGCACGAAGCGGCGATCCTTCCCGATGCCGAACGCGCCGACGCTGAACGCCCGCTGGATCTTGGAGACCGGGACGCGGCGGTCGAAGAGTTCGAGGACCGCGTCCCTCGCCCTCAGATCCGTGTCGGAGTATGCGCGGTCGAGGACCGAATCCACTTTCAGCGTGCCGACATCGAGGCGCGTCAGCGGTGCGGACGGCCCGAACGGTTGCACGTTGTCGTCCAGGATGACGCGACCGTGCGGCTTGCGGCTGAAGCCCGCCTCGACCTCCGCGGGCGACGTTGCGAGGGCGAGTTCCCGCGTCGAGTCGACGAGGCGGCCGCCCCGCTCGACGTCCCTCACGTGGACCCGGTGCATGCCCCGCACAAGCTGCGACCGGAACCGGACGATGTCGTCCATCGGAAGGCCGACCCACTCTTCCGGCGAATCGAGGATCCGCGTGTCGCCGTGGACCGGCGGCACGAGGGGTCCGACGAACACCTTCGGATAGCCGAAGCGCCCGACGAAGACGCCGGGCGGGGAGGAGCCGTCCAAGTCCACCCGGTCGATCATCGGGGCGGTCTTCATCATGGAATCCCACCGGACCATGATCGGGCAACGCGACTTGCCGCAGAGCAGCTTCGCGCCGCGGCAGGAGATGCAGAGGCCGCTCGCGATCGCCGCCCGTGTATCCGCATCGAACAGCGCGCCGAACTGCTGCGGCGGCGGCTGCATCGGGAGCGTCAGCATGGCACGGAACCGAGTCCGAAAAGCCTTTAAGAAGGTGCCGACCGGGTCCGCGAATCGCACCACGCGAAGGATTATCCGTGATGCGAAACGTTCCCGGGCCGTGAAGCCGGATTCGCCGCTCGCGCTCGGGACGGAAGACCGCATCCTCCTCTACCTCTCCGACTTCCGCAACACGGAGGAGCGGTACGTCCTACCGCAGGCGTTCACCCAGAAGGGAATCGCCTTCGCGGCCGGCGTGCAGCGCAAGCATCTGTCGCGCTACCTCGACGAGATGGTCCGCGACGGCTTGCTCGTCGAGACGAAAGCGCACATCGAGGGCGAGAAGCAGCGCATGCTCGCGTACTACCTCGCGCCTCGGGGGTGGGAGCGGGCGATGGGGATCAAGGAGCGGATTTCGGCCGTCCGCGTGCCGATCAAGATTGCCGGGGTCACGAAGGAGATGACCTTGGCGGAGATCGACGGCGCGACGTCCGTCCACCTAACGCTCTCCGACATCGTGCGCGAGGCGATGAACGTCGACGAGCTCGATCTCGAGGACCTCGAGGGCATCGACGACCGCCGCAAGCGCGCGATGGACGAGCGCGTGAAGCGACTCGAGGAGTACACCCGCGCCGTCATGACCGCGTGGAAGGACGGCCGCGTGACGGCGACGGAGCGCCTGCTCGTCGAGCAGCTGCGGGACAACCTCGGGATCTCGAGGGAAGAACAGGAACGGATCGAGAGCCAAGTGCTGGAAGAGGTCCTCGAGAATCGGACGGGCATCTACCGGGCGGTCGCCGTCGAGGCCCTCGAAGGCGGCCCGATCTCGGACGAAGAACGGGACCTCCTCGAAGCGTTGCGGAAGAAGCTCGGCCTTTCGTCCCAAGGGGCCCTTCTTCCGCTCCTCGAGGATCGCCCACATCGTCTTCTTGCCGAGGCCGGGCAGGAGCTCGAGCATGTGGAAGCGGGTCGTGATCGCCTGCGCGCGGTTGAAGAAGTCGACGAACTTCGCCTCCTTCTCCTTGACCGTCTCCTGGATCACGAACGGCAGCTCCTTCTGCGCGGCCGTCGTGAGCTCCTCGTGGCCCACGCGCCTCTTGACGTGCAGGACCTCGGCCCGCTGGTCGACCTCCTTGCCGATGTACACCCGCTGTCCGATCGACAAGGCGACGCCTTCCTTCGGCACGAGCTCGAACAGCTTGAACTCGTCCACGCCGAGCGCGTACGCGAGCGGCTCGCGGTGGAACTTCGACTGGTCCGGATGACCTTGCGGTAAGTAGTCGAGGATGCGGGCGTAATCTTCCATGCGACTCGCCTCGTCAGCGGTACTTCCCCACAATCTCGAGGACTTTCTCCGCATCCTCTTTCGAAAGGGCGAATCGTTCCTTCGCGAAGATCGCCCGGACGTCGTCCATGTGGGTCGGCATCAGGTCGACGATCTTCACCGCGTTGAAGGGCGACATCATGGG
>WNGL01012806.1_pt1 | contig 13871 bp, 14 predicted proteins | sample 5400591 | NCBI WGS metagenome assembly WNGL01 (sample SAMN13153377, study PRJNA577476) | soil metagenome | isolation source: 80 cm soil or saprolite under Garry oak tree replicate 1 | place: USA:California | collected 2016-06-15
CCCTCCCCGCGCGTCCGGCTCCACGAGGTGCACGATGTACAGCGCCCTCGACCTCTCGATGCCCGCTGCCATGCTCCGGTGACATGGAAGCGCCATGCCGTCTGGTCATGGGGGGAGGCACCTGCGACATCATGCGACATGTCGACGAACCCTCCGTGATTGCAAGAGAGTTCACCGCCAGCCCCAGCACCTCCCCTGCGTTCCGCCACTCGCCACGTCCACCGCGGCAGGATCTGCGCCGAAATGGATCTCGCTGCGCAGGGACTGCACGCATCGTACGAGTCGTACGATGCGTATGGTGCGGGGTCGGGCACCCCGAGGGGCCGTGTCACCTCGGCAGGCGTTCGTGCATCTCATGGCCTGGAGAAGATCATGGGCCTGGATCTAGACGCGCGGGCAGGGCGGGGAGGAGCGCCACAGCTCAGCGACGGCGAGCTCGTCGCCCGCGTACGATCGGGTGAGGACGCGCTCTTCGAGGTCCTGATGCGCCGTAACAACGTCCGCGTCTACCGCGCCATCCGCAGCATCCTGCGCGACGAGGGCGAGGTCGAGGACGCGATGCAGCAGGCCTACCTCGACGCGTACCTGAAGCTCGATCAGTTCTCCGGAGAAGCCGCGTTCTCCACCTGGCTCACCCGGATCGCCATCAACGAGGCCCTCGGCCGGCTCCGAAGCAGCGCTCGCCTGGTGGTGGTGGGCGACGGGGACGAGGCCGCAGAGGGCTCCACGGAGGATTTCATGCGCGCCCCGCCCGAGTCGCCGGAGGAGCGCGCCGCGGTCCGCGAGACGGCAGCGTTGCTCGAGACCGCGGTCGATCACCTGCCGCTGTCGTACCGGACCGTGTTCGTGCTGCGCGAGATCGAGGGGCTCTCGACGGCGGAGACGGGGCAGGCGCTCGGCCTCACCGAGGAGACGGTCAAGGTGCGTCTGCACCGGGGGCGCCTGGCGCTCAAGGACGCCCTGCTCCAGGTGGCGGGTGAAGCCGCGACGAGCGCCTTCCCCTTCTTCGCGCCGCGCTGCGATCGCGTGGTGTCGAAGGTCATGTCGGCGCTGCCCCAGCAGCGATCTCGGTGAGCCGGCGTTACACGACTGCTCGTGAGCCAGCTGTCGACCACGCGCCGCCTCCTCGCCGCCCTGGCCCTGCTGGCCGCGCTCGCTCCGCTCCGCGCCCCCGCGGCGGCGGCGGCCTACAGCGTCCGGCTGCCGCGCGACGGCCTCGTCGTCGACGTCCCTTACTCCATGGGCACGCACCACGAGCACGTCACCGCGGTCGACGGCACGATGCGGCTCGACCCGGAGGCGCTCCGGTTGGAGCGCGGGCGGCTCGTGATCCCGCTGGCCGCGTTCCGCAGCGACGACCCCAAGCGCGGCTGCCACCTGCGCGAGGCGCTCGGGCTCGACTACACCCGTGCGCGCTACCCTCGCGATCACGTCTGCGACGACCACAACCGCCTGCCCGCGTCCGGCCCGGATGCCATCGCGTTCCCCGACATCGTCCTCGAGCTCTCGAAGGGCGGACCCGTCGCGGGCTCGACCAGAGAGGTCGAGGTCGAGGGGGTGCTCACCGTGCACGGCTCGTCGCGGCCGGTCCGGCTCGAGCTCGGCGTCTCCCGGGATGCCTCGTCTCCAGGCTCGATCCGGGTGCGCGGGCGGCTTCCCCTCCACCTGGCCGACTTCGGGGTCCAGGTGAAGCCGGCCAAAGTGCTCTTCGTCTCCATCACGGTCCGCGACGAGATCACGGTCGTGGTCGACGCGCTCCTCGAGCCGCTGCGGCCGGGTTCCTAGACGGCGGGGGACAAGCCCCCGCCCTACACCCTGAGTAGGGCGGGGGTTCATCCCCCGCCGCAGAACCGGCGCGCCCCTCCGCCGGCCCGCGCCCAGCAGATCACGCCAGGTTACCCAACGACACGGCGAGCTCCCTCTTGAGCACCTTCCCCATGGCGTTCCGCGGCAGGCTCGCGACGAGCCGCACCAGCCGCGGCCGCTTGTGAGGCGCGAGGAGGCGTGCCACGTGCTCCGCCAGCTCCTCCGGGCGCGGCGAGGCGCCCTCCACGCACACCACGAAGGCGACGATCCGCTCGCCCAGGTCCTCGTCGGGCGCGCCGATCACCGCCGCTTCGCGCACGGCCGGGTGCTCGAGCAGCGCCGTCTCCACCTCGCCCGCTCCCACCTTGTAGCCGGCGGTCTTGATGAGGTCGGTGGCGCGGCGGCCGACGATGCGCAGCTCGCCGTCGAGGGTGAGCGACGCGATGTCGCCGGTGTAGAAGAAGCCGGCCTCGTCCATGGCGGCGCGGGTCGCGTCCTCGCGGTTCAGGTAGCCCCGGAAGACGTTCGGCCCGCGCACCGCCACCTCCCCCAGCACCTCCGGCCCGGGGGTGAGCTGGCGGCGCTCGTCGTCCACGAGGCGCAGCTCCAGCCCGGGGAGCGGCGGGCCGACCGTGCCCGGCGTGCGCGGCCCGTCGTGGCGGGCGGCGCAGTTGATGAGCGTCTCGGTGAGCCCGTAGCGCTCGACCACCCGCTGCCCGAAGAGCCGCCAGACCCGGTCGTTCTCCCGCACTGGCAAGGCCGCCGAGCCGGACACGAGGAGCCGCGCCCTCGCCAGCCGCCGCGCGTCGGCCGGGACTGCCTCGGCGTGCTCGGCGAGGCGGTGGTACATGGTCGGCACCGCGAAGAGCATGGTGCCGCCCGCCTCCATGGCGGCGCAGACCGCCTCCGGCGCGAAGCGCGGCAAGAGGTCGACCCGGGCCCCGACCCGCAGCGTCCCGAAGACACCCAGCACGAGGCCGTGGACGTGGAAGAGCGGCAGCGCGTGCACGAGGGCGTCGTCCTCCGTCCACCCCCACGCGGCGGCGAGCCCGTCGAGGTCGAAGGCCGCGTTGCGGTGGGTGAGGACGGCGCCCTTGGGGGGCCCGGTCGTGCCGGACGTGTAGAGGACGAGCAGCGGATCGTCCAGCGCCGGCCCGGCACCGAGGTCGCACGAGGCGGGGCCGTCGAGGACGATGGCCCGCGCGCCGGGCGTGCGCGCGAGGAACGGCGCCGGCTCGGCTGCCAGCACGGCGCGCGGCGCGGCATCGCGTAGCACGTGCGCCAGCTCGGCGGCCCCGATGGCGGGATTGAGCGGGACGGACGCGAGCCCGGCGAGCGCGTTCCCCACCAGCGCGGCGACCGTCGCCGGATGCGGGGTGGCCCACAGCGCCACCCGATCGCCCACGGCGAGACCGTCAGCGAGCATCCGCGCGGCGTGGGCGCGCGCGGCGCGATCGAGCTCGGCGTACGAGAGCACGGCCGCGCCGGCGCGGAGCGCGGTCCGCCGTGAGGCGCCCAACCGGGGCAGGAGCGGGTGCATGGCGAAATCTTCTCGCGGCCGGCGGCGGCGCGCACGACGCGGCGAGACGAGCCCCTGACCGGTACACGGTGGGTGTCTCATGGCGCGGCGGCCGCCGCACTCCTAAGGAGCGGGGAACGCGGGCGTGACCGACCGCGCATCCGGAGGCGCGCATGACCTCGCCCTGTCGCTCGCTGTGCCTCGCCCTGTTGCTCGCGGCGGGGCTCCTCGCGCCACGCGCGGACGCCGCCGACAAGGGGAAGGTCCTCGTCGGCGCCACCCTCCCCCTCACCGGCGCCGAGGCGCGGGTGGGGGGCTTCTTCAAGGAGGGCTACGACCTCGCCTTCGAGGAGCTGAACGCGAAGGGGGGCCTCGCGCTGGGCGGGAAGAAGGTGCCGGCGCAGCTGATCCTGCAGGACGACACGAGCACCCAGGCGACTGCGGTGAGCCTCGCCGATCGGCTCGTCAACAGCGACAAGGTCGACTTCCTCCTCGGGACCTACGCGAGCCACCTGGTCGAGGCGCAGAGCACGGTGGCCGAGCAGAACCGTGTCCCGTACCTGAACGGCGGCGGCGGCGCGACCAAGATCTACAAGCGCAAGTACAAGTACCTCTTCGGCCTCATCTCGCCGGTCGAGCTGCTCGGCACGACGCTCATGCAGTGGGTCGACGAGCAGCAGAAGGCGGGCAAGCTCCCGAAGCCCGCCAAGATCGCGCTCGTCTGGGAGAACACCGCCCACGGCAAGGACTTCCGCAGGGGCGTCTCCGACTTCGCGCAGAAGAGCGGCGGCGGGTACCAGATCGCCGTCGACGATTCGTTCGAGCTGAACGGCAAGGACTTCGGCGCGCTGCTGGGGAAGGTGAAGGCGGCCGGCGTCGACCTCTTCCTCGTCGACGCCCACCTGCCCGATTACATCACCATGCACCGTCAGTACGTCTCGAGCGGCATGTGCAACAAGGTGGTCAGCTACGGCGCGCGCGGCGCCGAGAAGGACGCGGTGCAGGCGCTGGGCGCGGACCACGTGAGCGGCATCCTCTCCGGCGTGTGGTGGAGCGCGCAGCTCGCCTCGAAGAACGCGCAGTCGAAGCGCTTCGTCGACGCCTTCCGGGCGCGCTACGGCGGGCGCTCGCCGGAGTGGTTCCAGGCGCTCGCTTACGAGAGCGCGCGCGTCCTCTTCACGGCCATCGAGAAGGCCGGCAGCGCCGACCGCGAGGCGGTGCGCAAGGCGCTGCTCGAGACGAAGCTGGACTCGCTCCTGCCGGGCGGGATGATCGAGTTCAAGCCCGAGTTCGGCCAGCAGGTCCAGAACCCATTCGTCATCCAGCAGAACCAATCCGACGGCAGCGCGCCCATCATCTTTCCGCACGACGTGGCGGGCGCGGAAGGGGTGGCGGTGAACCCGCGCTGCGCCAAGTGACGGCGTGGCCCGCTTCGTCGACCTGACCATCTCGGCGGTCCTGCTGGCCGGGCTGTACGCCACCATGGCCTACGGCCTGGGCCTCATCTACGGCGTGCTGCGCGTCGTGAACCTGGCCCACGGCGGCGTCATCATGGCGGGCGCGTACATGGGCTGGGTCCTGCACGGACGCGCCGGCCTCGACCCCTACCTCTCCATCCCGCTGGTGGTGGCGGTGACGTTCGGGATGGGCGTCGTGATGTACCGCCTGCTGGTGCGCCACCTGCCGCGCGGCGCGGCGGGTGGGCCGGCCTCCCTCCTGCTCCTCTTCGGCGTCTGGCTCGTGCTGCGCAACATCGCCTACCTTCTCTTCAGCGGGAACGACCAGACCCTCCGCACCAGCTACTCGACGCGTGCGCTCCCCCTGCTGGGCTCGTTCGTATCGTTGAACCGGCTGGCGGTGCTCGCCATCGCGGTGGTCACCCCGGTGCTGCTCCACCTGCTGCTGAAGCGTACCTATCTCGGCCGCGCCATCCGCGCCGTGGCGCAGAACGCGGACAGCTGCACGCTGGTCGGTATCGACGTGGAGCGCATCTACACCCTCACCTTCGGCCTCGGCTCGGCCCTGGCGGGCCTGGCCGGCGTGCTCTCCGCCACCCTCTTCTCGTTCAACCCGGCCTTCGGCTCGGGCGAGCTGCTCAAGTCCTTCGTGGTGGTGGTGATGGGTGGCCTGGGCAGCGTCTTCGGGGTGGGCATGGCGGCGCTCATCCTGGCGGTGGTGGAGGTGTTCGCCATCCTGGTGCTGCCCTCCTACCTCACGGCGGCCGTCGGCTTCGTGATGCTGGTGCTCGTGCTCGTCATCCGCCCGGGCGGCCTGCTGGGGCAGCGGGTGCTCGGATGACGCCGGGACCGCCGGCGCTCGTCCCGGCGCGGACGGCCCTCCTCTTCGCCGGCGCCGTGGCGATCCTGGCGGCGCTGCCGCTCGTCCTCGGCTTCTCGCCCTACACCCACAACCTCGTCACCCTCACCTTCCTCATGGTGTCGGGCGCGCTGGCCTGGAACTGGATGGGCGGCTACCTGGGCCAGGTCAGCTTCGGCCACGGCGCCATGTTCGGGCTGGGAGGGTTCGTGGCAGCGCGGCTCATGCTGCTCGAGCCGGCCCCGCCCGCGCCGCTGGCGTGGGTCGCGGGCGGGCTCGCGGCGGGGACCTTGGCGCTCGGCGCCCACCCCACCCTGCGCCTGCGCGGCCCCTACTTCTCCATCGCCACCATCGGTCTCGGCGAGGCGGCGCGGCTCGTCTTCACCTACTGGGAGGACTTCACCGGAGGGGCCTCCGGTCTCTCCCTCCCCATCGACGCCGACACCAAGTACCGGCTGTACTGGTGGGGCCTCGCGTTGATGGCGCTGGTGATCGCCGCCTCCTTCGTCATCCGGCGCTCGACGCTCGGGCTCCAGCTCCTCGCCATCAAGGCCGACGTGGAGGCGGCGGCCGACGTCGGCGTCAACGCCACCTTCTACCAGGACGTCGTCTTCGCGCTCTCGGGCGCGGTGGTCGGGGTGACGGGAGGCCTCTACGCGTCGTACTTCAGCTTCATCGAGCCGAACGACATGTTCGGCTTCGATCGCTCCATCTCGTTCGTCCTCATGTCGGTCATCGGCGGCGTCGGGACCATCTTCGGGCCGGTCCTGGGGGCCATCGTCTTCGTGCTCCTGCGCCAGTTCCTCCTCGCCTCCTACCCGCAGCTGTACCTCGGCCTGTACGGCCTCCTCCTCATCTTCATCATCCTCTTCGAGCCGCTCGGGCTCTCCGGACTTGGCTTCCGCCTCCTGCGTCGCTTCGGGCTCGGACAGAAGTCGGCCGCCAAGGCCTCCATCGCATGACGACCCTCCTGCTCGAGACACGCGCGCTCTCGAAGAGCTACGGCGGCCTCCGGGCGGTCGACGCCGTCGACGTCCTGCTCCACGAGGGCGAGATCCTGGGCGTCATCGGGCCGAACGGCGCCGGCAAGACGACCCTCTTCAGCCTCATCGCGGGCTCGGCGCGGCCCACCTCGGGGGAGGTGCGCCTGCGCGGCCAGGTGGTGAGCGGGCTCGCGGCGCACCGCCTCGTGCGCGGCGGGGTCGTACGGACTCACCAGATCGTGCGGCCCTTCGCCAACCTGACCGTGGAAGAGAACGTGGCGGTGGGCGCCCTGCACGCCGGCCGCCGCGGCGACGAGGCGCCCCGGCGACGGGCCGCGGAGGTGCTGGACTTCGTCGGCCTCGCCGATCGCGCCGGACAGCTCCCGGGCGCGCTCACGCTGGCAGGGCGGAAGCGCCTCGAGCTGGCGCGCGCGCTCGCGACGTTGCCGAGTGTGCTGCTCCTCGACGAGGTCATCGCCGGCGTGAACCCGGCCGAGGCGATGCTGCTCGCGGCCCTCATCCGCCGCATCCGCGACGAACGCGGGGTGTCGATCATCATGATCGAGCACGTCATGGCGGCGGTGATGTCGCTCTCCGATCGGGTGGTGGTGCTCGACCACGGAAGGAAGCTCGCCGAGGGGCTCCCGGCCGAGGTGGTGCAAGACCCGCAGGTCGTCGAGGCGTACCTGGGGAAGCGCCACGGCGTGGAGACGCGGCCGTGAGCGAGCCGCTCCTCGCGGTCGAGGCCATCGACGTCTTCTACGGCGACGTCCAGGTGCTGTACGGCCTCGGCTTCGAGGTCCTGGAGGGCGAGGTGGTGACCCTGCTCGGCTCGAATGGCGCAGGCAAGACCACCACCCTGCGCGCCGTCGCCGGCTTGCGGCCGCCGCGCGCTGGCGACATCCGTTTCCGCGGCCAGTCCCTGCTCCGCACTCCCGCCGCAGCGCGCGCGGAGCTCGGCATCTCGCTCGTGCCGGAGGGGCGCGAGCTCTGGCCGCAGCTCACCGTGCGCGAGAACCTGGAGCTCGGCGCCTACCACGCCCGCGCCCGGGCCAGCGCGGCGAGGAACCTCGAGCACGCCTTCACGCTCTTCCCGCGCCTGCGCGAGCGCTCCGCGCAGCTCGCCGGCAGCCTCTCCGGCGGGGAGCAGCAGATGTGCGCCATCGGGCGCGCGCTCATGAGCGAGCCGTCGCTGCTGATGCTGGACGAGCCGAGCCTGGGGCTCTCCCCCTTGCTCGTCGAACAGGTGATGCGGACCGTCGCCGAGCTGCACACATCGGGGATGACGATCCTCCTCGTCGAGCAGAACCTGGGTCAGGCGCTCGAGGTGGCGCAGCGGGGGGCCGTCATCGAGACCGGGCGCGTTCGTCTGCAGGGGACGAGCGCTGAGCTGGCCGCGAACCCGGAGATCCGCGCCGCCTATCTCGGCCTGTGAGGCGCTTATTCTTGAGCGGCGTCAAGTATTTCACGCCCCGAGGAGGCCGTAGAGTGAAGTGACCCGATGGGAGCAAATTGTAGGTCCGTCGTCTCGCAAGCGCACTCTGTCTTCACGAGGTCTCAAATCATGTCGCCCACCGCTCCCTCCGCTGTCACCACCCCGCCGGCCACCGAGAGCGCACCGACGCCCGCGCCGAGCGCCGTCGCCGGAGCGCGGCAGCGCGTCGCGAACCTGCTGACCTCCAGCAGCGCCGGCCTCCGGTCGTTCGATCGTACGCTCGAGGCCCTCGCCCAGCGCGACTGGTCGGTGTCGCGCTTCGCCAAGAACGTGGAGCGAGCGGCGCACGATGCGAGCTCCGTCCTGCAGCGCCGCGCGCGCGCGCGCCTCCGCCAGCTGGATCACCTCCCGGTCGACGCCCTCGCCGCCACCGTCGAGCGCTCGCGCTCCGCCGTGAAGACGCTGACCAGCTCGCTCGAGAAGGTCGCCACCCGCGTCGGCGGCTCGAAGCCGAGCTAGTTCCGGCGGAGCCCGACCGCGGAATCCGCCCCTCTCCCCGACCCTCTCCCCGCTGCGCGGGGCGAGGGGGAAGCTCCGCGCCCCGACCGCGACCCCGACCGCGACCCCGACCGTGCGCCTGCACCGGAGTAGGGCGGGGGTTCATCCCCCGCCGCAGGACCGGACCCGCAGCGTTAGGAGACCATCGGCACTGCGATGGCGAGCGCTCCGGAGACGCGATGAAGAAGGTCTGCTGCATCGTGCTCGGCGGGGTCGCGCTCGCCTGCGGTGGCGGCGTGACGCCGGCCGGCTCCGCGCCGTGCGCACTGGGCGCCGATCCATGCGCCTTCCTCGCCGCGCACGACGCCGTGCGGGACGGAGCGACCCCCGCCCCGAGCCCGCCCTTGCCGAGCATGAGCTGGTCGAGCTCCGCCGTGGCTTCCGCGAGTGCCTGGGCTCGCAAGTGCATCTGGGACCACGACCCCGCGCTGGGGACGCTCGGCCTCGGCCAGAACCTCTACGCCAGCACCGGGCCAGCAACTCCGGGCACGGCGGTCGCCAGCTGGGCCTCCGAAGCCGTCGACTACGACCTCGCCTCCAACACCTGCAGGGCCTCCAAGGTGTGCGGCCACTACACCCAGCTCGTGTGGCGCAGCTCCATCGGCCTCGGCTGCGCCATCGAGCGCTGCACCACCGGCTCACCCTTTCCAGGGGCGGACGCGACGTGGTGGAACGTCGTCTGCGACTATGCGCCGCCGGGGAACTTCGTCGGAGAGCGGCCTTATTGATGTCGCACAGAGCCACCGACGAGCCCGCCTCGAGCGCGCAGCGGGACGTCCCGGCGCTCGAACTGTGCGGCGCCCTCGTGCGCCACCCCGGCGGCGCGGACGTCGGGCCGGTCACCTTCGAGGTGCCGCGCGGCAGCTCGGTCGCCCTCATCGGGCCGAGCGGCGCCGGGAAGTCCACCCTCCTCCGGTGCCTGCCGGACGCGGGTGAGGCGCGGCTCGGCGGCGAGCGGCTCGGCCCGGCCGCTCACGTCCTCCGGCGCCGCATCGGATACGTCGTGCAGGGCGGTGGGCTCTTCCCTCACCTGACCGCGCGCGAGAACGTGGCGCTCGTCGCGCGGTATCTCGGCTGGCCGCCGGCGCGCATCGACCGGCGGATCGGCGAGCTCGCCACCCTGGCACGCCTGGACGAGGGCGCGCTCGGGCGCTATCCGGGTCAGCTCTCCGGAGGACAGGCGCAGCGCGTCGGGCTCATGCGCGCGCTCGCGCTCGACCCGGAGGTGCTGCTGCTCGACGAGCCGCTCGGCGCGCTCGATCCGCTCACGCGCGCCGACCTCCAGGCCGACCTGCGCGGCGCGTTTCAGGCGCTCGGGAAGACGGTGGTGCTCGTCACCCACGACCTCGCCGAGGCCGCCTTCTTCGCGGGGCGGCTCCTGCTCATGCGCGACGGGAAGGTGGTGCAGGACGGCTCGCTGGAGGAGCTCCTGCGCGCGCCGGCGGAGCCCTTCGTGACGCACTTCCTGCACGCGCACCGCAGCCTCGCGCTGCCGGAGCACGCTTGAGCGCGGCCATGCTGGCGCTGGCGCTGGCGGTCGCCGCGGCTCCGCCGGTCCGCGTCGGCTCGAAGACGTTCACCGAGTCGGTGCTGCTCGGCGACCTCGCGACCGACCTGCTGCACGAGGCCGGGGGCGCCGCCGAGCACCGCCGCGCCCTCGGCGGCACGCGCATCCTCTGGTCGGCGCTCCTGCGCGGCGACCTCGACCTCTACCCGGAGTACACGGGCACCCTCACCCGCGAGATCCTCGGGCTCGACCGCCAGCTGGCGCCGGCGGAGCTGGCGGACCTGCTCGCGCAGCGCGGCGTGGGCCTGACGCGCTCGCTCGGCTTCGACGACAGCTACCGCCTCGGCGTGCGGGAGGAGGACGCCGCGCGGCTCTCCTTGCGCTCCATGTCCGACCTGGCCCGCCACCCCGAGCTGCGCTTCGGCCTCACGAACGAGTTCATGGACCGGGCCGACGGCTGGCCGGCGGTGCGCGCACGCTACGGGCTGACGCCCTCCGAGGTGCGCGGGCTCGACCACGACGTCGCCTATCGGGCCCTCGCGGGCCGCGAGATCGACGTGACCGACGTCTACACGACCGACCCCGAGATCGAGCAGCGTCGGCTCGTCCTGCTGGAGGACGACCGGGGCGCCTTTCCGGAGTATCAGGCCGTCTTCGTCCACCGGCTCGACCTCGCCGCCCGCGCGCCGGCGGCGCTCGCGGCGATCCGCCGCCTGGAGGGGCGCATCTCGGCCGAGACGATGCGGCGCCTCAACGGCGACGTGCAGCTCCGTCACCGGCGCTCGGAGGAGGTCGCGGCCGCCCTCTTGCGCGACCTCGTGGGGAGCGCCCCCGCCGTGCGGTCGGATGGCCTGGTGGAGCGGGTCCTGCGCCGGACCGGCGAGCACCTCGCGCTGGTGGGCCTGGCGCTGGCCGCCGCGATCGCCGTCGCGGTCCCGCTCGGCATCGGCGCCCGGCGGCGCGCCTTCGGCCGGGTCGTGCTCGGCGCGACGGGCCTCGTGCAGACCATCCCATCGCTGGCGCTCCTCGTCTTCATGATCCCGCTCCTCGGGATCGGGGCGCGCCCGGCCGTCGCCGCCCTGTTCCTCTATGGCCTGCTCCCCATCGTCCGCGGCACGCACTCCGGCCTCGTCGGGATCACGCCCGAGCTGCGCGAGTCGGCGAGGGCGCTGGGCCTGCCGCCGGCGGCGCGCCTGCGCCTCGTCGAGCTGCCGCTCGCCATGCCCTCCATCGTGGCCGGCGTGAAGACCTCGGCCGTCATCATGGTGGGGACCGCCACGCTCGGAGCGCTCATCGGCGCCGGCGGCTACGGACAGCCCATCCTCACCGGGCTGCGGCTCGACTCGGTGCCGCTCATCCTGGAGGGCGCCGTCCCGGCCGCGGCGCTGGCGCTCCTGGTCGAGGCGGCCTTCGGGCTCCTGGAGCGCTTCGTCGTGTCGCGCGGGCTGCGGCTCCCCGGGTGACGACCGATCAGCTCTGCGCCGCCCGGGCGGCCAGCCGCGCCGCCACCTTGGCGGTCCGGCCATCGGGATCGAGCGTCGGGGAGCACTCGGCGATCTCGACCAGCGCCACCCGCCCGGTGGCGAGGACGTCGTCCACCACCGTCTCCACCACCTCGAGCGGGACGCCGCGCGCCGCCGGCGCGGATACGCCGGGCGCGACGGCCGCCGGCAGGCCGTCGAGGTCGATGGAGAGGTGGACGAGCTCGACGCTCGCCGCGAACGCGGCGACCTCGGCCCGCACCTCGGCCAGACGGTGCAGTCCCGCGTCCCGGTCGCTGCGCCACGACGCGCCGAGCCGCGCCGCGGTGTCGAAGAGCGCGGCGGTGTTGGAGGCCTCGTCGACGCCGAGGCAGTGGTAGCGGAAGGGCCAACCGCGGGCGGCGCAGACCTCGGCGATCTGGCGGAACGGCGTGCCCGAGGTGCCGCGCGGCCCGGTGCGCAGGTCGAAATGGGCGTCCACGTTGAGGACGCCGATGACCGGCGCCTTCGCGCTGCGAGCAGCGTGCGCGGCGAGCCCGAGGAAGCTGCCGTGGGCGACCTCGTGGCCACCCCCGAGCACGATGGGGCGCTGGCCCTCGCCGAGGAGCGCCGCGACCGCTGCGCCGAGCTCGGCCTGCGCCGCCTCGAGGGCGTCGCCCTCGCACACGACGTCTCCGGCATCCCAAAGCGGCCGGGACGCGTGCCAGGCCAGGCTCGCCAGCGCGCGCCGGATGGCGGCCGGTCCCTCGGCGGCGCCCGGGCGCCCCTGGTTCCGGATCACGCCGGCATCACAGGCGAACCCGAGGAGCGCGCTCCCCGGCGCGGCGCCCGCCGACCACGGCCGGACGCGCTGATGAAACCGGACCGCCCGCGGCCCCTCCTCGGCGTCGACGCGCCCCTGCCATAGGCTGGCATCAGGCGGCCGGTTCACGAGCGACCTCCCCGGCGACGAAGCGGTGCGTGAGCGGCGAGAGGCCGATGCGGGTGGTGAGCTCGGCGGGGTGATCGGCCGCCCAGAGCGCGAGGTCGGCGCGGAGCCCCGGGCGGAGCTCTCCGCGGTCGGTGAGGCCGAGGGCGCGGGCCGCGTGCCGGGTGGTGCCTTCGAGCGCCTCGGCGGGCGTGAGCCGGAAGAGCGTGCAGGCCATGGCCATGGCCGCGAGGATCGAGGTGAGGGGCGAGGTGCCCGGGTTCGCGTCGGTGGCGACCGCCATGGGCACGCCGGCGGCGCGGAGCGCGGCCACCGGCGGGAGGCGCTTCCCGGAGAGGAAGAAGCAGGCGCCCGGGAGCAGCACCGCCACGGTGCCGGCCGCGGCGAGCGCCGCCACCCCGGCCGGCGAGGCCCACTCGAGGTGATCGGCGGAGAGGGCGCCGAAGCGCGCCGCCAGCGCGGCGCCGCCCTGGTCCGAGAGCTGGTCGGCGTGGAGCTTCACCGGCAGCCCCAGCCGGCGGGCGGCCGCGAAGAGGCGCGCCACCTGCTCGGGCGTGAAGGCGATGGGCTCGCAGTAGGCGTCGGCGGCGTCGGCCAGCCGCTCGCGCGTCGCCGCCGGGAGGAGCTCGTCGATCGCGAAGTCGAGGTAGGCGTCCGGCCGGCCCGCGAACTCGGGCGGCACCGCGTGCGCGGCGAGGAGCGAGGTCTTCACCGTGACGTGCGCCTCGCGGCCGAGCCTTCGCGCGACGCGCAGCATGCGCAGCTCGGTCGCGAGCTCCAGCCCGTAGCCGCTCTTCACCTCGACGGTGGTGACCCCGTCGGCGAGCAGCGCGCGCAGGCGCGGCCGGCTCGCGGCGAGTAGCGCCTCCTCGTCCGCGGCCCGCGTCGCCGACACCGTCCGCTGGATGCCACCGCCGGTGCGGGCGATCTCCTGGTAGCTCGAGCCCGAGAGGCGGAGCTCGGCCTCGGCGGCGCGGTGGCCGGCGTGGACGAGGTGGGTGTGGCAGTCGACGAGCCCGGGCGTGAGGAGCGCGCCGCCAGCGTCGAGCTCGGTCCGCGCCGCGCGTTCGCCGGGGAGTTCGGCGTCGGGCCCGACCCAGGCCACCCGCCCTGCCTCGACGGCCAGCGCGCCGTCGGCGATCCGCTCGTGCGGGCTGCCGGGAGAGAGCGTCAGGACCTGCGCGTGGCGGATGAGCATGTCCCACATGACAGGCGCCCTCCCCGCTCACCGGAGCATCGGCAGGTCGAGCCCGACCTCGCGGGCCGTCATCCGCGCCAGGTCGTAGCCAGCGTCGGCGTGGCGCATCACGCCGGTGGCAGGATCGTTGAAGAGCACGC
>WNGL01012309.1_pt1 | contig 13870 bp, 8 predicted proteins | sample 5400591 | NCBI WGS metagenome assembly WNGL01 (sample SAMN13153377, study PRJNA577476) | soil metagenome | isolation source: 80 cm soil or saprolite under Garry oak tree replicate 1 | place: USA:California | collected 2016-06-15
CACCGGCGTATTCCAGTACATCATCTTCGCTGAGCAACGCTTTAAATGGAGCATCTGATGCTGATGTAACTGCTCGGCTGATAGATGCCCTGGCCAATCTCGGTCCCTGGGCCTGGTTTGTGATACCAGGGTATGGTGTTGCTATGATCCTGCTGGGAGTGGCCGGTGTGCTGCGCAGGCATAGGAAAGTGTAATTTTGTTCTGACTCTTTCGTATCATCTTTTGCATCCGTTTGGGCATTTCCCTTAGACTGGCTTGTCTGCTACACTTCTCCTAAATACATGGAAAGGCGCGCTCCCCTGTTGCCTTCGCCTACGCCAGTTCATGATGAAAGCAGTTGGAAAATATGCATATGCAAAGCAAGGAAGTCCAGCGCAGACCACATCTAAAGGGAAGTGTAATTGTTCGTGTCGTTCTCACACTCCTCTCTACTATTGCAAGCGTTACCCTGGCCTGGGATTTACTGGGAGGTTCGCATCAAAAGGCACATGCTACCTCTCCAACAGTTAATGAAACTAGTGTACCGGGAATCGATCCCTGGGGATTGGGCTTTGATAATTCCGGGAATGTCTGGGTTGCCGAACCTGGTTGCGACCCCACGCCTATTTGTGGCAGTGTGAAAATCGGGCACATTACGAAATACAATCGAGCAAGCTTTACATCTGGTGCGGGCGCCGCGTACGACTTTGTAGAGCCGACAGGTTACTCCAGCCCTGTTTTCCTGGCTATAGATGCGAGTGGGAATATCTGGTTCAGTGAGCCGATGACCAATTCTATCGGTGAACTCATCCCAAATAACAGCAATCTGGCCAACTCCACCTGGAATCAGTGGACCGTGCCGACATCGAATGCCGGCCCATTCGACCTGGCGTTCGACTCGAACGGCAAGCTCTGGTTTACCGAGATCACTGCAAATAAAATCGGTGAATTTGATCCATCCGCGCAGCAGTTTATAGGAGAAACTCCTACGCCGACGGGCAGTAGTAAACCCTATGGTATTGTTGGGCCAGACCCCAGTACTGGATCAATGTGGTTCACAGAAAATAACAGTTCAGTGGCGCGGATCGGCCGATTTACGCCTCCTGCTTCTGGTGCCTTGACCACCGGGGCGATCAAAGAGTATTTGACAAATTCTGGCAGCACGAGTACTACGCCACACGTGATTACCTACGATACCTTTGGGAATATCTGGTGGACTGAAGGGCCTGATGGGGATATTGGTCGTCTGATTATCTCACAGGCTTCGCCTGGAACAGGTAATGGGGTTCAGGAGTTTCACGTCCCCTCGCCTGGCTGTCCCAGCACAAACAACTGCGGTACACACATCTCTGGTATCGGCGTGGATAGCGCCGGTACCGTCTGGTTTGATGACTCTCTGAGTTCCCGTTTTGGTTCGTATGTTCCCGGTACAAACACCTTCTCCATCTACATTCTCGGCGGAAGTGTAACGGCCAATACGCATCCGCATGACGGACTGGCTGTCGATGGCAACAACAATATCTGGATTTCTGAAGAGTTTGTCAACAAACTAGCTGAGGCTATTCAAAATGGTGCCCCTAACCCGACGCCCGGTGCAACGAACACTCCTGTCCTCTCATCACCAACTGCGAAACCATCGCCCAGCCCGACTGCCTCACCTACTCCACCTCCGATTGGGAGTCCGCCGGTCAATAAGACCTGGTACTTTGCGGAAGGGCGTGTTGGCGGAGGGTTCAAAGAGTTCTTAACATTCGATAATCCTGATCCAGGACACAGTTGCCCGGTGAATATCCAGTATCTGTATACTCCTGACGGTGGGTCTGCTGCGACTAAAACCGTGCCGGTAACGGTACCGCCTGCCAGTCGTCTAACTGAACCGGTCAATAATGATCTGAGCATTCAACCAAACCAATCACCGGGAGCCTCACTCTCGACCATTGTCACAGTCACTGGCTCGACCTGTAATGGCATTGTGGCAGAGCGTCCAATGTACTACCAATGGCATGGTATCCTCATTCATCACCATCCTGAATCCTGGTGCGACTGCTGCACTTGTCACGGCAACCTACTATGCCAATGGTCAGTCAGTCGCAACACAAACACTGACGGTACCCGGCGGAACACGCGGGACGATTATGCCGGGTAGTGCCAATCCAACACTCCCGCAGCATGTGGCAGCTGTCGTCACCTCTTCGCAACCGGTAATGGTGGAGCGTCCCGACTACTTCGGCAACATCAATGCTGGGAATGCCCATACCGTCTCTGGTGGCAGTGATGTCGTGGGAGTGCAGACGCTTGCAAATGATTGGCTCTTCTCCGAAGGCTACACTGGTGGCAGTTTCCAGGAGAACCTCGTTATTGCCAATCTGGATGTCTCTGCCAACACAACGGCAAATGTGACCATCAGATTGGAGTATAAAGATGGCACCTCGCATTCCTTCAATGTGTCGGTCCCGACGAAGAGCCAGCTCATCTGGAACGTCAATACGCAGGGCGCAGGTGGCACCTCTCCCGAGGTCTCAGCAGATGTGAGCTCGGCGAACGCAAAGATTCTGGTCGAGCGCCAGATGTTCTTCCAATACAGCCATACCGTCAATGGTATCCAGACGATAGCTATGGGGGGCACAGATGTCATTGGACAGGTAGGGCCAGCAACACAGGTCATCTATAGTTTTGCTGAAGGGTATACGAACAAGGGCTACAATGAGTGGCTCACGTTGCAGAACCCGACAGGAAATACCGAAACAATAACCCTGACGCTTGTCAATGGATATGGGAGGTCCTACACACCACCGGCATTTACTGTACTTGCTCATAGCCGCTACACCGTGGATATCACGGCGTTGGTGGTACAGCACATGGTACAGGCGGGTGATGATCATCGGGGCTATGAGGTCTCGATGGCTGTAGGATCGAGCAACAATGCACCATTTGTCGCAGAGCGTCCTATTTACTGGAATACAGCAGGTTCCTTGTTTGTCACCCAGGGCGGAAGCGATGTTATCGGCTATACTGGCCAATAGGGTCTGTATTCCTTTGGGTTCGAGGAACAGGGGGGCATGGGGGTGTCTCCCAAAATTGCTTTTTCCCAAATTGCTTCTTCTGAAGAATGGAGAACCAATAGATAAGGACGGTTGCAATTATGGTGCACGGTAAAAAGATTTTATTGAGCCTGGTAGCACTGGTAACGGTCATCGCCAGTGTTGCTTTGACACTTGGACTCATTGGCAACATGGTGCGATCTGGCCTGGCGCAACCTGTGTTGAGTGCTACTGTAACGGCCACGGATTATTATATTCCCAGTGGGAGTGATCCGTGGGGAACAGCCTTCGATAGTCATGGAAATGTCTGGGTTGCTATTCCAAGCTGTGATCCCTCGCCGACATGCAGTAATAGCAATCCAGGTAAGATCGCCGAATTTAATCCTGTTTCATCGAGCTGGTCTGCTACCTATCAGCTTCCCTCTGGCTATGCTCAACCTCTCTTGCTGGCATTTGATTCCCAGGGATTTTTATGGTTTACCATACCGATGAATAACTCCATTGGCAAGTTTGACCCATCTGCTCATACCTTCCAACAATGGGCGGTTCCTACGGCCAGTTCCGGTCCCTGGGGAATTACCGTCGATCAGAATAGCAAAATCTGGTTTACAGAACACTACACCAATAAAATTGGTCGCTTCGACCCATCCAATCAAAGCTTTATGGAAGTTGCTACCCCGGCCTCAAATAGTCAACCCTATGGCATTACCGTAGATGCACTTAACAACATCTGGTTCACGGAGAACAATTCCTCCGTTGCTCTAATCGCTGAATATACCACCCAGGGCAAACTGAACGAGTATAAAATTCGTACCGGTTCGACCAGTGGTCTGACTCCTCATATGATCACGGTTGACCCGAATGGAAATATCTGGTGGAGCGAGGGTTGGCCAGGCAAGATCGGTGAACTGGTGGTATCACTAGCTCAACCTGGCACAAACAATGGTGTCACCGAATACGCCTACCAGCGTCCCTGTAGCACCTGTGGTGCTCACACCTCTGGCATCAGCGTTGATAGCAATGGCCTGGTCTGGTTTGACGATTCGTTGCAGAGCATTTTCGGTTCTTTCCCTGATAGTGGGAGTGGTTCCTTCGCACTCTACAGTACCCCTACATCAAACAGTCATCCTCATGATGGTTTGCGCGTGGATGGGCAAAATCGTATCTGGTTCGATGAGGAGTTCGCCAACAAGTTAGCACGTGCTGTGCAATCTGGTGTTCCTTCTCCCACAGCATCACCATCACCGACACCGACTACCACACCCACTCCGACGCCTTCACCAACAATCACACCTTCAGCAACCCCCGGAACTACCCTGGCGCAAGATAACTTCCAGCGTGCGAATCAGACATATTGGGGGACAGCTTCGGATGGGCCTACCTGGGCAAGTGATGCAAATAGTAGCAGTGTCTTTTCCATCAATGCAAATACGGGCAAGCTTGCCAATGGGAGTAGCAGTTATAGTGCGGTCCTGGGACCAACCGCTGCGGATGCCGAAGTTCTTTTCACTGGTTCAATAAGCAGCTTCAGCAACACGAACATGGGGGCTGTGTTACGCTGGACGGATGGCAACAATTGGTACAAGGCATATATTGATGGTACTAACCTTGTTCTCCAAAAGAAAGTCAATGGCACGACTACCATACTTGCCACCGTTTCGTTCTCCGCAACGGCTGGGACCTCCTACACCTTGCGCTTCCGTGTAGTTGGTACAACCCTCTACGCGAAAGTCTGGAACACGGGCAATACCGAACCAGGCAGCTGGATGCTGACGCAGACGGATAGCACCTTCCAATCTGGCTATTGCGGGCTGCGTATCCTGGTGCAAGGGAGTGCAACGGCAACGGTTACCTCGTTTGTGGCAACTGCGCAGTAGTCAAATATCTGAGTCAGTCCTCGATGGCGTTCGCCTCTGGGAACGCCATTGAGGACTGACTCAGGTATACAAGCCCGTGTCAAGTCAAATAAAAATGTTACCGAACGGGAATGCGAAGCCTTGTTTTTCTTCCCAACTCATGCTATAATAAGCAAGCGATCTGTTATCCTTCCCTGGTAATCCTCTTCAGCGTTCTATCGCTCTCCGAGCACAACTCATTGTACTCTTTCCTCTCACCTCCATGAAACACCCACCTTCTTCCATCGCTCGCTTCGCCGAGCACATCCTCGGTAAGCCTCTCTATCCTTACCAGCGCGAAATTGCAGAGGCAATCCTCGCATCAGTGCAGGAGGGTCTCGGTCATATCATTACTGTAATGATGTCGCGCCAGGCTGGCAAAAACCAGTTGTCAGCCGTACTTGAAGCCTACTTACTCACCTGTATGCCTCAAGGCACGATTGTCAAAGCCGCGCCAACCTTCACACCGCAGATCATCAATAGCCGCCTGCGCCTGCTCTCGCTCCTCGATACGTCCTTCACACGCGATCGTATCTGGACGAGTAACGGCTATATCATCGGTTTGGCACCGCAGGCTGATCCTGCTCTACTGCGTGCGCACACCGGACCGAGAGTTATGTTTTATTCAGCATCGGCAGAAAGCAACGTGGTCGGAGCCACTGCAGACCTGCTGCTAGAAATTGACGAAGCTCAAGATGTGTCGCCGGAAAAGTTTAATCGTGATTTCCGTCCAATGGCCAGTACTGCCAACTCCACAACGATTCTTTACGGTACTGCCTGGTCGGATGATACCTTACTGGCCCATCAACGTGCCGTCAACCTGGAACTGGAGCAAAGTACAGGTATACGTTGTCATTTTGAATACGATTGGAGAGCGCTGGCTGCAATCAATCCCGCCTATCGCATCTTTGTCGAGCAAGAGATAGCTCGCCTTGGAGAGGATCATCCCACCATTCAGACACAATATTTTCTGCGGCCAATCAGCGGGGCAGGCTACTTCCTGAACTCCTTGCAGCGCACACTCTTGCAGGGTACGCATTCCTGGGAAGCAGAACCCGTAGGTGATGGCTGGCACATCGCGGGGATGGACGTTGCTGGAGAGGAACGACCAACCTCTTTACCGGCGGATACTGCCCCTATACGAACCCGGCGTGATAGCACCGTTATCACCATCGGGCGTGTACACTATAACGAATTGAATCTGCCTTGTATCGAAGTAGTTCATCACCAGTGGTGGACAGGTCTGCCCTACCTGGAACAATATGCTGCTACCGTTGCATTGGCAGAGCGCTGGGGGGTGCGTTCGTTAGTCATCGATGCGACAGGACTTGGAGCCGGGCTGGCTTCACTACTGGTTAAGCAGCTTGGCGAGGAGCGAGTTCTCCCTTTCACCTTCACGCGTCCCGGCAAATCTCGGCTGGTGTACCAGTTGCTCTCGCTGCTCAATAGCGGGCGACTCAAACTCTATGCAGCGGCTCAAGCACCTGCGGGAATATATGAAGAGTGCTGGCAGCAGCTGCGCAAGGCTCGCTATCGCTTACCTGCTCCCGAAGTGCTCGACATCTACGTTGACCCCACTGACGGACATGATGACTTTCTGATCAGCCTTGCCCTGCTCACTGAAGCTCTAAATATACTGACTACTCCTGCCGCCTCAACACTCATTCGACCCCGTAGGTTCTATGGGGAAGAAGGGCGTTTTTGACGGCTGCACGTAGGATTTTTGCGTAGGGGCCCGATTTATCGCGCCCCACTGCGATGTGCGAAGCACGAGCGAGTCAAATAACCGAGCTCCTCTCATCCTGGGGCGCGATAAATCGGGCCCCTACGCACTTCTCGCTTCGCTCGCAAAAAATGACGCCCACCCGTTTTTTGACTTTTCTCTCGACTTATAAGGCGCAACGTGGTACAATGCGTTGCGACGGGAGTCTGCAGGTCTGTAGGTACTACCTGGACCTACTCCGACTTTGTTTACTTAAGGAGAGAAGACGATATGGCACGAAAACGTAAAGGCCCTCCACAGGAGAGCATCGATAGTATCCTGCTCGCAATGAGCCGACGCGATGATATTGACCCTGACACCCTCTCGCATTATTTTGATCGGTTGGATGAAGAATGGACCGAGGGGGCGCGAGACAAGGTGCTCAGGATGCTGCGTACAAGTGACTTGACTGCCCATTCTGCTGCCGTGATCATTCTCTCCGAACTGGCAACCGACTTTGACCTGGAAGAGCTAGAAGATTTTGTGACTGATCCTACCGTCAGCGACCTGGCAAAACTCACTCTTGCTCCAGTGCTGAAAGAACTGGATTCAGAAATGGCTGATGAGGGCATCCTGGAATACTTGAATGATCCCGAATCGGCCATGCTCCAGATGCAAATGCGCCTGCTTGAACTGGTGGGGCAGAGCGAGCTTGGAGTCGAGGCAATCTTAGAGGATGTTCTCTCCATGCCAGTGGAGCGACGCTTGAGCTTTGTCAGCTGGCTGGGGAATAGTCAGGACCCGCGTGCCACCAATCTGCTCCTCCCCTTGTTAGAGAATCAGTCCAGCAAAGTAGTGCTGGCAGCGCTTGACGCCCTCGAACAACTTGGGACAATCGCCGCGTCTCAGAGCATCCCGGCCTTGAATCACCTGATTGCTACCAGCTCGAATCGTGCTGTCAAGCAGCGTGCTCGTGCTGTGCTGGGTCGCTTGACCATGCAATCAGCTCCCGGCGTAGAAAGTCAGGCCATGGAAGAGGCCCGGCAGCAGCTCCCTCTCCACGAGGCCCGTGCCAGCTTTGTCGATGGTGCTGGCGCTCAGATGATAATGTTGGCCTGGAAGCGGCCCGATGGCTTGCTGAAAGGTGTCAACATCCTCTACCAGGATCAATGGGGCATCAAAGACTGCTATGGCACAGATGAAATAGAACCGGAAAACTGGTCCGATTTAGTGACCGGTATAGAGGAACAGGGCTTTATCAGTTTTCAAGTCTCATTTGAATACTGCCAGGCATTGGTTGCTGAGGCAATTGCCGTGAGCAAACGCTCACGCCACAAATTGCCGATTGCCTACACCATCTGGCGACCCTTTATTGAAGGAGATACATCGGCCAGGAAGAAAGCTCCAGCCGCCCAGACGATGTTAGAGCCACGTCCCTACACGGCTGACCTTGCCCCCCTGGTGCAGCGTGGTGAAGACCTGTATCAAATGCCGGAGTTTTCATCGTGGATGTTTGATTCACTGGACAGTCTGCGCCCCTACATCAATCGTTACTGGTCGAACCCCAATGTCCTCCTTGATGACCTTGGCACAACCCAACGAGGTCGCGGACGCAGGCGGAAACAGAGTGTCTCGAAGACATTCCTGGAAGACCTGGTCACCGAGGCGCTGACCGCCTTAGTAGATGACCAATGGCGCACGCTCTACGAGACTCGCCTGCGCCGCCAGGGAGCACTCTTCCAGGTTGTTGGCCGTACGAAAGATGTCCAGCTGGTAAGCGCCGTTGCTGCCGCGCTCCATCCCGAGTCTGGTGTCCCGGTGCAAGAGCAATCTTTCCCGCGAGCCATGATGCGCCTCTCCATTCAGCAAGGCCCGTTCCGCATGATGGCTGAAGCGCTGGAGTCAGGCAGGTTTGGGCCCATTCCAATGGACCTTCTGCCGGAGGATTTGTAGAAGGACTCTCCCTACACTCTGGCCCCCACGGCACCCACAAGGGGTGCCGCTACATTTTGGCTTGCCCCCCTGCCTCCCTACACTCTAGCTGGCACCAAACTCTTCGTAATCGCCTTTGCAGCCTGCTCACCGCTATGCATCGCACCCTGGATACTGCTTGACTTTGTATATTCACCAGCCAGGTACAAGCCCTCAATCGAAGTACGATTATCCGGCAGGTGATCGAACACTCCTGGCGGCTGGGCAAACTGCGAGAAGGGGATACGATAGACAGCGAGCAACTGCCAGGAGCTGAGGTCACGCTCAGGAAACCAGCGAGCCAGTTCTGAGCGGCAATGCTCTGCAAGCAATTCATCATCCTCTTCTGGGTTCCCCAGCACAGTTACAGAGAGCAGGTGCTTGCGTGGGAGAGCGTAAGTCGGAGCAATATTCGTCAGCAGTACAGCATTATTCACGTAGGCATCCAGGTCAGCATTCAACAGAATCTTGCGCTGCGGATATAGGCGCTCATCGCCCGCAAAATAGAGGCAGACGCTTCCCACTCCTTGCGTCGGCAGAGACAAACCCGTCAACCTTGCCGCTTCAGGGGCTTCCGTTGCCACCACAACCTGCTCCGCCTCAATCCTCTCCCCGTTTCTGAGTCGTACTCCATGCACCTTTCTCTCGCTAATCAGCAGTTCGCTCACACGAGCATGGAAACGGATCGAGTCCTCAGGCAGAGCTTCCTTGAGTTGTACCGGAATGCTCTGCATGCCCTCCGCCGGAAGAATGCTATCGCCTGTTGAAAGTATCTTAAAGATGAATTGGAACATGCGGGCACTGCTTGCCAGCGCGCGGTCGAGAAAGATGCCACCATAGAATGGACGGGCCAGATGATCAATAAAGCCATCCTCCGTGAAGCCCAATCGCCGCAGATAGCGTTCCGTGGACTCGTCCCGACCACCGGGCTGTCCCTTACCGGAAAAGATCGCCGCCGTCGACAAGCGCCGGAGTCGCATATTGAGCCGGAGTACTCGTAGTTTATCAGCCGTGGAAATGAGCGGATTGAGGAGTGCTTTCACGATATGATCAGGCTCGCGCAGGGGATCGGCAATTTCGTAGCGTTTGCCACCTTTGACCAGGATTGCGCCGGGATCAAAGCGACGCATTTTCAACTCATCCAGTTTGATGTGACGCTGAACAGCAGGGTAGGCGGTGAACAATACCTGAAAGCCACGATCCAGGCGATAACCATCCTCGTGGATATCGGTGCGAACCCGGCCTCCAACCTCGTCTGCACCCTCAAGCACCAGCACCTGGTGCCCGGCGGCTATAAGTTCTTTAGCGCAGGTCAATCCTGCCAATCCTGCTCCGACAATGATAATCATGAGAAATTCCTTACCACAACGGATTCATCACCAGTCCGGTGATCAACTTTGGGTAAAAGTAGGTAGACTTCTGGGGCATACGATCATCGGCCTTCGCTACCTCGCAGACCTGCCTCACCCGCGTTGCGTTCAACAGCAGCGCCACCTGTGCCTCACCTTTCTGTACAGCTTCTAGAGCCTCTTGCACATCATGTGTGTAGCGGATATATTTTCCTGCCGTCACATCTTCTGCGCTCAACCCCAGTAGTGCCTCTAAGATCAGTGTATGCGCCACAGCAACATCAAGCTCATTCCACGCGGCTGAATGTCCGCTCTCCCCCATACGGGCCTTGCCCTGCTCGTTCAGGCTCAACAGCCAGGTCTGCTCAGGAGTGCTGATAACCAGCGAAGGGGCCTGTTCCCCTGCCTGTGCCAGCGAGTTGAGCAACATGTCGCTGCTTACTGATTTCCCCAGCTCACGCACTGTAAAATACTGTCCCAGCTTTTGACTCGATAAAGCATCAAGTGCCTCATCGCTCAAGTCAAAGAGCAGGCGATGCGTTGGCAGTATCAGGAGGCCGGGGTCATCCAGGTCGATCAGGGCCATCAAAACGAAGTTGACCGCATCGTCCATGGACAGTTTCCGGCGCTGCTCTCGCACCTCCTCGCGATAGTTCAGAGCAGTTTCATAGCGATGATGCCCGTCAGCGATATAAAGTTGACGCTCGGCGAAGAAGTCCTGAATAAGGGCGATCTGTTTGGCATCAGTAATCGGCTGCAAACGATGTCCTTCGCCCACTTCATCGGTAATGTTCACCTCGACATGCTGCGCATAGGAACCGAGCAGGCGGCGCATCCGTCCCTGCGGGTCATCATAGATGCTCATCAGAGGACTGAAGTTGGCAGCACACGCTCTCGTCAATTTCAAGCGATCATTCTTCGCTTTCCTGTGAGTCGTCTCGTGAGGCAACACTACCCGCGCACTCCATGGCTCCAGTCGGATGCGCGCCAGCAGGCTGGTGCGCGTATAGGTTGTACCCCCATGCGAAAATGTTTGCTGATACAGGTAGTAGCCAGGAGCCGTCTCCTGTCGCAAAATGCCCTTCGCACGCCACTCTGCAAAGATCGCTGCTGCCCGCGTATAGCGATTATCCAGTATCGTGTCCCCAGGTAGCTCTGCTCCCAGCTCAAGACGAATCACATTATATGAATTGCGGGCATAGTATCTCGCCTGTGCCTCCTCAGAGATCACATCGAATGGTGGCGTGATAATCTGTGCCAGGTTACCAATCATATCGCTGGCATAGCGTATGCCTCGCAATGGTTGAACATCGGCCATAGGTGTTTACCCCTCCGCTAAAATTCGATGCCATTGGCAAAGTGTCCTAAACGGCGCGCGAAGCCATGCCGAATCCGCAGGGGCCGATTTATCGCCGCCCAGCGCCGATTGATCGGCCTGTCTCCATAAGTAATAAGTATTTTGTCAATATGCATTGTCTGACATCCCCTCATAAATCCACACTCCTTGACAGCTCGCTTGCTTCGTCGTATACTAGGGAGAGCACCAGCCAACTGCGCTGTTGCGTGGCCTTCCTCTGGCCACCTCTCTCCTCTCTTTGAGGAGCAATCTGGCATGTCGCAAATGTCCCATGTCCCAACCACAATCGCGAAAGCCACTCTTTCCTCCTTGTTCGACCGCATACCTGTCACCATCATCCCAAATGTCCCATGTCCCAATCGCAGTCACACAAGTCCCAGTTCTGAGTGGATGTCAAGTATTGTCGCGCCCAAAGGGCGGGGCGGACTTCGCCAACAGTATCAAATTTGGAACAAGTCATAAAAACACGTACAATTGTAGCACAGCGAAGCACCTTTCACATTGTGAAGTCGCTATGGAATATCCTGTCTGCCTTTCCTGTTACGTTTTCGTTTCATCTTCCTAAGGAGATCTGCATAACTCCTTTGAGTCCTGATAGTGTAAGGATGCTTGGATCCAAGTGTTTTCTCGTAGATACTGAGAGCGCGTTGGTAGAGGGGCTCGGCACGGGCGTAGTCGCCTTGAGCTTTGTAAAGCGAGGCTAAGGCCTGCAGGGTGTGTGCGGTGGAGGGATGCTCGGGTCCCTCCATCTTTTCCCTGATGCTCGAGGCATGCAGGTAGAGGGGTTCAGCACGGGCATAGTCGCCTTGATTCTGGTAGAGCCTAGCTAAGGCATCCAGAGTGGCCGCTGTGTAGGGATGTTCGGGTCCCAGCACTTTCTCGTAGATGCTGAGAGCGCGATAGTAGAGGGGTTCAGCGTGGGCATAGTCGCCTTGATGGTAGTAGAGACGGGCTAATTCATGCAGGGTGTCCGCCGTGCGTGGATGATTTGGTCCCTCCATCTTTTCATGGATATGCAGGGCACGTTGGTAGAGGGGTTCAGCACGGGGATAGTCGTCCTGATCCTGGAAGAGGCGGGCTAATTCATGCAGGGTGGTCGCGGTATAGGGATGTTCGGGTCCCAGCACTTTCTCGTAGATGCTGAGCCCGAGGGGGGCAATCAGGGGCACACATGCCAGGACATGGGGAAGATAGGGATCACAGGGAGTTAAGTTGGCCTGGTCTACTTCAGGAAATGCGGTATTGAGGGCGCGGATGGCACGCTCGGTCCATTGTCGTTGGGTGCGCTGGTCCATGGTGTCTTTGATGACTTCCTGCACCAGGCGATGGATACTCAGCGTTTTTGTATTTGGATTACGCCGGAGAAGCGAGTACTGCCGGAGCACAAAGAGGGCCTGGTCGAGTTTGAAGGCATCGCGAGCGACCGGGCCAAGGACTTTGCCCAGCTGGTCTGCTCCCCTGGTGAGCAGTTCTTCCGCAATCGCATCGGGGTCCAGGAAGGCACACAGTTGCAACAGGGCAGAGGCCGCAGGGTTGGCCTGCTCCACCTTCTGAAAGGCGAGCGACCAGGTCGTGGCAACCGATGCAGGGTAATCAGGGGAAAACTGGCTCCGTCGCTGTAGGAGTTCTTTGCGGCGCGTGTGATAGAGGGAGAGGTAGTCGGCAAGGCTGCGTCCAGTTTCTTCGATGTAAGCTCCGGCCTGGTCGAGTGCGAGTGGCAACCCACCCATCTCCTCAACGATGCCTTCTGCCTGGGTACGAGCGGCCACACTTACCTGGTCCAGCGACATGCCTGGCTTCAGCACTTTGGCCCGGCGCAGCAGCAGCAGTGTTCCTTCCTCTTTCCCCATCTTGTCCACGTCAATGCTCTCGGCGAGCGTTCCGGCCACCTGGGCACGGGTTGTGAGCAGGATGTGTCCTTTGTCACCGAATGCCAGGAAGTCAGAGACCATCGCCAGGTCATCGGCATTGTCCAGGATGAGCAACCAGCCAGGGCTGTTTGCCAGCCAGCGTTTGACAGCAGCGATGATCTTCTCCTGGTCCTGCTCAGCCTGCTCTGGAAGCTGTAAGAGCCTGGCAATCTCCACCACATCGGCAATCAGGGCATCACGGCTGGCAGCCCGGACCCAGAAGATAGCCTGGTACTCAGTGCGGTAGCGATAGGCATATTCTATCGCCGTCTGCGTCTTGCCGATGCCTCCCAATCCACTGATGGCCTGTGCCTGTGTCAGGGCTGTGGTCCCTGTGGCGCTGAGCCTGTCATGCAATTGCCTGAGCAGTTCCTCGCGGCCTGTGAAGAACGGGTTGCGACGGTGTGGCACGTTCCAGAGCTGGGCAACCTTTGGCGATACTGTGAGTGGGTTTGCTCGTAGTTCCTCGACAACTTTGCGGATACCTTTGGCGATATCAGCAAATGCTTCGTCATACGTCGGGGGCATCGGCCAGGTCGTGACAGCCTTTCCATTCGTAGGTAGTGCCTGGAGTTTGTGGAGCGCTGGCTCTGCCTGCCAGTCAACCGGGCGCAGGATCACGGGGATGACCCGGGCCTCTCTCGTATTGTCCCGTTCCAGGGCGCG
>WNGL01006407.1_pt1 | contig 13868 bp, 17 predicted proteins | sample 5400591 | NCBI WGS metagenome assembly WNGL01 (sample SAMN13153377, study PRJNA577476) | soil metagenome | isolation source: 80 cm soil or saprolite under Garry oak tree replicate 1 | place: USA:California | collected 2016-06-15
CCTTCACCTCAGAACCGGCAAGAGACAAAGAGCCGGTCAGCGTCCTGATCATGGAAGTATGCTCTGCAACAGTTGAAGACGAGCCCAGTGAGCCAGTCAAAATTTCGGCACGTCCTCTGAACAGAGACGTCACGATAGAGAGGGAACCCGACAGAGATCTGAAGAGTGAAGTATGCTCAGTGAGGCTTGAGGACGAACCCACGGTGCCGGTCAAATACTCGACTGCACCTCTAAACAGAGTCGTACCGATGCTCAGAGAACCAGTCAGAGACTTGCCGACACCCTTGGTCTGGGAACCGGCCATAGAGAGCGAACCCGTCAGGGACCTAGCCAGACCCTTAGTCTGAGAACCGGTAAGAGACAGAGAGCCAGTAAGTGTCCTAGAAAGCGAAACATGCTCAGCAAGACTTGAGCTCGAAGACAGCGAACCGGTAATTGTCCTGAAGAGCGACATATGCTCAGTAACACTTGAGGCCGCGGTCAACGTCCCCGTCAGCGTCCTGAAGATCGAAGAATGCTCGACGAGTACTGAAAACAGGGCCAGCGAAGCTGAGAGATTCTTAGGGAAGCTTTTGATTTCAGAACCAGCTATGGACAAAGAGCCTGTCAAAGTTCTGAACATGGAAGCATGTTCCGTTATGGTTGAGGACGAACCTAGAAAGCCTGTCAAGAATTCCACCCGACCCCTAGAGCCGTTACTGGTAATGCCCACTGACCCAGTTAGAGTCCTGAAGAGCGACAAACGTTCTGTGAAAGTAGAGGAAACTCCTATAGAACCAGAAAAGCTTCGCGCGAATCCCTTGATTTCAGAGCTTGCTAGAGAAATCGAACTGGTTAGGGTTCGGAAGAGTGAAAGGTGCTCTGCGGTGGTTGAGGCTGAACCTAGGGAGCCAGACAGCCCGTGCGTGAAGCCCTTGACTTCTGAAGAAGCAAGAGTCAATGAACTGGTCAGAGTTCTGAACAGGGCCGCGTGCTCTCCGATAGTTGAGGACGAGCCTATTGAGGTGGCCAGTATCTCACTACGACCTGTGAACGAGGATGTCGCGAATGAAAGGGATCCAGAGAGAGTTCTGAAGAGTGAAGTATGTTCTGTAAAGGTTGAGGACGAGCCCACCGTGCCAGTTAAGAACTCAACGCGGCCCCTAAGCAGGGTCGTAACAAGGCTAAGTGACCCAGCTAGCGATTTGCCTATTCCCTTGGTCTCAGATCCAGTCAGCGAAAGCGAGCCGGTCAGGCCCTTGACCAATCCCTTAGTCTGAGAACCGGTAAGAGACAGAGAGCCAGTAAGCGTCCTAGACAGCGAAATATGCTCGGTTAGACCTGTGACTGGAGACAGCGAACCGGTCAGTGTCCTAAAGAGCGAGATATGCTCAGCGACATTTGATGCTGCGCTCAACGAACCCGTCAGCGTCCTGAAGATCGAAGAATGCCCACCGAGAACTGAGGACAGACCGAACGAACCTGAGAGGCTCTTGGCGAAACTTTTCATTTGAGAAGCCGCCAGAGAGAATGAACCAGTCAGTGTCCTTAGCAGCGAGACATGCTCAGTTATCGTTGCGGATGAACTGATTGAGCCGGTCAATAGTTCGACACGCCCTCTGGATAGGGTACTGGAAAGGCCTAGCGAACCATTGAGAGACTTGCCCAAGCCCTTCGCCTGTGAACCCGCCACGGACACGAATCCAGCCAGGGATTTGGCAAAACCCTTACTCTCAGATCCTGCCAGGGAAAATGAGACCGTAAGTGCTCTGAAGAGCGCGAGATGTTCGACAGCACTTGAGGACACCGTCAGTGATCCGGTTAGTGCCCTATGGATGGAAGAATGGTTGACCAGATTTGAGGATATGGTCAGCGAACCTGTCAAACTTCTGAAGATCGAAGAATGCTCGACAAGAACCGAGGACAAACTGACCGAGCCAGACAGGCTCTTGGCGAAACCTTTGATTTCGGAACCGGCTAGAAACAGTGAGCCGGTCAATGTCCTGAACAGCGAAGAATGATCCGTTACGGTTGTGGACAATCCCAGAGTGCCGGTCAAGTATTCGACACGACCTCTGGACCCGGACGTAGCGAGACCCAGTGAACCAGTTAGAGACTTGCCGATGCCCTTAGTCTGAGAAACAGAGAGGGAGAGCGATCCAGCCAAAGACTTGGCAAGGCCCTTAGTCTCGGAACCGACCAGCGACAATACGCCGGTCAGTGTCCTGAATAGCGCGGAATGTTCAGAAGGACTGGAGGAAGAGTTGAGCGATCCAGTGAGCATTCTAAGGAACGAGCTATGTTCTTGCAGGCTTGAGGATGAGGTCAACGATCCTGCCAGTGTCCTGAAGAATGAAAGATGTCCAACAAGAGCTGAGGACAGAACAAATGAACCGGATAGACTCTTGACGAAACCCTTGACTTCTGAACCGGTTAGGAATAATGAGCCGGTTAAGGCTCTGGATAATGCGATGTGATCAACTGTACTCGAGGACAAACCGAACGAAGAGGTCAGACTTTCTGTGCGGCCTCTGAATGAAGAAGCAGTAACAGAAAGAGAACCGCCGAGGGTCTTGAACAGTGAGATATGCTTAGTCAAAGCTGAGGAGAAACCGATGGAGCCGGACATGGACTTCGCGAGGCCTTTGGTTTCAGAGGCTGTGAGACCAATTGTGCCTGCGAGAGACCTGAGCAGGCCAACGTGTTCAACCAATCCTGAGGATGAGCCCAGAGACCCCGTCAGGGTCTTTGCTATGCCCCTTGTTTCTGTCGCCAAAAGAGACAACGAGCTAGATAGCGTCCTGAATAGTGACGTGTGCTCGGTGAGGGCAGACGAGGAACCTAGAGATAATGTCAGTGTTTCACCGCGGCCCTTGAAGAGGGAGGTTACGATAGAGATCGAGCCGGTCAGCATTCTGAAAAGCGAAGTATGTTCGATGAATGTTGAAGTTGTGCCTAGCGAGGCTGTCAGGATTACTGAACGCCCTCTGGCCACAATCGTAGTGAGAACCAGAGAGCCCGTCAGACTCTTGGCGAGACCCTTTGTCTCAGAACCCGCAAGGGAGAGAGTTCCTGTCAGGGTCCTGGCTAGACCCTTGGTTTCAGAACCAGTGAGAGAAATCGATCCTGTCAAAGTCCTAGATAGAGAAAGATGCTCGGCAAGGCCTGAAGACGTGGTTAGCGATCCTGTCAGAGTTCTGAATAATGTTGCATGCTCCGTATTACTAGAAGTAAGAGTCAATGAACCCGTAAGAAATCTGAAGAATGACGATTGCTTACCAAAGGTTGAGACTAGACCGAGGGAACCAGCAAGGGTCTTCGCGAAGCTCTTGGTCTCAGCACCCGCCAGAGAAATCGAACCCGTCAGAGTCCTGAATAGCGAAACATGCTCAGCGGGAGCCGACGCTAAACCCAGCGAGGCACTGAAGGCCTTGCCAATACCCTTGGCTTGAGAAGCAGTGATACTGAGAGAACCGGCCAGTGACCGTGGAAAGCCCTTGACTTCTGAACCAACAAGAGAAATAGAGCCAGACAAGAATCTTGAGAACGAATATTTCTCTGCGACACCCGAGGATTGGCCCAGCGAACCAGTAAGAGCCTTCCCGAAACCCTTAGACTGTGATCCGAAAAGGGACAGTGTTCCCGTTAGCGTTCTGAACAGGGAAGAGTGTTCGCTGAGGTTTGAGGACGAACTGAGGGAGCCTGTCAGAGTCTTGGCTAGACTCTTGATTTCCGAACCCGCTATGGTGAGTAAGCCTGTCAGTGCCCTGAATAGTGAAGTATGTTCGGCCAAGATTGAGGACAAACCGAGCGAACCGGTAAGACCTTTGGAAAAGCCCTTGACTTCAGAGCCAGCAAGACCAAGCGAGCCACCTAGCGACCTGAACAGTGAACCGTGTTCAACAAGTCCTGCGGACAGTCCCAGCGAGCTGACCAAAGATTTTGCTAAACCCTTAGTTTGAGACCCGGTGAGAGACAATGAACCGGTCAGGGTCCTGTATAGTGAACTATGTTCCGTAAGACCCGTGGACAAGCCGAGCGAACCGGTCAAAGCCCTCGCAAGGCCCTTAGTCTGTGAAGCTATGAGAGAGAGTGAGCCGGCAAGGGATTTGGCGAGACCTTTGGTCTGAGAGCCGGTTAGGGCGAGGGACGCCGTGAAGGATTTGGTGAGACCCTTTATCTCAGAACCTGCTAGATTGAGTGAAGCGGTAAATGTCTTGGCCAGACCTTTGGTCTGAGAACCGGCGCTAGAAAGGGAGCCGGTCAGAGATCTGGCGAGACCCTTAACTTCCGAAGCAACGAGACCCAACGAAGAGGTCAAAGCCTTGCCAATACCCTTAGTCTCGGAACCTGCTAGAGACAGGGAACTAGAAAGTGACTTGGTAAAACCCTTGGTCTCGGATCCGGTAAGAGAAAGTGAACCGAAGAGTGATCTTAGGAACGAAAATTTCTGGGCGGCACTTAGAGATTGAATCAGAGAGCCGGTCAGGGTCCTAAAAAACGAGTTCTTCTCGGTGAGAGCTGAGACTAAGCCAAGCGCGCTTGAGAGGGCTTTTCCAATTCCTTTAGCCTGACTAGAGGCTGATGTTAGTGAGCCACCAAGGCCCCTAGCATATTGCCAGTCGGGTGTTGTGATAGCTGAAGCCGAGGAAACGGTAGTTTCTGTAACAGTGCAGCAGGGTGAGCTGCCACCAGAGGTGTATGAGATCCAATATTCAACTGAAATGAAATGGACATTCGAGAATGGTCCCACTGTCCCGGTGGTGAAGGAATACTTGGTTGGAGTGGTGGACGCGAGAACGTTTGTGGTGTTATCCCAGTTCTTGAATAGAAACGTACAGGAAGTCAGACTGTTAGTCGCGCAGTTCCAAACCGTAACCCAGAGATTGCCAACAGGTCCCCCAGCAATCGAATTCAGTCCGGTTGTAACGTTAAAGGTCCAGGTTCCAGAGTCAATCGTTGCACTTCCCAAATCGGTATTATAGACCCAAGCATATCCAGAAACAGAACTGGTACTCGGTGTTCCCGTTGTAGCAGAGGATGCAATGTCAGGCTTCACAATATATTTCCCTACAGCTGATGAGGCTTGGAAATCAACTTCAAGTTCGACCCAACCCCACGTTCCTGTACCGATTGATTGCGCAAATGTTCCACTTTGAGTGGGCGCTGTTGAGGAACCTGTGCTAGATGGGATTTCATACTCGTTAAGCGTGTTGTCATTGGCGGGATTGTTGCCCCCATTTAGACAGTGCGTACCGGTACTCGATGATGTTCCATGTGCGTTCATTGACGTGAAACCGTTCGTGTATGTCGGACTATTGGTCTCGCCCACGCAGGGCTGATATGCTGCAAAAGCATAGATCAGGTCATTAGCAGTTGTAATCATGGATGCTGACGACATAGAGTAGGGTCCCGTGCCGCTCGTCAATGTTCCTGAGCCGGATGCTGTTGCACTCGTTGTGGTTGTTATTCCAGGGGCTTCCCAGCACGTCAAGTAGGTATCGGTTGTCGTGCCGCTCAGGTGGATCGTTATTGTATCAGGTCCAGAAGCGGCTGTCTCCGTCGCGGCATAGATGTAAGCCGTAAACGTTACCGTGGTAGAAGTCTGGGCCAACGACTTAACGAGCGAGAAGGCATTGTTCAGAGTATCAGTTACAGAATTAACCGTGATGGTTGATGGTACCACCATGAAGGAGACTACTAGGACGTCATTCTGTGTCGGGTTTGTCGAATACGCACAAGTTGGCGTGCTTGTAGTGCCCGCTGATGCTCCCGCTGTCTGGTCAGTAGGTATCCCAGTTATTGCTGCTGGAATGCTTTGACTTGTTCCCGTATCGGCAGAACCTGTCGTTGTAACGAGATTTTCACATCTACCGTTGGGAGGGTTACAGTTACCGACGACTGAATTGCCGAGATGGAAAGTATGAACATTGTTAGTCGCATGAGCGAGAGGCATACCCACAGCCGCTACGACGGCGAGAATCGCCGTCATGATCAGTGTAACTTTTCGCATTGATACCTTCCTTCAAAGAACAATGTATGCTGAGCCCATGCCCCACGTCTTCTCCACCCGTGCCGAATCAGCGACTTCCAGTACGGCCGTATGCGCTAGCCAATGCGGGATCATGGAAAGCCGGCTTTAGCGAGAGTGTCATGATTGCGAATACACGTGTTGTAACACTTGACGTTCGGCTATCGGCACTATCAAGGCAAAGTGTTCGCTTAGTGCATGATATCCTAGCCGAGATACCGATTGGATTGACCCTTGGCTGCCCGGATCGATTGAGTGCTAGTTCTGAGCCAGGATGACAAACTAGGGGCTAAAGAGATATCGTTAGAGCGCGAAGGCGGAAGCCAGTCTACGGTTGGCGATTACTTATCATGAAGTATCCGTTATTCAAGGCATCGACCGTAAGAGTTTCGTTCAGACGAAAGCTCAAGGGCGAATTAAGGCAGTTACCATCTCCGTCACTCCAGCAATAGTTTCCATGACCTTCAATGCCTATCCCATTTAGTGCGATGTAGCCAGTGTTCACGAGAAAGCCCATCTCATTATGCTGATAGATATAGACAAGGACATTCCAGCTTGTCCCGCTCATGGAATCCGAATATTCATGGAGCGCAGCGACAGTCCCGTCTTTGGTCCATATTACTCGTCCGGGGTCGTACCAGTAGACGAGGAAGAGACTTGACATTATGATTGCCATGACTGCTATTCCAATGATCAGCCTTTTCCTCATGGCTTAGGCCTCCCTCGAAAGAAAACGGGTAGCTGGCGACTAAGCCTTCGGGCCCTCTAGCTCCACGACCAGGTCAATGTCCAGGTGATCTGGATCGTGTCAAGGTTGTTCAGGGTAACCGCCGTGAACGACGCTGCGGCAAGCTGGATACTGTTTGCACTGCTCGCAGTACCGAAGCTGACCAAGCAAGCTAGTTGAACTGTCTGGGTCGCTGTTGAAGTGAAGGTCTTTTGCAAGACCGACGTACTGCCAGTCGCGCCCGATAGCAGAGTATTCGTTGTAGCCGGGGCACGCTGAAGACCACTGGCGGCGGTAATCTCAGTACCGCCCTCACTGCCAGCGGCTCCACAGTTGCCGGCACTTGCGCCGAATGACGAGTCACCGGCGGCCAGCGTCACTGCGCTGCCTGATAGTGCTATGAAGCTCATACCACAGGTTGCGGATGGGAAGCATCCGTTGGTCACGCTGCCAGTGGTGCCTTGGATAGCTTGGTCGATCCAGGCAACTCCGGTGTTGTACATGGTGTTGTGGACTGAGTTGCAGAAGTTCTGCGACCCCGTTACGCAGTAGCCGAAGTTGACATCCAGATTCTGGTAGTAGTGCCTGTGGCCCCACGGATTCCAACTCCCAGTCGCTACGTAACCTCCGAGAACGAAACTCGTGACGATCAGACCGGTGGCCAAGAGAGCGATTACACCTCTCTTCTTTGTCCATTCAATCTTGAGGAAATTCATTCTTTCTCGCTCACCTCCCAAATGCACTTTCTACCGAGAATCCACGTGACAACCGGTGGACTCTCTTCTGAGCTGTGTTACCTTGAGAAGCCAGAGGCAGTACTATGTCGTCTATCGGAAGTACTCTGCTCGCACCATTACCTATTCGGCTGTGCCTGTTTTCTTGTCCTTGGAATGCCAGAGTGCTTTGAGGATCTCATCGTCTGTTGCCTTGCTTTCGCCTTGCGTTGACGCCTCCTCCCACTCTGCCTTCTTTTGAGACCCGTAAATCGAGTCTTCGGGCGAAGGCTCTCGTGCGACAATTTCGCTAATGCGGTTGGACACGTTACGCAACGAGCCGAAAATACTGAGGATAGCGCCGAATCCCAAGATTGCTGCAACGACTATCATAGCGTACAAGATGCCTACTCCCGCTGAAGTTGGAGGGCCTAACGCGGATTGGCCCGTGTTGCCTATTGCTAGAGGAAATTCATAGGTGATCCTATTGTAGGCGAGTAGACTCGTGATGATGATGACTGACGTTGAGACGAGCAAGAGCGCTAACCGGACCTGCCTCTCGGGCTTCGGCGTCATGATCTGCTTGATGTTTTCCAATCTTTTACCACTACTCTTTTTCCTTTGACGGAGATTCCTCCCAATCTTCTCCTTGCGCAGAGTGTTGATGCAAATCCAGAGCAGGCCCGACGCTCCCGGTCGATGCTGGTGCTGCGCTCGTGGGAAACGAGACTAGTCCACTTCTGATACTGCCGTGCCTGGAGTATTCGCTTAGCAATCCGAAAATGCTCAGGTCAGCCACGAGCACCGAGACTGCAATAGTAACTATGGAAGCTGGCAAGAAGACTAGGTCTCCCCCGTTTCCTAGGAAAGAGGAGAGAAAGAGCGCTGAGATCATGACGACTGGCACTGTCATCATTTGCGAGAAGATGGAAGCTATGTTCATCCCTCGGCGAACTATTGCCAGTCTGATGTTCACGCCAACCAAGCTGGAAAGAGCAAATGCCAGATAGACAATGCCGGCCCAAACGCGCGTCGGGCTGCTGAGTCCTTGGCTTAGTAGAAGCTCTCCTAACCCTGCGCCTGCGGCTCCTTGGAATAGGTACTGAAGAATCGTTGGTAGATGGCGGTCAAGGAGGGCACTGATAACACTCACGGCCAGGAAGATACTGATTCCTAGCAGTACGAAAAACTCGGGAGCCAGCGCCACTTGTGCTCATCCTATCTTCTTGTACACTTAGTCTCGTACTGGATCGCTAGATTTTTCTCGAATTGAGTAGACAAGGCGCTGTCCCTGGTCCGTGTCTTCGATTGTAAGATTGAGAATGCTCTTGTCATCGATTTCCAAGAGCTGCGCGAGATCTTTGGGGATGAGGAGGTATTTGCTTCCCTTAATCTTAGTAGGTGTAACTGTATCGGCATTTTTCTACCAACCATACGGTTGGATAGAACTAAGCACAGGCAATACCATAATCACGGCGTAACCCCAGCGGTTGTCTAGTCGTCACAAGGAGTCCCGATGCTCACGAGTCAGCTGCGGAGGTGGGTCTCTGGAGATCTGTATAGGCCGTCGGGGGCGAAAAGATTTCACGGGCGGCGTTAGAATCTTTTTTCTGGAAAAATTTCGTGTCGGCTGCTACAAGACTGGGTTTCGGGTCCGGGTTTTGGAGCCCTTAAATATGACTAAAGTCCGGAGAACCTCGACTCATAATACTGGTGCTCGAAGAAACGTCGCGAGCATCGAAGCTTCGGTCAGAGTCTCTCAAATCAGGCATGATGTTCTCCTCGTAAAAACATGGGATTCGTGGGCAATAAATCCCTTCCTTGTGAGCATCCGGTTCATCCTTCCCAATATCCTTACGTAGCCCAACCATTGTGTTAACGTACAGGAGCCTATTTTCTTGGGTAGAAACAGCACAGCGGAGCATAGGTTCACATTCACTCGAATTGCTCAAACGCCTTGGATTATTAGAGAAGTCTACGGAAACCCGAACCGTTCACCATATCATTACTTCACTCGCTGGCGAGATGCTGATACTGGAAAGTTCGTCAGGAAGGGAAATGCGGTTCAAGGACGATAATTAAAGTCCCGTTTGGCTTCTCTCCTCTATGAGTCTTTGACCCTTTCCTACTCCTAAACCGATTCCGTGAAGTCGAAAGTGATACTCACACATATTCGCCCACGGACCATCACGGGTCTTGCCATCGTACCCAGCCTTTGTAGAGCAGAAATCGCACTTGGGAAGCTTCGCTACAACAACATCTCTGACTAAGTGTTACATCTACTTCTCTGGTTCGTATCGTTTGATAGGTTCGTCTGGATAGCCGAAGCGATAAGCAATCTGATGATTCGGGCTGAACCAAATCTTTCCCGCTTCTACCTGCTTTAGTCCGAGCGGAGGAATTGACAGAATCTCAGCCAATGCCCTAACCAGCAGAGGCTCGTTGGGCGGGTTCTCCATTTCTTCAGGAACGAGAAGAAGCCACTTCCGACCGAACTTGTCCGTGCACTTGAACTTCGGAAAAAGTGGGATTAGCTCAACCTTGTCCACGACCAACTAATCCCCCGATAGCAGATGGGGCTATCGATGATACAAAGTCCCCGGACTCTTTGCAAAAAGGACTTAAGTCGCGGGTTTATCTTCAGACCTTTTGATAGGCTACTCTCGACCTCTGGATTATCGCCGAGAAAAAGAAATGTTTGCTGTAAACAAAATTTGAGTAGCCTTAAATACGGTGCGACGATAGAAGGACAAGCGAGCCGGTAGTGGTCATGACATCCGGCGGGACGTTGAAGTTCGGACGAACTTCGTCCACCTCGCTGGGTGCCTACCGGCTCACTCTATGACTCTGGTAGCAAATGATATCATGATATCCGTCCCTATATAACACGTACTACCCGGGGGGTAGGGTACGCCGGGGGGGAGGGTATGGGTACTACCGCGCCGCCGTCACTGGTATTACACCCATTACCGCTACGGCTCTGGCTCTTGCTGTGGCTCTTGCAATCCTCTACTCTGAGTCAGAACCCAGACGATTCCCATTACAAACACTACAACGATACCAGCTAAGACCCCGTAGATAGAGTCAGTAGCAAACAGTGCGGTAATGACGAACAACCCGAGGAAGATGAGGACGATAGTCCGTTCCCTCAAAATCTTTAGACCCTCAAACCCCGTTCACCAGAATTTTGTACTGGTCACCTTCTTCCTTTTTCTTGGTTGGCAAGCCACAAACTTTCGGACCTATCTCTTACTTAACAATCTCACGAGGTTTCCCGAATTCCATGCCGTCCTTGGAGAAGAACCCCGATTTCTTCGCTCGCTTCGAATCGCTCTGGTGCTGGACATGCGGCAAGGTCACGAACCACGAAATCACTTGGCGATGGGGCGGTAATTGTTTCATGTGTAAGGAATGCGCGAATATTGTCGTGGAAAAGCTCTAACCTCCATGAGCAATTTCGTCGCCTTGGACACCTACCTACACGCCTGTTTAACCCGGAAGAGTGTAGGCTATCACAATCATCACAACACCGACACCGAAGAGAATCAACAGATTTCTTCTTTGATTACCTCTTAGTCTGCCCCTCAAATGAATCCGCCTGAGAAAGCTAAGACCACCCATCCCGCAACGAAGAGAGAGGGGTTCGTCAACAGAAAACGCTCCCTATGAGTTCTTAATCTGCTTGACTTGTTCCTCGATTTTCGGCGCAAACGGAACAATAATCGCTAACACGTACCACTCGACCAACACGAGAAACAAGACCCAAGCTGGGTTCCAGTAGAAGAATGTGATACTATTCGCTGACAAGCTGCCGAATTGGATCGAGTTGTAGGTAGAGACTGAAAACGCTCCAACTGCTGTCAGAAGGGCTGCAACACCGATAATGACTGCTATGTCACGCATGAACGGCACTTTGATCATGGGTGAAAGACCGATCAGAATTCCCTCTACTGTGATGAACATTCCAGTGATCGCTGAAATAACAGTCAGGCGTGTGAAATCTGAGAAGTTGTGGAATATCAGCCAATCCAACAGAACTGACTCGATCAGCAATACGATGATTAGATGCTGATAACGGTAATGGTATTTCATTTTCAAATGTCGGCGCGAATCTTTACCTTTTGAAGCTTCTCTCCACGCGACACCGATATGGTTAAGTTAGGTTGCTTGTACAGCGTAACGGTTTCGCATTTGAAGACAAGTCAGAGAATTTTACCGACTCGCGTCTTTCTCTCCTTCTTCAAACAATGGGGAATTTACATCGGTCAAGGGATCATTGCACTCTTGGGTCTGATAGGTGCTGGATACATCGCGGGAATTCCAAGGAACTCATACAACGCAGCTATTGTTGACGTGATTATCGTAGGATACTTTGCAACCGCTGGGGTTTGGCGGAGACTACGTCCTCGAAGCAAGCTTGCGATGGAATATGCGAGACGAGCGTACCGCTCAGCGGCATGGATACTCACGGTTGGTGTAGCGACCATAGCCCCGACGGTCTATGCCCTACTCCCATTTCTAGGGCAAGCCGGTGATATTGTTCAAAACACTGCATTAGTGATCGGAATACTGAGCTTCGTAACCTTGCTCGGGATTATCATGAGCATAGCCGATGGTTTCAAGCAAAGCGAGGACGAGATAATCAAGAAGTTCGAAGCAGAGAACCCGCAAAAAGTAACCGGTTGATCGCCATTGAAGTCAACCCTTACGTAGCTCAACTATTGTATGTTCGTGTAGGGAAACTTGGAAAACGCTTCTCCAATTCATACTTAGCTCTTGAACTGGGGATGAACAGTAAGCTCAAGGCTCTTGCTCTCCAACTCCCAAGCCCGCTGAGACTTGGGTTAGAATGATGGCTCTGTCCCGGGTGCTTGCATCATTGACCAGTGTTCGTATCTCTTCGAGACTTAGGGGATTTTGCTCTTGTTGGTGCTTCTTCACAGCAAGGTGTTGGTCCTTAGTCACAAGGGTGATGCTGTAGTCAGCAAGATTGAGGTACTGTTTGAGGAACGACTTGACTGCCTGGACCAGGACGAACCTTGAGCCTTCCATTAGATTGGTTGAATGGATGTAGCCTTGAAGGTCGCTTCCCCATTGTCTCTGACCCTCTACTTCGTCGCTCTTCTGCTGACCCTTGACAGAATCTATCCACTTATCGACAGTTCCAAAACGAGACGACAGCGCATCGCGCCAATATCGAAAGAGGGATGACCCGTAGACACTGGCTGTGTTCTTGCTGCCCAGTGCTTTCTTGTCGTACCACGTCTTCACTTTGGGGTTAGAATCTACCCAAGTCTGAAGGTCGTGGGTGTATTGGCGCGGCATCTAAGCCAGCCTCCGAATGTATGTCACAACGGTTTGTCGGTCTGCCTTCGTAACCCTACCGTCACCGAAGGGAGCTATCTCTTGAGTGATGTAGGTCTCAATAATTCGTTGGTGTCGAGGAACGAAGGACTTTATATGACGTACGTCATACGCCGATCGTAATCGAGAGAATAGCTAAAGAGTGGAAATTGAAGCCGACGTGAATCTAAGATGAGTCATAACGTGAGCCAGCTCGATATCAAAGACCTCCACGCCACGATAGAGGGTAAGGAGATTCTGAAAGGAGTAGACTTCCAGGTCAAGCAAGGCGAGATTCACGCCGTTATGGGTCCTAACGGGTCGGGTAAGAGCACTCTTGCCTCGACCGTCATGGGACACCCGAAGTACATAGTTACCAAGGGAGACATTCTTTTCGATAATGAGAGTATTCTGAAGCTGGCGCCGGACGTAAGAGCTCGTAAGGGGCTGTTCCTAGCCTTCCAGTACCCGTACGAAGTGCCGGGCGTATCGTTGGCCACATTCCTCCGCACTGCATACAACGCGGTCCGGCAGGGTGGCAAGAAAGGCGACCTGGGACAAGAGATGCTCTCGGTCCTCGAGTTCAGGAAACTCCTGAAGGAAAAGCTCAAACTATTGGATATGGACGAATCCTTTGCAACACGTTATCTGAACGAGGGATTTTCCGGGGGCGAGAAGAAGCGCTGCGAAATACTCCAACTAGCAATTCTCCAACCGAAGATTGCAGTTCTTGACGAGACCGACTCGGGACTAGATATCGACTCCGTCAAGATCGTGGCTGAAGGTGTAAACAAGCTGGTAGGACCCGAAATGGGGGTCATGATAATCACCCACTACCAACGGATTCTACGATACATCAAGCCAGACCATGTCCATATTCTACTTGATGGTAGAATGGTCAAGTCTGGGGGTCCCGAGCTAGCGGATGTGCTTGAAGAGAGGGGCTACGATTGGATAAAGAAGGAGAACTTGTAGAGGAATGAGAAACAGAAGCATTCAGGGTACCTTCAAGGTTAAAAAGGAGCATAGGAACTAGGAGAGTAGAGAAGTAATGGCAATAAGCATAACCGATAAG
>WNGL01006853.1_pt1 | contig 13866 bp, 5 predicted proteins | sample 5400591 | NCBI WGS metagenome assembly WNGL01 (sample SAMN13153377, study PRJNA577476) | soil metagenome | isolation source: 80 cm soil or saprolite under Garry oak tree replicate 1 | place: USA:California | collected 2016-06-15
CACGTTATGCAGGTGGTCAATGAGAACGTGGCGGGTCGGCGCAGTGGAATTGTGGGTCCTGAGTTTATCCCGATTGTTGACGCGGCGAAAGATCCATCAGGTTACGAATCATGGTCCCGCTATTGCCTCCAACACCTGGATTTGCTGCTCTCCAAAGCCGCTGCTTCAGCAGTCGCAGTTCAATCCATTGGTCCAGCCGAAAGTGGGCACCTCGAAACCCTTGGCAGAAAAAACGATTAACGGAGAGCAGGAGAGAAAGAAGCCGCCGACGATGCGGAAGAAGCTGGATGAGGGTTGATCATTTGACTGCCGGACGGTTGAAAGTTGCATCGGTCGTTCGAAACTAAGGGTCTGTGCAAAAAAATAAGTACCGAGCCGGAGGCGTAATTCAATCAGTTTAAAAGGCGCCCCTCTCCCCGGCCCTCTCCCCGTTCGTTCCTCACGGGGAGAGGGAGGAGAGGCGCTAAAATCGGAAGTTGTTTTTGCACGAGCCCTAAGCAAAGCGCACTTCGATGAGGGAGAAATCATCTTCCAACTTGTCCGCGCCACGAGTTTTTTGCGCGTACTGCAGGCGGCTGGCAGGGCGCAGATCGAGAAAATCCTGGGAATTGAAACCGGCGACAAACTCCTCCCAGGTGCCGACGCGATTGTTGCTTTGGAAGATCTCAAAAACTCCGTCGCTAAGGACCAGGAGCCGCGCTCCCGGCAGAACTGGCTGGAGCGCGCCGGTAAACCTGGCTTCTTCGAGACAACCGATAGCCGGGCCTGCGGTGCTTAATTGGACCAAACCCGAGGGACCGGGCAGTCTGCTGCCAACCAACAACGCGGGTGGATGTCCTCCACTGCAAAAAGTCAATTCGCGGCGGTCCAGGCGGTAAACGCCGTACCAGGCTGTGAAAAAGAGATGGTTCTGGCGTTGCATCCGAAAGGTGCGATTGAGGGAAGCGAGAACATCAGCGGGATACCGGAAATCGACGCCGGGCAGGGACCCTGAGCGCAAGGTATTAAGAACTGAAACTGAGAGCAACGCGGCCCCGACCCCATGGCCGCAGACATCAAGCAGGTAAATGGCAAAATGGGCTTCGTCGATCCAATGGTAGCCGAAGGCGTCGCCGCCCAACTGTTCGCTCGGTTGGAAGCACCATTCAGTTTCAATGGCGCCGCTCAACGGAGGCGGCAGAAGCGAGCGAACATAACCCGCGGCTTTGGCCAGCTCGTCGGTAAGGCTTTTCTGGGTCCGTTGCAACGCTTCATAGGTAGCGCGTTCTTTGTCCTGTAGGCGCTTTTTTTCCAGGCAGGCGCCGATGCGCGCGCGCAGGAACACGGGATTGAATGGCTTGGCCAGGTAATCTTCGGCGCCCATTTCAATGCAGCGGGCGATGCCGTTTTCTTCGTCCAAAGCCGAGAGCATGATGACCGCGACCTCGCGCAACGCGGCCTCAGCTTTGAACTTGGCCAACACCTGAAAGCCATCCAGGCCAGGCATCACCATGTCCAGCAGCACCAGGTCAAATTTCTGAACGCGTGCAAGGCTCAGGCCGTGAACTCCGTTAGCGGTGGTCGAGACAGTATAGCCGTCACGCCGCAACCGGCGGGCCAGCATTTCGCGCGTGGCCTCATCATCATCGATAATGAGAATGGCACCTTCATCAATAAACCCTTGGCGAGCGCTGGCGGGCGAGGGAATCTGGAAGCCAAAGCCCAGATTGAGCTTTATATTTTCGCTACCAGCCGCTGGCGGCCTGCCCTCCCCCGGCTTCCCCGGCAGGCGAGGCTCAATCAAATAGGCTTCCACCAACGCCAGCCAGTTGGCGGCTGCGTCCCGGATTTTTTCCAGGTCCGCGCGGACGGAGTCCTGAAGGCCCTGTTCCTGGACTTGTTCTTTGAGCAATTCGCTGTAGCCGATAATGTGGTTCACCGGCGTTCGCAGCTCGTGATAGAGCTGGTGGAGATCGCGTTGTTGAACAAATGTCTCCTCGTCAAAATATTGCGCAATGAGCGCCGATAATTGCTTTCCCCCCGAGTGGATGCACCGCAAATCGTTGGAAAATGAGGCCGGAAGCTGGCCCTCCTCCATCAACATTTCGCAATAGCCGAGGATATGATTGATGGGCGTGCGCAACTCATGCCGCATGCGCGAGAGATCGATGTGCTCTGTCGGCGCAGCGGACTCCGGGAGGTGACGAACGGTGCCCATGGGCAATGCGTTAAGTTACATGAGTTACAGTGGCACAGAGGCGTCGCCGCTCAACAACGTGCCTGGCTTGGGCAGTGGACGATTCGCGCCGGGGGCGGTTGAGGACTTGCCAAGAAGCGCCGCCATCTTGGCGAGCAAGCGCGCAAGTTCTACCGGTTTGGTATCGTAATCATCGCAGCCGGCTTCTTTGGCCTTCTGTTCGTCGCTGGACATAGCGTGGGCAGTCAGGGCGATGATCGGAACGGTTGGTCTGGCCGCCCGAATGCGCCGGGTTGCTTCCCAACCGTCCAATACCGGCAGACTCATGTCCATCAGGATGAGCGCGGGGTTCTCCGATTGCGCCAGGACCACGGCTTGTTCGCCGTCCAGGGCGCAGATGACTTCATAGCCTTTCCGTTCCAGTCGCCGGGAAAGCATGTCCCGGTTCATCTCGTTGTCTTCTACCAATAGGATTTTCATGATTTCAATCTTTGTTGTTGCTGGTGTAGGATGCTTTTGCGCCGGGTTGTGCCAGGGGGCTGGCACTTTGCGCGCTGCTGGCCGTCGCCTTTTCGGCCGCGGCGCGGCTTTGCATCACCGTGCGCACAAGCTGCAACAACTCGCCCTGGCTGGTCTCCCCCTTTTGAATGATCCGCTCCACCCCACCGTTCAGTCGCCGATGATCTTCCTCCGTCAAATCCTTCGCCGTGATCACAATCACCGGAGTGTGCTGGCCTTTCTGGCTTCGCCGCAACGCGTCCATAAACTCAAACCCGTCCATCTCTGGCATCATCAGGTCCAACAAAATAAGCAAAGGAAGACTGCCATTGAGCTTTTCCAATCCCGCCTTTCCATTCTGGGCCTCCGCCACCTGCCAGCCATCCTTCTCCAAAGTGCGCCGCAGCATTTCCCGCATCGAGGCGTCGTCCTCTATCACCAGCACCCTCTGTGGACCTGTGCTCTTCCGATATCTTTCCAGGACCTGGTGCAACCGCTGAAAATCAATCGGTTTGGTAAAATAATCCGCCGCGCCCAGGGCAAAGCCCATTTGCTTGTCATCGACGATGGTCAGCATGATCACCGGGATGCCAGCGGTGGCTGGATCGGCCTTCAAGGCCTTGAGCACCGCCCAGCCATCCATGCTGGGCATCATCACGTCCAGGGTGATGACGGCGGGCTTGAGTTGCTTGGCCAGTGCGACCCCGGACTTGCCATCCCCCGCGACCTCGACGCGGAATCCATCTTTCTCCAGCGATCGCCGCATCAAATCATGCACCGCCGGATCATCGTCAATGACCAGGATGGTCGTGGTTGAAGAGCGTGCAGGAGCAGGAGCAAGAGCAAGAGCAAGAGCAGAAGCCTGGGAGGGCTTGGTGAAAAACTGCGTGCGCGATGCCGCTTCCGGAACGGTGGCGGGAAGGGTGACAGTGAAGGTGGAGCCCTTGCCCGCCTGGCTGGCTACCGCTATATCTCCGCCCATCATCTGACAGAACTTGCGCGAGATGGCCAAACCCAAACCGGTGCCGCCAAATTTGCGGCTGGTCGAAGCGTCGGCCTGTGTGAAGGCCTGGAAGAGCTTGGCCAATTGCTCCGGTGTCATGCCAATGCCGGTGTCGCTCACACGGAAGAGAATCGTGGAGCGTGGGAGCGTGGGAGCGTGGGAGCGTGGCGCTTCCGTAGTCCCAACGGTTCCACGCTCCTCGTTCTCACGCTCCACGCTTCCACGCTCTACGCTCCCACGCTCCACCCTGTCACGCTCCACGCTCAAACGAATCACGCCCCTCTCCGTGAACTTGCTGGCGTTGCTTAAGAGGTTGAACAGCGTCTGCCTCACTTTGGTCAGGTCGGCATGTATCGTGCCGAGGTCAGCGGGACATTCAACCACCAGTTTGTTCCCGTTCTTCGTAACGAGCGGTTGGACCGTAGCGGCGACTTCCTGGACGAGTTTGGCGACATCAAAATCTTCGAGGTAGAGCGTCATTTTGCCAGCCTCGATCTTCGAGAGGTCCAACACGTCGTTGATCAATCCGAGCAGGTGTTTGCCCGCGCCGTGGATTTTCTGGAGGTCGGGGACGAAGCCCTTCTGATCTAGATCCTGGGCCTCCTCCTGAAGCATTTCGCTGTAGCCGATGATGGCGTTGAGAGGGGTGCGCAACTCGTGCGACATGTTCGCCAGAAAACTGCTTTTGGCCTGGTTCGCCTCGTCGGCGGTCACCCGCGCTTCTTCTGCCGCTTCCCGCGCCAGGTCGAGCTGCCGGTTGGACTCGGCGAGGGCCGCCGCCTTGGCTTCGATGGCGAGACGGGATTGATGCTCCTGTTCGTGCATCTGTTGCCGCAGCCGCTCGGCTTCGCGGCGCTTGCGCGCGTAGAGCAGGCGCGCCACGAAGGCCCAGCCGAGCAGACCCAGCACCGCCAGAACTGCGGGCACCATGACACGGACGTTGGCGTGCCACGGCAACGCCAGGGTGAAGGTTGCGAGCGTCGGTTCGGAATAGCGCAGGTCCTGATTGATGTATTGGATGGCGAAGGTGTAGAGGCCCGCCTGGTTGGTCGTCCAGTCAAGGTGCGTTTCAGTGGACGGCTTGGACCAGGGACCGGTTTTGGCCAGATGTTCCTTTGCGAGGTTGCCCCGGGTGATTTGATAACGAAACTGCTGCTTTTCGGGCCGGGTGAGCCGGTCAATGTAGCCAAAGTCAAACGTAAGCCGATCGCCGGTGGTGAGCGGCGGAAGCTGCGACAAGTCGGTGTATTCCTCCTTGCCAGCGGTCAGGCGGAGCGTTGGACGATACTGCAGCGGGAGGCTCTTTTTGTAACGGAACAAGCCGTCGGTAGTGCCCACCCAGACGGCCCCATCCCGGCTTTGCAGGATGGCGCTCACTTGGGCGTCGGCTTTTTCGTCCCGTCCCGCGTTCAGGGCCAGGGACGACCAGGCCACGTCATCGAAGAGCGACACCTTGCGGCGATGGCCAAACCACACGACGCCGTCGGTGTCTTTGAAGATGCTGTGGGCATAGGTGGCGCCCAAACCGTTGACCGGAGTGAAGGGTTGAAATTTCTTCCCGTCCCAGCGGGCAGCGCCGAGCGTGTCCAGTCCGACCCAGACGCCGCCCCGGTCATCAGCGAACAAGGAGCTCACGTTATTGTTGGGCAGCGCCTCGCCGGTGGTCAGGTTCTCGAAGCCCTTCCCGCTCCAACGGGAGATGCCCGCTTGATAACTGCCCAGCCAAAGGACGCCCGTCTTGTCTTCCGCGAGGTGCCCGATGTTGTTGGCCACGAGGCCGTCCGCCTGCACGTAGTTTTCAAAGCGTTTGCCATCCCAACGCGAGAGGCCGCCCTGTGTTCCAATCCAAAGCTGGCCTCGCGCGTCTTCCAGCAGCGCCAAGACGACATCGTTCACCAAACCGTCGCTTTGGGTGAAAGTCTCGAAACGCCCGGCGTTCCACCGCGCCAGACCCCGCGCCGTGCCGACCCAGAGCGCACCCGACCGGTCACGGCGGAGTGCCAAGGCAAAATTATTCGGCAACCCGTTGGCCGTGGAATAGCTCGCAAACTTTTTGCCGTCCCAGCGCGAGACTCCGCCGCCCGCAGTGCCGATCCAAATCCTGCCGTCGTTGTCCTCTGCCAAAGCCCGCACATTCTGGTGCGCCAGTCCGTCGGCCTTGGTGTAGGGAATAAAACTCTCGCGATCGAACTGCGACAAACCTGCGCCAAACGTGCCGAACCACATCACGCCGTCCCGGTCCTGGTGAATCGCGTGGACCCGGTCTTGGGCCAGCCCGTCGGCCGTGGTGTAGGTCACAAAGCTGGTGCCGTCGAACCGCGCCACGCCGCTGCGCAACGTGCCAAACCAGATTCCCCCGGTCTGATCCTCGGCCAGGCAAAGGAGCTCATTGGGCAAGCCATCCTTGCTGGTGTAATTGACGAAGTTGGTGCCATCCCAACGGGAAACGCCGGCCCCATAGGTGCCAAACCACATCTTGCCATCGGACGCGGCGAGCAGGTGCGAAATCTCATTGGCGACCAGCCCGTCGGTGGTGGTGAAGGTGACGAAGTTGGTGCCCGCCTTGCTGGCCACCCCGCCTCTGGTTGCGAACCACATCTTTCCGTCTTTGGTCTGGGTGATCGCGTTGACGTTGTTGTCCGGGAGTCCGTTGGTCTTGGAGTAGGTCGCGAATTGTTTGCCGTCCCAACTGGAAGCCCCGAGCTCGGTGCCGAACCACACCACGCCGTCCCGGGCGGTGAAAACGGCGCTGGCTCCATTGGTCGAAACCAGCCCGTCTTTTTCGGTGAAGGTTTGGAATTTTTTCCCGTCCCAACGCGAAACCCCAGAGCCGATGGTTCCGAACCAGAGCGCTCCCGCTTTGTCTTCGGCCACCTTCCAGACTGCATCGCTCACCAAGCCGTTGGCCTTCGTGTAATTCACAAACTGCCGACCATCCCAGCGGGAGACGCCACCGCCGAACGTCGCGAACCACATCACTCCCGCTTTCGTCTCATGGATGTCCACGACCTGATCGTGAGCCAGCCCGTCCATCCGGGTGTAAGTCTTCCAGTTTCCCTTTTTGAACGGCGCGGTTTGGATTTCCAGGCCGCCAGTCTCTTGCCCGCGCACGACGGTGAAGAGCTCAGGAGCGCGGACCGTCGGCTTCACGTCGCCTTGGTTTTGAGCGTCGCTATGTTGCGGACGCACTTCCGCGTTCGGGGTCGAAGCGGACTGAAGTCCACGTTCCTTGTCGCCTGTTTTCGCATACACATATTCCCCGGGGACATGAGCGCGGACCCGATACCGCGCCGACGGCAACTCGTGGAAACGGAACTGGCCTTTGTCATCGGTAAGCGTCGCGGCCTTGAACGGCTCGGCCAGCGGGAAGGGTGATGGCGCGTAACCGTCCACCTGCCAATTGAGCATACAGTAGTAATTGACCGCGCGGCGGAGCGCATCCACCTTCACTCGGTGCTCACCCGGCTCCAAATTGACCGATTCTGATTTCTCGGAGCCTTCCCCTTTGACGCCCAGGTCAATCACCGTCTTGCCGTCAATGAACAGTCGCGCGCCGGGACCACCGACGAGGCTGAAGGTGATATGCAGGGGACGATCGAGCGTGAATGTGCCGGTCCAGCGTGCGTAAAAACTCTCGCTGTTTCCAACGTCCTTGAGGTCCAGCCAGCCATTGCCCTGTGGGAAATCAATTTTGCGGACCCGATTCGTCGCAACGGGTATGGCATCGGCCGGCAATTCAGGAAAGCTTTCTGGCCGTGACGGCAGCCGAAAGTACTCAGCGAGCAAGGAGCCCTCACCCTGGCCCTCTCCCATGGGATGGGAGAGGGAATTGGTCATGGGCACGAAGGGCGGCGGATCGGACAGCGCCTGCACCACCACGGCTTCGAGCGGCGTCAGGTCAAAGGCCACGACTTTGCCGGACAGGCTCGCGAACTCGCGCAGTTTCAAATCGAGTTTCGTTTCGCCAGGCGGGAACACCAGGTTGGTCAGGAAGAGACTCAGCATCCGCCTTTCCGAAGTGAAAGATTGCGCCGACAGAGTAAATGGCTTGGCGGTCTGGGGCAGCAGGAATCGAACTTCGCCTTTGGCATCGGCGTTGGCCTTTTTTGCCGGCTGCCCTTCCTGCTCCACACTGACGGCTGCGTTGATGAGTTCGCCTTTCGCGTCGGTCACCTTGCCCACGAGCACAGTGGGATTGCCCAAATTCTCCGCCGAGGGAATCGCCGCGAGGGCGACGCGCGTGTTGCCTTTGAGTTCGCCATCGAAATGATTGGGAGTCGCGTCTCGTCCCGGCAGGGCTGGATCATCGAAATTCCACAAACCCGCCAGGCCGTCCTCCAGACCGGTCAGCCGCTTGAATTGGTTCTCACGAATCTCCGGCTCGGTCCGCTGCGTGACCCACACCCGGACTTCGTCCATCGCGCCCTCGAGGTCATCGAGCCCTCCAGGCGTCGCCGGGCCAGTTCTCCAATTGTTCCGGCCCAGATAATTGTGGTCGCCGTTTTTGACGGCAATGAAACTGCCTGGGAAAGCATCGGTGGCGACGAGCAACCCGTTGAAATAGATCCGAACGCCGCCTTTGCCGGTCACAACGGCGAGGTGACACCAGCGATTGGTTTGAATTACACCCGGGGCGGTGATATAGCCCTGCGATTTTCCTTCGGCGTTCCATAGTTCAAAGGTCAGGTCGGAAGTGCTCTCGCGGTTTCCAACTAGCATGGTCTGAGTGTACTTGCCAAAATCGAAGAAGCGCATCCAGTTTCCGATGCGATCCCACCGCACCCAGGCTTCTACAGTCGCCTCCTCGAGATCGTTGAAAATGTTGCTCGGCAGATTGACGTAAGCCTCGCCACCGCCGAATTGAAGGGCTTGATTAGGTGGGATATGGGATATGGGATATGGGATATGCTGGGTTGTCGGTTCTTCGATCTTCGATCTTCCATCTTCTATCTCCATGTCGGCCCGGTTCGGGGGCGTCCGGTCCGCGACCGTCACGATCTTGCCTTCCCGGAAATACACTGGGCCGTCGGGGCCGGCGGCACGGACGCGATACTGGCCCGGCACCACATTCTTGAAGCGATACTCGCCCCGGAAGTTGCTCAAGGTGGTGGCGACGACGTTGGTTTGCTGGACCGTTTCCAGTTGCACCTCGACCCCGGCGCGCGGCCGCTGCTCCGCGCCGATGATGCTGCCGAAGACACTGGGCGCTTCATAGAGCGGGAAGTCCAGCGTCTTGCCGCCGCCGCCGGCCAGACTGAGGCCGTTGGTGGTGTTGCCGAGACTGTCTTTGGTGACGCGCAGGTCGTAAGGTTGGTTGCTTGGCTTGAGCACCGTCAGCCGGTATTCACCCGGAATGCTCGACCGTGTTTTCATCACCTCCACCCCATTTTGGAGCAGGACCACGTCCGCGTTGCGCAACGGCCGACCATCGGCATCAACGACTTTGCCCGTGAGCATGGCAGGCATGACGAACTCCTGCGCGCCCGACCGGCGGCCGGCCACGACTTTGGCGTTCCCCTGCAAGGTTCCGTGATGCTGGCCCGACGAGGAGTCCTTGGCGGTACCGTCATTAAAATTCCAATAGCCAACCAACCCCGGCTCGTTTCCATGGAGCGTCTTGAGCATGTTGTCGCGAATTTCAACCTCGCTGCGGGCCGTGCGCCAGACCCGGACCTCATCTATCTGGCCCTTAAAATCCGCGTTCAGGTCGGGCGTCGTCTCGTGCCAGTTGCTCCGGCCAAGGTAATTGTGCCGGCCACTGCCGATCCAGGCGAAGCTGCCCGTGTGGTTGTTGGTGCCGGCCAGGAGTCCGTTCAAATACAGCTTCATGCCCGCTTTGCCCGAGACGGCGGCAATATGGATCCACTCGTTGGTCGAGTAGAGGCCAGGAACGCCAATGTTCATGATCGGGTCATTGTGGTTCCGTGAAATCTCGAACGAGAGATCAGGGGTTTCCATCGAGTTATAAACCCCCATGAGCGCTCCCTCCTCGCCGAAGTCGAAGAACCGCGAGTGCATCCTGAACTGCTCCCACTTCACCCACCCTTCCACCGTGGCTTCTTCCAAGCCGTTGAAGATATTGGGCGGCAGCTCCACAAAACTGTTCGTGCCGTCGAGTTCGAGCACCTTTTCAAGCGGGGCGGCCTCTCCCCCCGTTCCCCCTCTCCATCCAATGGAGAGGGGGCGAGGGGGAGAGGCCGTGACGATCCGCGCTTTGCCCATCAATTTCCCATGGTGATGATTCGGCGACGCATCGCGGCCCGGATCGGCGAGGTCGTCGAAATTCCACAGCGCCGCCAGCCCCGGCTCGCTGCCGGTCAGTTGCTTCAAGAGGTTCTGGCGGATTTGTTCCGCCGAGCGCGCCACCTTCCACACGCGCACCTCGGCCAGTTCGCCATCGAATGGCGTGTCGTCCACATTGGCGGTAACGGTCTGCCCAAGCCGGCTGGCGTTGCCGGCACCCAGGCTCTTGAAGCAGCCGGTGTAAGGATGCGTCGCGACGAGCGCGCCGTTCAAGTAGAGCTTCATCCCCCCGCTACCCGCGACGGCCGCCACGTGGGTCCATTCCCCGGCACGTAACGTATTCTCCACTTTGGCGATCTGCAGTCCCGCAGAGGGATCCCCGATGACGAACCACAACGTGCTCGTGCCGGTGAAGGTCGTCAGACCAAAGTCCCGTCCGCCGGCACCGTAGTTGAAGATGCGCTGATAGCGATTGCCAAACGCGTTCCATTTCACCCACGCCTCCACGGTCGCCTCGGTGAAGTCGTTGAAAACATCCGGCGGCAACTCGACGTAGCCGCCCGTGCCCTCGAGCTGAAGGACCTTTTCCAGCGACGCGGTGGAGGTCGAACCAGGAAATTGCGCCACGACGATCCGCGCTTTGCCTACGAGCTTCCCATCGTGGCCGTGCCCGGTGGCGTCGCGCCCTGGCTGCGCGGAATCGGCGAAATTGTAAAGCGCCAGCAAGCCCGGTTCCTTGCCCGTCAGTCTGCCTAACACGTTCGTGCGAATCTGCGCTTCCGTAAGCGCCTGCCCCCACACGCGCACTTCCGCCATCCGGCCGTGGAAATCCTCATCCCCGAATTGTGTCCGGTTGTTGGAGCGGCCGAGGAGATTTTGCTTTCCTTGCGGCTCGGTCACGTCCTGAGATTGTGGGACCGTTGGCAGGAGGAAGCCGTTGACGACAAGTTGCAGGCCGGCGGGGGACCGCACTGCGGCGATGTGGAACCACTCGTTGGTGCGCAACTGATCCGGCAGGGTGACGGCGCGGTACGTCCTGCCTTCGGGCGACTCGAACCAAAGGGTCGAAGTCCCGCCCCGATTCTGCACGTTGAGTTGGAACGGGCCGCCTCCGAAATCAAAGAAGCGCGAAGCGAGTTGGAAACTCGCCCAATTAACCCAACCCTCGACGGTGACTTCCTTCAGGTTGGTGAGCAGGTTCGCGGGCAGCTCGACGTAACTGCCGTCGCCGTCGAGTTCGAGAACGCGGTTGAGGGCAGGTTGTGCGTGAAGCCGGGAACCGCCGAGCAGGGCCGCAACACACAGAAGGGTAATTTGTGCAAGCGCAGCCGCACCCTGATTCGGCAGGACGGCGCCGCCAAGGCAGAAAATCCCTAGGATACCCCGCAACAATTTCATGGCTGTGTGTCGCTGTCTGCACCATGCCTGCTGAAGGCCCCCGGCGACGTTCAGTGAAAGTTTCAGTCAGAGGGTAACAAATGGATAAGCCGAGTAAAGCTAATTCTGTTGAAACGCCGCGACAAATCGCTTGTTTTTGGAGCATGTCACGCAACAGCGCCGGCCCTTTGTGCGTTTCTTGGCTTGCGAGCTGGATCTATCCCACGAACCGCCGGATGCACCGCTGCCCCAGGCAGTCGCGGCAGGAGCGGAGCCCTTTCTGGTTGTGGGCGCCATTGCCGGTGGTTAGGTAACGACAATCTGTGAGCCGGTCATTCTCAGATTTCTGCAGTGTCCTAATTTGAAATGCAGATTTTCAAGATTCCTCGATAAAAAACAGTGTCGCAATTAACGCGTTTTGGAATCAGCCATTATTGAGGCTTGAACGGCTGTGAGGGCTCAGACAACTGGCGGGACTTCCAGCACGGTAACAAACCGTTCGCCTTGGTTGTTCGGACCTTCCCGATGGCTCCAAGCGTAGCAACTTTTGGCCTTTTGGTATCTGTTCAGCCGAAAGACTTCAACCTCGCCCTGCCAGACGGCCTTGTCGCGAGACACATCACGCACGGGCACTCACACTGTGCGCTGGCCAACCCAAAACGAGGGAATGAGCTTGCCCTCCCGATCAAGGGACCGTATTCTGAGAACATGACAGGCACACAGCAGGATGCGCCCGCCCCGACTAATCAAGAAAGGGGCGACTTTTTCCACCAGTATCGCCTCCATTTTTCTGGGGTCCATACTGCTAACACGATCGGCACTGACGAAGCGGAAGAAATCGGCAAGCGGGCTTGCGAGGAGGGCTCTGAAGAAGAGCAGGTCGATCAGTTTATACTCTCGGCCTTGGAATCAATCACAGCTGAGAATCAGCCTCAGTCACAGTCATTTTCCAAAGATATGGCTTTTCTTAAAAGGGCGATCTCTGCGATAGTGGAAACCAAGGACGATAATATCCTTGAGGAGAATGAGGCGAAGGCTCTTATCAAATTTGTCTTGCTTAGATTTGTCGAAAAAAGATTTTCGCGCACCCTGCACACGATGCTCCCTTCTTCTGGGAAAAGATGGTTCGTCAAAGGCTATAAGGCTGTTAAATGAGTAACGAGCCTGGCCAACTGCCTTCTAAGGGAACTACACCGCTGCATGGCAAGAGCGCGTCGGATCCCGAAAAGTCGGACGAGAGCCTCAAAAATGCGGTTCAGAAAATCTCCCAAAATAAGCCCGAAGTCTTTCAGGAAATAATGATGGCGATGGGAACTGTGGGCCATCCCCTTCTTCACAAGCTAAACGATCAGCATGTCAGCAGGGTTCTCGACCTAATAGTCCAACACGAACAAAATCAATTTGAGCTTACAAAGCAGACAAACACTACCGGTGTTCAAGAATCAAAATCAATTAGACGGTATTTTTTTCTTACCTTCTTGGCACTTTCGTCCATAACTGTTTTTGTTCTGATTTTTTTCAAAGACAAGCCTGAAACTCTACACCCGATTTTGACAGGGCTTGGCGGTTTGGTTGCTGGTGGTCTCGGGGGTTATGGAATCGGCAAACGAAAAGAGTAGTTGTCTCTCGTCTTAGCCGACCGGCGGTTTCTCGGTACCCGTCAAATTAGGACACCACCCTAATTTCTGTGTTTGCGCCATTGCTCTTCAGGCGATCCTCTCGTCCGGCATCTTGACCATCCTGAAACGCCATGGATGCATACACCTTCAGTTGCATCGGCGGCACTCCCTCTCTGCCCGGAGCTCAAAAAAACGACCGCTCGGCGGGCCTTTTCTCCTGACATTCCGCGTTCGGTGGCAATCCGCCGGTGCGGGGCCGCTCCGCAGGCAGGCTCCGCTCGTCCCTCGCTCCGCCACGCCTGCTCCGAACACCCCCCACTCTCTTTTCCTCTCATGGCTGACCTGGGGCCAGCACCACCCGGAAACCGTAGATGTCGAACCGGTTGCCCGGGTCGCCGCCGCGCTCCGCTGACCGGCAGCTCCGGGAGTCCCAGTACCAGTTGCCGCCGCGAATCACGCGGGACCAGCCCGTAGTCGGGCCGCTGGCACCACTCCGACACATTCCCGTGCATGTCGTACAGTCCCCACGCGTTGGGCGCGTAACTGCCCACCGAAGTCGTGCGCTCAAGAGCGATGCCCGACGGGTTATAGTGGTATGGATCGCCTACGATGTATTCATGATACCCATTGAAGTTCGCCATGCCCGAACGCAACTCGTTGCCGTAATGAAAGGGTGTCGTCGTCCCCGCCCGGCACGCATACTCCCACTGAGCCTCGGTCGGCAGCCGATAGGCATACCCCGCCGGCAACCGCCCCGCGTTCTGCTCCCGTGCGGTGAGTGCCGCGCAGTAAGCTACCGCGTCGTTCCAACCCACGCTCTCCACCGGGCGAGTCAAGTCATCCGAATATCCATTGGCCGGCGTGAAAACACTCGGATTAACCCCGATCACCGCCAGGTACTCCGCCTGGGTCACCTCGTATTTTCCCATGTAGAACCCCTGGCTGAGCGT
>WNGL01010478.1_pt1 | contig 13866 bp, 11 predicted proteins | sample 5400591 | NCBI WGS metagenome assembly WNGL01 (sample SAMN13153377, study PRJNA577476) | soil metagenome | isolation source: 80 cm soil or saprolite under Garry oak tree replicate 1 | place: USA:California | collected 2016-06-15
GGGCAAGTCAACTATTCTCAACAGGTTGACCAATGCCAAGTCGAAGGTCGCTGCCTACGCGTTCACTACGCTGACAGTTGTTCCAGGAATTATGAGGCATAATGGGGCCGATATTCAGATCCTCGACCTGCCCGGGATAATTAGTGGAGCCTCGTCGGGCAGAGGACGGGGGAGAAGAGTTCTCTCAGTAGCCCGGAATGCTGACTTGGTCATGTTGGTCTTGGATGTGTTTCAGCCGGGTCAGTTGAAGACCTTGCTGCATGAGATTCACGAGATGGGTATTCGGCTGAACCAGAAGCCGCCTGATGTAACTGTCAACCGGGCGAATAAGGGAGGAGTATCGATCACAACTACGCTCAAGCTGACAAAGCTTACTCCTGCAACTGTTAAGGGAATTATGGAGGCTTTCGGCGTCTCAAACGGTAGCATTGTCATTCGGGACGATATTTCGGATGACCAGTTGATCGATGTTCTATCGGGCAGTAGGAAGTACGCTCCGTCTGTTCTGGTCTTGAACAAGGTGGACCTGGTGAATAAGCAGTACTTGGACGCGGTTAAGAAGGAGATCGGGGACGATTTCGTGCCGATTGCCGCAGAGAAGAACGCGAACATGGGCCAGCTGGTGGATAAGATCTGGAGTACTCTGGATTTTATCCGGATCTATTTGAAGCGGCCCGATGGGGAGCCGGACTTTGTTAAACCCTTGATACTGCCCGCCGGCTCAAGCTTGTACGACGTTTGCAAGCGCATTCATCCACGATTTAGCGAGGGCGCGAAGTATGCGTACGTGTCAGGCAGGAGTGTCAAGTTCGCCGGGCAGAGGGTCGGCCTGGACCATTTTCCTGCCGACGAAGACGTCGTTACGATAATGCGATAGGGTCCTGAATATCAGCGTGGCTTTCTTGTGTGATTTTGTTTGGGCCGCCCCTGGAGAGGGGGTCTGGTTTGGAATGCGCTGTTTAGGGCTTGTTTCAGGCGATCTTGAATGTTCCGGGCTGGAAATCAGCCGGTTCTAGATTGCAGATTGCCCAAGGGAAACGAGCAGTACCCGAATGGTCGGCGACAGCCATTTTTTGTTTTGCTGATTTAGGCGGAGAATGGGCTTGTTTGGCTGGTCTAGGCTCAGTCCGCGCATATTCTATGGCTACGGTTTAGAGTCAACGACTAGGTTGTAAGTCCTCAGAGCGTATTGAGAATGCTTGATACACATTATTGTGTGAGGGCTAATAGAGCAATTTCGTGACACTTACCTATAGGTTCCTCCGAAAGTCCTTCTCCCGAGAGACGTTTTTCCTTTCGTGATCACTCCGTTCGAGCCTCATCCATATTGAATATGGAAAAGACATTATTGCTGGAGTGTAGGAATCCGGTTTTGAGGGATTCCCTGGTGAGGCCCTCTCGCCAACTTACAATTGTTCTCGTAGGGCTTCTAATCGGAATTATGTTGGCTCCACAGATTCATCGACAGGAATCTGCACCGATTAGTCAGTCCGATAAAACAGAGGATGGCAGCGGTGCCAGGTCTGGGGTAGATTCTACCAGTTATGGTCATAATCTGCCGGCTCCTGCGAAAACCGTCTACCTTAGACTTCTGTTCTCAACTTGTCATGATGTTCGCAACGGGGTTTCTAATGAGACCGTGTGCTCCGTCAAGTTGGAACATCCCTCTCTCTCCTTGAGTTGCGTGGAGTCATATCATTTTGAAGTCTACTGGAGGCACGTCACCGCGCAGGACTTGGCCCGAGCTCCCGTCCAGGATGGCATTATAGCTCCTGCCTTTGTATTCGTAGGTTGCGAACCATAGCGGAGCGTGAATGTACGTCGGCGTAGAGACGTTGAATTCTGTTGTGAACTTGGTTACCTGGTCCACGTCTTGTTTGACTAGGAATCTCTGGTGTTCCTCAACTTCGTCTTTTGCGTGCTGCACCGCCTCGGTGCTCGCGATCTCACTGTTCAGGAAGATTCCCTGCGCATCTACTTTCGTAAAGTCGAATGGAATCTTTCCCTCCACTGGTACTGAATAGTCCCGTGTCGAGAAGACTGTTCCCTTTCGACCCAAGACCAGCCAGTCATAATCGTTCTCGATGGTTCCGGTTCGCGGTGAAGGCGGAGAGATTCTCTCCAGCACTCCCTCGTAGTGACTAGTAGCTTTCAGCGGGACTAGCCAGAATGGGAGATAACGGAGTTCCATGATCTGAATCTTCGACTTCTTGGCCAGGTCGCCGGGCTTCATGAATCCTGACCGCATCCAGTTCTGCAAACTCTCAGTAATACCGCCCAGATTGAACTCGTTAATGATCAAACTGTGCTCAAGCTGGAAGGGTGCATCTGCTCCCACCACGGCCGTGTAACCACAATAGCGACAAGTGGCAACAAGCTCTCCCGGTTTCAGGTTGAGTGGAGCGCCACAATTCTTGCACTTGATTTCTGAAACAACATTCGACATTGCTAGTCCTGACCTCAACTAGGAAAGCGTTAATCAAGGACCAAAATAAGTTCTCTAGGCCAGGGAAGAAACCATGCCAGGACTAGGCGCCCTCAAACGCACAATGAGCTTCACAATCATCCTAGTCTTCGCGATATTCTTTGGTCTGCTCTCGATAATATCGTTCTTCTTCCTCGACCCCGCTACCAGTCTCGTACTAAGCATCGTCGGCGCAGGCTTCATAATTCTCTTCCAGTATCTTATCGGCCCGGTAATCGTTAGGATCGCGAGTCGTCTACACTACCTCGCCCCGGGCGAGAATCGCTGGCTTGAGACGAAAGTCTCGCAGCTCGCGTCCCAATCCGGCATTCCCATGCCCAGACTTGCGATATCACCGGACCCGACGCCGAACGCGTTTGTGTTCGGCCGGACCCAGAACGGTGCAACACTCGCAGTACACCAGGGCCTATTGCAGAGGCTTAACGAGGACGAGATTGAGGGGGTCATCGCTCACGAGCTGGGCCACATCAAACATCGAGACTTTATCGTGGTCACGATCATCGCGGCCATCCCGCTTGTCGCGTATCTCATTGCGAGAAGTGTAATGTGGGGAGCCACCGCCAGCGGTAGGTCCCGCGAAAAGAACAACGCTGGAGCACTAGTGGTAATCGCGGTCGCAGCCTACGCAGTGTATATCCTCACAACTCTGCTCTCGTTGAAACTGACTCGTTTGAGGGAGAGCTACGCAGATGCATATTCCGCTTTCCTGACTCAACGCCCCAGGGAACTTGAGAGCGCACTCACCAAGATTGCCTACGGCCTCTCCATGTCGCCAGAGGAGCCTCACGGCGCACGCGCCTTCTTCATCGAAGATCCTGCTCAGGCGAAGAAGGATGTTGCCGGAATAATGGACCAGAAAGATAAGTATGATCTTGACCGTGATGGAGTAAGATCGAGCAGGACATGAAGACTGGTAATTTTCAGCAGTCGAACATATACCAGCATGTTTGAGGAAAATTCAGACAATTCTGCTACAACCAATATCAATGATCAATCATTGATTTTAAGGGTGTCTCATCAGTAAGTCTTGGATGGGGCTGGATTTCAGCATTGACGACCAGGAAGCCAAAGGCGAGATTGGGGTCGGCTTCGATCATTGCTCCAGATTCCTCCCTATGCACAAAGCTGCAAGTTTGCGCTGTAACCAGAACCTGTACCGGCACGTTTGAAAGCCAGTTTCAATCCTTAGACTAGTTTAGGGTAATTGCAGCCACGATTATCGATCTTAGCACTGGTTCTGGTTCCAGTTCTCCTATCGTCGATCTCCGTTCACGCGGGTGCTTCTGTCCCTACACAGACCGATGACGGATTGGACCCTGTTAACGTGATCTTCACAGGATATGCTCCCGCTTCCTGGGTGGCGCAGAACCTTCAGGGCTGGAACTCAAGTCCCTGTTCAGAACCAAAGACTCTCGGTGGGAGAACTTACGATGTCAACATGGAAACACCTGACACTAGAATCCAGGTTCCCCCCTGTTATGGACCCAGATACCACATCAGAGTCTGGGACATGGGCACCGACCCTGTGCTGGGATACTGGAGCATAGGAGCAGTGCACCATGAGCACACTGAATGCACGTTACGCATATTCTTCTGCCACCACGTAATCGACAGCTGGGAGCAAGCTGAGCACCTGGTCCGATCCACCTTCGCAAATAACTCTGTGACTCTCTCCATCTCAAGCCTCAAACTCAACAATACCGGCCTCTACCAGGGAATCTACAATGACGGAAATGCGACACTAATCCAGCTCTCCCCCACGAAACTCTACTCTGTAACTTTTCAGGAGGCCGGGCTCCCTGCCAACACTTCCTGGTCCGTCATTCTCAATGGAACAACCAGTTCCTCGACCGTTGGAAACATTACAATGAAGACTCGGAAGGCTGACTATTCATTCACCGTTGGAAACGTTCCCGGGTTCGTAGCCGATATTTCTAGCGGCAACTTCACCCTGTCAGGGAACCGCATCGTCCCGATCAGGTTCACTTCGACGCGAATCTTGGATCGTATTGCTAGTGATCGAGGCGTTGAATTCTTCCTCATCGTAACAGCAGCAGCCTGGTCCACTGTCGGTGCAGCAGTGATCATCAGGAAGCGTCGAAGGAATGATTCCTAGGCCGCGGATCCGATTTCTCTCTGTAAGACCTCGTAGGCAACATGGCCGTCGTGGCCATCAACGATCATTATGATGTCTCCATGTCCTAAGAAAGCGTCCACAATGTTGATTCCATTGCGGTAGAATAATTCTGTGATGTAGGAAGCAATTCCAGGGGTCTTCTCCGCCTTGGGCGAGAGAAGAATTGAGAGCTTAGCAACATTCCGCTGTGTCGATGCGGTTTCCATATGGACCAGCTTCTCCTGCACCATTTCATACTCCTCTGTTGGGAGTATCATCTTGATCGACGTGGCGAGTGGGAAAATGTTAGGGAACTCTGAGAGTCCGCTGCCCAGCTCAGTGAGTTCTTTCAGAATTCTCGGGAACTCTGGCTTCCGCGCCCTTATCGTCACATCGGTTATACTGCTTGAGAGAGAAATTCTCGCGTTCTCCAGCGTCTTCACCGGGTCAGGAAAAGCCTCGGGACTCAGAGTATCTGAGAAACGTTTGATCGCAACGACGAGGGCGTTGATGGTCGTCTTTTTTCCTGAGAGTTTCAGGACTTGGGGCTGGATCTGCTCTGCCAAGGCGTGGAAGTTCATGAGTTTCATCTTCAGGCACTGGTAGACCGGGTAGTTGCGGGTGAGTATCTCGCGAACAGCCTCAGGCACGGTACGCGCTGAGGCCTGGGTATGAACGGACACATCTCTTCCTCTTTCATGTAATAGAGTAGGTTCAAATCCCCGTAAGAAAAAAGCAACTTGGAACATGTTCCGCTTCGGACACCAGAACCATAAGAGAAAAACCACGAACCCCAATCGGCAATATTAATGCGAACTCCGAGGACGCAGCCTCGACCTTGGAGCCTTGAATCGTGTTGATTGTTGGGTCCTAGCCACGTTATCGAAATTTCTTTCCCATTTTGTTCTCTCCAACTCATATCCTCGGATAGGAAGCACTTCTGCCTAGGGTGCTATACGTGAGGCGGAAAAGGGATAGTACATCACTTTTCTACGATATTCTATATTTAGCCCTTAAAGGCGTATCGAAGACACGAATCAGGCGGGAACTAGGGCTTCAATATCATAGGGCCGAAGAACTAATCGATTTCCTTCTTGATAATCAGTTTCTCCAAGGAGAACGATCCGATGTGAGGACAGTGCGCTATCTTACTACTGGGAAAGGATACAGTTTGCTCTATCACCTGTCTGTCGTCTATGAGAAGTTAGTCCAGTTCTTTCCAAAGCGGAAAGGAAGAGAATTTTCTCAAATGGGAGAAGCCGAAGTCGAGAGAGAACTGACCGAGATGATGTTCTGTCTCCCGTCCATCAAACTTAAACACTCTAAGGCGGTTGGAGAATTAACTACGACCGCTTCCTCGATAAAAGTAGGCAGTTTGCCCTGAGCTATCTTTATCTTGCTGCAGTCAGATAGTCAATGGTGATTGGCCTAGCCTTTGCTTCGTTTTGCTCCACAATTGAATAGAAGGAAGGCCTTGTTGATAATTTTCGTAGTAATTGCTTCATCGACTGCTATCTTACCAGTTGAGGCCCGACAGGGGCATCAATCGTCCGCCACAATGTGGTCCCGCACGTACGTACTAATATCTCGGTCAAACACCGTGACATTATCTCCAGCAGCGACGATTGCTCTGACACAAGACGGAGGCGTAATAGTGGCAGGCTCAGGAGGGTTCGTGGTGGCAGGCAGCGCCTTGGATGGCCCTAGCGTCTGGGTTATCAAAACCAACCCAAGGGGAGTGCCTGAGTGGGAAAGAAACTATTACCTCACAGGTTATCGATACACGATGAGCATCGGCAATGTACTTCAAACGAGAGATGGAGGATACTTGCTGGAGGGGGAGGTATATTCAGTCCGTGGCCCCCAGTGTGAATTGTTTGTCTGCTTGAATCCATGGCTAATCAGACTAGATCACAAGGGTGATGTGATGTGGACCCAGCTCTACAACACCGGTTCGTTCTCGTTTGTAGAGCAGACAACAGACGGCGGATACATTGCGGCTGGTAACTTTGGCAGCATAAACGGTAGCAGTAGTAACGGCTGGATTCTCAAGATGGACCAAAGGGGTAGCATAGTATGGCAGGAGACCTTTGAAGGCCAGGATGTCTACTCCGTGGACCAAACCCGTGATGGAGGGTTTGTAGTAAGTGGGACAGTATGCGTGTGTGGGCCGACATCTACCTCAGCGGCAGCTTGGGTCTTCAAGCTTGACCAGAATGGCAAAGTCGTATGGGAGAAAGCGTACTTGGTTTCAGGTCGGAGCGATGCCTATTCGGTCAAGCAAACACAAGAGGGCGGATACATTGTCGCGGGTCACTCTTCACTCGGAGCCCTAATTCTCAAACTAGACCGAACAGGGAACGTAGTGTGGCAGAAGTCGTATAGCGGAAGCGGTTTTACCGCAGGTTCAATCTCGGAGACGTCTGACGGAGGATCGATTTTGGTGGGCCAGGCAGGTCTACAGGGCACTTTTCTTCTGAGGCTTGATGGTCAGGGCAACGAGATTTGGCTGAAAACATATGGTGCGAATGGTTTCATCGGAGAGGTGCAAGAAACAAGGCAGGGAGACATAATAGCTGCTGGTTCTTTTCCGATAATAGCAGGTACATACTGCTGTGGAGAGGCGGCGTGGGTTCTAAAACTGGATTCCACGGGTAATGCTGAGGGCTGCCAGTTGGCAGATCCTTCCAACGCTACGCTTACAGATACTAACGCGGAGGTGACGAGCACGACTGTCGCAGCTGTGAGCACAAATGCCAGCGCTAGATCGACAAGCCTGACGACTAACATGTTGCAGGCCAGTCTTCAAACTCAATGCCCCAGTATGGGAGACACTAATTTGGAGAGGGACGATTTGCGCAGACGTTGAACAAGCTGCGTGTTTCAGATTTGAAATGAAGGTCAGACCACAATTTTTCTTGCGCGGGACGATACGTTGCGACTTGGGGCCCCGGTCACCTTCAATGCTTCGGATTCTTCGGTCGGACGGCTTCCAAGGAGTTGGAGTATTTTTGAGAATGACATAGAAATTCAGGGAACTCATGAAACTAGTCGACTCCTGTTAGTAGGGGTTTGAATCCCGGCCTACTCTATATGAATAGTGGCTCTCATATATTGGAGCGATGCGAACAGGCCAGAGGCGAACCCGAAACCGCCGTCAGAGTGTGATTATGGGTTTCCGTTTGATTTTCGTTGGTCTTCTTCTACCTTTTACGATATTGATGATGAACTTCCTTCCACGAGCAATAGCTGCGAATACGGCCCCATTCACTTTTAGCGTTGCTGGAGATTACGGAGGAAATTTCGCATCCGGCTCCAACTTGCAGAAAGTGATTAGCGCTATAGCCGTCAAAAACCCAGCCTTCCACATAGCTGTTGGAGACCTTGGCTACAATGACACAAATCCGACAAATTGGTGCAACAGCTTCAAAGCAAACTATTCCAAGCTGGTTCTAGTCACTGGCAATCATGATACGTTAAACTCGGCTGGCCAGCAAGTCACCTATACCCTTGATCATACTAATGCCGTTCCCACTGACTCACTAACAACCGAGAAAGGTGCAGGTTATCTCGATCCCGCTACAAATGGGGGAAACGGGTACATTGATGCATGTAATGTGCCATCCAGTGTAAGCTGGATCGGGAGCGGAGTAACATACCAAGGAGGAACCTGTTACCCAACCCTTCATGCACCGAGCTGTTATGCAAGAGAATATTATTTCGACTATCCCACCTCGAACCCTATAATGCGTTTTATCTTTATCTCCGCAGGCATAACCGGCTCATGGGTAGACTACAGCGTTGGCACTCCCCATTACATATGGTTGAAAGCAAGAATCGACGAGGCCAAGAACGCTGGGATCTGGGTTGCAGTTGTTGCGCATAAGAATTGCATTACAGATGGAACTGATATTGGTTTTTGCGCCTCAGGATTCGATCCATTCAATTTGGCTATTTCTGAAATGGGAGGAGTAGATCTATGGATTAACGGGCATGAGCACTCATACCAGAGAAGCTACCCGATCACCCCGGGAGCTTGCACTAGCTTAAACAGTGTAGTTTCCTGCCAAACGAATAGGACATCGACGTACAATTACGTAAGGGGTCAGGGTACAATCGTTAACACGGTCGGAACAGGAGGACAGGGAAACGGAGGCATACAAAACGGCGCCCAGACGATGTTTGCGAGCCTTTGTGGTAGTTCGGGTCCTACGAGTTTTGGCTGCAACAACGACTATGGTTTTTCACAATTCCAGGTTAGTACCCAGAACATAACCTGCACGTACATCTCAGCGACTGGCACTTTCTCGGACTTTTATGTGATCAAGGTTCCCAACCCTCCCGGAGACTTTAGTGTCTCTTCTGAACCAATGGTCGTGAGCAGAGGTGTTCAGGGTACACCTGGCACCCTTTTCGTGAACAGTTTCGGTCGTTTCGGAGGCTCTGGGACAACCATCAATCTTACTGCGACAGTCAAGGGTCCCGGTAACACTTGTTCAGGATCAAACTGTCACGCAATTCTTAGCCCATCTACTGTTCAGATAGCTAGTGGAACGTTTGCTTCTTCCAGCCTCAACGTTTCAACGCCCGTCCCGGTTACTGCTCCGTGCAGCTATCCCAAATTTGGTAATTCCATCGTTACCGAGGTCTATAATGTTACGATAACAGCGGCCCATGGCTCACTGTCCCACACGTTCACATTCCCACTCTACGTCTACATGCAGCCTGATGTGAACAGAGATGGCATCATCGACGTTGACGATTTGGTTCTTGTGGCGAATTTTTACAACCATACTCCTTCCTCTGCATGGGATCCAAACCGTGACCTGAACAATGACAAGATCATCGATCTGACAGACCTGTCAACCGTGGCCGCAAAGTACGCGAAAAGTGGTTGCGCTTGAACAAGCAGAGCCAGCACTCTTCAAGAAGCAACTCTCACCAGGTTGAACATAGAAGGAGGTCCATTGGGACCAAGACTATTGTCATCGCAATAGCGTGCCTAATCATAGCGACGGGCTTCCTTTTAGTCCACGTGCATGCTGCCACACCTAACTTGACGCTTCCCGACACCGTGGTTTGTCCAGCGAGAGCAGGCGCCTTTGCCACCCAAGCCCTTACCGGCACGTCCTTTCCCGGAGTGCAAGGATGGCAAGTGAGTCTCAGCTACGATTCCACACAGGTCTCCGTGAACTTGATCACCCTTGGCGCCACTTGGAACAACATCAATCATAATACAGCCATGAACAACGCCACGGGCAATCTAGCCTACGCCTACACGACCCTGAACGGAGCAACTGTTTCAGGCGATACCACTCTGCTCAGCATAAGATGGAAGTTCCTCGTGTCACCAGGCTCAACAACCGTGCACTTCGTCCTAACAACAGAAAACGACCTTGCAACGAAGCTGCTTGACGTCAATGTTGACCCGGTAAGTTATGCCACCACAGACGGCAGCCTGTCTATCTATCCACAAACGCCTTGTCCTAATTCACCCGGGCACTAGCCGATTCGCTCATTCCACCCTCTCGCGACTGTCTTGTCTCAACCATAATCCAAGAGTGAAAAACTACAGAAGAGATACAGCCAGCCGGAGAGGCTGAATCCCGGAAAGTATGTGGCTTGGGAGCTTATTCGGCCTGGGACGACAGAACTATAAGCGAAAACCAAAAACGTACTAATCAGTAATTTCGATGCGAGTTCCCTGGACCCCTCTCAATCTTGGAGCCTTCCTGATACTGCTCGGAGGATTCCTACTCCTATCCTTCATAGGAGTAATCTCGCTCGCAGCCGCCTTTCCACTCGTATTCACAGTCTTCGGCGCATGGATAGCCCTACTAGCTGTTATCATCCCTCCCGGAAGCAATCCATACGGGGCACCACGCTCAATGGTCCTAGGATGGGGAGCTCTACTCGCTGGACTAGGAACTCTCTGGTACGTAGGGTTTAACGCAGGAGAATTCCTACCCGTCACTTTCGCCGTCCTAATCATAATCACAGGAATCGCGGCCGTGGGCTACAGCCTGATGAGAGCACAACCAAAGAAACCGTCAGCTGCAGTAGCCTGACCGTGCCCGACCCAAAGGCCTGGTACGTCCGAAACCTATTCTCCAAAGTACCCTCTGAATACGACCTCCTCCTGGCACTACTCACACTAGGACAAGACAAGCACTGGAGAGCTCGAGTCGTAGGCAAGACGAGGCCCGAGCACAATGGCGGGGTCGCTCTCGACGTGGCCACAGGCACAGGTCTGCTTGCCGGAGACCTTGGCCAAAACGTCGGAAGTTCCGGGATGGTCGTCGGAGTAGACCTAACACTATCAATGCTCCAGACCGCAAAGGCTCGACTTCGCTCGAGAGGTCAAGGCTCGAGGACAGACTGGGTCCTCGCAAGGGCTGAGAATCTCCCATTCAGAGATGACTCTTTCCAATCATCGACCATAAGTCTCGCACTGAGAAACGTATCAGACGCCAGCAAGACCATTCAGGAAATGGCCAGGACGACAGTCCGCGGAGGTGCGGTGGTCTCACTAGATTTCGCAAGACCGCCCAACCGTCTTGTCCGTCTCTTCTACTATGATTATCTGCTCGGGATCTTCCCTTTTCTCGGCAGAATTGTATCCGAAGCTTGGGGGAAGACGCTCTCTTACCTTGGCCGATCAATACTCCGTGCGCGGACAGGGGACCAAATCGCTCACCTAATGGACAGCGCCGGGCTCTCAAGTGCCACTTCTATTCCTCTAACGATGGGAATCGTCTGCCTGGTCCACGGAAAGAAGTCATAGTGGGAAAGCTAGGTCTACCGGCAGCGGTAGCTATTCCTCAGCCGTTGGTCTCCGGATTCTCAAACCGCTGAGAGCTGCAAATAGCAGAAGGAGAATCGCAGTTGTGATGAAAACGCTTTCCGGGCTCCGGGAATATAGAAAGCCACCAATTAGCGCGCCAACGAAGAATCCCAACTGCTCGAAAGTCAGATAGAAACCGAACTGTCCTGTCCGGGACTTGCCCTTCCGTACTCTTGAGAGAATCGAATATGCCACCGGACTGGGGGCTCTCGCACCTCCGACCAGGAAGACAAGAGGGGCCAGCAAGAATGGCGATCCTGCAACTAGGACTCCTACCATTCCGGCAGAGACCAGCATGAGCTGCTTTGCAATAGTCGAGCCTTCATTGCGTGTAGCGGCCCACCTTCCAAGAAGAATAGTGAAGACCGCACTCCCAAGAGCCTGAAAACTTCCCAGCAAATTGATCTGAGAAGCGGTCAGTCCATAGTGTCCTTGTAGAAACAGGGGAAGATAAGAAGGCGAAGTAATGCTCAGCGCTGCTGTCCCCCCGAATAGTAGGAGTAGTATAGCTATCTCAAGACTGGACTTGGGAAGTTCGAGTAGTCTAGCGTTGGAGTCAATACCGTGAGGTGGCTGAGGTTTGACGGGCAGGAGCATTAAGGTCGAGACTGTCCAGAATGCAAGCGTGACCCAGAACAGTTCTCGGATGCTGACCCAGTTGAGCAGCAGTCCTCCTAGAGCGGGAGATACGATTAGTCCCATGGGTGCCGCGGAATAGACGGCCCCGAAAGCCGATGATCTCTTCGTCTTATCCCCCAATTCCGCAATGAACAGGTTCATCGCTGGAATGTTGAACGCGGTTACCTGAAGAAGCACTATGCCAGGAATAACATCAGGCCAGATTCCGGCATAGTAGAAGAGTAGCGGACACGGAATGCTCCCCGCCCAACCCAGGATTAGCAGAATCTTTGCGTCATACTTGCTGGCTAGAATACCACCCGGTATCATCGAGGCTGCTGCTGATACTGCCCCGATTGAGGTGACGAGGCCTACTTGTTCAGGATTCGCGTTAAGTTGGGTAAGGTACAATGGCCAGACAAAATTGTACACTCCAAGCCCGAAAGTCCAGAGAAACAGGGCGAGGAAGAGAAGCCTGAGGTCTTGAGGAAGACTCTGGACTGACCCAAGCAACTTTACTGAGCGCAAACTGGAATTCTCCTAAGTCAAATTCCTCGCGAATTCTCGAAAAGAGTGAAAAGGCGAGTTGATAATCTGTCTCTTCAAAACACCAGAAGCGTTGGCCATATAGGTCGTCAGATCGCTATGAAAAGGAAAGACAGTCTAAGCACGCTCTCCTGGGTCGACCGTCGTCATTGGAGAAAGTGGCTCCGATCGAACCATAAGAAGGAACAAGAGATTTGGTTGATCCTGCCGAAAAAAATCGGAACCGGGACGTCATACAGAGACTACTACATCGAAGCTCTCGAGGAAGCCATTTGCTACGGATGGATTGACAGTCGGATCAGGCGCATAGACGATGCGCGCAGCATGGTTCGATTCACGCCCAGAAAGAGTCAGAACTGGTCTCGTCTCAATCTTGACAGAGCCATCGAACTGGTTAGGAAGGGTCGAATGACGCGAGCAGGACTCGGGCTCTTGCCTGAGAAATTGAAAGTACGTTGAGCTCAATCCTCAGGTTTTTAGTTCTGCCCAGCTGGTGCGGATTTGGACGGCCAAGGATTGTAACATGCTAGCCAGTGCCCAGGTTTTACCTCAACCAATTCAGGCTCCACCTTGGAACAAACGTCAATAGCCCGTGGGCATCGAGGATGGAACCTGCACCCGGTGGGTGGACTTATCGGGCTTGGAACTTCACCTGGAAGAACAATCCGCGATGTCTGATGCTTCGGGTCAGGGATTGGAATGGCAGACATCAACGCCACAGTGTAAGGGTGCAACGGGTTCTCAAACAACTCCTCGGTCTCAGCAACCTCCACCAGTTTCCCAAGATACATGACCACCACCCTGTCACAAATGTGTCTCACAGTGCTCAGATCGTGCGAGATGTAGAGATAAGTGAGGCCCAGTCTCCGCTGGAGATCTTGTAAGAGGTTCAGAATCTGAGCCCTGATCGACACGTCAAGCGAGGCAACGGGCTCATCAGCAACAATCAGTTTAGGCTCCACTGCCAAAGCCCGCGCAATGCAGATCCTCTGCCTCTGACCCCCGCTAAACTCGTGAGGATACCTCTCAGCATGATACTCCTCCAACCCAACCATTCTCAGAAGCTCATACATCCGGTCAAACCACTGATGCCGAGGAATATGCCGATGAACCGCAAGCGGTTCCATAATTATGTCCGCTACGGTCATCCGTGGGTCGAGGGATGAGTACGGGTTCTGGAACACGTACTGCATCTGTCGCCTTAACGCTAAAATTTGCCGTCTCTTCCCTTTCTTGAAAGCAATAGTGATGTCAGTT
>WNGL01007184.1_pt1 | contig 13865 bp, 9 predicted proteins | sample 5400591 | NCBI WGS metagenome assembly WNGL01 (sample SAMN13153377, study PRJNA577476) | soil metagenome | isolation source: 80 cm soil or saprolite under Garry oak tree replicate 1 | place: USA:California | collected 2016-06-15
GAGCAACACCACCGGGAGCGGCGCCGGGAGGAGCGGCACCGCCGGGCGGCACGGCGCCGGGCGCGCCCCCCTCCTCGACGATCGGGTTCTCCTGGACCTGGACTTCCAGGTTGAATAGGTGCCCGACGGACTCTTCCTTGATCCCGTCCATCATGGCGCTGAACATGTCGTAGCCCTCGCGCTGATACTCGATCAGCGGGTCGCGCTGGCCGTAACCACGCAGGCCGATGCCCTCGCGCAGGTAGTCCATCTCGTACAGGTGCTCGCGCCACTTCCGGTCGAGCACGGACAGCACCACCCTGCGTTCGACCTCACGCATGACTTCCGAACCGAACTCCTGCTCACGCCGCTCGTACGCGGCCTGCGCGTCGGCGATCACCGACTCGGTGATGAACTCGCCGGTGAGCCCGGCCCGGTCGCCGCCCGCCTCCTCGATGACGTCGTCGACGGAGATGCCGACCGGGTACAGCTGCCGGAAGGCCTGCCAGAGCTTGTCCAGGTCCCACTCCTCCGGATAGCCCTCGCCGGTGGCGCCGGCGACGTACCCGGCGGTCACCTCGTCGACCATCTCGCTGATCTGCTCGTGCAGGTCGGCGCCCTCGAGCACCTTGCGGCGCTCGCCGTAGATGACCTTGCGCTGCCGGTTCAGCACATCGTCGTACTTGAGCACGTCCTTGCGGATCTCGAAGTTCTGCTGCTCGACCTGGGTCTGCGCGGACCTGATGGCCCGGGTGACGACCTTGGACTCGACCGGGACGTCCGGCGGGATGCTCAGCCGTTCCATGATCGCGCCGACCCGCTCGGAGTTGAACATCCGCATCAGGTCGTCCTCGAGGGACAGGTAGAACCGGCTCTCGCCCGGATCGCCCTGGCGTCCGGACCGGCCGCGCAGCTGGTTGTCGATACGGCGTGACTCGTGCCGCTCGGTGCCGAGCACGTACAGGCCGCCCGCCGCGACGACCTCCTCGTGCTCCTCGGCCACCGCGCGCTTGGCCTTGGCGACCGCCTCGGGCCAGGCCATCTCGTAGTCTTCCGGCGTCTCGACCGGGGACAGGCCGCGCTGGTGCAGCTCCAGATCGGCGATGAACTCGGGGTTGCCGCCGAGCATGATGTCGGTGCCGCGACCGGCCATGTTGGTGGCCACGGTGACCGCGCCACGTCGGCCGGCCTGGGCGATGATCGTCGCCTCACGCTCGTGGTACTTGGCGTTCAGCACCTCGTGCGGGACGCCGCGCCGCTTGAGCATCCGGGACAGGATCTCGGACTTCTCCACGCTCGTGGTGCCGACCAGGACCGGCTGCCCGGCCTGGGTCCGCTCGCGGATGTCTTCGACGCACGCCTCGAACTTGGCCTGGGCCGTCTGGTAGATGACGTCGGCCTGGTCGCCGCGGATCATCGGCTTGTTGGTCGGGATCTGGACCACGCCGAGCTTGTAGATCTGCTGGAACTCGTTGGCCTCGGTCATGGCCGTGCCGGTCATGCCGGACAGCTTGTCGTAGAGCCGGAAGTAGTTCTGCAGGGTGATGGTGGCGAGGGTCTGGTTCTCGTCCTTGATCGCCACCCCCTCCTTGGCTTCAATGGCCTGGTGCATGCCCTCGTTGTAGCGCCTGCCGTGCAGGATGCGGCCGGTGAACTCGTCCACGATCAGGATCTCGCCGTTCATCACGACGTAGTCCTTGTCCTTCTTGTACAGCTCCTTGGCCTTGATGGAGTTGTTCAGGAAGCTGACCAGGGGCGTGTTGACCGGGTCGTAGAGGTTGTCGATGCCGAGCCAGTCCTCGACCTTCTCGACGCCGGGCTCGAGGATGCCGACGGTCTTCTTCTTCTCGTCGACCTCGTAGTCGCCCTCGCCGTCCTCACCGCGGCGCAGCCGGGGCGCGATCTTGGCGAACTCCTGGTACCAGCGCGGGCTCTGCTCGGCCGGGCCGCTGATGATCAGCGGCGTCCGCGCCTCGTCGATCAGGATCGAGTCGACCTCGTCGACGATCGCGTAGTAGTGGCCGCGCTGCACGCAGTCCTCGAGCTGCCAGGCCATGTTGTCACGCAGGTAGTCGAAGCCGAACTCGTTGTTGGTGCCGTAGGTGATGTCGGCGGCGTACTGCTTGCGGCGTACGGTCGGCTCCATGTCCCCGAGGATCACGCCGACCTCGAGGCCGAGGAAGCGGTGCACCCGCCCCATCCACTCGGCGTCGCGCTTGGCCAGGTAGTCGTTGACCGTGACGACATGCACGCCCTGGCCGGTGAGCGCGTTGAGGTAGGCCGGGAACACGCCGGTGAGCGTCTTGCCCTCACCGGTCTTCATCTCCGCGATGTTGCCCAGGTGCAGCGCCGCGCTGCCCATCAGCTGGACGTCGAACGCCCGCTGGCCGAGGGTGCGCTTGGCCGCCTCGCGCACGGCGGCGAAGGCTTCGGGCAGGAGGTCGTCGAGCGTTTCCCCGTCGGCGTACCGCTGCCGGAACTCGTCGGTAAGAGCACGAAGGTCGGCGTCGCTCATCGCGACGAACTCGTCCTCGATGGAGTTGATCTGCTCGCTGATCCGCTTCAGCTTGCGCAGGATCCTGCCTTCGCCGGCGCGAAGGACGCTATCGATGATCGGTGGCACTGTACGTCGCGCTCCTTGCGGATCGTCTTACCTCATAAATGGCCGGTGACCGTCAACCGGTTCCCGTCCATCGCCCCAACATGTCATCGTAGGCGAGATGAGACACCAAACCGAGTCGGACGCGAACGCGTAGGGTCAACGGCAGGGCCGGCTGGTGATCAGTCTCGCACTTCCCGGAGAATAATAGGAGCGGTAACGAGGAGAGGAGCTAGGCGTGGCCGAGCAGCCGGCATCAGGCACGATCACGGGAAATATCGGAGCCCACGGTCTGGACGCGCAGACCGGCCTGCCACAGGTGCACGAGGCGCACCACGGCCGACCGGCCTCCTGGGTGGCGGTCTCGATCATCATCGTCGGCTTCGTCGTCGGCGGGATCGCGATGGTCATCGGCCCGTCCTGGTGGCTGTTCTGGACCTCGGCCGCCGTCGTGGTCATCGGCGGCATCTTCGCCCTGTCCGCACACATCCTGGACGACTGGTACTAAAAGGGATATTTATCCCGAACGGGCCGGGTATTTCCTCTCGCTCACCCATCCCCGCCCCTATGGCCAGACCGTGGAGCCAGGGTTCCGCGCTGTCCCGCCCGGGCGGTTCCGCACCGCGGGAAATGTCGTAGCCGCGGGCTACGCTGTGGATCATGGATGCGCCCGCGGCTGAGGTGACGCTCACCCCCGACGAGGTCCGCCGGATGACACTGCGCGCGCAGGGGTTCCTGGGCACGACGCCGTGGCCTCGGTCCCGGGGTTCACGGGGTGCCGCGGTCGCCGGCATGCTCCGCCAGGTCGGCGCGGTGCAACTGGACACGATCAGCGTGCTGGCGCGGTCGCATGAGCTGGCCGCCTACGCCCGGCTCGGGCCGGTGTCACGGCAGCAGATCGAGCAGGCCTACTGGCATGACAGCCAGCCCGGCGCCTTCGAGTACTGGGCGCACGCGGCCTGCGTGCTGCCGATCGAGCAATGGCCGTACTTCGCCTTCCGCCGCCGCGCCCTGCGGGCCAGGGGCATCCGCTGGCATCGGGTCCACCAGGAGACCTGCGACAAGGTGCTGGCCCGGCTGCGCGCCGAGGGCCCGCTGACCGCGACCCAATTGGGCGGGGCCAAGGCGGGCGGCCCGTGGTGGGACTGGTCGGACGTCAAGGTCGCGGTGGAATGGCTGCTCGATACCGGCGAAGTCATCTGCGTGCGCCGGTCCGGGTGGCGGCGGGTCTACGACCTGCCCGAGCGGGTGCTGCCTGACGAGTTGCTCGGCGCCGAGCCGTCCGACTCCGAGTGCCTCGCCTACCTGGCCGGCGTCACCGCCCGGGCGCTCGGCGTGGCCACCCAGGCGGACCTGGTCGAATATCATCGCCTCAACGACCTGACCAGCGAGAAGGCCCAGCACACAGAGCTGGTTTCCGACGCCGCGCTGGCAGCCGGCCTGATCCCGGTGACGCTCGCGGGTCCCGCCCGCGCGGCCCGGCCCGCAGTCACGCCAAGCTCCCGGGGCTCCCGGAGTTCTCGGGGCTGGGCTGATCCGGCGGCGCTGGCCGAGGCGTCGGCCGGACTCCGCGGGCGGCACCGCGTGACGCTGCTCTCGCCGTTCGACTCACTGATCTGGGACCGCAAGCGGACCCGGCAGATGTTCGGCTTCGAGCACAGCCTCGAGGCGTACGTGCCCAAGCCCAAGCGGGTCCACGGCTACTACACCATGCCGCTGCTCGCGGGCGGCCGGCTGGCCGGCCGGGCCGACCCGGCCCGGCAGGGCACCACCCTGATCGCGCGCAAGGTGTCACTGGAACGCGCCGCCGCGGCCGAACCGATGGCCGAGGCCCTGCGCGAAGCGGCAGCCTGGGTCGGCTGCGACGCCGTCCGCCTAGAGCAGGTCGAGCCCGCCCAGCACGCCCCCCGCCTAGCCGCCGCCCTAGCCCAGGTGACCTGAGCGGCGCACCCCGCCGCCCCCGGCTTTGTCTGCAGTCATGGGGGTTATAGCACCCAAAATCGCAGACAAAGCGTGCGGACGGGGCGATTAACTGAACTCGATCAGCTTCTGCCGGACGGCGATCATCACGGCTTCCATCCGGGAGTGGATCTGCAGTTTCTCCAGGATGTTCCTGACGTGGTTCTTGACCGTGTTCTCCGAGATGAACAGCTCCTTGGCGATGTCGCGGTTGTTCATGCCGCGCGCGACCAGCTTGAGTACCTCCATCTCGCGGTCGGTGAGCTTGGGCGGGGCGACGTGCTGCGCCTCCTCTTCCTCGGTGTCGCGCTTGGCCAGCGTCGCGAACTCGCTGAGCAGCTTGCCCGCCATCGAGGGGTTGATCAATGACTGGCCGCCATGCACCGCCCGGACGGCGTCGGCCACCTCGTCCAGCGGGATGTCCTTCAGCAGGTAACCGCTGGCGCCGGCCCGGATCGCCTCGAACAGGTCCTCTTCCTCGTCGCTGATCGTCAGCATCACGATCTTCGCGCTCGGCGCGACCTCCTTGGTCGCCCGGCACGCCTCGATGCCGCTGCTCTTCGGCATCCGGATGTCCATGAGCACGACATCGGGCAGGGACTCGCCGGCCACCGCCACCGCCTCGGTTCCGTCGCTCGCCTGCCCGACGATGTCGATGTCGTCCTCTTCGGCGAGAACCATTTCCAGGCCGCGGCGGAACAACGCATGATCATCCGCGATCAGCACGCGGATGGGATCCGGGCGCCTCCTACCCACCTCCCCACCCCCCTTCGCCGGCCGCAGAGCAGCAGTCACCGGCCTGTCGCTCATGGCGCTCACTTCGTTGCCTCCCTAGGGGAACACCGCCCACACCCGCCGCACCAGGCATCCAGGCAAACCTCGATCGGCACGAACGTCATGTGATCTGACTCTTACCGACCTTGGGCCATGATGCAAGCCGGGCCCCTTCCCATCAAACCGGGCCCGGCGTGCATCGTGGGATCGCGTCAGGGAAATCTAGCCCCGGACGGCTGGGAATTACTCCTCGACCAGGCGGATCACCCCGTAGTCGTAGCCACGACGGCGGTAGACGACGCTGAAGCGGTCGCATTCACGGTCGTGGAACAGGTAGAAGTCGTGACCGACGAGTTCCATCTCGAGCAGGGCCTGGTCGATCGTCATCGGGCGCGCCGCGTGCATCTTCTCGCGCAGGATCAGCGGGCCGTCGCCCTCCATCTGGATCGGGATCAGGCCGCTCTCGGGCTCGGCCCGGTGCTCGCCGTTCACGGCGGAGGCGACCGGCGCCGGCGCGGCGGCCGGGGCCGGGGCCGGCGGCGCGGACGCCGCCTCTGACTCCGCGGCGGTCAGCACACCTGGCGAGCGGACCGAGACGGTGTCCTTGAACTTGCGCCGGTCGGCGGCCCGGCGCAGCCGGGACTCGAGCTTGGCGAAGGCGAGGTCGAGCGCGGTGTACCTGTCGTCCGCGGCCGCCTCGGCCCTGATCGCAGGGCCGCGGGATCGTATCGTCAGCTCGACGCGCTCGCGGCGGTCAGACTGCCTAGGGTTGCGTTCTTCGGAGACCTCCACGTCGATTCGTACCGCCTTCTGGTCAAGCTTCTCCAGCTTGGCTAGCTTGGCGGCGGCGTGCTGACGGAATCGTGCCGGGACGGTGATGTGGCGTCCCCTGACTATGACTTCCATCTTGATCCCCCTTCCAGTCCGATGTCGCTCAATCCATTGGAGCTTGACCCGATTGAGCAATGCCTGCATGAGGTGAGCGGCACTCGCCCGGCCGACCTGGTCTTCGACCCCACATTCGCCTGCTGAGGGGTTCGCGGCCACTCTGGTGCCACTACTGCCCTTCTCCCTATCCGGGAGACTCGGTATCTCCCGTCGAGGCAGGACTTACTTCTAAGCCGCACCGTGATCAGTCGACGAGAAGTCGCCTTACGTGGGCCGTTTCGCCTGCGGCTGGCATCGGCTTGCCCGGCGTGGCGCCCCGGAGGGGAACCACGCCCGGCGCAACCACGGGCCCGGGCGAGTGCCATGTCTGAACGCTAGCTCGCCGGAGCGTGAATGTCAGGTGGGACTTGTAGACGATCAAACACAAATAGTCACATAACGACTGCATAACGTGGAAGTTGGTGTACGGCGACGGTCAGGACGACGCCGCGACCGGGACCACGGGGATCGGGAAGGCTGGGTTCTGGCCGCCGCCGCCGAGCGACTGCCAGGGCCCCACGAGGCTGGCCGAGACCTCCATCCGGTTGCCCGTCAGCCCGACCACCAGGGCGTTGTGGGCGCTGTTGGCGGTGATGGAGACCGCGCCAGGCAGCGCGCCCGGCAGCTTGGCGGCCGGCTGCCCGTCCACCGGGACCTCCCACAGCGTGGTCTGGCTACCCGCGCCGGCGAGCACGAGCAGGTCGTCGGCGTCGTACCAGGTAAGCGCGATCGGACGGAGGACGTTGGGCCCCAGCTGCACCGTCGGCCCGATGGACGTGCGGACGAAGGGGCTGCTCGGCTGGCCGGGAGCAGGCGCGCCGCTGTCGATCGCGGCGAGCTGGAGCTGGGGACCCGACTGGGTCTGCACGATGGCGGCGACCCGGACCCCGTCGGGTGCGATGCTCAAGCCGGTGATCTTCCCCTGGAAGGAGTTGGGGATCTGGCCGTGGTCGCTGTTGTTATTGGTCTGCACGACCAGCGTCGTGGTGTCGTCGTTCTGGGTTACCCAGAGGTAGTCCCGGCGATCCCAGCCGATCGCGGTGACGCCCGATGTGGCCAGGGTGCTCGAGGGCTTGCTGGCACCGGCGGCCCACACGTCCACGGCGCGCCCGTCCGCGGAGACGCCGGCCGCGTACTTGCCGTCAGGTGACACCGCGACCATGGACAACGGGGGCACGCCGTGCGGCTGAGCCGGCGGCACGGCCGGAGAGCTGCTGGCCGGTACCGGCGAGCCGCAGGTCTGGCCGAGCGCGGACACTCTGGTCCGGCCGAAGACGGGGAGGACCGAGCCGATGAAGCCGGTATTCACCTGAGACTCCGAAGCGCACCGTGACCAGGCCTGCCCGTTGCCGACGTAGTAGAACGCCGACGACGTCGCGAGCGGATACGGGTTCTTGCAGCTGTACATGGCCAGCTTCTGGGCCGGGCTCTGACCGCTGACGCCCGGGCACGGCGAAGTCTGTGGTGCCCACGGCTTGCCGTTGATCTCCAGCTGGATCGCCTGGATGTTCGGCGGCCCGGTCTGCTGCCCGGTCTGCGGCCCGGTCAGGGTCCAGACCAGCTGCGCGGCGATCTGCTCGCGGGCGGTGGGAGTGGCGCTCGCCGCCGCCCCGCCGAGATTGATCGTCGCGGTGGTGCCGTCGACAGCCACCGGGCTCATCGTGGTTCCGCGGGGAAACGCCGTGACCGCGGGGGGCGTGGGGTTGGTCCCGTTCTGCAGCCAGGGGGTCTGCGGGTTCTTGAGCAACGCTCCGACCAGGTTGCTCACCAGTGCCGTCGGCGAGGTCCCGGCCGGGACGAACACCGAGTCGGGCACGAGCACCTGACCGGTGGAGTCGAAGAAGTACAGGTCCTGCGGCTTGTATACCTGGGAGAAATCGGGCTCGGTCAGCATCCGGAACTTGGGCGGGTTGGTGATCCGCCACTGGCCGTTCACCTTGACCAGCTTGAACGGCCAGTCCGTGGTCACCGACCCGCCGTGGTTCTGCTGCGCCCCGACGTACTGGCCGGACCCGTTGAACGACGCCCGCACCGTCCCCGTGACGTCCACCGTGGCCTGCCGCCCGGCCGGGCTGTAGTCAGCGCGCGGGGGCACGTTGACCCGGTCGACCACCTGGACCGACCAGTTCGGGTCCCATGCCTTGCTGGCCGCGCCGACCAGGTACTCCCGGGCGACCGCCGAATAGACCGGATAGCTGGCGCTCGCGTTCAGGAATCCCGTCACGATCTCGGTCGGGGTCCAGCTCGCCGCGGGTCCGGCCGGCAGCGCCCCGATGAAGTCGGAATCCGGCGTGGTGTCCTGCGGGGTGGCGCTGAACGTGCCGGGCGAGCCGCTGTTGGGCATGCCCACGCAGCCCGTCACCGAGGCGGCCAGGGCGGCCAGCACGCACGCCCGGCGTACCCTGGCCAGCCGCCGCCACGGGCCGGCACTAGCCATGCGAGGTCACCCCAGTGATCTCGGTCACGGGAAAGGGGCCGGTGCTCAGGGTGGTGATCTCCGCCTCGTCCGGGCCGAGCGGCAGCGGCGAGCCCGGAATCTCCTGCCCGGCGACCCGCGGCAGGGTCAGCCGGAACACCGAGCCCTTGCCGCGTTCGCCCCAGGCCTGCAGCCAGCCGCCGTGCAGCCGCGCGTCCTCGAGCGAGATGGCCAGGCCCAGGCCGGTGCCACCGGTGGTGCGGGCGCGCGCCGGGTCGGCCCGCCAGAACCGGTCGAAGACCTTCTGCTCCTCGCCCGGCCGCAGCCCCACGCCGTAGTCCCTGACCGAGACGGCGACCGCGTCGCTGTCCATGGCGGTGGTGACCACCACGTCCTTGCTCTCGCCGTGCTCGACCGCGTTCACCAGGATGTTGCGCAGGATGCGTTCCACCCGGCGGCGGTCCGCCTCGGCGAAGCACCCGGTCGCGGGCAGCCTGAACTCGATCCGGCTGCCCTTGCGCTCGGCCAGCTGCTGCGCGTCGTCGGCCGAGCGCCGGACTAGGTCGCAGACGTCCACGAGTTCGGTGTCCAGGGTGGCCGCGCCCGCGTCGAACCGGCTGATCTCGAGCAGGTCGACGAGCAGCGACTCGAACCGCTCCAGCTGGCTCTGCAGCAGCTCCGCGGACCGGCCGGCCGCCGCGTCGAGGTCGGCGCGTGCCTCGAAGAGCAGGTCGGCGGCCATCTTGATGGTCGAGAGCGGCGTCCGGAGCTCGTGCGACACGTCCGAGACGAACTGCCGCTGCACGTTGGAGAGCTCCTCGAGCTCACGGAGCTTGCCCTGCAGGCTGGCCGCCATCCCGTTGAAGGAGGTCGCCAGCGCCGCGAGATCATCCACGCCGCGCACCTGCATGCGCTCTCCCAGGTGCCCGTCCGACACGCGCTGGGCGGCCTGGGCGGCGTGCCGGACCGGCAGCACCACCCACCGGGTCACCAGCGACGCGATCGCGGCCAGCAGCACGACGACGGCCAGGCCCACGCCGACCAGGATGCGCTGCACCAGCGCCAGGGTGGCCTGCTGCTGGGTGAACGGGAACACGTAGTACAGCTGGTAGTAGGTGCTGAGCGGCACGCCGACGGCGAGCGCGGGCACCGAGACGCCCGGCCCGGAGTTGTAGACCAGCGTGGTCGGCTCGTAGGTGATCGGCACGGTGTTCTGGTTGTCGAAGAGCTCGTTCCGCTGGTCACCGTTCACGCGGCTGATCAGGGTCGCCGGGATGGTGACCGGGATGTCCACGTCGGTATTGCCAACCCAGTGCACGGTGGCGGGGTTGAGGTTCGTCAGCTGGATGAAGATCAGGTAGCTGCCGGTGCTGCCACTCGCCTGCTGCAGGGCGCGCGCGGTGGTCCTGGCCACGCTGACCGGGGCCTCCGCGTCGTTGGCCTGTCTCGGGTCGAGCACGTTCACGGTGGACTGCCCGATCGCGCTGGTCCGGCCGTTCTTGACCAGGGACAGCGCGGTGGTCTCCTCGTTGCTGAGCAGCCCGGCCGCGACCGACTGGACCAGGAAGAAGCCGAGCACCGCGATGACCAGGACAGAAAGGACCAGCGTGGTGGAGACCACCCGCAGTTGCAGCGAACGGTGCCAGCGCACCCGGACCTGCGCGACGGCGCGGCGCTGCCAGCGGCGGCCGACCCGCAGCCAGCGCTTGACCCGGCCGGGCAACCGCCGGATGATGGCCCGGCCGAAGGCTGACCGGCGGAAGGCGAGCACCCAGTTCCGCTGCCTGCCCGCGCGTGCCGATGTCACCTTCAGCAACCTGGACTCAGCCAGGTCCCGCCTTGTAGCCGACACCGCGGACCGTCACGACGATCTCGGGATGCTCGGGGTCCTTCTCGATCTTCGCGCGCAGCCGCTGCACGTGCACGTTGACCAGCCGGGTGTCGGCGGCATGCCGGTAACCCCAGACCTGCTCGAGCAGGACCTCCCGGGTGAAGACCTGCCGCGGCTTGCGGGCCAGCGCGACCAGCAGGTCGAACTCGAGCGGGGTGAGGTTGAGCGTCTCCCCCTCGCGTTTCACCGAATGGCCGGCCACATCGATGACGATGTCACCGATCTGGAGCATCTCGGGCGCAGGCTCGTCAGTCCGGCGCAACCGGGCCCGGACCCGGGCGACCAGTTCCTTGGACTTGAACGGCTTCATGATGTAGTCGTCGGCGCCGGACTCGAGGCCGAGGACCACATCCACCGTGTCGGTCTTCGCCGTCAGCATCACGATCGGCACGCCGGACTCGGCGCGGATCTGACGGCACACGTCGATTCCGTCGGAGCCCGGCAACATCAGGTCAAGAAGGACCAGGTCGGGGCGGGATTCCCGGAAAACCTCGACCGCCTTGTCGCCATCAGAGACGAAAGTCGGCTCGAACCCCTCACCGCGAAGCACGATACCGAGCATCTCGGCGAGGGCGGCGTCGTCATCGACGACAAGAACACGACCTTTCATGGGCCCCATCGTTCCATGTGATTGACTCTGCGTGGACGCAGGCTACCCCCATTTACCAGCTACGCGACACCGGTTCAGGGATAGCTTTTCCGGCAATCGGGTAAATCAAACTCAAATCGTCCGCGGCGAGTCCCGGGGGATGTACCCGCGGCGCCCCCCGGGAACGGACCGCCCGGACCCGCACGCTGGGCCGGCGCCCAGGGACCGGCACGCTGGAGCGGCAGCCCGGGACCGGCACGCCGGAGCGGCAGCCGGGAACCGGCACGCTGGGCCAGTAGCCCGGGACCGGCACGCTGGAGCGGCGCCCCAGGACCCGCAGGCTGGAGCGAAGGCCCGGGACCCGCAGGCTGGAGCGAAGGCCCGGGACCCGCAGGCTGGAGCGAAGGCCCGGGACCCGCAGGCTGGAGCGGCGGGCAGTGGGCGCGGGTATGGGGGGCGTGCCCCCCAAGGAGGGTCTGGGGGGATGGGTCCCTCCCAAGGAGGGTCTGGGGGGTCGTCCCCCCGAGGAGAACACATGAGCGTTCTGGTCGGTACCTCCGGCTGGCAGTACCGGGACTGGCGGGACACGTTCTACCCGCCGGGCGTCCCGCAGCGGCGCTGGCTCGAGTACTACGCGAGCCAGTTCGCCACGGTCGAGAACAACGGGACCTTCTACCGGCTGCCGCCGCGGGAGACCTTCGCCGGCTGGCGGGACAGGACCGGCGCGGACTTCGTGATGACCGTCAAGGCGAGCCGCTACCTCACTCACGTCCGGCGGCTGCGGGACCCGGCCGAACCGGTGCGCAGGCTGCTCGACGCGGCGGCCGGGCTCGGCGGCCGGCGTCCCTGGGCCGGGCCGCTGCTCCTGCAACTCCCGCCGGACCTGCGGGCCGCCCCGCGGCTGCTGGACGAGTGCCTCGGCTGTTTCCCGGCGGAGATCCGCGTCGCGGTCGAGCCCAGGCACGAGTCGTGGTGGACCGGCGAGGTACGGGACGTCCTGGCGGCCAGGAACGCGGCGCTGTGCTGGGCGGACCGGACCGGGACGGCGGTCACGCCGCTGTGGCGCACGGCCGACTGGGGGTACCTGCGGTGCCACGAGGGCGACGGCGACCCCTGGCCGCGCTACCGCGAGTCGTCGCTGCGCGCCTGGACGGACCGGATCGCGGCGACCTGGGCCGAGGGCCTGGACGTGTACGTCTACTTCAACAACGACCAGGGCGGCGCGGCGCCTCGCGACGCGGCGAGCTTCGCCGCCGCCGTCGCCCGCCAGGGCCGCGCCGTGACCAGGGCCGCGCCGTGACCAGGAGGGCGCCGTGACCAGGAGGGCGCCGTGACCAGGAGGGCGCCGTGACCAGGAGGGCGCCGTGACCAGGGCCGCGCAGTGACCGGGACCGGGGCGTGATGCCGGGCCGTTCGGTCCTATGATTTTGATCTGTGGTTTTGTCGGTAGCCGCGGCTAGAGTGCTGCCCATGGCGGAGCCGTTGCGCAACATCATGGACGCGGGTTGGGCCGAGGTGCTCGAGCCGGTCGCGGACCGGATCGCCGCGATGGGCGAGTTCCTGCGGGCCGAGATCGCCGCCGGGCGCCGGTACCTGCCTGCCGGGGAGAACGTGCTGCGGGCGTTCAGGCAGCCGTTCGCCGACGTGCGCGTGCTCATCGTCGGCCAGGACCCGTACCCCACGCCCGGGAATCCGGTCGGGCTGAGCTTCTCGGTCGCGCCCGAGGTGCGGCGGCTGCCGCCGAGCCTGGTCAACATCTTCACCGAGTACTCCGCGGACCTCGGCTACCCGACGCCGGTGAACGGGGACCTGACCCCGTGGACCGAGCGCGGCGTGCTGCTGCTGAACCGGGTGCTCACCGTCCAGCCGGGCAAGCCGGGCTCGCACCGGGGCAAGGGCTGGGAACAGGTGACCGAGCAGGCCATCCGGGCGCTGGCCGCCCGGGGCCAGGGGGAACAGCGGGCGGGAGCTCTGGTGGCGATCTTGTGGGGCCGCGACGCGCGGACGCTGGCGCCGCTGCTCGCCCCGGCCGGCGGCACGAGCATCGGCTGCATCGAATCGGCCCACCCGAGCCCATATTCGGCCAACAGCGGATTTTTCGGTTCGCGTCCGTTCAGCCGGGCTAATCAGCTCCTCGAGCAGCGCGGCGCCGAGCCGGTCGACTGGAAGCTGCCGTAGCCACGGCAACCTGAGAGCAACCAGAAAGGCAGCTCGTTAACACCTGGTGATAGTCTGATTTACCTGCTTTCGGGGGCAGTTCTACCGGTCTTCAATGACCACAGCTGGACTAACAACAGGGGAATATCGCGTCGACGGGCGGGTACCGGCACTGTGGAACGCAGGCAGAAACAGAAGGAACGTACGCAGATAGACGACCAACACCCAGCGCTAACCCACCGGCACTGGCTGAGCAGGAACCGGCTCCTGGCCGCGAACGGGGCATTCACCGTCTACGCCACCGCGCTGGCGATCGACACTGGTCACGCCGACCGCACCTGGGCCATCTGGGCAGCGGTCGGCTACGGAGTGACGACCCTCCTCATCTGGCTGACCCGGCACAAGAACGTGCCGGTCATCTGGCCGATGCTGGTCTCCCTGGCCGGGGCGCTGGCCGCGCCCGTGACCTGGCTCGTCACCCGGGTGGCGCCCACGCCTGAGGTGCAGGTCATCTCGCGGTCGGCGGTGCTGCTGCTGCAGCACGGCACCCCGTACCTGCCGCAGGGACAGCTGG
>WNGL01013591.1_pt1 | contig 13862 bp, 13 predicted proteins | sample 5400591 | NCBI WGS metagenome assembly WNGL01 (sample SAMN13153377, study PRJNA577476) | soil metagenome | isolation source: 80 cm soil or saprolite under Garry oak tree replicate 1 | place: USA:California | collected 2016-06-15
CGTTCCAGGCGCAAAGTTGACTGTTGCATCCGGGCATCAGACATGCCCTACCACTCTGCCGCATGGCAGCGGTTGGGGCAACTGTTTACCGGCGCCCGGGCGGCAGCGGGCGGCGTAAACCAGACCTAAAGATCTAGGAAAGCACCAACTGCCATCGCGCGGCAAAGCCGGCAAAGCCGCAACCGAATGTCGCGAAGCGCATGGAGTGCGTGGAGCTTGCTCCCGCTTTGGGGCGCGGTGGGTGGCCCGAAAGCGCCAGCAAGCCGGACGCACTTCCAAACGCTTCGGGAGGTTCATCAGCAGAGCGGCACAGCCGGTCCGAACTCCTATTGAACGGGCAGTGGCTGTCCCCTGCCTTTGGCGCCTGATTTCCTGTTACAACCCTTGGGATTTTGCGCTTGCCCATAACCTTGTCCCCGTCGGGGTGTCTGTTAAACTGATTCATTATGTCCGCCGAACTGGATCCCGATGCGGCCCTGATGTTGCGCGTCAAGCAAGGCGACAGTGGCGCCTTTGCACAGTTGGTTGACAAATACAAGCGGCCGGTCATAAACCTGCTTCACCGGACCCTGCGCGATGCCACCGAGGCCGAAGACGTCGCCCAAAATGTCTTCGTGCAGGTTTACAAGTCTGCCCATCGCTACCGCGCCTCGGCGAAATTCTCCACATGGCTGTTCACAATCGCGCGAAACTTGGGTCTGAACGAAATCCGCCGCCGCTCCCGGCACCCAGCCGACTCGATAGACGCGCCGCACCCGCTGCAGCAGGACCAACCGGTTCAGCAGTTCGAGGACAAAAGAACCTTTTCGCCGCCCGACAGCCTGTTGCACAGTGAGTTGGAAGAAAAAATCGAACAAGCTCTGGCCGAGTTGCCGGAAAACCAGCGAAGAAATTGCCCAAGTGATGGGCTGTTCGTTGTCGGCGACCAAATCGCTGATACACCGCGGGCGCGAAACCCTCAAACAAAAGCTCAAACCTTACTTGCGAACGGGCGCCTGGCACGCTCCAAAATGAGCGCAACTTTTTGGCGCAACTGGTTAAATGATATTTGTGACCTTATGAGTAACGACCCATTGTACCAACAAGTGCTTGAGCTAAGTTGGCGGCGGAAACTGACCGTCGCCGAGGAAACGCGGTTGCGCGCCTGGCTGGCCGCGCATCCGGAGGCGGAAAGCGATTGGGAGGCCGAAGCCGCGCTGAACCAGGCCCTTGTCCGGTCGCCCGATCTGGCAGTATCCACTAATTTCACGGCCCGCGTGTTGGAAGCCGTGCGGCTCGAAGAAGCTGCGGTGTCGCGCGGTCGGGCTGCCGGGCGGCGGCTGTGGTGGCGGCTTCACTGGCTGCCCAAAGCCGCGCTGGCGGCACTGATCGTGGCTGCCGGTCTGGTCTCCTACCAAAACCACCAACTCACCAAACGAAAAGCGTTGGCCTTGAGCGTGGCCGCCGTCTCGGATGTCGCTTCTCTGCCCGGCCCTGATATCCTCGAAGATTTCGACGCCGTCCGTGCGCTCAAGCAGACACCTCCCGCTGACGTGGATTTGCTGGCGCTGCTGAAATGACCATAGTCGTCCGCAAGGGTTTTTGGTTGGCCGTGTGGCTTTGTGGCGGCCTGTTGCTATGTGGCTCGGCGCGCGCTCAGGCCCCGACAACCGGGCCGGCCTCTGCCCAGCCCCACTCAGCCCCCGCCAACGCGCCGCCGCCGCCGCCGCTGGTGGCTAAATCGCCAGTTGATTTCTTCCGCGAGTTGCTGGCGCTCAACGCCGCCGAGCGGAAACAGCTATTGGCCGCGCGCCCGCCGGAGATCCGGAAGCGAATTCTGGCCAAGGTCGGTGAATACGAGTCGCTCCCGCCCGACGAGCGTGAACTGCGGCTGCGGGCGACCGAATTGCGCTGTTTTCTGTGGCCGCTCATGCAGATGCCCGCAACTAATCGCCTGGAGCAACTGGCGATGGTTCCGGAACAAGACCGCAAGTTGGTCGAGGACCGCTTGCGGGAATGGGACAAGCTGTCGGCGGACATGCAAAAGGAGCTTCTGGATAACGAGGCCGCCGTCCGTATCATGACAGCGCCGGAGGACCAAAAGGGCAAACTCACCGAAAACCTCTCGCCGGCACAGCGTGAGACGCTCCAGGCCGGCATCCTCAAGTGGCAGGCGCTTTCCGAAGAACAACGTCAGAAAATCATGCGTCGTTTCAACCGGTTCTTCGACTTGACGACCGAAGAGAAGCACAAGGCCCTCAGCACGCTGTCGGAGCCTGAGCGGCAACAAATCGAGAAGACGCTGCGAGCCTTTGGCAATCTGACTGCGGCACAACGGGCATCGTGCATTCGCTCGTTCGACAAATTCGCCAGCCTGAGCCTGGCAGATCGGCAGCAGTTTCTCAAAAATGCCGAGAGCTGGAAGCTGATGTCACCCGGCCAGCGCCAGGCCTGGCGTGAACTGGTCCATAAAATACCCCAGATGCCGCCGTTTCCCCCGGGGTTCGATTTCCCGCCTTTGCCACCGCAACCCATGCCGTCTGGCCTGCCGCGTGGCATACACTCGGTGGCCAGCACCAACGGCAACTGACTAACTTCCAGGTTGTGCATCCGATTGCTTTTCAACTCGGCCCTCTCCCCATCCACTGGTATGGCGTCATGGTGGCGCTGGGTTTTCTGGCTGGCCTTTGGACCGCCAGCCGGCGGGCTCCGCGCCAAGGAATTCCTGCCGAAAAAGTAGCCGATCTGGGGCCGTGGCTCATCCTGGGCGCGATTGTGGGTGCCCGCACGCTCTACGTTGTGACTTTCTGGCGCGAGCAGTTCGCCGGCCAGCCGATTTCGGAAATCTTTATGATCCACCACGGTGGGCTGGTTTATTACGGCGGATTGATCGGGGCATCGCTGGCCTTCATTCTCTATGCACGCCACAAAAAACTTCCGCTCTGGAAAGGAGCCGATATTTTGGCGCCGAGCATAGCCTTGGGCTACGTCTTCGGGCGCATCGGCTGTTTGTTGAACGGCTGCTGCTATGGGCGCGCCTGCAATCTGCCCTGGGCCATCCATTTCCCGCAGGGTTCACTGGCCTTCCAACAACAATTCGCCGATGGCCTGCTCGGACCCGGTGCCCGCGAGTCCCTCGCCGTGCATCCAACACAAATCTACGAATCGCTCTTAAATCTGGGTTTATATGGGGCGCTGGCGTGGCTGTATCGCTACAAAAAATTTGATGGCCAGGTTTTCGCTGCCTACCTGGTGAGTTATGCCGTGCTGCGTTCCTTTGTGGAGATATTCCGCGGAGATTACCCCCAATACCAGTACTTCGCTGGCGGCTGGTTCACACCGGCGCAGGTAGCCAGCGTCGCCATTCTGGCCGCGGGTGTGGTTCTGCTGTGCGTGTTGCCCCGCCCGGCACCAAGGAGAGGTTAGAAACTGGGACGTAAAACATGGCGCCCGTTTCTCCTCTTACGCCTTCCCTCTCCCCGCTTCCGTCTTCGCCCTCCTTTCTTCGCCCTTTCCTGCTGGCCGGTCCAACTGCCGTGGGCAAATCTGAACTGGCCTTGCTGCTGGCTGAAAAAATCGGCGGCGAAATCATTTCCGTTGACTCGATGCAGGTCTATCGCAGGGTGGACATCGGCACAGCCAAACCTTCAGCCGCCGAGCGCGCCCGCGTGCCGCATCATTTGATTGATGTGGTGGAAGTGACCGAGCCGTTCGACGCCGCGCGATTCGCGCAGCTTGCGCACCAGGCCGCCGCGCAAATCCAGGCGCGCGGCCGGGTGGTGATCCTCTGCGGTGGGACCGGTCTTTATTTCAAGGCCTTCCTTGAGGGATTGGGCGATGCGCCGCCTGCCGATGCGGCTTTGCGCGCCGAACTGGAGGCCGCACCGCTGCCTGAATTGCTCCAGGAATTGGCCGAGCGCGACCCTGAAACCTTCGGGAGAATCGATCGTCAAAACCCACGGCGGGTCATCCGCGCGATCGAAGTTATCCGGCTGAGTGGCCGCCCATTCTCCCAGCAGCGCGCCCATTGGCGGCGTGCAACACGCAACACGCAACACGCAACTCGATTCTTTGGCCTCAGCCGCTCGGCCGGTGACTTGCGCCGCCGGATCGACGCCCGCGTGGACGAACTGTTTCGTCGCGGCCTGGTAGCAGAAACCGAACAACTGCTCCAACGCGGTTTGGCGCAAAACCGAACCGCCATGCAAGCGCTCGGATATCGGCAGGTCACGGAATATTTGCGCGGACAGCGGTCGCTGCCTGAAACCATTGAGTTGGTCAAGATCCGCACCCGCCAATACGCCAAGCGCCAGATGACGTGGTTCCGGCGACACCAGCAGTTGAAATGGATCGAGCTCGGGGACCGGCAACTTTCGATCTCGATTGTTGAATGGCTGATCGGCGAGTAGCTCGGTTTCCCGGTCTATTTGGTGGCTTTTGGCTTCGAACTCCGCGCGCGCTTCCTTGCCCGACTCATCGGCTAACGGTGGCTGCCCCTCGAAACGAGGGCGCAAAATGCCGAGGACTCAAACACGTCGCCAAAATAGAAAGTAGAAAGGCGAGAGAACCGCGGAATACGCGAAATACGGGAAGTGTTCCATTTTCCGCGTATTCCGTGTATTCCGCGGTTTGAATCCTTTTCTGAGGCGAGGATTATTTGGGTCGCGCTTCACTGCAGCAATTCTCATTTTGGCTTTCGGAGCCCGGCAATTCTCGCTTCGACGCTTCGCTGCCGCATAAATGAGAATTGCTGCCTCTTGGGGGGTGTTGGAGGCGTAAACCCGTAAGGAGGTGCATAAACGTGGGTTGTTTTTGAGTTCCAACCCGTAAGGTAACCCGTAAGGAGGCGTAAGGAAGCCGTAAGTCCCAAGACTGCCCTACTGCTTTAATGAGGAGGACAACATCCTGTTGCTGGAGCGGGTGCAGGAACCCAACCTCGGCCTCTGGAGCCCGTGCGGCGGGAAGCTTCACACTGATGAAGGTGAATCTCCTTACGCCTGCGCTTGCCGGGAAGCGCAGGAGGAGCTTGGTCTGATCGTTTCGCCTTCGGCTTTGCACCTGACCGGGATTGTCAGCGAGGACGGCTATCAAGGCCGGAGCCATTGGCTGCTGTTCCTCTTCGAGGTGAAGCGCAGGCTGGCAGCCCTGCCGGCCACGCACCGTGAAGGACGCTTCCAGTTTTTTGCGCGCGCGGCTTTGGCCGGATTGAAACTGCCCCAAACCGATCTGGAGCGGATCTGGCCCTGGTTTTGGCAGCATCGCGGCGGTTTTTTTGCGGCCCATTGTCACTGTCGGGCGGACGGGCAGAATGAGTGGACGCTGGAGGAGTCGAGGGGAAAGCAGGGATGAGTTACATCGTTACATGGTTACATGGTTACTTGAGGAGTTGCCCCTCGGCTCGTCGGTCACAGACCGCCGCTACAGTGGTTACATGGGTTAAATGGTTGCAGGAGGAGTTGCACCGCTGGGCCGATGTAACTCCAGCAAGGCTGTAACAGGGCAACTACACCAGCTCATGGACGATCCAGTCATTGATCTGCAAAGCGATCACTTCTTCATGGGCGAGGCGCTGCGGCAGGCGACGCGCGCTGGCGCCGCGGCGGAGGTGCCCATCGGCGCTGTGGTCGTGCGCCAGGGACGCATTATCGCCCGTGCGTTCAATCAAGTGGAATTGCTCAAGGACGCCACCGCCCACGCAGAGATGCTGGCCTTAACGCAGGCCGAGGAGGCCGTCGGCGACTGGCGGCTGGCCGATTGCACGCTTTACGTGACCAAGGAACCGTGCCCGATGTGCGCGGGGGCCATCGTTCACGTGCGGCTGGTGCGGGTCGTTTATGGCGCCAGTGATCCCAAAGCCGGCGCGGCCGGCAGCGCCTTGAACCTGTTGCAATTTCCATCGCTGAACCATCGCTGTGAGATTACCGGCGGCGTGCGGGAGCCGGAGTGTCGCGCGTTGCTTCAGAGGTTTTTTGAGCAGCAGCGAGACAAACAGGAATGAAATGGACGCCCAGTTCGGTGAAGGCGTGCCCGCACGCTTCAATGACGGTCTCGGTGGTGATGGCGGAGATGTTCTGGCCGCCAGGGGGCGTGACTGCCCATTCCGGATGCTGGAAAGGATAATTGCTGCCGGGCGCTGTCGAGGAGATGATGGCTGCCACCCGCTTGCCCATTGCGACCGCGAGGTGCAATAGGCCCGTGTCGCCACCCAAGGTCAGGCTGGAAAGTTTGACAACGCCGGCATTGACGTTCAACGGCGCGCCGGCAGACACTGCAAAGCCGGCCTGCCGGGCTGGCTCCAGCGCGGCGGATTCGGCAGGACCGCCGCCGAAGATAACTTGCAGCCCGTGTTCCCGCCAATGCTTGGCGACGGCGATGTACCGGTCGAGCGGCCAGTTTTTCGCGGGTGTGCTTGTGAACGGTTGAATGAACAGTGTTGGACAATCCAGCGCGAGTTTGTGAGCAGCCAGGAAGCGGCGCGCTTCCTCCAAGGCGCCGTCCGGCACAGCAAATTCGTTGAGAACCCTTGCGGGCTGCAACCCGCACTGGTGGAGCAGCGCCAGGTTCCACTCGACCGGGTGCATGAGGCCGTCGCGGTTGACGTACTGAGTGTAGGCCCAACGCCTCGCCGGCCGATACACGGTGCCCCATCGCCGGGGCGCCTTGGTCCACCAGGTCAGCCAAGCTGTTTCGCCATAACCCTGGAAGTCCACCACCAGGGAGAACTTTCCGCTTCGCAAAACCCTGAGCAGGCTCAACGTCTCCAGGCAAATGCTTATGGGGTTTCCGCGCCGATAGCGGGCGCGATCCACAGTAATGGTTTCATCAACATCCCGGAAACCTTCCAGCAGAGGAGCATTTTCCCGGGAAACAAGAAATGTGATCCTTGCGCCGGGAAAAGCCCCGCGAACCAGGTGGACGGCCGGGAGGGTGAAAAGAACGTCGCCCATCGACCTTAGGCGAATCAGCAGGATGTCTTGCTTGGTCTCCATGCGCGAGCCGCTGTGCGGTCGAAACTAATGCCCGTCAGGCCGGACGGCGCTTCGCGGTCCCAGAGAGAAATATGGCCGGCAAAATTTTCGCCCGCCGCGCGAATTGTTTCGCAGCTTCGCCCGTCTTCGGGTTAACCGATCTAATCTATTTGGCCCTTTGGTTGGCGGCTCTGCCGCGCTGCGCCACATCCAGCTTAAAAGGTTTCTCGGGCTGCACCGCACCGCGAAAGCATGTTGAGCCGCGCTGCGTTCGTCAAGCAGCCGCAACTTCCGCGGTACAGGCGCCGGGGCGCAATGGATCTCCAGAGCAGAGCATATTTCGACCACGCCTCCCGGGCATTAGTGTTGGCGAGGCGCCAGCTATGTCGTCCGTCCAGAAAACCTGCTCGCAACACCTAACCGCACAGCCAGCAAAAGACCGCGTGAATTTTGAGTTGTTTAGGCAAAGCCCAGAACTTAAGTAAAGGCCAGAAGCTTTGGAAAAAGGTTATGAGCCTGAAAAGAATTGCGCTCGATGTGGTGCTTGGCAAAGACGTCGTGGTTCGTGACTTCGTGAACCTCTATGGTTGCACCATCGGCGATCGCACCCGGATCGGCGCCTTTGTTGAAATCCAGAAGGGTGCGCGCGTTGGCGCCGATTGCAAGATCTCCAGCCACACTTTCATCTGCGAGGGTGTAGAAATTGAGGACCAGGTATTCGTTGGCCACAACGTCTCTTTCATTAACGACAAGTATCCGCGGGCCGCCAATGATGACGGCTTGCTTCAATCCGAAAAGGACTGGAAGGTGATCCCGACCCGGGTAAAGCGAGGGGCTTCGATCGGCACCAGCGCCACCATCCTGTGCGGGGTGACTATCGGCGCGGGCGCCCTGGTCGGCGCCGGCAGCGTCGTCACTCAAGACGTTCCTGATGGCGCGGTTGTGGCCGGTAATCCCGCGCGGATCACAAAGCAGAACTCGCCCTCGTAACCGTAATCCAACTGCTTCGCTTTTCGCTTACAATTACCAGATGCGGAAGACGATGATGTTACAAGATCATTCACCTCCTGAACCTGTGGTCCAGGGTTGGCCAGAAGGGGGGCTCGAATCTGTCCCGATCTGTCCCCTGTGCCGCGGAAGAGATCGGCGTCTGCTTTACCGCGGATTGCGAGACCGGGTCTGCGGCTGTGCGCCAGGCCAATGGACTCTGTACTGTTGTTCGGCGTGCGGCGCAGGGTATTTGGACCCCCGGCCCAGCGTGTCCACGATAGGTCTAGCCTACTCGCGGTACTTCACGCACAAATCACCAGGTGCAGGACAGCCGCAGCATTCAATCTGGCGTAAATACCGCGTTGCCCAGCGCAACGCGTATCTAAACGCATTTTACGGGTACGCACTGACTCCCGCCACCCGGCGTCCTCCGCGATGGCTAAGCAACACTCGAAGGCAGCGGTTCGACAACTACGCGGGTTCTCTCCACTATCCGGGAAGAGGCGCACGCCTGCTGGATGTTGGATGCGGCAATGGGGACTTCCTCTTAAGAATGCGCTCGCTTGGCTGGGAGGTATGCGGCGTCGAGCCGGATTCGAAATCAGCCGCCAAGGCTGTCGCTGCCGGACTGGATGTGCGGGTCGGGTCCTTGGAGACGCAACCGCTAGGCAGTGCCCATTTCGACGCGATCACGTTGACGCACGTCATAGAGCATCTCCATGATCCTCTTGTAACCCTGCGCTCGTGCCTGCAGCTTCTGAAACCCGGCGGCGTCATCTGCGTCGCCACCCCGAACCTCGAAGGGAAAGGCCACCGCTTATTCGGAGCGGACTGGTTGGGGCTCGATCCTCCGCGACATCTGATCCTCTTCACAATCGCATCGCTTCGGGATTCGTTGCGCTTGTCCGGCTTCGAGGCGGACCCGGCATTTCTGGTACGTCTGACAGCGAAAGTTATGTTTCTGGGCAGCAGGCGGGTTCGAAATGGGATGGATCCAATGCGGGATAAACCAGCGTTGCCCCTGCGCGCGAGGCTTCAAGTGGCCTGGCTCGCCTGGCACGCTGACCGGGCGACTCTCGTCGAACCGGAACTGACCGAAGAACTGGCTGTGGTCGCGCGCCGACCCATTTGACGGTGACAAGAACCGGCGCACGATTGTTCCGAGATCATCCCGTTCCGCGCTTGAGCGAAAGCACCGCAAGCACCCGCAAGTGCTCGGGTTGGAAAAGCGCGTGCGGGACAGAAGCGTTCACGCGGTTGTGGAATGCGCGAGCATTTTCTTGATCGAGGTTAGCGGTTTGGCGAGTTTGTAAGCCAGCCAGAGAGCCGCATACCATCCCTTTCCCAACCTGCCCATCATCAGGTGTTCAATCGCCTGAACGGCCTTTTCCCCTCGTCTTCTCTTGCGGTGCGAGTAAATCATTAAGAATAGCGACTGTCGAGAAAGCCGATGCTGCAGCCAGGGGTGGTGAAGATAATCAGTGATAAGCATGTCCATCTCGTTCAAACCAACCTGGCGCTTCCAGTTGAGGGCCGACAACTGGAGCGGGTGTCGGCGGAACGAACACAAAGGCTCCCGCGTGTAAACCAAGCCGCCGTGCTCCAGAAGGCAAACCCACATTTCCAAGTCCACAAGTTGGCGGTAGCGCGAGTCGAACCCTCGGCCCGCATAGGCCCGGCGAAAAAGTACGGCCGATGGCTCGCCGATCAGGTTATGCCCTTTTTCCAAACATTGCATAGCCACGGCACGCCCATCTCTGAACCCGGGCCTGCCCAGATTGTTCCAGACATCCACTACCTTGGAGTTCTCATCAACGACGTTCCGAGCAGAGGCGGCCAGCGCGGCCGTTGGATTGGCTTCGATCATCGCCACCAGCTTGCTCAAGGCTTGGCGGGTCGCCAGCAGGTCATCGCTGCACACAAACTTAACATACTCTCCGTGTGCCCATGCCAGACAACGGTTGAAATTCTCCGGCGCGCCCACGTTGAGAGGATTTACTTGGAAACGGATGCGACTGTCCAGAGCAGCATATCGCCTGACCACGGCGATGGAGTCGTCCGTGGAGCAATTGTCAACAATCAGCAACTCAAAATCCCGGAACTCCTGCCCTAGCACCGATTCAATCGCCTCGGGCAGGTAGCGGGCGCAATTGTAGTTGGGGATTAGAACACTGACTTTAGGAGGATTCATGCCAGTGTTCGGCTTGTGGCCGCTGATGCCGGACCGCGTGGTTCAACGCCGGCCAACTCGCGTTGGCGCGGACAAATCCCGGGAAATGGCGTCTGTCATGCGTTGACATCGTTCACGGTCTCACAGAAAGGGACTCTAACGGCTGGTCCATTAGAGGACAAGACAGAGCTCCGCGCGTCCGGGGGCTGCACACCTCCGTAGCGGCGGGGGAGCGCAGAGCCAACTCTGCGCGGCCATGGGCTTGTGTTCGCGCGCAGCCGGGGATCTGCGCCCGTCTCACCGCCGCTGAACTATTGACTCACTGCGTTCACTCTTGACGTAACCCTGGTCCGGCCCTACAAGGGACGCCTATGGGCCGCTTGAGATTTCGCTATCTTCGTTCCAGCCTGGTTGAAAGCGTTCAGTCCCTTTTGGGTCTTAGAGACCCCCTCATGCCGCCGCGGCAGCTAATTGATGGTGTCGGCGGCGGCGATTTCAAGGCTGTCGGTCAGGAATTCTTTAGGTACTTTACTGAGATGGGTGGATTGAAACCGACCTATTGCGTGCTGGATGTGGGCTGTGGATGCGGGCGTATGGCCGTCCCGCTGATCCATTACTTGTCGGAGCAGGGGGAGTACTGGGGGTTCGATATCGTTGGCAGCGCGATTGACTGGTGCCAGAAGAAAATCGCGGCCAATGATAAACGCTTTCATTTCCAATTGGCGGACGTTTACAACAAGAGCTACCGCCCGCAGGGAAAGCACCCCGCCAGCGCGTACAGCTTCCCGTATCGGGACGGCTTTTTTGATTTTGCCTTTCTCACCTCGGTTTTCACCCACATGCTGGCCCCCGATATGGAGCACTACCTGGCCGAACTTTCTCGCGTCTTAAAATCAAGCGGCCGATGCTTGGTCAGCTTCTTCTTATTGAATTCGGAGTCTCGCGAACTAATTCGCCAAGGTTCAAGCAGTATTAGCTTCAAGCACGAGTTTCCGTACGGCGCGACGAGCAATCTGGGCTCGCCGGAGGCGGCGGTCGCTTTTGACGAAATCTTCATTCGCACCTGCTTCCAAGGACAGCATTTGGACGTTGTCGAGCCCATTCGTTACGGGTCTTGGTGCGGCAGAACCCGTTTCCTGAGCTATCAGGACATTATCGTCGCGACAAGAGCAAGTACGGCTGCTTAACAACCATTGGTCGGGATACGCGGTAGTTTGGGGCTCTTGATGCGGATACGTTCTTGAAGGAACCGCTGCAGCTTGAAGCAGGGTGTGATGGCCTTGTGGCGCAGCCAGAGGGCCGCGTAGCGCCACCGGCCCAACTTCTCAAGCATCTGCCGCTCGATGGCCGCAGAAGCGGGCCGCTCTCTCGGCCCTTTCCGCAGGTAGTAACTCTGGATGAACAGGGCCTTTGGCGAAAGCCGCTGTCGCAGCCAGGGTCTCGGAAAATAGTCATTCAGCAGCATAGTTTGCTCCAGAACTCCGAGCCGGTTCGCGCGGTTGAACGCAGTCAATTGCTGCGAATGTTGGCGAAACGAACACAGCGGCTGGGAAGTATAGACTATATCCCCCTGCTCCAACAGGTGGAACCACATTTCCATGTCCACGATCTGGCGGTAGCGACCGTCAAAGCCCCGAGCAGCATTGCGCCTGCGGAACAAGACCGCGGAAGGTTCGCCGATTAGGTTGGCGTTTTGCTCCAGGCAACGCGCCACGACTTCATGGCCGCTTCCTAATCCGGGCGCGGCAAGCGCGTCGCAAACCTCAGTCACGCGAGAATGCTCGTCGATGATGTTTCGCGCCGAAGCTGCCAGAACCGCGCTGGGACTGGCCTCGAGCAGCCCGGCCAATATGCCCAGCGCCTGGGCCGTGACCAGCGTGTCATCGCAGCAGAGAAATTTTACATAGTCCCCTTTGGCGCGGGCCAAGCACTGGTTCCAATTCGGCACGGCGCCGAGGTTGACCGGATTGGATTGCAGCGCAACCCGGCGATCCAGAGCGACGTATCTCTCGATAACCGCGCGCGAACCGTCGGTCGAAGCGTCGTCAATAATCAGCAGTTCGAAGTCCCGAAACTCTTGCTCCAGCACCGACTCGATGGCTTCCGGCAGATACCGGGAGCAGTTGTAGCTCGGAATGCACACACTAACTTTGGGCCGTTTCAGGTTCGGTGGCTCTTCCTCCGGGTTATGATTGGAAACACCGCACACGGCCTGTAATTAGGGCCCGTTCTAGATTTGGTCAATCAGGATCCACCAGCGGGAATCTGGGCTGGCTCTCCCCGGTTCTGAATTAGACCGCGGAGCGCATCCAGGAGCGAGCTGTAGGCTGTTCAATAGGCCGCCGCCCGGCTACCCTTGTGCGCATGACGGTCAGCGGGTTCACATTTTTACGCGACGGACATAAATTGGGCTATCCATTTGTTGCGTCCATCCGCTCGATACTTCCCCTCGTTGATGAGTTTATCGTCGCGCTCGGCCCGTGTGACGACGACACCGAAATGCGCTTGCGCAGCATCGGCGATCCCAAAATTCGCATCGTCCCCACCCAATGGAACGAACGGATTCGAAATGATTACAGCATCAAAGGCTTCGTTTATGGCCAGCAGAAAACTATCGCGCTTTTCAATTGCATCGGCGACTGGGCCTTTTACCTGGAGGCCGACGAGGTCGTGCACGAGGATGATTTGCCGAAAATCCGGGCAGTGATGCACAAATACGCCGAAGACTATGAGGTGGAAGCGCTGGTGTTTGACTACATCCACTTTTATGGCAACGCAAACACGTATGCCTGGTCTCCACGCTGGTATCGAACCGAAGCCAGAATCATCCGCAACACAATTCCAGTCTGGGCTTCGGAAGGGTTGTTCTTTAACGTCCTTGAAGACCACCACAAGTCCCGCTATCCCAAAGCCGCTCGCGCGGGCGCCACCATCTACCACTACGGCTGGGTGCGCGACCAAGCGCAAATGGAACTCAAGCATCGCAGCGTGGAAAAGTACTGGAGCAACCAAGTCAAAAGCATCAACTACTTGGAAATTGACCCCCAGACTTTGCGGCCCTTCACTGGAACTCATCCCAAAGTCGTCCAAAGCTGGCTTCCTCCTGCGCAAGGAATGTTCCAGCCCAAATCAAATCACCTGCTCACGAGAAGAGAAAAGAAGCATCGCTTGATGCTCAAATTAGAGACGTGGTTCGGACGCAACTTCAACAAGAAACACTACAAGCTGATTCGCTAACTATCGGCTTCGGGATCGACCGCTGGCGAACATAAGGCTTCTGGCCGGTGGCTCAGGGGAGCTTTCCCCGTTGGCTTCTGATTGCGCGGTGCCAATAGTGAACGAATTCAGCAGCGCAGGTTTCGAGCATCCAGGGCCGCTGGCGCCGGCCTCTGCCGCAACTCCCACAATTTGGCGTATTTAAGGAATGTGCCAAACGCCCGCTCCCAAGCCAAAGCCACACCCAGCGTTCCGTGAAAAATCCCTCCCTGAAAGAAGTAAGCTGTCAAAAAAGCCAAAGTGCTCCGCGCCAACAGTCCGCCTGCGCCGACGCGCCGGCTTTCACGGGCCATCGCTTGAGCGGCAATCGTCGAGTATTTGTTGTCTTTTTCCACCCGCGCCTCCCAGGAGCTGAACGCATGATGCGTCAGGTACGCGTCGCCCCGGCGAGGCAAGGTCTCGACGCGGCCCTCAACCACGGGCGCCCGATGGATGCGATCGGTATAACGCACCCGCTCACGTCGAAACAACCGGAGTTG
>WNGL01016610.1_pt1 | contig 13859 bp, 13 predicted proteins | sample 5400591 | NCBI WGS metagenome assembly WNGL01 (sample SAMN13153377, study PRJNA577476) | soil metagenome | isolation source: 80 cm soil or saprolite under Garry oak tree replicate 1 | place: USA:California | collected 2016-06-15
CGGGGCATCGAACCCCAGCATCTGGTCGAGTTGTGCAGCCGTCGGGGCATTCATAACGGCGACGCCAGGGTGGTCGGGAAGCAGGCTTGGCGTGATTGCGTCGGATACCTTGCCACCTGACAGACCGGCGGCGAGGATCTTGCGGAGCTCGCTCTGTAGCGAACCGAAGATGTAGTAGTTGGAGTCGTCCGAGCCGATCTGTGCGTTTGATTGGGCGAAGTAGCCGCCGCTGGTCAGGTCATCTACTACGGGTTTCGGCCAGGCTGTTCCAGGAACGCCGCCGATCGGCATTTCCTCCGCCAGTAGTTGTGGCGACCAGCCGCCCCAATACAGCGAGCGGCCGCCGACACAATAGGCGAGCCCCTGAAAATCGACCGGCGAATGCCAGGCCAGACCCCAGACCTCCTTTCTGGGTTGCCCGTCTTGGCCCGCCGCGCGGAGCGCCGCGATGCTCGTAGGAGATGCGGCGTCCAGACCCAGCATCGGTAGGTTCTGTGTGTGCTCGGGGACCAAGAATGGGCCGGCCTCGAGGACGAGTATCCGATGGCTGTGACTCGTGTCGATGCTGAAGATGTGTTGAGCTAAGGCCGCGCCGAAGGTTCCGCCGCCAACGATGACCACATCGAATTGCCGCGCATCGGGGCGACTGGTTTGGTCGATGCTGTCTTTAGCTTCCTGCCACGTATTGCAGGTGTACCGGCCAAGAACATCGAGGGAGAATTTGGTCCGCTCTGCCTTGATCGCCACAGCACAAACCCCCATCACTGCAAATAGCGCGTTCCCTGGAAGTTCGTCCCAGATGGGCGCCGAACCGTCGGCGCTTCACCTAGGCGGTTTGTCCTTGCTCTCCTCCACGACCTGGTGTGTCGCGCCAGGGAGTTCATGCCCTCGTTGCGGCGGACTGCTTCCCCTAGTCACCAAGTCTTGGACAGAGGCGTAACGGTTGATCGCTCTGCACGACTGCTTCCACCGTCCCAGTTCCTCAGCTTAGGCTGAATCTGCAGTCGAATATCGACGCTTAAGTACTGCTGTTCTAGGGCGTACCAGTTCGTGAGTGGCCCTGCTTCACGATGGTTGGCTGCGTGCCCTTCAGGAGCGTTCGCACCGAGGTCGACTCGACCCGCTCGAACGATGGTTGACGGAGATGGCTGCAGCCCGCTCGGGGCCACGGCTGAGGCGCCTGGACAAAATTCCGCAGCCGCTTCGAGAACCTGGGGACGCCTTGCCTGGCCCGCCGACTGGACGAGCAAGGCGTCGACGCTGAAGTGGACTGTCGAGTATCAGGGAAGTAGGCTCTTCCTCGTTCCACGCCAAGGAGGGCTGGCTCTACTCGCGAGAAGAAAGTCTCATCGAGAGCATCCAGTTCTCAGCTTGCCCGAAGGTTCTCGCAAGCGACACTTGGAAGCTGGACAGGGTGTTGCCGAGGCGTGTCTGAGCTAGTGCCCCGCCTTGTCCCTCTTGCTGTGTTCCGCAACGTCGGCCAGCGACTTCTGGGTCATTCCTTGATGCCGGGCGCGCCAAAGTGCGGCTTCACCTCACCCGGACTCGGATATGTTCGGCCCAGGATTGCCTCGATGTCGGCCCGCACCCTCCAAGTCCGGAGCGTGTGTTCTTTGAGCCTGCGCTCCAACTCGAGAAAGCCCTTCCGATCGACTTTGTGGCCGACTGGCTGGAAGCCGTACCAGTCAAAGCTGTCCCACGCTTCCCTGTGGCGATCTCTGGTGTGAATGTCGAGGCGCTCGCCTAGCCGTTTGCTCACCCCGACGTAGTGCACTCGTCCGCGACTGCGCATAACATAGACTGCGTCCTGGGCCCAGAAATTCGCCGCTGGGTTTCCTGCTCGTTTCCCAATCAGCCGTAGGTGCCTGTCCATACCGTTCCGTGGTTCCCATTCGGTTTGAGCCCGCTTCCACCCCAACCCGAAGTTTGAAATTAGGTTCAGCTTTACAGGTGCGTCAGCCACGCCCTCCTCCTATCCCACTCCTCAAAACCTGATCATCAGGCCACATCGCGAGAGATCGGCACAATCGGCCCAGCCGCGGCTACTGCCGCAGCTGGCGATAGGTTTCCAATATCGGCAGCCAAAGCGGCCCAGGTGGTTGGAGGCCAGGCGCAGCTAGGGTGTTTGACTTGGCTTGCCCGAGTCGTGACCCTTATGTGGATGCGCCAACCATATCCAGACGAGGGCGACCTCGTTAATCACAACGGCCAATCGATCGTCAACGAGCTCGTCCTCTGGGACAATCGACGATGGCGTCTCAAGCTCGGCGCTGGCTGGCGCGACGCCTTGGCTTATTCGCTTGGGCGGCAGTACGCCAACGTGGCCAAGTCGGTGCTGGCTAGGGAAGCGAAGGGCGCGACATCGGCAAATGGCAGCCCGTTCTCGGTAACGATCACGCCGCCAGCATCATTGGTGTGTCTCATCCAGGATCACACGCCCGAGGACTTTGCAAGCTCGGATCCCGATGAAGCAATCGCTCGGGAGCTCGTCTTCTCATTGTGGGTGCGGCGCCGCGACGCGCATCCTTGGAACCGAGCGTATGTGAATGGCGTCCCGGGGTTCTTTGACCACCACATCGCATTTGGCGCCGAAACCGATAACACGACTATGGATGGCTTCTTTCGGGATGGTGGCGACGCGGGATATACAAGCCGCTGGCGAATCCGGCAGCTTCCGAGCGACACGATGCCGACGACCGGGAGCGAACGAAGCCTCCAGCCGCGCGAGCTAGCCATACATCGAGTTCATGACGTGCAGACCTTCGATTCCAAATTGGATACCGCAGTCACGGAACTCTTGGCCATCGACCCTGGAGCGATCGAAAACCTTGCGGGCGATGCAGGAGCTCCGAGCCCTGAAGAAGTCTCGTCCCTGCTCCACCGGACACGTGAGGAATTGTCCGATTCAGTCGAGCGCCTACGTCGCTTTGCATACGACACCTGACCCCATCGATGAGCATCGCACCCTGCGTGCCCATTCCGACGCCTCGTCAAAGCGAAAACACGTCGGTTAGACAAGCATCCATGGCATCGAGAAGAGTCTCCACTTCGGTGGAATTTGTGGGAAACGCTCCCGCCTCGTGAGCATACGTATTGCGAACTTTTGCCACATTCTTAGTGTGAGTGTTGTAACGGTGAACGCTAAGACAATTCCCACCAATACCATTGTCCTTCAGGTAAGTTAGGACGCCTCCAATGTTCCGCCTTAATACGCTCTCGCGGTGGAGCAGGTAGCGCTGTAATCCGGTATCTGTTGCACGAGAGCTGTGGATGACCTCGAGGAGATATCTACGCTGCTGCATCCTAACCTTGCCGGCCTGCGTCACTCTTTCGAACTCGGCGTTCACTACGCCTGCATCAGCAGCGGGAAGCGCGCCAATAGCGAGACTCTTGAGCGCATCGATTCGCCGCCTGTGCGCCACTACGTCCGTCCGCTCAACCATCTGTTAATCGATGTGGAGATGGCATCGGCGGAGAGGTTCGCCACGACCGCCCATCCCGCGAAAGCTGCGCGCCGTAGCTCTCGCAAGCTTGGCATGGGCCAATCGGATGGCCATTGCAAGGCACCCGCTGACGGGTGCGCAATGAGCAAATCCTCACCGTCGACTCCAAACGTCGCCAGCACTGTTGGTGTTAGAAACCGTTGCAATTGGTTAGATAGACGCGCCTTGCGTAGATCGACTTGAGCAATGTACGCGTCACCCTGCCATGTGACTCGTTGGGAAGATTCCGTGCTGGGCGGGTTAATCCGTCCAGATCTCGTCCTTTTGCCATAGACGAGGGGGCTAACGGTACGGCGGAGTAAGCGATTCGCTTCACTCGGATTAGTTGAGTATGCGAGAAGAAATGCGGTTCGCTCGGCCTGCCACGCCCTGACTTTGGGATCAATTGGCCGCCGCGTTACGGAGGGCAAATCGAGGATAGGTGTCGTATCGAGATCGGACAGAGACACGACAGCTGTGAATGAAGCGCCAAGGTCAACCAGCGGTGCGTGGGGAGGATTCGGTCTGCTTTCCAGAAGGAGGACGGTCGATGTCGTTGCGGGCAGCGCCAGCCTGCTCAGCACAAGTCGTGCAAGCAGGGCACGGGGATGCCGAGTCTCAGAACTCTTGGGCAAGAAGAAAGCGATTGTCGTTCCAGTCCGGCTGGCCAGCAGGTCCGGACCGGTGAATAGAGTCGGCAAGTCGGGTTGGCGAGCTACAAACAGGTCCTGACCGAGCCGGCCCTCCACGTGATCAAGAGCGTCGGATCTCAAGAGTTGAAATCATGACCTGCTCCTCCCTCTTTGCCATGGCAGAGGCTCCATGCCATCTTTCACAGGAGACGGCGCGGCGTAGCCGCCTTATGTTCTTACGCCGAAGGCGTCGGTCTGCCTCCACATAGGAGGCAATTCTCCTCCTGGTGGGATTGGCCGCTACCAGCGTCGTGGGATCGTCGTGAGCTCGATTTGGCGGCGCGTTCGACCAGACCGTGGAACCTGAACGAAGGGTGAGCCCAGTTTGAATGGCCGCGTGAGAACATGCGGACCAATGACCAGTCCCGCTAGCAAGCGGCGCAAGCCCCAGAAGCCGAGACGCCGGTCACGAGCTGTCAAGGAGCCTCGCCGGCCCAAGAACGTTGGCGGCGAACTACTTGCATTGGGACCTCAGACCGAGCTACCACCGTTTGAACTTCGCATTGAGCGAGGCTAATCGGCCGGTTACCTCCGGCGTGTCACGGCCGACAGCTTCCGGATCGGCGTGCTGAGAAACCAGAGCAAATCCACCGTCTCGAGGACGATGTACAGGGCAATGCCGAAGGCGATTGGAACGCCAATTACCAGTTCAATGATGATTCGCACCGGTTGCGGGTGTTGGATCAGCCAAGCTAGTCCCGGAATCGACGACGCGCCGGCAGCGTCCAAATAGCCTCCGAGGATGAAGCCGGCAACGACTAGAACGACCAGGGCCGCGAGACCGACTGCGACGAACTTCCCCACGACGACACGATCATGCGCCGATGGCATCCCGCCGACCCAAGCTAATCCTCAGTCCAGCAAGGTTCGCCAGCGCGCCGACCGCCACCGATGTGGGCGGGCGCCAGGCGACACCCGCCCACGAGCGAATTTCGGGGTTGAGCTAGGAGTAGGCGCCATCGATGGTTACGAGCTGAAGCGCTTGGCCATCCCAGTAGAGATAAGCGTTGTAGGCGACCGTTGCGCTGTCGGCGCTCGCGTAGGTGCCCAGCCAGTCGTACGTGGCCGACATCCGGAAGTTGCCGTGGACAGTGATCAGGCCGCTGTCGGGATCGAAATTGACCGTCACCCCTGAGAGCGGATCGCCTGTCATCGACCATCGGACGTTGGTCGTCCCTCCGGAGCCCAACTGTTGCGGGCAATCAGCTACGCGCGCGACCTTGGCTGCCGCACATTGGGCGAAGGCTTTGGCGACGATCGCCTTTGCCGACTCATCAGTCGCGCCGGCCGGTCGAGTGAGTGGAGGCACGCCGGTCGCCGGCTTGATAGCACCGACCGTCACATCACTGGCCGTCAAACTCAAGCTGGCGCTGTAACCTTCCGCGACCACCATGTGCCGCGCGGCCTGAAAGCCGTCCTCGTTGTATGCGAACACCATCTGGTAGTGGCCGACTGCAGACGCGTTCATGGCCTGATCGAAACTGACGGCCATGTCGCCGATGGGATCGCCCACGACCGACCACTGCCCTGACAGGTTGAAGCTGTCCTGAATATCCTGCGGACAGGGGGACGAGATCCTTGCGTTGGCGCTGGTCTGCCGCGAGCAAGACTCGAAGCCGGCCTTCACGGCAGCCTTGACCTTGGCGACCCCTGCCTCCGTGAGTTCTGGGCTGTACGCGACCGCCTGAGCCTGAGAGAAGAAGGCATCAACGCTGAGGCTGCTGGCGGCAAGGATCTGCGTGCCTGCGAACTGGATGTTGTGGAACACGGGCAGCACCGCAATATTCGATTTGCCCGCCGGCAGGCTCAAGCGCTTGCCATCGATCGAAACCGGGCCGCTTCCGCCCGGAAGGTTGATTTGAAGCAGGGTCGGCGTGAGCAGGGCGCGCCAGACGGCAAAGATGCCGAAGCGAGTCTGCCCCGATTTCACCACCACAAACTGAGCCTGCTTGCCACCCGAAGAGGTCGCGTATGTGAATTTGACAATGGCGGTCGACGTGTTCGTGTCGGTTGTGCCGTCAATGCTGAAGCTCTTGATGTCAGGTCGCCCAACAGCCAGGGCCGCACGCATCGAGGCCTGGTCCGTCAGAGTCGCGGTTGCCGATGCAGTGGGCGCCTCAACCTGGACCTGGGCCCACGCTGTCGATGCGTCGCCCGCCTGAAGGGCACCCAAGTAGGCACGGACGGCGCCGTCCGGTGTGTACTGGCGCGCGACCAGATTGAAACCAACAACGGACCCGATGACCAGCAGGATGGCCACGGTGGCGGCGGCGACGATGCGCGGCTGGCGCCATCGACCGAGATTTATTGGCCGGGCGTCGCGTGCGGCCGGCTGTGGTTTTTCGCCATTCGGAGAAGCCGGCGCGGCCGCGACCTGAGGCTCGGTGTCCCGGAGTTCGGTGCTCATCGTTATCTCTCCTCTGCGAATTGCCGGCGCACCTCGCTGGCGCGCTTGGTCTGTCCGGTCTGGAGGTAGGCAACCGCCAGACGCTTGGCCAAGTCCTTGCGTCCCTGGAGTGCGTCCAGTGCATCTTCTAGGTGGGGTATCGACTGCTCCGGATGGCCGATTGCGTCCTGGTAGTCGGCCAGCGCGCGAGCCAGATCGGCCCGATACTCGGCGAGGCGAAGCCGGGCGTCGGCAACCACCTGGCCGGCGGTGCCCCGGCCCTGCGTGACACGTCGCTCAAGCTCTTCGAATCCGACGAGGAACTCTTTGCCACGAATGTCGTTGAGAAGGCGCTCAATCGTCCTGGCTTGCTGAGATGAAATGAGTTCCTGATCGTCCGTAACCGTGCTTGCCAGGCTGCGCAGCTCGTTGACGTCGTTATCGACATCCGCGAGCTCGAGCCAGACGCTGGTGCGATCGGCCCGCACCAGGGCTCCCAGCGCAGGGTCGATGTCGCGCTGGAGGTCATAGAGCTGCTTGCGCAAGCGGTCAAGCTGGTTCTTGCTCGGCAGCCCAGGGGACAGCTCGTCGCCGAGGGTCGGGCGAACCACCTTCGGCTCGTCAAGCACCCAGCGCGCGAGCAGGTATTCGAATAAGAAACTGAGGACCGGCTTGTCTTCGAGGCCTCGCGTCATGTCCTGCCCGCCGGCGCGGACTTGGAGTGTGCCGATGCTTCTTATTGCTAGCCGGCCCTGCCTTTCCAAGACCCGGCCGGCGCCAACTGAAGGCGATTCCTCAAGGCTGGCTGAGGTTTCTCGAATTGCTGGTAGCGGAACCTCAACCGGCGCTGAGGTTTCGCCCACAGCAGACTGGCCGTTTTGGTGCGACGACTCAACCGTCTGGATGGCGGCTGCCGGTTTCTCCGGTTTTGAGTGAATTGGCGCCGGGATCACGGCGACCGCTCCTAGGAGCAACCCGAGTCCGCACTCGACCCAGCCGGCGGCGGCTCCGCCGACTCCACCCAAAGCTCCGTAGGCCGCGATCAGCAGCCAAAGAAATGTGGGGAGAAACCGAGTCTGCAGGAAGAAATATCCGAGAACCGCCGCGCCGAGGTAAGCAAAGCCGATTGGATCGCCAGGCGGCAGGAGCACGCCAACGCCGACCGCGCCGGCGCCCGCGAAGCCACACGCGAGCACGATCCCGCGCGGATCTCTCGGAACGCCCAGCGTCGTAAGGAACTGCTGCACCGGTCTTCCCCGCAAACCCGTCCCTGCCTCCTCAGGGCAGCTAGCAACGGATGAAACAGGTGTAAGCGCTGGCGGGCAGGTTGCCAATCCTTGATTGCCATGAGCCCGGATAGTTATTTCCCATGAGGGGTGCGATGGGATTTCGGAGATCACGGCCGCTCCTCAGCCATTGCTTCATACGACCCTTGGCGACGTTGTCTTCGCCGCTCACGCGCGAGCTTGCGACGGACGCCCTGGTTGGCACGATGGAGAAGTGCCGCCTTCAGGTGTGCCGGATTGTTGGGCAGGGGCATCATTGCCGCCGCGTGGAGAAGCTCCAGGACCAGTTGCTGGCGTATGTCCTCCTCGACCATCACGGGCGGTTCATCTCGCAGACGCCGCAGGCGATGCAGCATCGCCGGTGCCAACAGGTCGAGCAACACCGGAGCCCAGAGCTGGCGCGGTCCGACGAGTTCCGCGCGCTCCCGGTCGGAAAGGACCTCCTCGACCTGGCGGTAGCCGGCACTGAGATCGGAGATCAGACTGCCTGACATCGAGCACCTCCTTGGTTTGGTGCCTCGAAGGCTCTCAGCCCAGCGTCGTGAGACCGTCGTGAGCAGGCCCGGGATCGTCGTGAGCTTCGGCCGGGGCTGAGTTCAGCTCGCGTCGTGAGCGAAGGCGATCGTCGTGAGATCGTCCTTTTTTCTGAAAAACGACGACGGGCAGACGCTTTTTGGCGGGGCCGGTGAACATTAGGGATAGGCGTGAGGACCTCACGCCGCTACGAGCTCCGGCTCGCCTCTCCCCTGTCGTGCGACCTGGAGGACTTCGCCCGCCGCCACGAGCTGGGTTGGGGACCATCGATCCGCCTGCTCATCCGCCGCGGGCTCGAGCTGGAGGCCAGATCTAGTCGGGCCGCCTTGGCAAGCGACTCGCCCGCATCGCTAGCCGCGTTGACCGCTGCTGAGCATGCGGTGCTGATGGTGGCCTCGATCCTGCCCGAGGGCGAACAGCGAATGCAAGCGCTGGCTGAGCGCGCTGCCCAAGCCGCTGAAGCACGCCTCGCTGTGTTTGGCGCTCAGGAAACGGAAAGCTGATGAGCGACCGCTGCTTCGTCCGGGTGAAGTGGGATCCGGCCACCAGCGCCGGCGATGCACGCCGGGCGGTTGGCGGCTTCCTCCGCTACATCCAGCATCGCGATTTGCATCCAGACTCCAAGCCGGTTCGCACCGCCCAGGACGTGCACGGCCTGGTCAAGTACGTCGCCTACCGAGATAAGGCGAGCAGCCGCGCTGAGCTGTTCGGCCCAGAGGGCGTGAGCGGCACTGATGCTCGGAAAGGTTTCGCCGAGTACGTGACCCGCTCGATCGAGCGATCACAACCGCAGCTCTACCGCAGCCGCGACGGGCGCCTGCTGGATCGGCGACGCGCTGTGTCGCGCTTTGTCATCTCGCCCGAGCGTGCTGTTGGGCTGGATCTGCAGCAGCTGACGCGGGTGGCCGTGGCCCGACTCGAATCCGAGCTCGCAGTCGATGGGTTGCGGTGGATCGCAGCTGTCCATCGCAATACCCAGCACCACCACGTTCACCTGGTGCTGGCCGGGCTGCACGAGGGGGCCGCGGGCCGTTATCGGCGAGTCGACCTCTCCAAGAAGAGTCTTGCCGCGATCAAAGAGACGTTCGCGCTGGAGATCTCGCGACAGCGCGGAGAGCGCTCGTCAGAAGTTGCCCACACGCCCGATCCTGCTGACGCCGCTGCGCGGCATCCGCTTCCGCGTGCCGCAGCGGTTACTCACCTCCGAGCGATCCCATTGCCTGTATTGGTAGACCGTCCCGTGCGCCCATCGGCAGCGCCGATATCGAGTGGGCATGGCTCTTCGCTCGACCTGTCGATCTTGCGCCTGCGCGCGGCGGCTCGTCGATACCAGCGCCAGATGCAGCGTGCAGCTGAGCTCGAGGCCCGTCATTTGGGCTGGGACCACGCGGCATGACGAAGCTGCTCACCACGGTCGGCCACCAGGTTGTCCAATTGGCGCTCGACCTGCTGCAGCAAGTCTTGCCGGCCTGGCTGTTCGGCTCATCCCCCGAGAGCCACGGCAGCAGTCGCTGGGCCCGTCCGGGCGAGCACGCCCGACTCGGCCGTTCGGCAACCGCAGCTCACCTGCTTGGCGACGGCATCGTGCTCGGCTCGCATCGCGGCCGACTGCTGCAGTCGCCCGCGGAGGACAACGTGATCCTCTTTGGCGTTCAACGTTCGGGCAAGACCTCGACCGTGGTCGTACCCACTCTGCTCGGCTGGCGTGGCGTCGCCGTCGCCACCTCGACAAAAGAAGAGCTGGTCAACCTGACCGCTCACCAACGGGCTCGCTTCGGCCCGGTCTTCGTCTTCGCGCCGCTGGATCGCGATCACGCGTGGATTCGCGACCTCGGCCTGTGCCCGGCCACCTGGAACCCGCTACAGGCAGTCGACTCCTGCGGCTCGGCTTCCGAACTCGCCGATCATTTCACTGCTGACGGCAAGCGCGGTCATGCCGCCCATTGGTATCTGGCTGCCTCCAGCCTGATCACCGGGCTGGCGGTTTGCGAGCGCGAGCGCGGTGGCGACATGCGCTCGGTGCTGGCGCGCCTCAATCGCACCGCCCCTTCCGAGTACATCGGCCTCTCCAAGGTCGTTGAGGACGCCAGCGCCTCGGATCTGTTGCTGGCGTTCGGACTGACGCCCGAACGTGAGGCAGGCTCCATAGCGTCGACGGCTCGCTCCTCCCTATCGCTGTGGAACGACGAGCGCATCGCCGCCGCCACTCGATCGTCCGAGCAAGCGCTGGACCTGGATCGTCTGCTGAGGGAGGGCGCAACTCTGTACCTGGTCGCGCCGGCGGAAGAGGCGGAGCGCTGCCGACCTCTCTTCTCCGCCCTCCTTCTCTCCCTGCTGCGACGCGCGACCACGAAAGCCCGCGCCCAGGGCGGTGTGCTCGCTCCGCGTTTGCTGCTGGCGCTTGACGAGGCGGCCAACTTTGCCCGTATCCCGCGTCTTGCCGGCTACGCCTCTAGCGGTCCTGGCCAGGGTATCCAGCTCCTGCTCTGTTTCCACGACCTGGCCCAGGTCGAATCCGGCTACGGCCAGGAAGCTGCGCGAACAATCTGGAACAACTGCCGAGCTCGCCTGCTGCTCCCGGGCCAGGGCGACATCAAGACCCTGGAGCAGTTCAGTCGGGCCATCGGCGATGAGACTCGGACCTTTCGCGCCCAGCACTCGGACCGCTGGCGCTCCAGCTCCAGCGAGCAACGCGTCGGCCGGCCACTGGTCAGCGTCGACGAGCTACGCCGCCAGCAGAGCGCGGTCCTGATCTACGCCAACGCTCCGCCAGCCCAGCTCGAGCTGCGTCGCTGGGATCAGGTTCCGGCCTGGCACCAGCTGGTCACGTTCCGCCCAGGCGTGAGTGCCGGTCCAGCCGGCAAAGGAGACAACTGAACGTGCGGATCCTGAACGACATCTCGGTCCGGCCCGATTTCGTGGGATTGCCGCCAAACGTCTATCACGGCCTCGTCCACCTGACCAACAACGCGGCTGCGGTACTGACCCTGGTTGCCGGCCTCGGCCTCACTGTCTCCCTGATTGGCCTGGTCCTGGCTTCGTTCACCGCCAATCGTGAGCTGGGCGAGCGGGCCAAGGGCGGCATCGCAGTCTCGGTCTTCTCTATCGCCCTGCTCTACATCGGCGTCGCCGCCGCCAACTACGCCGGCCGGCTCTTCAACTGATGGGCGACTACAGCTCGGCAGCCGCACAGATCGCCAACGAGGTCGTGGTCGCCATCGCCAACTGGTCGACCGCGGTCGCGGTGGCCAGCATCCGCTGGCTGGTCGAAGGCCTCGGCCGCGCCACTGAGCCCGACTTGTCAGTGATCGTGCCCGTCTACGACCGCGTCTTGGCCATCTCGCTCCTGCTCCTGGGCGCGATCGTTGCCCTGGCTTTGATCGAGCGCATCGCTTGGGGATCGTCCGGCACTGGCCTGGCTCTAATCCCTCGCGTCGTCGCGGCCACCTTCGCCGCCTACGTCGGGCTCGCCCTGGTCAGTTACGTCGCCGGCTACGCGGCGCTGCTGGCGACTGTCTGGACTCCCGACTTCGCGAGCCTCAATACCCTCCTCGTCCACAGCGTCGCCATCAGCAATGCCGTAGCAGAACGGGCTGGCAGCGGGCCGCACGTCAGCACCTTCGGGCTCATCTTCACCGCTCTCTCTGTGAGCTCGTTGGCGGTCATGGTGCACCTGGAGCTCGTCGTCCGCTCAGCCCTGATCTTGACCGTCACCTCATTTGTACCCCTGGTATGCGTGCTCTCGATCTTGCCGCGAGCGGCCGGCGCTGCCACCACCCTGGCCGAGTTTCTTCTCGGGCTCTTTCTTTCCAAATTCGTGGTCGCCACCGTCGTCTACGTTGGCTTCCGCCTAGTCGTGGTGGCGTTGACCTCGTCCGCTGACACCGACGCCACGGAGACCTGGATGGCATCGGGCCTCGCCGTGCTCCTGATCGCTGCCTTCTCACCACTTGTGGTGTTCTCAGCTCTGCGCTTCGCCCACACGCAGGCAGGCTCAGTCGCCCGAAGCTTCACAGGCGCAACCGTCGCCATGGCACCAGCAGGCAAGCTTCTCGGCAGCGCAGGAAGAGCGCTGAGTCCGCTGGCGAAGTCAGCTCAGAGGCGTCTTGGCTCAGGCATCTCACGCCTTCGGTCGCGCCAATGACACGTCCGCGTCTGCCAATCGCAACAAACCCTGTGTCCGCTCGGCGGCGCGAAGGGGGTTCGGGGGAACCGGCGCCGCATCCGGTTCCCCCGGCGCCGGACATGGGTGAACCGTGGCTGCTGGACAGTCGTGCCGTCGCTCGCCTGCTTGGAATCGGACGCACGAAAGCCTTCCAGTTGATGGCTCGCGACGAACTGCCCGTCGTACGGATTGGTAGGTGCGTTCGCGTCTCTCGTCTTGGGCTCGCGTCCTGGGTTTCAGAGCAATTGGCAGCTGGAGCCGAACTCTGACGCGCCTGAAGAGAGGCAACGGGGAAGGCTCCATCTATACGAATGCCAAAGGTGTCTGGACCGCGGTGGTGTCTCTCCCGGGCGGCCGGCGGAAGTACATGTATGGCAGTACTCGGGAAGAGGTTCGCAGAAAGCTCGCGGTGGCGATGGGTGCGCGTGAGGCTGGGACACTTGCCGACTCACGCGGCCGTCGCCTCGGCGACTTTCTCGATCAGTGGCTGACCGAGGTAGTCCGGCCGTCAGTGCGCATAGGGACGTATCGCGGCTATGAGGTTCACGTCCGTCTACATATCAAACCTTTGCTTGGACGCATGGCATTGGACAGGCTTGAGCCGGGTCACGTTCAATCGCTCCTTAATCGCAAGCTGGCAGAGGGCCTGTCTCCGAAGAGCGTCCGCTATATCCGCGGGACGCTACGGACCGCGCTGAACCAGGCAGTCAGATGGGGTCTCGTGGGGCGCAATGCGGCGGCCGTCGTGGATGGCCCTCGCGTCGAGCGCCATGAGATCCTGCCGTTCTCCCCTGTCGAGGCTCGCCGCTTCCTGATAGCAATCAGAGGGCATCGGCTAGAGGCCCTCTATTCCGTGGCCTTGACGATGGGTCTCCGACAAGGGGAGGCACTCGGGCTCACGTGGCGCGATGTCGATTTGGACATGGGCTATCTGAGAGTCAACCGGCAGCTCCAGCGCGTGGATGGGCGCTTCGAACTTGTGGAACCCAAGACTGCTCGCAGTCGCCGCACGATCGTGATGCCCGCCTCGATCACGGCTGCCCTCAGAAGTCATCGAGAGCGCCAGGACGGCGACCGGGCACCGGGTTCGCGCGACCGAAATCCGATGGACCTGGTATTCACGCGCCCGGACGGCCTCCCGCTCGACGGCACCGTAGTCACGCACCAATTTCACAAGCTGCTCGATGAGGCAGGGCTGCCTCAGCGTCGCTTCCATGACCTGCGACACTCCTGTGCAACTCTCCTGCTTGCACAAGGCGTGCCAGCACGAGTGGTGATGGAGGTTCTCGGCCACTCGCAGATTGGCATCACGAT
>WNGL01006416.1_pt1 | contig 13856 bp, 13 predicted proteins | sample 5400591 | NCBI WGS metagenome assembly WNGL01 (sample SAMN13153377, study PRJNA577476) | soil metagenome | isolation source: 80 cm soil or saprolite under Garry oak tree replicate 1 | place: USA:California | collected 2016-06-15
CAGATCACCGATGCTGTCGGCGCAGACCTGGCCGGTGAGGTCCACCTCGATGGCGCTGTTGATGGCCGTGACGCGCGGGTTGCGGCGGATGACGGCGGTGTCGTTGACGTAGGCGATGTCGAGCATCGCCACCGCCGGGTTGTCGTCGAGAAAGTCGTACAGCTTGCGCGTCCCGAGGGCGAAGCCGGCTACCACCTTGCCCGGGTGCACGCGCTTCGCCTCGCCGGTGACGACGCCGCGCTCGACGAGGTCGACCACCGCGTCGGAGATCATCTCCGAGTGGATGCCGAGCCGGCGGTGGCCGCGCAGCGCGGCCAGCGTCGCGTCGGGCAGGCTGCCGATGCCCACCTGCAGCGTGGCGCCGTCCTCCACCAGCTCCGCGCAGTGACGCCCGATGGCGCGCTCCACCTCGTCGAGGACGGCCGCCGGCAGCTCCGGCAGCGGCTCGTCGCCCTCGACCAGGAAGTCGATGGCGTCCGTGTGGATGAGCCCGTCACCGTGGGTGCGCGGCATGTGGCGGTTCACCTGCGCCACCACCTTCCGCGCCATCTGCACCGCCGCTCGCGCCACGTCCACCGACACGCCGAGCGAGCAGAAGCCGTGCCGGTCGGGCGGCGAGACGGTGACGAGCGCCACGTCGAGCGGGAGCAGCCCGCGGCGGAAGAGCTGCGGGACCTCGGAGAGGAAGACGGGCAGGTAGTCGGCCCGTCCTTCCTGCACCGCCTGGCGCACGTTGCCGCCGACGAAGAGCGCGTTGACGCGGAAGCTCTTCTGGAGCTCCGGGGCGGCGTAGGGCGCCTCGCCCTCCGTGTGCAGGTGCACGATCTCGACCACCCGCAGCTCGCCGGCGCGGGCGGTGAGCGCGGCGATGAGTCGGCGTGGCGCTGCGGCCACGCTGTGCACGAAGACGCGGTCCCCGGACTTCACGACCGCGACGGCCTCTTCGGCGCTGACGGTGCTGCTCATGGGGGCCCCTCCCGGGCGAGGCGCGCAGCATATTCCGCGGCGCGGTGCTTGTCCCCGCTGTCGGGGCGGCGCGTCCCCCGCGAGGCGCCCCACCTGACTCTACGGACGGTGACAAGCGTCAAGGCCCTCGGCGGCGCGGGGGGGCAACGTCGGGGGAACGGCGGAAGGGAGGTGGCGATGAGGATCATCTTCGAGGAGGACGTGAGGGCGCTGCTCGAGGCGGCTCCGCCTCATCGCGGCGGTCGGGCGCTGAGCTGCCTGCTCGATCTGCACCTGCCGGGCGATGTGCGGTGCGAGGGGTGCGAGAGCGCGGGCGAGGTGCAGCGGCTCACCCCGGCGGTGGCCGGCGGCCTGCGCGATCGCGTGCTGCAGCAGGTGGACGAGCACGACGCCGGCCAGCTCGACCTCGTGCTGTTCGGCGGCGAGCCGCTCCTCGACGCACGGCACGTGCTCGCGCTCTCGTCGGAGCTGCAGGCCGCCTGCGTCCGGCGCGGCGTCGGCTACGCCGGGCACCTCATCACGAACGGCGCGTTGCTCGACGCGGAGCTGGCGCGGGGATTGGCCCGCGCCGGGCTCGCTCGCGTGCAGGTCACGCTCGAGGGTGGGCTGCTCGCTCAGGGCCGCCGGCGGCGCGGTGGCGCGGAGAGCTGGAGGCGTGCGCTGGCGGGCCTTCGGTGTGCTCGGAAGGAGGTGGCGCTCGTCCTCCGCCTGAGCCCGGACGGTCTGGAAGGTGAGCTGGCGGAGCTGCTGGCGGCGCTCGACCACGCCGGGGATCTCGCCGGCGACGATGGCATCGTGCTCTACGTCGCGCGGACGGCCGCCTACCCCCAGCAGGCGCGCGAGCTGGCCGCCCTCTCCCCGCTGCTCGATTCCACGGCAGCGCCGGCCCACGGGGGCTCAGCGGCACGAGCATGAAGCGCCCGCCAGGTCGTCGCCAGGGCAGCCGGCGCCAGCGTATACCTGGGAGGGGGCGCACCCTGGGCGGGAGGATTCCCGGGCAGTCGGGTCGCGAGCGACCAAGCGACGCTGGTACCCCCTTGTATAAGCCGACTGCGTCAACACCTTGAGACCAGGCATCTGCGTGCAAACCGAACCAGCCAAACAACCGACGCGGCGCTCGCCTCCCGAGCTGGAATCCGAGCGGCGGCTGCGGGAGGCGCCGAAGTCCCTCGTCCTGATCATCGACGACGACGAAGGCATCCGCACGGCGCTGGCCGAGCTGCTCGAGCTGTCGGGCTACCGGGTGGCGGTGGCTGCGGACGGCCAGGAGGGCCTCGAGCTCCTGGCGGTCGGTCTCGAGCCCAACGCGATCGTGCTGGATCTCATGATGCCGCGGATGGACGGCTGGACCTTCCTCTCGCACCTGCGCGCGGACCCCAAGTTCCACGACGTGCCGGTGGTGGTGACGAGCGCGGTCGCGTCCGAGGGCCCGGCCGACGCCGACGTGTGCCTGCAGAAGCCGTTCGATCTCGTCCGCCTCGATCGCGAGGTGGCTCGGCTGTGCGCGCACTGACCGCAGCGCGAGCGCGACGCCTTGTTCTCGTCCGCCGCCGGGTGCTCTACAATCCGCCCCCCTGCCACCCCTCCGGGCCGGCGGCGCGCACAGGAGCGGACGACGATGATGGAGCTCTTCGCCAGGACCTCGGGCACGTGGCTCAACATGGCCACGGTGGTGGTCGGCACGGCGGTGGGCCTCGCCGCGGGCGGTCGGCTGCCCGAGCGCATGGGCCGGACGTTGATGCAGGTGCTCGGCCTCACCACGCTGCTCGTCGGGACCCGCATGGCCTGGGCGCTCGACGGGCTACACGCCGGCCGCATCCCCGGCATCATCCTCGCCTTGGTGAGCCTCGCCGCCGGCGCGCTGGTGGGCGAGGCCGCCGGGATCGAGGAGCGCCTCGCCAGCCTCGGCGAGGTCTTCCGGCGCCGCTTCCGTGGGACGGGCCGCTTCACGGAAGGTTTCGTGACGGCGAGTCTCCTCTTCTGCATCGGGCCCATGGCCATCGTCGGCTCGCTCCAGAACGGGCTCACCTTCGACTCGCGCACCCTCGTGCTCAAGTCGACGCTGGACGGCATCGCCTCGGTAGCGCTGGCCGGCGTCTATGGAGTGGGGGTCGGCTTCTCGGCGCTGGTGCTGGGCGTCCTGCAGGGGGGCCTGAGCCTGGGGGCGGCCGGCCTGGCGCGCGCGCTACCCGATCCCGCCATCGACCCGCGCGTCCTCCTCGTCTCCGGGACGGGCGGACTGCTCATCATGGGGATCGGCGTGAACCTGCTCCTCGGCGGCCTCGGCTTCGAGGATCGGCGGGTGCGGGTGGGTGCGATGCTGCCGGCCCTGGTGGTGGCGCCGCTGCTGCAGGCCGCGCTCGGCTGATCAGCGCGGGCTGATGCCGTTCTTCTCGCACCAGCTGGCGAAGGCGCGGTCCATGGCGTGGATATGGTCGCCGAGCCAGCTGCGCAGCTCGCCCATCGCTGCGAGCGCCGCCGGGCGGTCGCCACCTTCCAGCACCCGCCGGATCTGCTCCACCTGATCGGTGAGCCGGCCGTGCTCGAGCGCGTGCGCATCGTGCGCCGGGTACGCGTAGAGCCGCATCATCAGCTCTTCGGACAGGAAGTGGACGCTGGTGAAGTCCACCAGCTGCGCCATGCAACGCGCGATCATCTCGGCGTCCCGCCCCTGCTGGACGAGCTCCTCCAACGCGCTCACGAGCCCCACCTGCAGCCGGTGCTCGGCGTCGATCGAAGCGACGCCGACGGCGATGTCCTCGTTCCACGCTCGAGTGTTCACGGTGCCTCCTCGACCAGAGGCTCACCTGCATAACGGGCGATCCCCGGGATGTCAGCGGGGCGCGCGGCCCGAGTCCGCGCTGAGCTCCTCCAGCGCGGCCCGGACCCGCCGCGCGGCGTCCTTCACCACCGCCACCTGCGCGAACAGGCTGCCCTCGGCGCGCACGCGGCGCTCGCGACCGCCGGCGCCCGCGCGCACCTCGAGCACCAGCGCGCGCCCCGTGCCGGGCGCGCCGGAGAGGGACGCCGTCGCCGCCACCCACCGCCCAGCGGTCCGGGGCCGCGCACCGCCGTCGAGGATCGGTCGCAGCGCGGGGTCCTGCTCCAACTCGGCACGGAGCATGTCGTGGAGGCTGTTCCCTCCGGCAGCCGCCAGCTCCGGCGAGACGGCCGTCTCGAGGAGCGCGACCCCGGCCTCCTCGCGGGCTGCAGGGCCGTCGCGCGGGGCGACCGCCCGAGCGGGGCTGCGCTGCGGCGCTGGCTGACGAGCCGGGGTGTTCGCGGCGGGAGAAGAGGACCTCGTCGGCGAGGCGCGTGGCGCTTCGGGCGCCGTGGCAGCTCCGGGCGGACGGGCGGCGTGGGATCCGGCGCAGGCGAGGAGCACGGCCGTCGCGAGCGCGAGCAAGCTCGGCGCGCGGCGCGCCCCCGCGTCGGTCAGGAAGGTCGCGGCTTCTTCTCGGAGTGGGTTCCCGCCGAATGCCGGCGAGCGCTCAGGAATCGCCCGAGCGGGAAGTCGTTCACCTGGATGTGGAACTTGATCCATTCGGGGAGCCGCGTGGACAGCCAGCTCAAGGTAGGCGGAGAGAGCCCCACCGCCTCGACCTCACGCGTCAGCTGGTGGAAGTCCTGCAGGAAGATGTCGTGAGCCGCCTTGTGGCGGCCGCGCTCTGGATAGTTGGTCTCGTTCATGAACGCTTCCTCCGCCTGGAAGTGGCCCATGATCGCGTCGCCGAGCGCGGCCAGCGCCTGCTTCGTACCCTCCAGATCGTCTGCGTTCGCCGGAAGCCGCGCGGCCTCGAGCCGATCGAGGATGACCCGGTGCTGGGCGTCGATGTCGTGGAAGCCACAGAGAAGGTCGGAGGTCAGGATCAAGCGCGCGTCTCCCGTGATTCCAGACCAGCACATCAGAAGCGGGTCATGGGCACAAGCGCCGGACTCGCCGTCCCTACCAGGGTGTAAACGCCCTAACCATGGACGAGGGACGCCCATCTGGGAACCGCGGCTAAGCGCCTGATGTCCGGGCGAGCGAGCTGGCGCCTCCTGGACCCATGCACAGGCGGGGGCTCCCTCCCCTAGCAGCAAGGGCATATCCCCACATTGCCGTAGGTTTTCCCGAGGTCGCGGCATGGCCCTCGATCGGGTCAGAGAGGACCAGATGACGACAGAGCTCCAGCGTGCGATGGCTCGATACGAGGAAGCGCGCATTCGCTACCGCAAGGCCGTCCTGGCCTCCCTGAATGGCGCGTCGAACGGCGAGAGCATCCGCGACGCGATCAGGTCGTTCCAGCGGGCGAGCGCAGACCTGAAGCGGCTCACCTCCCCGGAGCCGCCGCCCCGACCCCTCCGGGTGGCCGAGCCCGCGCCCGAGCCGTTGCCCTCCGCGGGGTGGAGAAGCTTCCGGCGGATGCTCTCCGGCGTGGGGTCGCGCATGAGGCTGCCGGCGTCGGGGTAACGACTGATCGGAGGCGGGCGCGGCATCACTCCGATGGCGGGATCCCGCTTCCGCGGATCGACCAATCCAGGATCTCGATGGGATGGGCAGCCCGCAACGCGATCCCCCGACCGCGGAGCATCCGCTGGATGTGCAAGGTGCAGCCGGGGTTGGCGCTGGCGAGGAGGTCGGCCTGGGTCGAGAGCACGTTCTCCGCCTTGCGGCGGCCGATCTCCAAGGCGCTCTCCACCTCGAACAGGTTGTAGACCCCGGCGCTGCCGCAGCACTGATCGCCGTCGGGCACCTCGACGAGCTCGAGCCCCGGGATGGCGCGCAGGAGCGACCGCGGCGGCTCCTGCAGCCGCTGCGCGTGGCCGAGGTGGCACGAGGAGTGGTACGCGACCCGGGCCGGGAGCGGGTGGCGCCGGGCACGCGGCTCGAGACCGGCGAGGAGCTCGTGCACGTCCTTCACTCGGGCGGAGAAGGCCGCAGCACGCGCAGCCCAGGCCGGGTCTTGCGCGAGCAGGCGTCCGTATTCCTTCATGCTCGAGCCGCAGCCGGCGGCGTTCACCGCCACCACGTCGACCCCTGCCGCCTCGAAGCGGGCGATGAGGTCCTTCGCCATCCGGAGCGCCTCCGCCTCCCGCCCCGCGTGCAGGGAGAGCGCTCCACAGCACCCCTGTCCGGCGGGCACCACCACCTCGCACCCCTCCGCCGAGAGCACGCGCACGGTGGCGGCGTTCACCCCGGGGAAGAAGGCGCGCTGTACGCAGCCGGCGAGGAGGCCCACCCGGAGGCGCCGCGCGCCCGCCGCAGCGGTGTGCGCCGGCAGGCGCGCGACGAGGTCGCCCGCCGCGACCGGTGGCGCGAGCGCCTCGAGCTGAGCGAGCCGCTTCGACATGAGGCGGAGGAGCCCCGTCCGGCGGAGGAGCCACTGCAGGCCCGTGATCCGGAAGAGGAAGAGGAAGAAGACCGCCACCCGCAGCCGAACCGGGTAGGGGAAGAGCGCGAAGACGAGGCCGCGGTGCAGCCGGTCCGCCAGCGGCCGGCGGTGGTGCTCCTCGATGCGGGCGCGGGCGGACTCGATGATCTCGTCGTAGCGCACGCCGGAGGGGCAGGCCGTCATGCAGCCCATGCAGCCGAGGCAGCGGTCGAAGTGCTCCACCACCGTGTCGTCGAGGGGCAGGCGGCCGTCGGACACGGCGCGGAAGAGATCGATCCGGCCCCGCGGCGAGTCCATCTCCTCGCCCCAGGAGACGTAGGTGGGGCAGTGCGGCAGGCAGAAGCCGCAGTGGACGCAGTCGTCCTCGGGCCTGCGCGCGAGGTGTTGCGGCCGGGCCGTCGGGGCGGCACCGGTGCTGGCCGCCGCGGCCACCGGGCTGGGCGCTTCGCGTTCGAGCGTGATGGCCATCCTAGATCCCCCCCACGAAGCGCCCTGGCGCCAGCCGGTGTTCGGGGTCGAGCTGGTCCTTCACGCGCCGCATCACCGCCGCCCCGGCCGGCGGCGGGCCCCACGGGTCGAGCAGCGCTCGGACCTCGGCCGGCGCGGCCGCGACCACCACGCCCCCGCCGAGCGGCGCGAGCGCCGCGCGCGCCTCCTCGACCGCGCGGGCCGCTGCCTCCGGGTCCGCCGCCGCGCCCGAGACGAAGGCGACACCGAGGGTCGGATACAGCACCGCCGCGCCTCCCCGCAGCGCGCCCGCGAGCGGCGCCGCCGCGGTGCGCACCAGCTCGACCAGCGCTGCCGGCGGCGCAGTGACCTTCAAGCGCACCGCGCCCTCGGAGCGGATGACGTCGTGGCGGGCCCAGAACGCGCGCGCAGCGCCGTCCTCGAGCGGCTCCGCCTCGCGGCCGAGCCGCTCCGCCACCGCCAGGAGCCGCTGGTGCTGCTCGGCCACGCCCGGCCCGAAGCCCTCGAAGCGAATCCCGAGGCGGAGGTGGCCTCCCTCCAGGATGGCCACCACCGCCGCCGGATCGAGCTGGCTCGAGCGGAGGGCCGCCACCATGGTCCGCGCGGCCGCGGCCTCGAGGCCGGGGAGCAGCACCGTCGCGTCCGCCTGCGGCAGCGGGTGGAGGCGGAAGGTCACCGTGCCGACCATGGCCAGGGTGCCGAGCGATCCGACGAGGAGGCGCGGCACGTCGAACCCGGCCACGTTCTTCACCACCTTGCCCCCGCCCTTCGCGATGACGCCGTCGGCGCGGACGAAGGTCATCCCGACCACCAGATCGCGCCCGGCGCCGTGGCGGTGGCGCAGCGGTCCCCAGGCGTTGGCGGCGAGGACGCCCCCCACCGTCGCGCGCTGCGGCAGCGGCGGGTCCAGCGCGAGGCGCTGCCCGTGCGCGGCGAGCCGGCGTTGCAGGTCCGCCACCGTCATGCCGGCCTCGACCACCGCGATCTGGTCGGAAGGGGTGTGCTCGACGAGGCGCCCGAGCCGTCCGGTGCGCACCACCGCATCCAGCCGCGACGGCGGGCGGCCGAGCTCGAGCTCCGTGCCGCCGCCGACGAAGGCGATCGCCAGCCGGTCGCGCGCGCAGGCGCGGAGCGCCTCGGCGGCTTCCTCCAGCGTGGCCGGCTCGAGCACGAGCCGCGGGACGACGCCCAGGACCGCGTCGCCGGCCGTTCCCTCGCGCGCGCCCGCTACCATCGCTCCGCCTCCCCGGTGAGCTCGAGCGGGTGCGGGAGGTAGGGGCCCGGCTTCTCGCCGCACAGCCGTGGCGTCGGGAAGACCTTCCCCGGGTTGAAGCGCGCCTTCGGATCGAAGGCCCAGCGCACGCGGGCCATGGTCTCGAGGTCGTCCTCGCCGAACATGTCGGCCATGGCGGCTGCCTTCTCGGCGCCGACCCCGTGCTCTCCGGTGATCGAGCCGCCGTACCGTACGCACAGGCGAAGGATATCCCGCCCGACCTCCGCGGCCCGCTCCTCCTCGCCCGGCACGCGCGCGTCGTAGAGGACGAGCGGGTGGAGGTTGCCGTCGCCTGCGTGGAAGACGTTCGCCACCCGCAGGCCGGCCGCGTCGGCCAGCGCGCCGATGTCGCGCAGCACGCGGGCGATCTCGGAGCGCGGGATGACGCCGTCCTCGACGAGGTAGTTCGGGCTGATGCGGCCCATGGCGGCGAAGGCGCACTTGCGGCCCTTCCACATGAGCTGCCGCTCCGCCTCGTCGCGCGGGATGCGGATCTCGAGCGCGCCCGAGGCCTGGGCGATCTCGACCGCGCGGCGCGAGACGTGCGCCGCCTCGGCCGTCGACCCGTCCGCGTCCATGAGGAGGGCGGCCCCCACGTCCGGCCAGTCGAGGCCGGTGGCGGCTACCGCGGCTCGGATGGCGAGCCGGTCCATCATCTCGATGGCGGCCGGCAGGATGCCGGCGGCGATGATGCCGGAGACGGCGTCGCCTGCCTCGTCGGTGGAGGGGAAGGTGGCGAAGAAGGTCCGGGTCGTCTCGGGCTTGCGCAGGAGCCGCAAGGTCACCTCGGTCACGATGCCGAGCATGCCCTCGCTGCCGACCAGCACCGCCAGGAGATCGTAGCCGGGCGGATCGATCGCCGGCCCGCCCAGATCCACCACCTCGCCGCCGTCGAGGACGACGCGCGCGGCGAGCACGTGGTTCACCGTGAAGCCGTACTTCAGGCAGTGCGCCCCGCCGGAGTTCTCGGCCACGTTTCCGCCGATGGTGCACACGCCCTGTGAGGAGGGGTCCGGCGCGTAGTAGAAGCCGCCGCCCGCCACCGCCTTCGACACGTCGAGGTTGATGACGCCGGGCTCGACCCGCACCGTCCCGTTCTCGAGGTCGACGGCGAGGATGCGCTTCATGCGCGAGAGGCCCACCACCACCGAGCCCGGCGTGGGCCGTGCCCCGCCGGAGAGGCCGGTGCCGGCGCCGCGCGGCACGATGGGGAGGCCGGCCGCGGCGGCGATCCGCACCACGCGCGCCACTTCGTCCGTGGAGGCGGGCAGCACCACCAGCGCCGGTCGCGTCCGGCCGTGCGTGAGCCCGTCGCACTCGTAGACGAGGAGCTGAGCGGGCTCGGAGATGCAGTTCTCCTCGCCGACCACCTCCGTCATGCGGCGGACGACGGAGGGCGCGACGGGGGGCGAGGGCGGCATGGCGGGCTCCCGGCGCCGGCGCGCGTGCGACGCGCGGCGGCCCGAGTGTGCAGGTAGTGATCGGAACCGTAAACTGGTGGCCTCATGAGGGGCGCCCGGGGGAGGCGCCCCGAGTGGGGCTCTCAGCGGAAGATTCCGTTGCCTGCTACCCGCACTTCAGGTCATGGTCGACGCCATGTCCCACCGCCCTCGCCACGCGCCGCACGGCATCGTCCCGCCCCACATCCTGCGTCACCTCGCGCACCACGGCTCGGACGAGGAGCGCGCGCTCGCGGTCGACTCGCTCATGGCCACCGAGCGGCTGCGGGGCGAACGCCATGCCCTGGCCGAGGCGCGGGGCGCGGTCCCGAGCGGCCAGAAGCGGCGTACGCTCTACGACGCACGGCACACCCAGCGCCTGCCGGGGGAGCTCGTCCGCGGCGAGAACGATCCGGGCGTCCGCGACGCGGCCGTGAACGAGGCCTTCGAGGGTCTGGGCGCCACCTACGACTTCTACTTCCAGGTGCTGAAGCGCCGCTCCATCGACGACCGCGGCGAGCGGCTCGACGCCACCGTCCACTATGGCCGCCGCTACGACAACGCCTTCTGGAACGGGCGCGAGATGATCTTCGGGGACGGGGACGGCAAGCTCTTCCAGGGGTTCACGGGATGTCTGGAGGTGATCGGTCACGAGCTCACCCATGGTGTCGTCGAGACCGAGGCGGCGCTCGTCTACGAGGGGCAGCCCGGCGCGCTCAACGAGTCGTTCGCCGACGTCCTGGGCGTGCTCGTGAAGCAGTGGAAGCTCGGCCAGTCCGCCGAGCAGGCGAGCTGGCTCATCGGCGAGGGGCTGCTCGCGCCAGGCGTGAAGGGGGTCGCGCTCCGCTCGATGAAGGCGCCCGGCACTGCGTACGACGATCCGCGCCTGGGCCGGGATCCGCAGCCCGCGCACATGCGGCGCTATGTCGAGACCGAGGAGGACAACGGGGGGGTGCACGTGAACTCCGGCATCCCCAACCACGCCTTCTTCCTCGCCGCCCAGCACTTCGGAGGCCGCGCCTGGGAGCAGGCGGGGGCGATCTGGTACCACGCGCTCTGCCACACGCTCTCGCGACGGAGCGACTTCGCGGGTGCGGCGCTCGCCACGGCGCTCTCGGCGCGCACGCTCCTCGGGGCGCCGGCGGAGAAGGTGGTTCGCGACGCCTGGGCGGCGGTGGGCGTGGTGGCAACCGGCGAGGGCGTCGCCTGAACCATGCGTGCGGTGCTCGTCCGCAGTGGTGGTCTCGGTGGGCTCACCCGCACCTGGCGGGCCGAGCTCCCGGCGCTGTCGCCCGAAGGCGAGGCGCGGCTGCGGGAGGCGGCCAACGCGGCCGGCTTCTTCACCTTGCCGGCGACCCTCGCGGGGGAGCCGGTGCCCGACGGGTTTCACTATCTGCTCACGCTCGAGGACGGCCGGCGCTCGCACGCGGTCCGGTTCGATGACGCCTCGGCGGGCGAGGATCTCCTCGCGCTCGTCGAGCTGGTGCAGGACCTGTCGGAGAGCTGACCCCGGCGGTGCGCCTCCTACCGCGCGCTCACCGCCATTTCCGCGCCTGCGCCTGTGCCTGCGCGGTGTGCACCATGAGCGACCAGGCCGCGGGCCAGCGCGGTGCGAGGACGGGCCACCAGGACGCCGCCACGCAGACGAGCCCCACGCCGACGATGCAGAGCACGCCCTGCCGCTGCTCGCGGGCGATCGCCCGCTTGCGCTCCGCCGCGCGCCGCGCCACCACCGCCGGATCGTCCGGGGGCCGCGCGGCGGCGAAGCGGAGCAGGAGGGCGGCACCCGCCCACGCCGCGGCGAAGGGGTTGCCGAGCATCGCCTCCGCCACCCCTTTCCCGATGCCGGCGCCGACCTCGATCAGCCCGGGAGGCGCGATCGCGAAGCGCAGCTCGCGACGCTTGCCGACCCGCTTCGCCCGCCGCTCGCGGCGCTCGAGCGCGCGGACCCGCGCCCGCAGGATCCCCAACCGCAGCAGGGCCGCCGCCAGGAAGTAGAGCGCGTAGCGCGCCTCGGGCGGCGGTGGGTACGGCAGCGCCGTCAGCGCCGCTGGCATGGGCAGCTGGTGCAAGAGCGCCGCACCCATTCCGAACATCAGCAGCCACACGCGCGTCGACCTCCGTCCTTGAGAGCGGCGGCCAGCCTAGCGCACGCCCGGAGCCTCGCCCATCGAAGTCCGCTGTCGCCAGGGTCGGAGGGTGTGCGTCGCCGTGGGTCGGCGAGGGGTTCTCACGCCCGTACCGCCCGTCGTATGGGACGTCGGGTCTGAGGTAGACTCTCGCCGCCCGTTGGCCGGTGTCGGGTGGAGGATGGATGAGCCGCGGGCGCTTCACCCGATCCTGGATCGTGCCCATTGCCGCCCTGCTCGTGCTCGCCTTGGGGGTGGGCGCGGCGGCGGTGCTGAACTATCGCGCCTTCGACCGCGACCTGCGCCAGCAGGTCGAGGGCGAGCTGGCGGCGGTGGCCGACCTCAAGGTCCAGCAGATCGCCGAGTGGCGGCAGCAGCTCCTCGAAGACGCCGGGAGCATGCTCCACCACTCGCTCCTGAACGTCGAGCTGGTCAGGGTCGCATCGGGACGAGCACGGCCGGGCGATCTCGAGCAAGTCACGGAGTCGCTCCGCTCCAGGCTCAAACGCCAGCGGCTGCGCCGCGGCACGCTGTTCGACGCGGATGGGCGGGTGGTGGCGGCCACCTCGCCGCGCCAGGCGCTGGGCGCGCAGGAGGTCGCGGCGCTGCGCACGTCCCGGGTGAGCGGTGGTCCTCATCTCGATTCCACCGCCGCCGCGGACGGGCGGCTGCTGGTGGCGCTCGCCGTCTCCGACGAGCACGGCGGAGAGGTGGGCGTCGTGCTGCTGGAGGGCGACTTCGCAGCGGCGATTCCGGGGGCGGCGCGCGCCTGGCCCGCGCGCGTGAAGAGCGCCGAGGTGCTGCTCGGGGGCTATGACGGCGAGGACACGATCGTCATCTCGGCCCTGCGCCACGTCGCGCCCGAGCCTGTCCCGGCGCGCGTGTCGCCTCGGCCCGGGGGATGGCCGCTCGGGCGAGCCGCCCACGGCGAGCAAGGTGCGGGCCTCATCCGCGACTATCGCGGGGTCTTGGTCCTCGAGGCCTGGCGGCCGGTGCCGGGCGCCCCCTGGGGCGTGGTGGTGAAGATCGACGAGCAGGAGCTGCAGGCGCCCGCCACCGAGCGCGCCCGCTGGCTGGCGGCGGTGGTGGCGCTCCTGCTGGTGGGCGTGGGGGGCGCCGTCCTCGCCTGGTCGGGCGCCGCGCGTCGTGCGCTGGAGCAGCGCGAGCGCGAGCTGGAGGGGCGCCTCCTGCGGCAGCGCCTCGACTATCTGTGGAGCCACGTCCATGACATCGTGCTGGTGGCGGACCTTGAGGCCCACATCGTCGACGCCAACGACCGGGCCGTGGCGGCCTTCGGCTTCGCGCGCGACGAGCTGAAGGCGCTCTGCCTCGACCAGCTGCTCGCGCCGGGCGAGCCAGCCGGCGTCGAGTGGCGTCGCGCCGCCGTCCGGGAGCAGCGCAGCGGCCGCTTCGAGACGGTGTGCCGGCGCAAGGACGGCTCGAGCTTCCCGGTGGAGGTGACCGCGCGGGTGGTCGAGGTGGAGGGCCGCCCGCTCGTGTTCTCGCTCGCCCGCGACATCAGCGATCGCAAGCAGGTGGAGCGGCTGGCGCGGCTTCAAGGCGCGCTCCTCGCACACCTCAGCGACGCGGTGATCGCGAGCGATCGCGAGCTGCGCATCACCGCCTGGACCGGGGCCGCCGAGCGCATCTACGGGCGGCGGGCGCGGGAAGTGATGGGGATGCACGCGGGCGAGGCGTTCGGCTCGAACATCTCGGAGGCGGAGGTAGCGGAGCGGCGCGCGCGCGCCGACGCGGGCGAGCCGCAGCGCTACGAGGTGGTCCACCACCGCGCCGACGGCACCCCGCTCGACATCGAGATGACCTGGTTGCCGCTGCGCGACGACGGCGGCGCCGTCGTCGGATACCTGGCGGTGAACCGCGACGTCAGCGCAAACAAGCGCGCGGAGGAGGCGCTACGGGTCGAACAGGAGCGGCTCCGGCTGGCGCTCGAGGTGACCGAGGTGGGCGTCATCGATGGCGACATCACCACCGGCACGCTGCAGCTGAGCCCACGGCTGGAGCGGCTGCTCGGGCGCGCCAGCATGACCCGCGAGGAGATGAGCCGGCAGGTGCACCCGGACGATCGCGAGCGCATGCGCGCGCAGTTCGACGAGCTCGCGGGGGGGCGGCGCGACCGCGTCGAGGCCGAGCACCGCGTCATGTTGCCGAGCGGCGAGCTGGTGTGGTTCCGCGTCTCGGCGTGCGT
>WNGL01006418.1_pt1 | contig 13853 bp, 11 predicted proteins | sample 5400591 | NCBI WGS metagenome assembly WNGL01 (sample SAMN13153377, study PRJNA577476) | soil metagenome | isolation source: 80 cm soil or saprolite under Garry oak tree replicate 1 | place: USA:California | collected 2016-06-15
CGGGAGTACATGCCGGACGCCTGACCGCCGTTGTGGTTGATCTGCGCGAAGATCGGCGTCCCGTGCCGGTGGACGGCATCGGTGATCCGCTGGTAGCCGGGGATCACACTCTCGTCGAACCCGTGGATCAGCTTCTCGTAGGGCCAGTCCGTGGGGTGGACCGAGTGCTCCTCGGTGATGATCAGCCCGGCCCCGCCCCGGGCGCGGGCCTCGTAGTACGCGGCGTGCTGCCCGGTGGGGTGCCCGTCCTCGGCGTAGTTGGTCAGGTGCGCGGCGAAGACGATCCGGTTGTGCAGCGCGAGCGGGCCGATGCGCAGCGGGCTGAACAGGTAACGGTACCGCCCCGCGCTCATGCTGTGTCTCCCGCTTGCCTCATCGTGCGCCCCCCGTCCAGGGCGAGGGCCGCCCGGCGGCCCTCCAGGATGGCCTCGTACACGGTCCGCGGCGCCACCGCGTCGCCGGCCCGGCGCAGCGCCTGATGCGCTCGCCACAGCGTGTCTTCGGGCAGGCGGTGGCCGGCGTCGATGACCACCGCGGCCTCGATCGCCCTGGCCTCGCCGGTGAAGACGTCCTCCACCATGGCCGCGGTTGCGGTCACCGTGACCAGCCGAGAACGTTTGTGCAGCGCCACCCCGGCCTGCTGCAGCCGGGTGCTCGCGTCGGCCAGGTCCCCCGACCGGGCCAGCTGTGTTCCGGCGATGAGGTCATGGGTCACCAGCGCGACCCGGCGGCCGGGAGCGAGCAGTTCGGCCACGCTGACCCCGATCGGACCGCCGACCGGATCCCAGATCACGGCCGGGCCGTCAGGCAGCGCCGCCGCCCCCTGCTCCAGCACCGAGCGAGCGGTGCGGACGTCCGCTCCGGGCTCGGCGCGGTAATCCCGCCGCCCGTCCCGGGATCCGGTGCAGATCAGCACCGCGCCGTCGTGGGCCTCGATATCCTCGCCGCCGAACTCGCGGCCCAGGTCGAGCGTGACGCCGAGCCGTGAGCACTCGCCGGCCAGCCAGTCGGCGATGTGCGCCATCCGTTCGCGGCCCGCTCCGGCGGCGGCGGCGCGCACCGCGCCGCCCGGTTGGGCCGCGCGGTCCACGACGCGCACCTGGTGCCCGCGTATGGCGGCCGCCCGCGCGGCCTCCAGTCCGGCCGGGCCGCCGCCCACGACGACCACCCGCTGGGGCCGGGAGGTGGCGCCGCTCACCGGCTCATCGTCGGTCTCGTGCCCGCTGGACGGCTCGCCGATGCAGCTCACCACCGGGTTGCGCGGATCGCGCACCTGGCAGGTCTGATTGCACAGCACGCACGGCCGCACCGTGGCCGCTGCCCCGGCCCGCACCTTGCGGACCAGCTCGGGATCGGCGATCTGGGCCCGGGTCATCTCGACGGCGTCGGCGGCTCCGGACTCCAGCGCGTCCTGCGCCATGGCGACCTCGACGATGGAACCCTGGGCGACCACCGCGACCGGCCCGGGCAGCGCCTCCCGCACGCGGCGGCTCAGGCCCAGGTTGAAACCGGGCGGCGTGTGGCCGTCCGGCCGGGTCGCCGAGACGGTGTAGATCGATCCGCGCACGACGACCACGTAGTCCGCGTACGAGTACAGCCCGGCCAGGATCTCCAGCGCGGTGTCCGGGGTGATGCCGGCCCATGGCGCCAGCTCGTCGCAGGACAGCCGGAGCCCGACCACCGCGCCGCCGGCCGCGTCCCGCACGCCGTGCAGCACCTCGCGGGCGAACCGCAGCCGGTCCTGGCCGTAGCCGTCCTGGCGCTGGTTGGTCAGCCCGGACAGGAACTGCCTGACCAGGCTGTGCTGGCCGGCGTTGACCTCGACGCCGTCCAGCCCGGCCGAGACGGCCAGCCGCGCCGCGTCGCCGAACCCCCTGATCACCGCGTCGATGTCCTCGGCTTCCATCGACTTCGGCACCTCCCGGGTATTCACCTCGGGCACCCGCGACGGGGCGAGCAGCGGCTGCTGGCTGTAGGCGCTGGAGCCCTGGCCGCCGGCGTGCCCGATGGAGGCGAGCGCCAGCGCGCCTTCCGCGTGACATGCCCCCGTGATCGACGCCCAGCCGTCGGCCGACTCGGCGGCCAGCGGCGCGCGCTCGTAGGGCCAGTCCGACGGGTGTACCGAGGCCGTCTCGGTCACCACGATCCCGGCGCCGCCGACGGCCCGGCGCCGGTAGTAGGCGACGTGCCGGCCGCTGAACGCGCGGCCGCGGGCCAGGTTGGTTTCGTGCGGGCCGAACATCACCCGGCTAGGCGCGCGGGCCCCGCGGCCCAGCGTCAGGGGCTCGATCAGGTTCATGTCGCGGCCCTCGCGGCGATCTGGCCCAGGAACACAGGGACCCGGGCGCCCCTGGAGTGGCCAGGTCCCGGCTGCGGCCGGTCCGGCAGGCACACCTTGGCCAGCTCGCGCTCGCCGTGGCCCAGCACACACTCCGGGTCCGGGCCGTCCAGGGGCAGCCCGGTGAAGAACTTCGCGGCCATGCACCCGCCCTGGCAGGCGTCGAACATCCCGCAGGACGCGCAGGCGCCCGCGGCGGCCGGCTCGCGCAGCCGCAGCAGCAGCTCGGACTCGCGCCACAGCCGGGTGAACCCGCCGGGCTCGCGCACGTTGCCGGCCCGGAATTCCTCGTGCAGCACGAACGGGCAGGCGTAGACGTCGCCCACCGGGTCGATCAGGCAGACCACGCGTCCCGCGCCGCACAGGTTGAGGCCGGGCAGCGGGGCGCCCAGCGCGGACAGGTGGAAGAAGGAGTCGCCGGTGAGCACGTCCGGCCGGGCGGACAGCCAGTGGTACAGCTGGCGCTGCTGCGCCGCGGTCGGGTGCAGGTCGGCCCAGCGGTCGGCGGCCCGGCCCGACGGCCTCAGCCTGGTGACTCGCAGCCGAGCGCCGTAATCGTGGGCGATCTGCTGGAACTCGTCAAGCTGCGACACGTTGTGCCTGGTCACCACGATGGAGATCTTGAACTCGCCGAAGCCTGCCTCGGCGAGGTTGTCCATCGCCCGCCGCGCCATGGCGAAGCTTCCTGTGCCCCGTATCGCGTCGTTGACGTCCGCGGTAGCTCCGTCGATGGAGATCTGCACGTCCACGTAGTCGGTCCGGGCTAGTCGCCGCGCGGCCCGCTTGTCCAGCCGGACGCCGTTGGTGGAGAACTTGATGCCGACGTGGTGCGCGACGCTGTAGTCGAGCAGGTCCCAGAAGTCCGGGCGGAGTGTCGGCTCGCCGCCGCCGATGTTCGCGTAGAACACCTGCATCCGTTCCAGCTCGTCTACCACCCGCATGCACTCCTGCGTGGTGAGCTCGCGCGGGTCCCGGCGGCCTGACGCGCTCAGGCAGTGAACGCACTGAAGGTTGCAGGCGTAGGTGAGCTCCCAGGTCAGGCAGATCGGGGCGGCGAGCCCGCCTTTGAACTGCTCGGTCAGGGTGGCGGTGTCAGCGGGCATCGATTACCTCCGAATCGGCCAGCGCCGCCAGCGCCGCGGCGTACCTGGGCCGCTCGCCGGCGGGCACGCCGGCCGCGTCCAGAGCGTCGGCCGCGCTGAGGTGGCTGTCGAGCAGCCGGACCACGGTGACCAGCTGGCGGGTCTTCAGGAAGCTCAGCCGCCTGTTGCCGAAGTGATAGACCAGGGCGCCGAACGGTTCCGGGCGCATCGTGACCGCCGGATTCAGCTTGTAGGCGCGATGCAGGTCGAATGCCACCGGGTGCACCCGTCAGTACACGCCGCACATGCCGTCGATGGAAACCTCCTCGACGAGCAGCTCATCCGCGACGGCGACGTTTTCCTCTTCCCGGTCAGAGTTATCAGCATTCACTTCATCAGGACCTTTCTACCGAACGGGCACGGGTACTTGCCCTGATAAATAAAATAAGGGCCAGCCTGCGCACCGGTAACTCCCTGACCGGGCAGTGGCTCCTACCCGATCGGGCAGGTGCCTAAGATGCCGACGGCCGCGATCCTTGCAGCATGCTCTCAATCGAGACCCCGCATTTCGTTATTCATGACGGGCACCTTCAGCCGCGGTTTCCGAGCGGAATTAGCAACGAACTCGCTGACTACATCGCCACCGAGCTCGTGCCCCTCGGGCTGGTACCCGACGGTTCGGCGTTCGAGCAGATCTTCGTCGATGCGGTCCTGGCCACCCAGCCCGACCCGATGCAGGCCTGGGCGGTCTTCTACCGCAACACGATGCGGCGCCTGCGCCGCGGCGAGCGCGGGACCGGCTGCGTGGCCACGTTCGCCCGCATCTACGCGCGTGCCCTGTCCCTCATTCAAGGCACGACCATGCTGGACGTCGGGTCCTGCTTCGGCTTCCTGCCGTTGCTGGCCGCCGAGCGGTACCCGCACCTGAGGATCATCGGCACGGACCTGGCCCCGGCGACGGCCGCCCTGGCCGGCGGTGTCTCCCGGGCGTGGGCCGGCCGCGCCCGCTTCCTGGCGGCGGACCTGCTGGCCCTGCCGTTCGCCAGCCAGACGGTGGACACGGTCCTAGCGGTCCATGTCCTGGAGCATCTCCCGGCCGAGGCATGCCGCCCGGCCCTTGCGCAGCTGTGTCGCGTCGCCCGCCAGCGGGTGGTGGTCGCCGTGCCGCTGGAGGACATCCCGGATCGCACCTTCGGCCACCTGCAGGCCTTCGACCTGCCCGGGCTGGCCGGCCTCGGGGACGTCCCTGGCTGGTCGCAGGCCGTGCGCGCCTCCGACGGAGGATGGCTCGTGCTGGACCGGGCACACTGGCCGATCGGGTAGGCAGCCGCTGCCCGAATTGACGGTTCGGGCCTGCCAGATTTCCTGTTCATGCTTCCGCGTATTCCCCTGCGGCCCACCGCGCTTTAGTGTGCAAGCTGTCGTCCCGGCAGAGAGGCAAGAAATGAAGGTAGAAGAACTTCTCAAGCCATTTCCCATCAAGGAGTTCCATCCGTTCCCGCGCGCCATGCTAGGACCGGGCGCATGGGAACTCCTTGGTCCGGAGGCCAAGAAACTGGGATTCAACCGGGTGCTCGTCATGACGTCTGGTCTGCGCGGCAGCAACACGGTTCCGAAAATTGTCGGATCGCTCCGCTACCACGGGCTCGAGGTCGTGGTCTACGACCAGGTCGAGTCCAATCCCAAGGATTACAACGTGATGGACGCGGTCGCGCTCTACCAGGAGAACCACTGCGACAGCTTCATCTCGATCGGCGGCGGGTCCAGCCACGACGCGTGCAAGGGCGCCCGGATCTCGGTGGCGCATGACGGCCGCAGCGTCAACGAGTTCGAGGGCTTCAACAAGAGCGAGAACCCCAAGAACCCGCCGCACATCGCGGTCTCGACCACGGCGGGCACCGGGTCGGAGACCTCCTGGGCCTACGTCATCACCGACACCACCACCGACCCGGCCCAGCCGCACAAGTACGTCGCCTTCGACGACGCGGCCGTGGCGACGCTCGCGGTCGACGACCCGACCCTGTACTACGACTGCCCGGTCGACTACACCGCGCAGTGCGGCTTCGACGTCCTCGCGCACGCCAGCGAGCCCTACGTCTCCCGGCTGAACTTCCCGCCGTCGCTGGGCAACGCGCTGTACGCGATCAAGCTCACGGCGGAGAACCTGCGCCAGGCGACATGGAACCCGCAGGATCTGCCGGGCCGCGAGGGAATGATGTACGCGCAGTACATCGCGGCTCAGGCCTTCAACTCCGGCGGCCTGGGCATCATCCACTCCATCTCGCACGCGGTCAGTGCCTTCTACGACACCCACCATGGCCTGAACAATGCGATCGCGCTGCCTCGCGTCTGGGCGTTCAACATGCCGGTTGCCTACCGGCGGTTCGCCGAAATCGCCGCCGTGATGGGCGTGGACACGCACGGCATGACCGACGTCCAGGCCGCCGAGGCCGCGCTCGCCGCGGCGATCCGACTGCTCCGCGACGTCGGCATTCCCGAGAAGTTCACCGACGTGACGAAGGACAGCTACTCGAAGAACAGGCTCGGCATGGGCCCGACCAAGTTCTACGAGAACTCGCCGATCATCCGCGGGGACGCCGAGGACGTCGACCGGATCACTAACCACGTCCTGGGTGACGCGTGCACCCCCGGCAACGCCAAGGAGTGCACGTTCGCCACGGTGCGCCCCGTCGTCGACCATTGCCTGAACGGCGACCTGGATGATCTCCTCAGCTGAGAACCTGTCACAGGTGGCTGGCCCGGTGCTGGTGCACCGGGCCAGCCACTGGGCGCCACCAGGAGGGCGAATGCCGTACTTCGACACGGTCGACGACGTCGTCGGCGCGCTCGCCGGCTACGGCTACATCGCCGACCGGCAGCTCGCCACGGCGGTATTCGTCCAGACCCGCCTGGACAAGCCTCTGCTAGTCGAGGGCCCGGCGGGGGTGGGCAAGACCGAGCTGGCCAAGGCCGTTGCCGCGGCCACCGGGCGGCGGCTGCTGCGGCTGCAGTGCTACGAGGGGCAGGACGACACCAAGGCCCTGTACGAGTGGGACTACGGCAAGCAGCTCCTGTACACCCAGATGCTGCGGGAGAAGATCGGCCAGCTGCTGGAGGACGCCCCCGACCTGCACACCGCGATCGAGCGGATCGCACAGCAGGAGAGCGCCTTCTTCTCCGAGCGCTTCCTGGCCCCGCGCCCGCTGCTGGAAGCCGTGCAGTCGGCCGACCCCGTGGTGCTGCTGATCGACGAGGTCGACCGGGCCGACGAGGCCCTGGAGGCGGTGCTGCTGGAAATGCTCGCCGAGTATCAGGTGTCGGTGCCGGAGATCGGCACGTTCGTGGCGCGCCATCCGCCGTGCGTGATCCTGACCTCGAACAACACCCGCGACCTTTCCGCCGCGCTCAAGCGGCGCTGCCTGCACCTGTTCCTGGACTATCCCAGCGCCGCACGCGAGCTCGAGATCCTGCGGAGCAAGAAAACCGGCTTGCCCGAGGCCGCCGCCGAACGCCTGGTGCAGATCGTCCGCGGGCTGCGCGGGCTCGACCTGCGCAAGGCCCCCAGCATCTCGGAGACCGTGGACTGGGCCCGGACGCTGGCGGTGCTCGGCGTGGAGGAAATCGCCCCGCAAGTCCTCGCCGACACCGTGTCCGTGGTGGTGAAGTACTCGCGCGACGTCCGCCGCGCGCTGGACGCGCTGCCGTCCCTGGCCGACCCGAACGCGATCCTGGCCGACGAGCCCGCGCCCGGGCACTCGCACGACCATGATCACCGCCACCAGCACCATGATCACGGTCGCGGTCCTGATGATGATCACGACGCCCCCGATCATGATGCCCCAGATCATGATGCCGAGGCCAGGGCCGAGCGCAGCGCCAAGGACCGGCCGGGACGGCACGACGACAACTACTACGGGGCGCCGACACCCGCGGCATCGGTCGGCTCCGGGGGCCGCGCCGTGCCCGCCGGGCAGGGCAGCCGCTCGTTCGCCCGCGGCCTGGCCCGCAAACGCGCGCTCTAGCACGCGATGGAACGCAGCCTGCACCGGTTCGTGCGGCTCCTGCGCCTGCGCGGAGTTCGCGTGTCGGTGACCGAGGCGCTTGACGCCATGCGCGCCGCGGCCGTTCCCGGCTCCCTGGCCGACCGGGAGACCCTGCGGTGCGTCCTGCGGGTGGCGCTGGTCAAGGACCGGCGCGACGGGGAGCTGTTCGACGAGCTCTTCGACCGCTACTTCCGGCTCGAGGCGATCGCGGCGCCTGAGCGGCATGGGTACGATCACGCTCACGACGGCCTAGTCGATCAGGGAACCGCGGAGTCGTTCACGATTTCGCCCGAGGCCTCGTCGGCCCCGCAGCAGGGCCATTCGCACGGCAAGCCGGCGGATATCCGCGACTACTTCCGCCCGGAAGATCTCGCGACCGCCTACAACCTGCACCAGGAGGCGAGCAAGATCGACCTGGCGTCGATGACGGACGAGATCGTGCTGTCCAGGGAGCGCGGCCGCCTGGGGTTGTCCGGCCCGCGCGTCCAGCTGGACACCTCCCGGCTGCGCGGCGCGGGAATGCCGGGCAAGCTGCTGAGCAGCCCCGGTACCCGGCTCGATGCCGGCCTGACGGTGGCCGAGGAGCAGGCCCTGCTCGACTGGCTCGACGATCCGGACGCCGACGTGTCGCAGGACGCGCTGGCGGCCCTGGCCGGGGGATCGGCCGGCGAGATCGCGAACCTCGGCGAGCTGCTCAAGCGCCACCTGGAGGCGCTCGCGGCCATGGACCGCAGGGCCATCGAGTCGCCGGAGCAGCACGGCATCCGGACGCCCGTCGTCGGCGAGGCCGAACGTCGCAGGCTCGAGGAGACCCTGCGCCGCCTGGCCAGGACCATGCCCGGTGCCCTCACGCACCGGCGCGTCGTCGCTGGCCGGGGCCGCGTCGACCCGGGTCGGACCATGCGCGCCAACATGCGCTTCGACGGGATCCCGTTCCGGCCGGTGACGGTGGCGCGCAAGGAAGACAAGCCCCGCCTCGTCGTCCTCGCCGACGTGAGCCTGTCGGTGCGCCACACGGCGCGCTTCACCCTGTACCTGGTGCAAGGCCTGCAGCGGCTGTTCGGCCAAGTGCGCACGTTCGCGTTCGTGGCTGACACGGCGGAGGTCACCGACCTGTTCGCCGAACATCCGGTCGAGCGCGCGCTGGACCTGATCTTCGGCGGCGACGTGCTCGACGTGGACGCCGACTCCGACTACGGCGCCGCGTTCGGGCGATTCCACGAGGAGTTCCCTGACATCGTGACCCGGCGGACCACGGTCGTGGTCCTCGGCGACGGGCGGGGAAACGGCAACGACGCCAACATGGAAGTCTTCGAGGAGATCGCCAGGCGCAGCAAGCAGCTCATCTGGCTGACGCCGGAGCGGCGGAACACGTGGCGGCTGGGCCGCTGCGACCTGCCGCGTTACGCGCAGTTCTGCGACCGCGTGGACGTGGTCCGCGACCTGGACGGCCTCGACCGCGCGACCGACACCATCGTGGCCGGGCTGGCCGGCCTCTGACCGGGCACGTTCACCTGGTCGCGGTGAACGGCCACCCTCCGTTGCTGGCGTCCTAGACCTGGCTCTGTCAGTTGTTGTCCCATCTCCCACGAACGTTATCTGTTGTCACGTGCACGCAATGGCTTCACAGTCGTTTTGGTCGAGAAGCCAGCAGATGAGTAGAACTAATTCAGTATGGCGTTCCCTGAAATGTCTCATACGCTTGATACTATCGAACTAGAAATCAAGCCCGGTCGTGAGTCCGGGAGAAGGGAGACCATCCGCCGGACCGCGAGCATCGGGAGGAGGTGACACCACACGATGTACACCGTCGTGTCCCCGGCCAGCGCCAGCGAGGCAATCGAGATGGCGCGCGCGGGGCTGGCCTTCCTGGCCGCCGCCGACGCCACTCAGCTGGCGGTCGAAGAGCAGGCCCGGTACCTGCAGACCTTGGAGCAGCTCAACTCGATCGGCACGGCGGTGCGGACCTCGATCCTGGGTGCATTCAGCTCCGGGCAAGGGTATGCCGCGGACGCCGACTACAGCCTGCGGGCCTGGCTGATCCACAAGACCCGCGTCACCAAGGCCGCCGCCGTCGGCTACGCCGCCTGGATCAAGCGAGCGGCGGCCCACCCGCAGATCGCGGACGCCCTGGCCAGCGGGCAGATCTCGGAGTCATACGCCCGGACGCTGTGCCAGCTGACCGACAAGCTGCCGCAGGACGGCCGGGAAGCCGCGGATAAGGAACTCCTCGTGGCCGCGGCCGCGGGGATGGGCCTGGCCGACCTGGCCGGGCTGTTCGCCGAGATCTACGAGCGGTCCCGCCAGGACCTGCCCGATGAGGACCCGGATCAGGCATTCGAGGACCGGGCCCTGCGGCTGGTAACCACGTTCCAGGGTGCGGGCGTGCTGACCGGTGACCTCACGCCGGAATGTGCCGCGGCGGTACAGGCCGTCTTGGACGCGCTGGCCGCCCCGGCCGGCGCCGAGGACACCCGCACCCGCCCGCAGCGGTATCACGATGCGCTGGCCGAGGCGATGCGGAGGCTAGCCGCGGCCGATCTGCTGCCGGACCGGGCCGGGCAGCCGGTCAAGATCCTGGCCCACATCAACCTGGCCGACCTGATGCTGCTGGACGGCAGCTCGGCCCTGCAGGCGGAGTGGACGCAGCATGTCCGCGCCGCCTGGGCGGCGCACCGCGCGGCCGCCTCGGTCACCGGCGGTGACGGCGGGGCCTGGCTGGACGGCGACGCCGCCCGGGCGTTCGCCTGCGACTCGCCGGTCACCCCGGTGGTCACCGGCGAAGTCAACTACCCGGTGCTGGACGACCTGGTCCGGCTGTGCGTGGAACTAGCCAGGCTCAACCATGCCACGGCGGCGGCCGGCTCAGTCGGGCCCGGCGATGATCGGCCGGTGCTGCGCGTGCGCGAGGCGCTCGAGCAGCAGATCATCGGCGCCGCCGTGGACCTGGTCTCCGGGCCGGGAGGGCTGGCCTCCTTTCTGCGCCGCCGCCAGCTCGGCGCCCGCCTGGCCGGGCCCAGTCTCCCCCTCGACGTGGGCGTCTCAACCGACATTCCGGCGGCCATCCGCCGCGCCGTCATCCTGCGCGACCAGCACTGCCGGTTCCCCGGCGGCTGCGATCAGCCTGCCGCCGCCTGTGAGGTCCACCACCTCACCCACAAAGCCGACGGCGGCAAGACCAGCGTCAAAGATTGCGCCTTGTTCTGCACCTACCATCACCAGGTTGTCATCCACCAGCAGGGCTGGACCGTCATCCTGAACCCCGACGGCACCACCACCGCGTGGAACAAGGACAGGACCAAGATCATGCACAGCCACGGCCCGCCCGCCCCGTCTGGGTAACATCCTGGATCCGGTGACTCCGCAAAGCCCCGTATCGGACCGGGAGGTCGAGGTGGGAGTCGCGGCCGAGTCTGAGGGTGAAGGTCTCCTCCGCCGGGCCGTACCTGGTGAAGCAGGAGGCATCGTGGCCGGCGATAGCGACCCTGACCCGGTGGCCGGCCGGGATGACGGCAGAGACGGGCAGCAGTGGCACGGTCAGGCCCATGGGGTTCCCGGGAACCACGCGAAGGGCGTCTGACCGGGCGAAGGTCCGCGGCACCCCCAGGCGCACCGGGTCAGCGGGGCCGGTTGCCCTGCGGTGCAGGAAGCGCAGGCAGCCCTCGGTCAGGTAGGCGACGTCGCCGCCGGGATCGACGTCTTCGAGGTAGACGTAGACCGCGCCGTCGGTGCCGGACGTGGCCAGGCGCATCGTCACGACCGGGAACCCGAGGACATGGACATCAGCGGGCAACGGCCCGCTGGTGAAGGTGAGCAGCGAGCCACCGGCATCCCTGCGGCCGGGGTAGGCGGGCGCCCGGCCCAGGTCGATGGCCAGCCACCTGTTCGTGGCCCCCGTGGAGGCCGTGACGTCTACGCGGTGGGTCACGGTTCCGGCCGGGCCCGCCTCCCGCGTCAGGCCGGCCATCGGACCGAGGTACCACCGCTGTGTTCCGGCACCCGCGGGCGGCCCCGGACGGTCGCAGGGTGTCAGCGAAGCTGCCGCCGCCGTGGCCCCAGGGCCCGATCTCGACCTGCTGATGGCTGGCCAGGGTCACGAACCGTGCCAGCGCCCCCGCCGCGAAGCGGCCGTCGAGCCAGCCGGCGCGTACCAGCATCGGGACGCCCGAGGACGCGATCGCCGGCCCGCAAGCGGCGGGCGCGGTGGCCTCCCAGTCAAGCCCGGCGAACCGGTCATCACGGAACGGCACCCGGCCCATCAGCGCGTGCACATCGGTGTTCGACTGGTGCTCGCCGATAGCGGCGTCGAGCAAGGACGGCCCGTCCGGCCCGTCCGCCGGCTTCACCGGCGACGGCAGCGCGATCGTCTCCGCTGGCTGCCCGGTGATCGCCGCGAGCCGGTCCAGCGCGCCGGCAACGCCGTCCTTGAGCTGGCTTTCATACATCCACCGCGCGTACCGGCCACCGGTGCCGCACCCGCCCGGATAGAACAGCTCGCGGTAGGGGTCATGCGGGCTGAACAGCGCCGCCACCGCGACCAGGTGAGCATGGCCGAGCCCGGCCATCAATTCGGCCGCCTGGCCTTCGTAGGAGGTGCCGTAGACCCCGACCCGGCCGTTCGACCATGGCTGTGCGGCTACCCAGCCGATCAGCTCGCCGTAGTCGGTGATCTCCCGCTCGCCGAGTTCGCCGGCGCGCGTGCCGAACGACGCCCCGGTGCCGCGGGCGTCCACCACGACCAGCGCGAATCCCGCGCGATTGAACAGATCCCCGGCCGCCGCGTTGGTGTCCGCCTCCGGCCCGGGCTCGTGCGGCGCACGTACACCGACTGGAGACGACGTGACGTGTCAACGATCACGCCAGCGATCCTCGCACGCGGCTTCCGGAACGGGCACCGGCTGGACCGCCGGCCGCTTCGGCCTCTGACCGTGCCCGCCGAGGGCGGGCGCCCGGAAACGGCCGGCGCGCCGCACGCCGGCCGTTCCCGCAACCCGGTCAGGTGATGACCGGACGGCCGAGCGGGAAGGGCTTCCCGCCGGTGGCGACGCTGAGCGACCCGGCGAACACGTAGGCGCCCACCGCGGCGAAGGCGAAGACGGCGATCCCGGCCGCCTTGTTCAGGCCAGCCGACCCGTTGATGGTGGCCGCCAGCACCAGGATCAGGGCCACGTCGATCAGCACGAAGATCAGCGTGAAGGCCGACGGCAGCCGCAGGCTGCCCAGCGTGAGCACCCCGATGATGATCAGCCAGCTGATCAGGAATCCGGCTACCGTGTGAACGGTGGCGGCCGGGGTCACCCCCCACCAGCCGTGAGTCAGGCCGACCAGCAGGGCCGCATAGCTGAGCCAGAAACCGGTGAAGATGCCGAAGATGGCGGCCACGGCCGACTGGCCGAGCGCGGCACTCCACAGGGTGGCCACCAGCTGGCCGACGCCCGTGGCCAGAATGATGATCGGCAGCGCCCCGCCGGCGGCGGGAGCATAGTCGATCAGCGCCAGGCCGAGCATCACCGATCCGACGACGAAGGTGGGCACGCCGACGATGGCGGGATCACCCGTCAGCGGTCCTACGGCGGCCTGCTCGGCGACCGGCGCCTCGACGTCCTGGGCGACTCCCTCAGGCGCTCCGGCGGGATGGGTAGCAGTCATGTGGCCTCCCTGATTCATCGATGAGCGGGTACGCGCCGGCGGCTCAGCCGCCGCCACCGGCACCGGCGCGGGCGTTGTGCTGGAGCTGGGCCACGACCGATGGATCACGCAGGGTGGTGACATCACCCAGCTCACGGTCTTCGGCGATGTCGCGCAGGAGCCGGCGCATGATCTTCCCGGACCTGGTCTTGGGCAGGTCGTCGGCCCAGATGATCCGGCTGGGCCGGGCCAGCTTGCCGATCTGGACCCCGACGTGCTCGCGCAGCCTGGCCTCCAGCCCGGAGTCGGGCACGGCACCGGAGCCCAGGGTGACGTAGGCCACCACCGACTGGCCGGTCAGGTCGTCGGCGGCGGCGATGACCGCGGCCTCGGCGACCGCGGGGTGCGAGACCAGGGCCGATTCGATCTCGGCGGTGGACAGCCTGTGACCGGACACGTTGATGACGTCGTCGACCCGGCCGGTGATCCAGAAGTAGCCGTCCTCGTCGCGCCTGGCCCCGTCGCCGGCGAAGTAGGTGCTCGAGCCGAACCGGCCGAAATAGGTCTCCACGTACCGGTCGGGGTCGTTGTACAGGGTGCGGAGCATGCTCGGCCACGGCTCGGTCAGCGCCAGCAGGCCGCTGCCGTGCCCGAGCCCGTCGCCCGACTCGTCGAACAGGGCGGCCGACACGCCGGGCAGCGGCCGGCCGGCCGATCCCGGCTTCGCCGCCAGCAGGCCGGGCAGGGTCGTGATCATGATGG
>WNGL01028821.1_pt1 | contig 13853 bp, 11 predicted proteins | sample 5400591 | NCBI WGS metagenome assembly WNGL01 (sample SAMN13153377, study PRJNA577476) | soil metagenome | isolation source: 80 cm soil or saprolite under Garry oak tree replicate 1 | place: USA:California | collected 2016-06-15
TTCATCGTCCGGCAGCGGCGGGGGACAAGCCCCCGCCCTACGTGTGCCGTAGGACGGGGTTCATCGTCCGGCCGCGGCGGGGGACAAGCCCCCGCCCTACGCGTGCCGTAGGGCGGGGGTTCATCGTCCGGCAGCGGCGGGGGACAAGCCCCCGCCCTACGCGTGCCGTAGGGCGGGGTTCATCGTCCGGCAGCGGCGGACAAGCCCCCGCCCTACGTGTGCCGTAGGACGGGGGTTCATCGTCCCGGCAACGGCGGGGGACAAGCCCCCGCCGCCGCCCAACCGCCCGGCCGCTTCCCTTCATCGGGTGTGGCGCGACGCACCAGGAGCGTGTCCGAGGTGTCCCCGACGTCCTCACCGGAGCGGGGCGTGGCGGGAACGGCGCGCAGTGCCACTTTCTGTGGTGCGGCGTCCTGACGTCGCTTCCCGTCGCCGGCGCGGCTTGGCACGTCCGGTGCTCGTGATTGGGGCAACTCGGGACTCATCCCGCCAAGGAGATACACAGATGCGCAAGCTCAGCATGATGGTCGCTGCCCTCTTCGCCCTCGCCTCCGCGCCCGCCTTCGCTCAAGCCCCCGCCCCGACCGAGCCCGCGCCCAGCGCCGCGCCCAGCGGCGGCACGGCCGGCAGCAGCGACACCTCGACGACGACCACCACCAAGAAGAAGGCCAAGACGAAGGCCTCGAAGAAGCATCACAAGAAGGCCGATCACGGCGCCGCCGACGCCGGCATGTAATCCGGCTGCGCGCCCCGCTGGACCCGAGCCGGCCGCCCTCGAGGCGGCCGGCTTTTCCGCACCTGGTTTCACCTGGGGTCGAACTGGCCGGCCGCCTTGAGGAGCTGCAGCGTGGCCAGGTCGGCGTTGAGCGACTCGGAGATTTGCGACAGCTCGGCCGTGAGGAGCGCCAGATTGGCGTCCGAGACCTCGAGGTAGGTCGCCGCGCCGGCCTTGTAGTTCACGTTGACGAGGTTCTGGTTCTCACGCGCCAGGGCGAGCTGCTCCCTCGCCTTCTGCCGGTTCGCGACCGCGCTGTCGAGGTCGAGGCGCGCCCGCTCCACCTCGGAGCGCGCCCGCACCACGGCGCCCTCGCGGTTCGCCTCCGCCTCGCGCACCTTGGCCTGGTTCTCGCGCAGGTCCGACTCGCGCAGGAAGCCGTCGAGGATGTTCCAGTTGAGCGCGAGGCCGACCGCCCAGGTGGTGGTGTCGCCGGTGAAGCCGGTCACGTTGGAGTACTGGTAGCGCCCGAAGGCGCCCAGCGTGGGGAGGTAGCGCGAGACCGTGCCGTGCTGGTTGTTCTCGGCCACGGTCACCTGCTCCTGCGCGGCCCGGACGTCAGGTCGCGCGCGCGGCGCCTCGTCCCTCAGCGCCTCCGGCTTCTCGGGCGGCGGCGGCGAGGGCGGGATCTCCACCTCGAAGTCGACCCGGTCGCGATCGAGCAGCGCCGCGAGCGCCACCTTCGTCGACGCGTAGGCGTTCTGCGCGCGCTTGAGGTCCTGCTCGGCGCGGGCGCGGTCGATCTGGGCCCGCAGCAGGGTCACCTTGGTGGTCGAGCCGGCGTCGTAGCGCACCTTCGCGTCGCGCTCGTGATCGAGGGCGATGGTGAGCTGCCGCTCCTGGATGGTCACCACCTGCTTCTGGCCGGCCGCCCCGTAGTACACCTGCGCCACCCCGAAGAGAACGTCGCGCCGGGAGGCTTCCACGCTCTCCGCCGCCTGCCGCTCGCCGGCCCGCGCAGCGGTGATGCCGAACCACGCCTGCGGCGCGAAGATGGCCTGGGTGGCCTGGATCTGCGCGGCGAGCTGGTCCTGTTTCTGGATGAGGACGCTCTCGGAGGTGGTCGGGCCGGTCGGTATGGAGATCGTCACGTCGCCCAGATTGTTGTGGGTGAACGTCGCGCCGGCCGTCACCTGCGGCAGGTACGGGGAGAAGGCCTTCCAGTGAAGCTCCTTCGACTGATCGAGGCGCGCGCGGGCGGCGACGAGGTCGAGGTTCCGCGCCTGCGCCTCCCGCAGCGCCTCGTCGAGGCCGAGCGTGCGCTCCGCCCGCAGCGGCGCGGGCGACGGGGTCGGAGCGGGCGCCTGCGCGAGCAGGAGCGCCGCCAAGAGGGCGTGGGTCGTCATCATCATCATTTCTCCGAGCGAGGTCGAGGAGGCCGCGCCTGCGGCTCCTCGAGGCGTCTAAACAGCTTCTCCAGGATGCGGAAGAGCGATCGGCGATCGGCCGGATCCAGCACGCCGAGCAGGTGCGCCAGGCGCGCCTGCAGGTGTCGATCGAGATCGCGGTACACGCGGGCGCCCTGCGCGGTGAGCTGCGCCCGCACCACGCGCCGGTCCAGCGCGTCGCGCACGCGCTCCAGGTGCCCGGCCGTCGACAGGCGGTCCACCACCCCGGTGATGGTCTTCTCGGTCACCCCCACCCGCTGCGCCAGCTCGCCCATGGTGAGCGTCCCGTCCTGGCCGAGCCAGAGCAGGGCGTGGAGCTGGGGCACGGTGAGCTGCCCCTCCTCGCACAGCGCCGCCACCGGATCGCGGAGCGAGCGCTGCCGGGCGAAGCCGGCCACGAGCAGGCGCATCCGGCGCGCCTCCTCGTCGACGGACAGCGGCGTGGCGGGGGACCGGATATTCCGCATTGCGGAATGTCTCTAGGCGCCCCGCCCTGCGCCGTCAACGGCTTTCGGAGGGGCCGCTCCTCTCAGGGACGTCCGCCCAGGTCCTCGATCTCGCGCTCGATGTCCTTCCGATCGTCGGCGTCGGGCCGGGCGGCGAGATAGGCGCGGAACGCCGCCACCGCCGGGGCGCGCTCTCCGCGCTCCTTGTGGGCGAACCCGAGGTAATAGTGGGGCATGGCGTTGCCCGGCTCGGCTCGCGCTGCGCGCTCGAACCATGCGAGCGCCTCGCGCTCGCGGTGCTGGTCGTGCTCGGCGCGGCCGATCTTGTAGTAGAGGCCCACCAGCGACGGGTCCGCCTGGAGCGCCTGGCGGTAGAGGGCAGCCGCCTCGGCGTGCTCGCCGAGCCGCTCCCTGCAATCGCCCGCAGCCACCCGCAGCCGTTGGTCCCGCGGCGCGATGGAGAGCGCGGTCGCGAGCTGCGGCAGCGCCTCGCGGCAGCGGTTCTGGCCGGCGTAGAGCGCCGCCAGTGCCTCGTAGGCGTCGAGGCGACGGGGCGCCCGCGCCTGCGCGCTGCGGTAAGCGTCGATGGCCTCGGGCAGGCTCCCCTGACGCTCGAGCGCGCGCGCGAGCTGGAAGGGGTGATCGCCCGACGCAGGATCGAGCTCGATGGCCTTGCGGAGCTGCTCCACCGCCTGCGCGTGCTCGCCCTTCGCGAACAGGGCCCGGCCGTACCAGCCCCGGATCTCGGCCGACCTCATCTCCTGGTTGCTCGCCGCGAGCAGGTCGGAGAGCGCCGCGTCGACCTCGCCCTGCTCGAGCTCCACCGCCCCCAGCCGGCCGCGCGAGACGCCGTCGTGCGGGTCGAGCGCCACCGCCTCCCGCAATGCCTTGCGCGCGCCCACCAGGTCGCCGGCGCGGTGCAGGAGCTCCCCGTAGGTGGCCTGGGCAGGCGCGAGCCGCGGCTCGAGGCGGAGCGCCCGCTCGAGCTCCGAGCGCGCGCCGGCCCCGTCGCCCCGCGCCTGCGCCAGGCGGGCCAGACCGAGGTGCCCCTCCGCGTCGCCCGGCTCGAGCGCCAGCGCGCGGCGATAGCCCTGCTCGGCCGCCGCCGGGTCACCCTGCGCCAGGCGCAGGTCGGCCAGGGCGAGGTGCGCGCCGGCGTGGCCGGGGGCCTTCTGGAGCGCGATGGCGAGCTCCTTCTCGGCCGGCTCGCGCTCGCCGCGCGCGAGGAGCGAGCGGCCGAGGAGGAGATGCGGCTCCCAGGCGGCCGGGTCGCGCGCGACGGCGTCGGCCCACAGCTTCTCTGCCTCCGGCCGCTTGCCGCCCTGCGCCAGCACCACTCCCCGCGCGCAGAGCAGCCGCGCGTCGCCGGGCGCCGCGCCGAGCGCGACGTCGAGCAGCGTGAGGGCGTCGAGGACCCGCCCCTGCGCCGCCATGGCCTGCGCCTGGGCGGCGGCGATGCGCGGGTCCGGGCGCGGTGCGCCGACCGGGCCGAGCGCCTCGAGCGCCTTGTCCGGCGCGCTGTGGTCGAGCGCGAACGCGGCCAGCGCCAGCCGTGCCTCCACGTCCTCCGGGTCGTCCTTCAGCGCGGCCTCGAGCTCCCGCCACGCGCCGGCGAGCCCCTGCTCCACCGCGTCATCCACCGACAGCGAGCGCGCCGCCGCGAGCCCGCGCACGGTGCGGGCGCGGGCGCGCTCGCGCGGGCCGACGAGCGGCTCCGCCACCGGCGCCAACACCCGACCTGCCTCGGCCAGCGCTGCCGCCGCGTCTCCCCGATCGAGCGCCAACCGCGCCAGCTCCACCGCCGAGCCGAGGTGACGCGGGTCGCGGGCGAGCGCCGCGTCGAAGCGCTGGCGCGCCCCCGTCAGATCGCCGCGCGCCACCGCCACCAGCCCGAGCGCGTGCGACGCCCTCGCCGTGCCCGGCCGCGCCGCGTCGAGCCGCCCGAAGAGGGTGGCCGCCTGCGCGAGATCGCCGCGCGCCAGGGCAGCGCCCCCCAGCGTGAGGAGCGCCTCCTCGTCGGCGGGCGCCTTGGCGAGGTGACGCTGCAGCGCGACGAGCGCCGCCTCGCCGAGGCCGTCTCCCGGAGCCGAGGCGGCCAGCACTGCCGCCGCCGCGTGCGGATCATCGCCGGCCTTGCCAGCGAGATCGGGGAGGAAGGCGCGCGCGCGCGGCACGGCACCGCCGGCGCCGCCGAAGCGCTGGGCGAGCAGCGTGCCCGCGGTGGTGAAGAGCGCTTTCGCTTCTCGATCGGGTCCGTCCAGGTCGAGGGCGCGCGCGGCGAGCTCGAGCGCCGCCTTCGTCCCGGGGTAGCCGTCCTCGGCCAGGCGCAAGCGCCCGTCGGCGACGAGCTTCGCGCCGGGCCGATGGGCACCGGTGCGCCCGAGCAGCGCCCGGTGGAAGAAGGCGCCGTAGGGCGTGAGGGCGGCCCCCGCGCCGATGGCGAGGGCGAGGACGCCCATCGCGACGGCCAGCGCGAGGCGCGAGGGGCGGAGCGCCAGCACCCTCCGACCACCCTCCACCATCCGGGCGGGCGCCTCGCGCGAGAGGAGCGCGATGCGAGGCAGGGTGCCGCCCTTCTCGGGCGCAGCGGCGGCCGGCGGCGGCCCACCCATGAGGCGGCGCATCGCGTCGGCGAAGGGTTGCCCGAGCGGCGGCGCACCTTGTAGCCGGCCGCCGAGGGCGCGGCGGGGGCTCGGGCTGCGGCACCCTCGCCGAAGAGCATCTCGAGGTCTTCGCCCGCAGGGGCGCGTGCGGCCACCGGCGCTGGAGCCGCAGCGCCGGATGGAGCCGGCGCTCGATCGAGCGGCGCGGCCGGGGCGGCCTCGTCCGCGTCCGACGCGATGGGCTCGGCGTCGGCGAATGGCGCCTCCGGATCGCCCTCGGATGGGAACGGCGACGCGGGGAAGGACGCGAAGGGATCGTCAGGCTCTTGCGTCGGCTTGGCCGAGAAAGGATCCGCCGGGAGCGGCAGCTCATGCTCGGCGGTGTCGGGAGCACAGGGCAGCGGGTCGTCACTCGCTGCGACCGGGGCGGCTGGCTCGCCCAGCTCCACTTCGCCGAACGCCAGCCCTCCCGGCGGCGCGTAGCCGACGAGCGTCTGCCCGCCGATGGGCGCTGCGCCACCAGCGGCCGCAGCGGCGGAAGAAGGAGCCGCCGGCCGGGCGAACGGGCTCTCCGGGGCGCGCTCGGTGGTGAAGGGGGAATCGAACACCGACGTCGGGGCCACCGGCGCAGGCGCGGGCGCCTCGAAGCGCATGGTCGCTCCAGCGGGCGCGGAGGGCGACGGCAGCGCCACCTTCGCCGGTCCGGTGCCTCCGGGGAGCGGCACGGCCGCAGCGCCGCCGTGCGGCGGCCGGACGGGGAAGGCGCCCTGGCACTTCGGGCATCGGACATTGAGCCCCCCGGGGGGGACTCGGCGCTCGTCGATGTTGTACTCGGAGCTACAGGTCGGGCAGGCCACGCGCACGGGAAATCCCCTGTTCTTCTCGGAGCGTAACACCCGCTTGGGCGGGCCAGCAACGTTTGGAGCGCCTGTTCGCCCATGGTAGCGTTCCAGACCCCTTCGGAGCCCCCCGCGCTTGCCCACGTCGGACACCGACCTCCTCATCCTCGGCGGCGGCCTCGCCGGGCTGTCGACAGCGCTGCACGCGCCGGGCAGCTATCGGCTCCTCGAGCGGGCGGAACGCGTGGGAGGCCTCTGCAAGACGGACGTGCGGGAGGGCTTCCACTTCGACGCCACCGGGCACTGGCTTCACCTGCGCGACCCCGACATGCAGCGCCTGGCGGCCGAGGTGCTGCCCGGCGGCTGGGTGACCGTCGAGCGCAAGGCCGGGATCTGGTCGCACGGTCGCTTCACCCGCTACCCGTACCAGGTGAACACCCATGGCTTGCCGCCCGAGGTGGTGGCGGAGAACGTGCTCGGATTCATCGAGGCGCAGCTCGGCGAGGGCGGGCGGGCGCTGCGCGAGCGCGAGCCGCAGAACTTCGCCGAGTTCATCCTGCGCCACCTCGGCGAGGGCTTCGCGCGGAACTTCATGTTCCCCTACAACGCGAAGCTCTGGACGGTCCACCCGCGCGAGCTGAGCACCGCCTGGATGGGCCGCTTCGTGCCGCGCCCGACCCTCGAAGAGGTGGTGCGCGGTGCGCTCGGCCTGGAGGGCGACCGCGCCGGCTACAACGCGAGCTTCATCTATCCGCGCGAGGGCGGCATCGAGGCCTTCGTGCGCGGGCTCGCGGCCCGGCTGCCGCGCCCGGCCGAGTGCGCCACGGCGCCGGTTTCCATCGACCCCCTCCGCAAGATGGCCGTCCTCTCCACTGGCGAGGAGGTGCGCTGGCGCCGGCTCGTCGCCACCATCGCGCTCCCCGAGCTGGTGGGCCTGTGCGGCGGCGCGCCGCCGGCCGTGGCCGAGGCGGCGCGCGCGCTCCGCGCCACCACCGTCACCTACGTCAACGTGGGTGCACGCGACGTGGGCGCCGCCCCGTTCCAGTGGGTGTACCTGCCGGAGGAGAGGTACGCGCCCTACCGCGTCGGCTCGGCCTCGGCGGCGGTGCCCTCCACCGCGCCGCCGGGCTGCCGCAGCTTCTACGTCGAGTTCAGCGCCGCCGGGCCGCTCGACGGCCCCACCGCCGAGCGGCAGGCGGTCGATGCGCTCACCGAGCTGGGGTTCGTGCGCGGTCCTGGCGACGTGCTCTTCACCGAGGCGCGCACCATCCCGCACGCCTACGTCATCTATGACGATCGGTACGGTCCGGCCAAGCGCGACATCGTCGCCTGGCTCGCCGAGCGGGACATCCTCGTCGCGGGGCGCTACGGCCGCTGGGAGTACTCGTCGATGGAGGATGCCTTGCTGACCGGGCGCGAATGCGCGAGAAAGACCGCCTGATGACCGCCGCCCCCAAGCTCTCCGTCGTCATCCCCGTCTACAACGAGGAGTCGATCGTGCGGGAGACGTGCCTCGACCTCATGGCAGCGCTCGACCAGCGCGGCTGGGAGTACGAGCTCGTCCTGACCGAGAACGGGTCGAAGGACCGGACGCTGGAGCTGCTCGGCGGCCTCGCGGCCGAGCACCCGCGCCTGCGCTTCATCCACTCCGACGAGCCGAACTACGGGCTCGCGCTCCGCCGCGGGATCCTCGAGGCGCGTGGCACCTACGTGGTGGCGGACGAGATCGACCTGTGCGATCCCCGCTTCTACGACCGGGCGCTGGCGGTGCTCGACGCGGGCGGCGCGGACATGGTGGTCGGATCGAAGCGCGCCCCCGGATCTCATGACCACCGCCCGGCCATCCGGCGCCTCGCGACCGCGGTGCACAACACCCTGCTCCGGGTGGCGCTCGGCTTCGAGGGCACCGACACCCACGGCGTGAAGGCGTTCGTGCGGGAGCGGATCGCCCCCACCGCCGAGCGGTGCGTGGTGGACAAGGACGTGTTCGCGAGCGAGCTCGTGCTGCGCGCCGTGCTGGAGGGGAAGCGGGTGATCGAGATCCCCATCACCCTCGAGGAGAAGCGCCCGCCCTCCATCGCGCTCTTCCGCCGGGTGCCGAACGTGCTGCGCCAGGTGGCGAAGCTGGTCTGGGTGCTCCGCGTCGCGGCACCGCCGCAGCGCGAGCCGGGCGGGGCGCCCTCCGACAGGGTGCCGCCCGAGCGCGCCTCCGGCTCGTAGTGCTCGCCTCCCTCTCCATCGACCTCGACGCGCTCGAGCACTACCACCGCATCCACGGGCTCCCGCCGCGGCCGGAGGGCGACGACCCGGTCTGCGGCAAGGCGGTGGACCGCTTCGGGGAGCTGTGCGAGCGCCTCGGCGTGCGCGGCACGGCCTTCTGCGTCGGAGAGGATCTCGCCCGCCCCGGCGCTGCGACGGCCCTGCGGCGGCTCGCCGAGGCGGGCCACGAGCTCGGGAACCACAGCCTGTCCCACGACTACGCGCTCTCGCGGCGCAGCCCTCCCGACATCGCGGCCGAGGTGAGAGGGGGCGCCGACGCCATCCGCGCCGTGGCCGGGGAGGCACCGGTCGGCTTCCGCGCTCCGGGCTACACCCTCTCACCGGCGCTGCTGGCGGTGCTCGCCGAGCAAGGCTACCGCTACGACAGCTCGACCTTCCCCGCCTTGCCCTACTGGCTCGGCAAGGCGGCTGTGATGGGGGCGCTCGCGCTCACCGGCCGGCCGTCGCAGGCCATCCTCGACCGGCCGCGGGTGCTCCTCGCGCCACGCCGGCCCTACCACCCGCACCCCGCCGAGCCGTACGCGCGCGGGCGGATGCCCCTCCTCGAGCTGCCGGTCGCGACCGGGCTCCTCGGCTTCCCGCTCACTGGCACCTTCGTCACCACCTTCCCGGCCTGGGCGCTCGGGCTCCTGCGCGCCGGGACCGGGGCGCGGCCGCTCTTCGCGCTCGAGCTGCACGGGCTCGACCTCCTCGACGCGTCGGACGCCTCGCCCGCGCTCGCCGCCCGGCAGCGCGACCTGCGGGTCCCGGCGAGCGTGAAGATCGAGCGCCTGGTTCGCTTCGTGCGCGCGCTCGGCGGGCGCGAATGGGTGACGCTCGCCCGGGCGGCGGAGCGGCTCGCGGCGTGATAGGAAGGGCGGGATGAGCGACCTCGGCGCGGCGCTGCGCGAACGGCTGCGCGCCCTCACCTTCGAGCTCGGCGGACCGGGAAGCCGCGAGCGGCTCGAGAAGCTCACCCCGCCCAGGAACGAGTACGGCGTCGACCCGTACGGGCTCGACCTCGACTTCGCCATCGCCGCCATGGCGCCCCTCCTCTGGCTTTACCGCAAGTACTTCCGGGTCGAGGTGCACGGCATCGAGCGGGTGCCGACCGACGGGCGGATGCTCGTCATCGGGAACCACTCCGGCCAGCTCCCGTTCGACGCCGCCATGCTCGGGCTGTCACTCCTCGTCGAGCTCGACCCACCGCGCATGGCCCGGGCGCTGGTCGAGAAGTGGGTCCCCACCCTCCCCTTCGTGTCGAGCTTCTACGCTCGCCTCGGCCAGGTGGTGGGAACGCCCGAGAACTGCCGCCGGCTGCTCGCCGCCGGCGAGGCGCTGCTCGTCTTCCCGGAGGGGGTGCGCGGCCTGAACAAGCCCTTTCACAAACGGTATCAGCTGCAGGACTTCGGGCTCGGCTTCATGCGGCTCGCGCTGGAGGCCGAGGCGCCCATCGTCCCGGTTGGCGTGGTCGGGGCCGAGGAGCAGGCGCCCGCGCTCGTGGATCTGAAAGGGCTGGCGCGGCTGCTCTCCATGCCGGCCTTGCCGCTCGGCCCGACGCTGGGGCTCCCCCTCCCCACCCGTTACCACCTGCACTTCGGCGAACCGCTCCACTTCCACGGCTCCCCCGACGACGACGACGCCGTGCTGGAGGCGAAGGTGGCCGAGGTGAAGGCGGCCGTGCAGGGGCTCGTCGACGGCGGGCTCCGGACGCGCCAGCACGTCTTCTGGTGATCGCGATGCCAACCCGCCACCTGGCCGAGCCCATCCGTTTTCCCGGCATGCCGGGCTGCGTCGCCATCACCGGCGTGGCCGGGAACCTGGGCAAGGAGCTGGCGCGCCTCCTCCACACCGAAGCGCGCCTCATCGGCATCGATCGGCGCCCGTTCCAGGATCGACCGAAGGATCTCGAGCACCATCAGGTCGACCTGCGCAAGCGCAAGGTGGAGGAGGCCTTCCGCCACCGCGGGATCGAGGCGCTCATCCACCTCGGCATCATGCACGACCCCCGCATGCCCTTCTCGGAGGCGCACAGCTTCAACGTGGTCGGCACGCAGAAGGTGCTCGAGCTGTGCGTGCAGCACGGCGTGAAGAAGGTGGTCGTCCTCTCCTCGGCCAACGCGTACGGGCCGCTCCCGGACAACTCCAACTTCCTCACCGAGGACATGCCGCTCATGGCGGCCGACCGGTACTCGGACGTACGGGACCTCATCGAGGTCGACATGTACGCGCAGTCGTTCATGTGGAAGCACCCCGAGGTCGAGACCGTCATCCTACGGCCGGTTCACATCGTCGGGCCGACGGTGAGGAACGCTCCATCGAACTACCTGCGCCTGGAGCGGCCGCTCACCGTGCTCGGCTTCGACCCGATGATCCAGCTCATCCACGAGGAGGACGCCTGCCGGGCGCTCGTGCTCGCGCTCCGACCCGGAGTGCGCGGCGTCTACAACATCGCCGGGCCAGGCGAGGTGCCGCTCTCGGCGGTGCTGAGGGAGCTCGGGCGGCGTCCCATCCCCGTGCCGCACCCGCTCCTGCGCCCGCTCCTGCGACGCGCCTTCGAGGCGCGGCTGACGAGCTTCCCGCCGGAGGAGCTGGACCACATCCAGTACCTGTGCGCCGTGGACGGCTCGCGCGCCGCTCGCGACCTCGGCTACGCCCCGCGCCACTCCCTGCGCGAGACCATCCGCAGCGTCATGAGCTGACGAGGCGCGGAACGCGCCCCTCTCCCCAACCCTCTCCCCGCTGCGCGGGGCGAGGGAGCAAGCCATCCGCCTCGACCCCGACCGCGACCGCGGGCTGCGCGCCGTTCACGTCCGCGTCACCGACACCGCCCGCATCGCGCGTATGCTGCACGGGCTCTACCCCACCGCCGCTCACCTCTTCGCCGAGGGGCTGGCGGCCGGGCTGCTGGTCGCGTCGCTCCAGAAGGAGCGGTCGCGTGTGAACCTGCAGCTCGAGTGCGACGGCCCGCTGGGCGGGCTCTTCGTGGATGCCGACCCGGACGGCAACGTTCGCGGCTATGTGCGCGCGCCGCACGTCCACTTCCCCGGCAGCGACCCGGCCGCCGCCGCGCGGGCTGCGCTGGGCGGTTCGGGCTTCGTCTCGGTGCTGCGCGACCTCGGCGGCGGAAACTTCTACCGCGGCCAGGTGGCCCTCGAGGCGCTCGAGCTGGCGCGCGACGTGGAGCGCTTCTTCCTCGAGTCGGAGCAGGTCGCCACCGCCCTCGATCTGGCGGTGGTGCCGCGGGACGGCGAGCCGCTCGGCGACGTGGCCGGGATCCTCGTGCAGCGCCTCCCCGGCGGGGACGACGAGGCTCTGGCGCAGACGCGAGAGCGCCTGCGAGCCGGCGCCTTCCGGCAGGCCCTGGCCCGCGGCGCCGGCCCGCAGGACGCCATCGCGGCGGTGGCCGGCGGCGACTTCGAGCTCCTCGCCGACTTCGAGGTGGCCTACCGCTGCGGCTGCAGCCAGGACCGGGCGCGGGTGGCGGTGTCCGCCTTGGGGCCCCAGGGCCTGCGCGACGTGCTCGCGGACGAGAAGGAGGCGGTGGTCACTTGTGAGTTCTGCCGCCAGCGCTACGTGGTGGACGAGGCGGAGCTGCGCGACATGCTCGCGCGGCTCTGATAGATGAAACCCTCTGCCCGCGCGCTGTCCCGGAGGTCCGCCATTCCGAAGCGTGAAGCGAAGACCGCACGCCCCAAGAGCCCAGCGGCCGCCCGCGGCCCCCGCGCACCCAAGCGCCGCCCCGCACCGCCTGACCGACCGCCCACCGCTCGCCGGCGACGCTCCCGCCCGAGGGCCGAGCAGCCGCTCGGCGTCGGCGTGGGCGACGCCTTCGCCCTGCAGCGCCTGGAGGTGCCGCCCGAACCTTCGCGCGCTCGCCCCCGCGAGCGCGTGCGCGAGGTGGGTTGGGCCGAGTTCGGCGAGATCGCCCGCGTGCTGGCCGAGCGCATCGGGGCCGAGTTCCACCCCGAGGTCGTGCTCGGGATCGTGAACGGCGGCGTCTTCCTGGGCGGCGCGCTCGCGGCGTCCTTCAAGGCCGAGTTCCGCCCGCTGCGCGTGCGCAAGTTCGCCGGCCGCTCGGTGGCCGATGCGGTGAAGGGGGTGCGCGGGAAGCGGGTGCTGGTGGTGGACGACGTCACGGTGAGCGGCCAGACCCTGACCGCCGCCCGGAACAGCACCGCCCGGGCCGGCGCCGCCGAGGTCCGCACCGGCGCGCTGGTGGTGCGCGCGAAGCGCCACCGGGCCGACTTCTTCGCCATGGAGACGGACCAGCTCGTCGTCTTCGGCTGGGACTACCAGCTCCACGGCGACGGCGGTGAGTCGGGCGGCGATCCGGGCGAGGTCGGGGTCTAGTACGGCGGTGGCCCCCAAGCGCATCGTCCTCGGCACGGCCGGTCACATCGACCACGGCAAGACCGCCCTCGTGAAGGCGCTCACCGGGGTGGACACCGACCGGCTCTCCGAGGAGAAGCGGCGCGGCATCACCATCGAGCTCGGCTTCGCGCACCTCACCCTGCCCGACGGGACGGTGGCGGGCGTGGTGGACGTGCCAGGCCACGAGCGCTTCGTGCGCGCCATGGCGGCCGGCGCGGGCGGCATCGACCTCGTGGTGCTGGTGGTGGCGGCGGACGAGGGCGTCATGCCCCAGACGCGCGAGCACCTCGACATCTGCCGGCTGCTCGGCGTGCCGCGCGGCGTGGTGGCGATCACGAAGGCCGACCTCCTCCCCGAGCTGGGCGAGGACTGGCTGCCGCTCCTCGAGCAGGACGTGCGGGCGGCGGCGAAGGGCACCTTCCTCGAGGGCGCGGCCATGGTGCCGGTCTCGGCGCGCACCGGCGAGGGCCTCCCCGCGCTGGTGGCCGAGATCGCGCGCCTGAGCGCCGAGGTGCAGGAGCGTCCCGCCGACGGACCGCTCTTCCTGCCCGTCGATCGCTCGTTCACGCTGAAGGGCTTCGGCACCGTACTGACCGGCACCCTGCTCTCGGGCTCCGTCGCGCCGGAGGACGAGGTGGTCCTCTCCCCGCCGGCCCAGGGCCAGGGCGCACTGCGCGTCCGCTCGGTGCAGGTGCACGGCAAGCCGGTCCAGCGCGGCCTGGCCGGCCAGCGCACCGCCGTGAACCTGCCCGGCGTCGACGCCCAGGCCGTCTCGCGGGGCCAGGCGCTCGTCCACGCCGGGGTGGTGCCGGTGAGCCACGCCCTGGACGTCGAGCTCGACCTGCTCGCCGCCGCTCCGAAGCCGCTGCGCCACCGCGCGAAGCTCCTCCTCCACGTCGGGACGGCCCAGGTGCCGGTCACGGTCTCGCTCCTCGACCGGAGCGAGCTCGTCCCGGGGACGCGCGCGCTCGCGCAGCTGCGCCTCGGCGCCCCGGCGGCGGCGCTGCCCGGGCAGCGCTTCATCTTGCGCGGCTTCGCGGTGCTGGAGGGGCGCGGCAAGACGGTCGCCGGCGGCCGCGTGCTGGCGGTCGCCGCGCGCCGGCGCAAGCGGGGGCGGCCAGCGGAGCAGGCGCAGCTCGCGGCGCTGGCCGGCGGCGACCCCGAGGCGC
>WNGL01006422.1_pt1 | contig 13851 bp, 12 predicted proteins | sample 5400591 | NCBI WGS metagenome assembly WNGL01 (sample SAMN13153377, study PRJNA577476) | soil metagenome | isolation source: 80 cm soil or saprolite under Garry oak tree replicate 1 | place: USA:California | collected 2016-06-15
CGCGGGGGAGACGCTGCCGTACCCGTCCGGCGGTGCCGCGGCGCCGGAGGCCACGGCCTGATAGCTCGCGGCGGGGAGCGCCCGGTAAGTGCCGAACGAGGCGAGGCCCGCCGGGGCCGCTCTGTCCCCTTCCAGGCGGATGAACCCCTCCGGCACGCGGATCTCGTTTCCTGCCCGCGGCGGCAGCACCTCGACCGCCATGCGGTCGGACCGCACCGAGCCTCCGCTCGCCGAAGGCTGTGCAGGAGCCCCCACCGGAGCGGGAGGAGCGGGCGCCTGCGCCGCGGTACGTATTCCCGGCGAGACCGCGAGGGAGACGGCGAGGACGGCGAGGAAGGGGCGCATGGTCGGGGCCTCCACCGCGCAAGATGGTCACTCGTCCCGCTCATCCGCCAGCGGGCCGGTCCGCCAGCCGAGGCGGATCGAGAGGAGGCGGGTCGAGAACGCGACGAGGATGCCGGCCAGCGCGGCGCGCTGCGGGGGCACGGCCGCGGCGGCGACGAGGACGAGGAAGATCCCGCAGCCAGCCACCGCGGAGAGGGCGTACCACTCGCCGGGCTTGAAGATGATCGGCTCTTCCCCTGTCAGGAGATCGCGCACCAGGCCCCCACCGACGGCGTTGATGGTGCCGAGCAGGAGCGCGGTCATGATGGGAAGGCCGGCGACGAGCGCCTTCTGCGCGCCCACCACGCCGTAGATGCCGAGGCCGAGCGCGTCGAGCACCAGGATGACGAGCCGCAGCCGGTGCAGGTGGCTGCGCAGCACCGCCACCACCGCCGTCCCCGAGAGCACGGCCAGTGAATAGCGGCCGTCGGTGAGCAGGACCGGCGTGCCGCGCTGCAGGAAGATGTCGCGCAGGAGCCCTCCGGCGAGCGCGGTGGCCAGGGCGAGCACCGAGACGCCCACCAGATCGTAGTGCTTGCGCACGCCGGCCAGCGCGCCGGTGATGGCGAAGAGGAAGATCGCCGCCAGATCGAAGGCGACCGCGGTCTGGAACGGGTGCTCGATCACGCGCGGAGCGCGGTTCGTTCTAACGGGTCGGGACGCGGGGGGCCAACGAGAGGGCCCCCGCGGTGCAGGGGCCCTCGTGTCGTCGGGGATGAGACACTCGCCGCGTGAGCGGCGGGGGGACGAGCGACCCGCCCTACTTCTTCTTCTTGGGCTCGGTCGCGACGGCGGCGGGCACCGCGCGCGTGGCGCGCTCGTCCATGCTGTTGAAGAAGGCCAGCTTCTGTGCGGCGCCGGCGTCGGCCTTCATCGAGTGGCAGACGGCACAGAACGCGTCCATCTCCTTGCCACCCTTGGTGTCGACGCGCAGGTACTTGTAGTTCGGGTTCGACGGGTGCGGGTCGTGGCAGCCGATGCACTCGAACCGGCCCTCGCGCAGGAGCTCCGACGGGACCTTGGCCACCTTGGGGTTCACGCTGCCGATGCCGAACGGGTGGCTGGAGTGCTGCGAGACGGGCGCGAAGCCCTGGCCGCCCTTGTCGGTGTCCTGGTGGCAGGCGAGGCAGAACGCCGTGCTGCCGCTGTAGGGCTGCTTCGTCTTCGGGTTCAGGTACTTCGTGTTCACCGGGACGGCGTAGATGACCTCACCCTTCGCGGCGTGCAGCGAGTGGCAGCCGCCGCAGCCCACGGCGTCGTGGCCGCCGGAGGCGAAGACGGCAGCAGGCGAGAGCGTGACGAGTGCGATGGCGAGCTTGCGGACGGCGGACATGCAGCGCTCCTCCCGGGAAGGCGGTCCCGGAGCCGGAAGGCGTGGTACGGACGCGCGCATTCTACCTGGGTGGGGGATCGAGAACATTGATACAGGACAAAGGAGGGGGACCTGCGGGAGCGGGATCGCTGGTCTGGCGCGAGGTCCGCCGTTACCCTCCGTGACCCGATGCGCTCCTGCTCGCCGACCGTCCTGCTCGATCTCGAGGTGCGCGACCTGCTGGCGCTGGCGGAGCGGCTGCAGGCGGAGGCTAGCTGATGGACCTGCCGGTCCGGATCGTCCTGCTGCGGCCTCGCAACCCCGAGAACGTGGGCGCCGCCGCGCGCGCGCTGAAGAACTTCGGGCTCTCGGATTGGGCGCTCGTCGCGCCGGCGCCGGACGCGTCCGGCGCGGCGCGGCGCCTGGCCGTGCACGCCGAGGACCTGCTGGAGAGCGCCCACCGCTGCCAGACCCTGGAGCAGGCGGTGGCGGATTGCGCCTGGGTGGTGGGGACGAGCCCGCGTCGCGTTCGCGGCCGCCGCCAGCTCTCGCCGGGGGAGCTGGCGCGTGAGGCGCTCGCGCGCGCGCCGGCGCGGACGGCCCTCGTCTTCGGCGACGAGCGGAGCGGGCTGACGAACGCCGACGTGCTGCGCTGCCACGATCTCTCCGCCATCCCGGCCGACCTGGCCCAGTCCTCGCTCAACCTGGCCCAGGCGGTGCTCCTCTACTGCTGGTCGCTCCGGGAGGCGGCGCTGTCGTCCGTCGAGCAGGCACCGGCGCCGATCGTGGCCGCCGCGACCGATGCGGAGCTTGCGCGCGTCGAGGACGGCCTGCGGCGGGTGTTGCGGGCGGGCCGCTTCCTGGCGGGGCCGGAGCGTCATGCGGTCCGTGATCTCGCCGATACGCTGCGGCGGGCGCGCCTCTCGCGGCGGGAGGCGAGGCTGTGGCAGGCGGCGCTCGGGCGGCTGCTTCGGCAGCTCGCACCGTGATGCACCGGCGCGTCGGGCGCTCGCGCCGCCACACGCCGTGGACGCGCACGACGCGTGCAGGAGCCGCTCGGGCGTCTCATCCTCAAAGAGGGAACCCGAGAGTGAGGGTGGATGCGCTGGCGCGCGCGATCGATCGAGGCCAATGGGCCGCGCGGACGGAGGGCGAAGTACCGCACGCTGGTCGAGAAGTACCAGGCGCTCGCGCCGCAGCACCGGCGAGCACTCCAGTACCTGGGCCCCTGGTCCCACTGCACGGGCCCTGCGCAGCGCACCCCCGCGAGCATGACGGCGCTACGGGAGACGGTCGAGCGTGAACGGCAACAGGCCATGGGGGAGCTCGCCTCCACGGCCGCCCATGAGATGAACAATGTGCTCCACGCGATGGCTCTTCGGCTCGCCTCGCTCCGTGGGCAGGACAACCGCCGGGAGCTGACGGGTGGCGTCGAGGCCCTCGCCCGGATGGTGGCGGAGGCGGCTGGGATGGTGCGGCGGCTGCAGGACCGCGCCGGGAAGTCGCGCTGCGAGGCGCAGTTCACCGCGACGCCGGATCCGGGACGGGTGCTGACGGGGCTGCGCGTGCTCGTCGTGGACGACGACCCGGATGTCTTGGAGGCGGCGGGCCTCGCGCTCGGGCACCTCGGTCAGCGGGTGGACCTCGCGCCGTCGGGTGTCGAGGCCGTCTCGCGCGTCATGGCAGGCGAGCGCTATGACCTCGTCCTGTGTGACCTCGGCATGCCTCAGCTCGACGGCTGGCAGGTCGCCCGCGAGATCGCCGAGCTGGCCCCGGGCACGCGCCTCTACCTGGTGAGCGGATGGGCGCGCGAGGTCGCGCCGGAGCAGGCGGCGCAGGTCGGGGTCGCCGGCATGCTCGCGAAGCCGCTCTCGCTCGACGCATTGCGCGCGCTCCTCGGCACCACGCCTTCATCGCCACCCTCCGGCGGGGACGGCGGCCACGCGAGCGAGCGGCGGGAGGAGGTGCGGGCGCCCGGCGGGGTTGTGCGCGACTCGGCGGCGCCGCAGCTTGAACCGCACGACCCCGCGCCGAGGTGAGAGGAGGAACGGCCCCGCAGCACGGGGGCCGGGTCTGCGCGCCTACGACGCCAGGGCGAAAGCAGTCCGCAATGGAGCGGATGCGAGCATGAGAGGGCACCGATGAAGATCAGGTACACGATGGTGTTGGCGGGTGCGCTGGCGCTGGCCGGCGCGGCTGGTGCAGTCGCGCAGTCCGGCAGCGGCAGCTCGAGCGGAGGCTCCACGGGCTCGACCTCCGGCGGGACCGGTTCCACCGGATCGACCTCAGCTGGGACGGGTTCTTCGACGGGTTCTTCGGCCACGCCGGGCTCGACCTCCACGGGCAGCGATTCGACCCTCGGCGGCACGGGCTCGGGCAGCACGTCCAGCAGCGACGCTGGTTACGGCCCGAGCGGCAGCTCGGGCTCGACGGGCTCCGGCTCCTCGGGCAGCACGGGCTCGACCGGCACGACGGGCAGCACCGGTACGACGGACACGACGGGCACGGGCTCCGGCTCGACGGGCAGCACCGGTACGACCGGGACGACGGGCACGACGGGCAGCACCGGCTCTTCCGACAGCGGCAACGCGGGAAAGCCCTAGCGCTGCTCCGTCCAGCCACGACGGCGGGTCCCGTGCTCCGGCGCGCGACCCGCCTTCTTCGTCAGCTCGCCGCGGCCGCGGCCCGCGGCAACACCTCTTGCACCGAGGTGCGCAGCACGGGCGACTGCTCGATCTCTTGCGAGGTGGGGACGTCGTAGTTGGCCCAGTCGAGCAATCCTTCACGAGGAGTGTATAGCCGGCCGGGGTCACCGACCAGGGAGAGGATGCCGCGCGCCCGCAAGCCCGAGAGCCAGGCGAGGCAGGCCTCCGAGAGCGCCCGCTCGTAGAACACATCGCCCGCCAGGACGACATCGATGCCGGGGAGGTCGCCGCCGAGGAGGTCGCCCTCGCGCCAGCCGATCGCGACGCCGTTGAGCTGGGCGTTGAGCTCCACCGCGGCTCGGGCGAAGGGGTCGAGATCGCACGCCTCGACCCGCGCAGCCCCCGCGCGTGCCGCGGCGATGGCGACCAGTCCGCTGCCGCTCGCGAAGTCGAGCACGGACTTCCCGCGCACGACCTCCGGCCAGTCGAGGACGTAGCGCGCGACCGCCTGGCCGCCCGCCCAGGGGAACGCCCAGAAAGGCGCGGCGTCCCACGGGGCGAGCTCGGCGCTGGTGGCGTGCCACAGCGAGGTCAACTCGTCGGCCTGGTAGGTGACGACCTCCGGCACGAGCGGCACCGGCAGCGGGCGGGTGCGGCCGCGGATGAACGTCTTCAGCTCGGCCAGGGAGGACGGATCGATCACGTCCCATGAGGCGCCCCGGCCCGTCGGACGTCAAGCGCGCCGCTAGAAGGCCACCCGCGACAGGAGGTACGCGACCGCGGTCGACGCGCCCACCCCGATGAGGCCCGGGATCATTCTTCACGAAGGCCGACACGCAGAACATCGCGATGGCGAAGGTCCAGGGCGCGACGTGCACCATGGACCTGATGTTGGCGATGAGGAATGGCTTGTTGGACGTGACGAAGGTGTCGCTCATCCAGGCGATGCCGAAGATCGACACGACCGCGATCATGCCGGCCGTGAAGACCTGCGACTTGGCGATGTCGGGGATGAACCAGGATGAACCCCCGCCCTGCCCGCGGCACCTACGTAGGGCGGGGGCTTGTCCCCCGCCGTCGACGCCCGCGCTAGCGCTGCGGCGATCGGAGGCCCTGGATGTTCTGCCGGGCCTGCGCCGCCTGCGAGCTCTGCGGGGCCTCCTCGATGACCCGGTTCCAGGCGGCGATCGCCTTCGCCTGATCCTGGAGGTCGTAGGCGTAGACGACGCCCAGGTTGTAGATGCTCTGCATGTGGCGGGGGTCGACCTGGTGCGCGCGCTGGAAGTTCGCGATCGCCTTGTCGAAGGCCTGGAGCTTGCGGAACATGACGCCCTGGTCGGTGAGGACGTCGGCGTTGTTGGGCTGCAGCGCGAGCGCCTTGGCGTAGGCGTCCACGGCGCGCTGGGCCTGGTTCGTGTCGAAATAGTCGTTCCCGAGCGCGATCCACGCCTGGACGTCCTTCGGGTTCTGCGCCGCCAGCCGCTCCTCGGCGGCGATGCGTTGCTGCACGGCGCCGGTCTCCGGCACCAGCGCGCTGGGCGGCATCGCGCTCGGCGGCGGCAGCAGCGGGAGCGTGCCCGGCGTTCCGGTGGCAGGGGGAAGCGGCGGCTGCTCCGCGGAGCGCTTGCAGCCGCTCGAGACGAGCGCGAGCGCGGCCAGGGCGGCGGGGATGGCGGTGCGGTTCAAGGTGAGACCTCCGGCGGATGGTCGAGCAGCGCGATTGTGGCACGCAAGGCTGCGGCCGGGGAGGGGGTCGTGAGATCCTCCGCCCGGCCGCGCGCTCTTCCCCCGCAGAGGTCCGGCTAGGCGCTCTTCCGCTGCTCGCGCTGCGCCGCGATCTCCTGCTCCAGCCGATCGAGCCGCGCGTCGCGGACCTCGTCGCGCCCCGTCTCCGCGCGGCGCCCGGCGAGGTGCGCCTCGCCCGGCGCCCAGCCCGGCTGCACGGTGGCGGCGAGCTCCGCGGCCGAGCGCTGGAAGAGTCGCGCCACGGGACGGACGGCTGCGGTGCTGGCCAGGTAGAAGCCGACGAAGGGGAGGAACATCAGGAAGGCGGCCCCCATCACGGGCGCCACCGCGAAGGCGAGCAGCAGCGGGACGTGGAGATACGTCTCGCCGGCGGCGCCGGGCAGCGCCGCGCCGTCGGACGGCACCGGCTGGAGCGTCCAGCTCTTCATGCTGAAGTAGTAGCCCTTCTTCACCTGCGTCCCTGCCGCGATCGTCGTCATGGCCCTCGTCCCCTCGGCGGTGCGTGTCGTGCACCTCATGCACCCAATGTCTCGCGATCGGCCCGCCGGCGATATTGGGACGAGCACCGAGCGCGCGGGGTTCGTGTCCGGGGCGAAGGCGGGAACGGGACAGGAGGCCTCGGGCGAGGAGTCCCGAGGCGGGGGTCGGGAATCCACCCGAGATCAAAGATCGACGCCGGGGGGCGGCGGTTCAGTGGGCTTCTCCGGCTTGCGGCCGCGGAAGCCGGCGCAGGGGTCCTCGCGCGGCTGGGCCGGCGTGAAGACGATGTAGTCGAAGGGCAGGCCGCCCGGTCCGAACGCCTCGGCGTAATCGGCAGGGGTGCGCCGCTCGTCGGAGACCTCCAGGAAAGCCACGGCGGCGCGGCTGCGGTCTGGTGCCTCGCGCGCGAGGTAACTCGGCACGGCGCGGTCGGTGCGTGCGTGGCCGGAGCCTGCGATGAGCACCGCCCCGTCGCCGCGCGCGGCGAGGACCCGCTCCGCCAGCTGGGCGTCGCGCGACCGCTGCATGGTGACGAACGGGTCGAGCATCGAGCGCGGCAGCTCGCGGCAGTGCGACTCCCACATCTCGTCGCGGATCTCCTGCGCGGCGGCTTCGGGCAGCGGCCCCGCCCGATCGAGCAGCTGCCGCACGGCCGGCGCGAGGCTGCCGGCGCCGCTCTTCACCACCTCGCGAACCTGCTTCCGGCTCAGGTTCGCGGCCACGATGGGGAGCTCGGCCGCCAGCGCGGTCGCGAACACCGGTCGGTAGAGCGCGAAGTCGGGCCAGCCGGTGCCCGCCCATCCGACCGCCTTCGCGAGCGCGTCGGGGTCGTGCGGGGTCGAGCGGGTCAACGCCGCGTCGACCCGCGGCTGCTGGGCGAGGTCCAGCATCTCGAAGGCGACGGCCGGCTTCCGGCCGGCGGCGACCATCGCGGCGAGGGCGCGCGCCTGCAGCTCGTGGTGGACCGGGTTGTCGTGGGTCTCGCCGAGCGCCACGAAGTGCGCGCTTGCCAGAGCCGCGTGGAAGGCGGCCTCGTCGACGAAGCGGCCGCCCCGCACGTCCCAGATCCTCCCGGCGAGCGGGTGGTCGCGGTGGAGCAGGGGTGGGGAGGGGGCTGGGCGGCCGGCGCAGGCGGCGGGGAGGGCGAGGGCGAGGAGCGCGGAGAGGGCGGGCCGGATGGCCAGTCGGAGCATCGCGTCGTCTTAACCGAGAGGCCGGTCGGCGGCGACCTTCGCGTGCACGGCCGGCATGGGCATGGCTGCTGCTTCGCGTTCGAGGTGCCGCTCGCCCACGCCGCCCGAGCGCTCTTTCACGCCGTCGAGCTGGAAGGTCCCGACGGTCTCCGCCAGCTCCTGCGCCTGGCCGGAGAGCTCGCTCGCCGCCGAGGACGACTCCTCGGAGGTGGCGGCAGTCTGCTGGGTGACGGCGTCGACGCTGCGCAGGGCCTGCTGCAGCTGGCCGATCCCGGTCGCCTGCTCGCGCGTGCTGGCCGCCATCTCGGCCACCAGGTCCGAGACCTTGGTCACCGCGCCGGCGATGTGCGACAGCTTCTCGCCGACCTGCCGCGCCGTCGCCTCCCCGCTGCTCGCCTGCCGCACCGACTGCTGGATGAGCGCCTCGGTCTTGTTCGCCGCCTCCTTCGAGCGGAGCGCGAGCGAGCGCACCTCTTCGGCCACCACCGCGAAGCCCCGCCCCGCCTCGCCGGCCCGAGCGGCCTCGACGGCCGCGTTCAGCGCGAGGAGGTTCGTCTGGAAGGCGATCTCATTGATGTCCTTGATGATCTGCGAGGTGCCTTGCGCCGAGGCCTGGATCTCGGCCATGGCCCGGCTCATCTCGCCCATGGCCGAGGACCCTTCGTCGGCGGCGCCGCGCGCGCCGCGCGCGAGCGCGTCGGCGGCCTGCGCGTGATCGGCCGAGCGCTGCGTCATGGAAGCCATCGTGTCGAGCTGGGCTCCCGTCTCCTGCAGGCTCGCCGCCTGCTGCGCGGCGCCGTCCGCGACGGTCTGGCTCGAGGCCGAGATCTGGTCGGCGGCCGAGGAGACCTCCTGCGCCGCGCGCGCTACCTGTGCGAGGGCTGCATGCAGCGCCTCCGCCGTCTGGTTCACCGCCTCCTTCACCCGGGCGTGGTCGCCGGCGTAGATGCCCGTCACGCGCGCGGTGAGGTCGCGCTCGGCGAGGCGCGTCAGCGTGCGCGAGGCCTCGTCGATGGGGTGGAGGACGGCGTCGAGCGTGTCGTTCACCCCCTGCACGATGGCGCGGAAGTCGCCCTGGTGCTGGGCCACGTCGGCGCGCGCCGAGAGGTCGCCGCGGAGGGCCCCCTCGACGAGGTGGCGGGTGTCGGCGAGGAGCGCGTTCACGGCCGCGATGCAGCCGTTGAGGCTGTCCTTGATGCCGTTGAAGTCGCCGCGGGATTCGGTCGTGAGCGCGGGAGGGACCTCGCCGCGCGCGAGCCGCTCGAGGTAGCTGGAGGTGGTGCGGATGGGCTCGCCGAAGGCGTCCATGGTGGCGTTCATGCCCGCCACGATGCCGCGGAACTCGAGCTCGACCCGGGCCGGATCGCCGCGGGTCGCGAGATCGCCCGCCCGCACCGCGGCCGAGAGCCGGTCCGCTTCGCTGCGCAGCGCGTCGAGGGTCCGCCCGATGCGGCGCCCGAGGACGAGCGCGACGCCCACGAGCAGCGCGGCCCCGGTGAGCACCGCGCCCAGGATGAGCTGGATGGCACGGCGCGCCGCCGCCTCGCCTTCGGTGCGGGCCAGGTCGGCCTCTCCACGCACCGACGCCGCCAGGTCGGCGAGTCCGCTGTCCAATTCGTTGTGACGCGACTCCAGCACGGCGAAGGCGCGGGCGAGCTTCTTGTCGGCTTCGTCGGACGCGCGGGCGTCCTCGCCCATGCCCGCCTGATCGCGCTCCGTGAGCGCGGCCAGCGCCTGCCGGGCGGCCTCGGTCCACTCCACCATCGGCTGGTGGGAGGCGGTCCACAGGCCCGTGAGCTCGGCGCTGCGCGGCGTCGCCTCGAAGGCGGCGGCGGCGTCGTCCACCTGCTGGAAACCCATCTGAACCCGGCCGGCCGCCAGCCGCCGCACCTCGGCGCCGCGCGCGACCGCGCCGGCGTAGAGGGCGTGCATCACGTTCGCCTGACCCTCGCGCAGCTCGGCCACCCCCTGCAGCGCCGGGACGGTGCTCGAGACGACCCCGGCGAGGCGCTGGCGGATGGAGGAGGCGCTCCAGAAGGCGAGCGCGCCCACCACGGCGAGGATGCCCACCGCCCCCGCGAACGAGATCCTGATGCGAGTGCTGACCTGCATGACACCACCATTTCGGCTCGGCCGAGCGTGGACGGGTGGCGCCGGACCGGGTGACCCGGCCTTGCGACCCGGTGTGGACGTCAGCGCACCGCGACGAAGTTCTTCTTCACGAACCGCTGGCCGTCCGCGGACAGCATGAAGTCGAAGAACTGCTTGAGGCCGCCGGTGGGGCGGCTCTTCGCGACGAGGAGCAGCGGGCGCGAGAGCAGGTAGCTGCCGGCGCGGATCTCGTCCGGCGACGGCGTCACGCCGTCCAGCGGGAGGGCGTGCACGCCCGGGCCGGCGTAGGCCAGGGTGGCGGGGGCGATCGCGCCCAGCTCCGCGGCGGCCAGCTTGACGCAGTCGCTCGCGTCCTCCAGCTCCTTCACCGGGCCGTAGGCCTCGCCGTCGAGGACGGTGGTCCTGAAGGTGTCGACGGTGGCGCGCCCGCTCGTGAGCGACTCGCTGCACGCGATGATGGGGAGGTTCGCGCCGCCGAGCTCCTTCCAGTTCTTGACCTTGCCGGAGTAGATGGCCTTGAGCTGCGCCTTGGAGAGCGCCTTGACCGGGTTCTTGTCGTTCACGAAGACGCCCAGCGCGTCGTAGCCGATGATCTGGAAGTACGGCCGCTGGGTCAGCTCCTCGGAGGTCAGGCTGCGCGAGACGCCGGCCACCGACACCTGCCCGGCCAGCGCGGCCTTGAGGCCCTTGCCCGCGCCGCTCATGCCGACGTTGCCGAACTTGACGCCGCTCTTGGCGGCGAAGGCCGGCGCAGCATCCTTCATGATGCGGCTGCCGATGGTGGTCGCGCCGTCGTAGGTCAGCTCCTCCGCCAAGGCCGGGCCGGCCCAGGTGAGCGCAGCGGCGCAGAGAACCGACATCCCACGTCCGAATCCGTACATGTTCACGCTCCTCGCGGGCGCCGCTTGGCGCGCCGACCTCGCGGAGCGATGTGCAAGGGGTGGGCCCCTCAGGAAGTGAACTGGGGATGCCCCAGGAGCTGGGTCAACGGTGCGTCTGGGGCATCGGCCGGCCACGGTGCGGAGGAGCGCTGCAGGCGCTCCAGCCAGCGCCGATCGAGCGGCTGGGCGAGGTCGGCGAGGTGCGTGGTGGCGCTGGTGGTCTGGCCCTTCGGCCCGGAGGCATCGCCCGCCCCGACGTAGAAGCCCGCCAGGAGGAGGGCGCTCCGTACCTGGGTGGCGGTGCTGTAGGTGAAAAGGCTCGCCCGGTCCGCGCAGCGGCGCCGCAGCGCGGTGAACGCGGCCACCGACCAGAGCGAGCCGTCGTGCCGGGGCGAGAAGGGATCCCAGAAGACGAGCTCGGCCTCGGCGCGCTCGGCCGGGAGGGTGGCGAGGAGGTTGCCCGGCACGAGCCGCCAGACGAGGCGCGGCTCCTCGTGGCGGCCGGTCGCGAGGAGCGCCCGCGCCGCGCGCAGGTCCGGGGCGTCGAGGCCGAGCTGCCGCGCGCCCTCGTCGCTCGCCGCCAGCTCGAGCGCGCCGAGCTCGCGCTCGAAGCTCACCACCTCGAGGCGCCGGCCGCCCCCCACGAGCTCGCGCGCGGCCCGCAGCGCGGCCAGGGCGTTCGCGGCCGCGCCCAGCCCGACGTCGAAGAGCACGAGCGGCGGCCCCGCTGCGGCCAGCCGCTCGCGCAGGCGCGACTGCTGCACGTAGAGCCGCTCCGATTCGGCGGTCGCGCCGATGACCGGGTGCATCACCTCACCGACGGTGCGATCGAGGACGGCGGGGGCGCCCGAGGAGGTGGTGACGATCTGGAAGCGGGGAACATCGCTGACGCCTCCCTCGCCCCGCCGCGCGCGGAGGGCGCCACCTCCCTCGCCCCGTGGAGCAGGGAGAGGGTCGGGGAGAGGGGCCGGGCCCGAGGTGGAAGCCGTCCGCCCAGGCGGTCTACGGGTCACGTCGTGCTCGTGGAGGTCGATGGCGGCGAGCGTCTCCTTCATGAACGCGCCGTAGCGGCCCTGCTCGATGGCCGCGCGCGCGTCGCGCATGAGCTGGAGATAGTGGTGGAGGTTGTGGACGGAGAGGAGGCGTGGGCCGAGCGGCTCCTTGCACTTCATGAGGTGGTGCAGGTAGCCGCGCGAATGACGCGCGCAGGTGGCGCACGCGCAGGTCGCGTCGAGCGGTGCCTCGGAGAGGCGGTGCTCGCTGCGGTTCACCCGCACCCGCCCGGTGGAGGTGAAAGCGGTGCCCTGCCAGGCGAGCGAGGTCGGGATGACGCAGTCGAACATGTCGACGCCGTGCGCCATCGCCTCCAGGATGTCGGGCGGGGTGCCGACTCCCATGAGGTAGCGCGGGTGGCTGCGAGGGAGGAGCTCGGCCGTCCGCGCCACCACGTCGAAGCGCTCGCTGCGCGTGTCGCCCACCGCCAGCCCCCCGATGGCGAAGCCGTCGAACGGGTGCTGGGTGAGGAAGCCGGCCGACTCGGCGCGGAGCACCGGGGAGAGGCCGCCCTGCACGATGGCGAACAGCGCCTGCTCCGGGTTCGTCCGCGCGGCGAGGCTCCGCAGCGCCCAGCGGTGGGTGCGGTCCATCGCCTGGCGAATGGCGGCCGGCTCGGCGGTGGAGGGGAGGCAGACGTCGAGCACCATCATGATGTCGGATCCGAGGGCGGTCTGGACCTCGATCGACCGCTCGGGCGTGAGCTCGTGCCGGCTCTGGTCGATGTAGCTGCGGAAGCGCGCGCCGGTCTCGCTCACCTCGCGGTGCGACGCCAGGGAGAAGATCTGGAAACCACCCGAGTCGGTCAGGATGGGCCCGTCCCAGGCCATGAAGCGGTGCAGGCCGCCGAAGTGGCGCATCGCCTCGGGGCCCGGCCGGAGGAGCAGGTGGTAGGTGTTGCCGAGGATGATCTCGGCCCCGAGCCCGCGCACCTGCTCGGAGGTGAGGCCGGTGACGGTGGCTCGCGTGCCCACCGGCATGAAGGCGGGCGTCTCGACCGTGCCGTGCGCGGTGACGAAGCGGCCCCGGCGGGCGCGGGTGCTGGCGTCCTCCGTGCCGGGCTGGAACGAGAAGGTCATTATGGGGGGCGGACCATACACCGAACCCCCTGTCCCTCGTCGAGAGGGCGCCTGGGAGAGGGAGGTCTGCTCCTCGCTGCGGGGCGAGGCTACCGCTGCTGCGCCCTGGCCATTCCGCGCTCGATCGCGTCGATGAGGTACGGCCGCAGATTGGCGGGAGAGATGATCCGGTCGAGCGACCCGACCTTGAGGGCGCGCTCGACGCTGTGGATGCGGTCGAACTCGTCTCCGACCTCGCCCAGCTTCTCCGAGCGGACCCGGGCGATGACCTCGCCCAGGCGGGCCCGCGCTGCGCCGCCGCCGTGGGCCGCCTGCTCGGCCTCGACGGCGCGCGGATCCTTGCGGGTGCGGTTCTCCACCTCGCGCGCGAAGACCACCGCCGCCGCCGGCGCGCCGCCGATGACGGAGGCGCGCGCGCCCTCCACGGCGACGATCTCCATCTCGTCGCGCAGCGTCTTCGCGAACACCACGAACGCGCCGCCGTGGTAGCGCGAGACCACGCAGAAGACGACCGGACCCTGGAAGTTCACCACCGCCCGCCCGATCTCGGCGCCGTACTCGAGCTGGAGGCGCCGCATCGACTCGGGCGAGCCGTCGAAGCCGGACAGGTTCGCGAGCACCACCACCGGCCGGTTGCCGGAGGCCGCGTTGATGGCGCGCGCGATCTTCTTCGAGGACTGCGGGAAGAGCGTGCCGGCCGACCAGAACTCCGGCCCGTCGGCCGGGACGAACTCGAGCCGGGGCAGCGGGCGCGACTGGATGCCGATGAGGCAGACGGGCCAGCCGCCGAGGTGCGCGTCCCAGACCACCCCGGTGTCGCCGCCGCGCAGGTCCTTCCAGCGCTCGAGGGGCGGGTGGTCCTGGTCGATGCAGGCCGCCATGATGCGCCGGATCTCGAACGGCTTCTTGCGGTCGGGGTTCTTCTCCTGGCTGAAGACGTCGCCCACCGTCTCGAAGCCCGCGCCG
>WNGL01006423.1_pt1 | contig 13851 bp, 8 predicted proteins | sample 5400591 | NCBI WGS metagenome assembly WNGL01 (sample SAMN13153377, study PRJNA577476) | soil metagenome | isolation source: 80 cm soil or saprolite under Garry oak tree replicate 1 | place: USA:California | collected 2016-06-15
GGCTGGGCCTGGTGGTGAAGTTGGCGTAAATCACTTTGCTTTGGTCCATCGTCAGGGACAAAGGATTGTGCGTGCCGTTGGTGTCACCACTCCAGCCGCCGAAGGACTGCCCGGAGTCAGGCGTGGCGGTGATGGAAACTGCGGCTCCAACGTTGTACACGTTCGTGCGCGGGCTGACGGCGACGCGACCATTGCCAACCGGAACGACGGTCAGCGCCACTTGGCCGCTGCTCAGCGCGCCGAACAGCGAGGAAACGGTGGGATTCGCGGTGCGAACGACAAAGCTCAACGGATTGGTGTTTCCACTGGCGGCGTTGCCCCAGATGCCAAAATAATTCCCCGGCTGCGGTATTGCGGTAATTTGAACGCCAGTGCCGTACGGATAAAGCCCGCCGGACGGATTGAGCGCCACCGACCCGCCGCCGGCGGCGGTCGTGCTGAGCGTGGTGCCAAACACTGCTCGCATGGATATGTTCCGGGCCATGGTGAGGTTTGTTGACGTGTTGGTCGCGGGCACATCACCGAGCCATTGGAGGAAAGTCCAACCCGAAGATGGCGTGGCGGTCAGGGTCACCACGGTATTGCTCAGATAGGTCCCGCCGGACGGATTGAGCACGATGCTTCCTCCACCTGCGGTAGTCGCGGTCAATGTGTAATAGGGAACGATCAAAACACTCACCGGGTCAGATTCACCGGATTGGAGGAAATCAGGACTGTAACCGACCGCGCGCAAAATCGCGTCATGGTTCAGCACGAATGGAGTGCTGTACTGCTGCGAGGAGAACGTTGGCGTGGAACCGTCCAGCGTGTAGAAAGTAAGGCCATTGGGGTAGCCATTCTGCAATCGGATGGTCACTTGCCCGTTGAAAGTGTACTGGGAATTAGTGAATTGCTGGTTGTTGCCATAAGCAAAAACGGCCTTCACGCTTAGCGTTGCATTGGAACTAATGGTCCAGCCAATGGAATTCGTGATGGCAACAGAGTAATTGCCGGTGTTGGTTAATTGGATGTTCGTCAAGGTGAGCGAGTAGCCCGTTGCTCCGGCCAAATTCGTGCCATTGAACTGCCATTGGTACGTAACTATCGGACTACCTTGCGCCGCGACGGTGAGTGTTACATTGCTTCCTGCCAACACAGTCTGACTCTGCGGCTGAAAGACAATACTGGGGGCGGCAGGCGCCACGCACTTCCCGCCGCTGCCGGCGTTGTAGATGGCCTGGATTTCGTTCGTCGAGAGCGCGCGATCGTACAGCGCCAGCTCATCTACGCGGCCTTTGAAGTTCCAAGGCCCCTCGGCATGGCCGCCGATGAGGAACGGCAGCGTCGTCGTCACCACCGCGCCAGTCACTGGCATACTCCTATCCAGGTTGCCATTGACGAACAGTTTCAATGCTGACTGATCATAGGTCATGGCGACATGGTACCAGACTCCGGTTTGAATCGCCGTGGTGCCGCCAAAATACATGTACCCCGAAGGCAGGCCAACATGGGCGCGGAATACCCAATTACTTCCTGTGTTCCCCATGCCAAGCTGATATTGCCGCACCGGCGCATACGGATCGTCCTTGTCCGCAATGGCCACGACGTCAATTGCCGAGAAGTCGGAGACATTAATCCAGCTTTCCAGCGTCAATCCGCTGGTCGGATTCAACGAGGGACTGTTCGATACAACCACCAACTGGTCTGCGCCGTTGAAATTGAACGCCTGACCCACCTCCCCACCCGCAAACGTCGTTCCATTGACCAGCACGCCTGAATTCGCGTCCACCGCATCATCGGCATTTCCCTCCGCTTTCCACCAACTGATGAGGCCGGAAGCTGCAGCTACGCAGTTGGTGGAGGGTGGCACATTGGTCGGACACTTGCCCGCGCCGCTGGCGGCGTAGATTGCCTGTATTTCGTTCGTGGCAAGGGCACGACTGTACAGAGACAGTTCGTCGATTTGGCCCTGGAAGGTGTTTCCGCCAAATGGGACCGTTGGCAACCGATACCCAATGTACAAATCGGAACCGGTCTTCGGGGTGAATGTGCCAAGGCTCACCTGCAGGACCCCTGAGCCGTTCAGGAATACCCGAGCAATCCCCGAAGCCTTGTCGTAGGTCAGCGCAAAATGCTGGAAGACGTTGAGTGCGATCAGACCTTCGGCGGTTTGAACCACGTGGTAATTGCCGTTGGTATCGACTATGTTCCCATAGAAACCACCTGACCCATCGGTCCAGAAAACTGCTCCGTAGGCGCCACTTTGGCTCCAATCCACAATGGGGTGGGTCGCCTGGTCGGTCGGGTTAATCCAGCCTTCAACCGTGAACCCGCCGCTCTGGCCAACATCAAGGCTGGCAGAGGCAGGAACTCTGACGTAATTGCTTGGGGCGCTGAGACCGAAGGCTTGGCCCACCTCGCCATTGGTGAACGTGACCGCGTTGATGAACACCCCCGGGTTGAGCCCGGTTGCATCCGTTGCATCACCTTCTGCGCGCCACCAGCTTACAAGCCCAAGTGGAGAGGTTACGCAATTCGTACTCGCTCGAATCGAGGAGACTGGCAGCAACTGGACTGCAGCGACAAGCACGAGCGACAGCTTGGACGAGAAATACTTTTTCATAATAAATGCGTCATGGCGGAGCTCTCAAGGATCAGCGCCTCGTTAACCACTGTAGTTCGTCGAACCTTATAGCGTGACTTGCAGAGCGCGCCTTGTCAATGAAATCAGATCACTTGAAACGGGGAAAGCCGCTTCTCGAGATCTTAACGACCTCCTCCCAGCGCCCGAAGCCGAAACGAAAAAAACGTAGCATCCAGAAATCCCCGTGGCGGCGAAAGGATGCAATGCGGCGGCGCTGCTCCAAAACATGGCCGTGGAGGCGCCAGAAATCGGTCAGAGGGTCCAAGGCAGTACCTTTTGCGAGCGACCAACTCCGAGTCATCATCCAAGTCGCCAAGCCTTCGAGGAGTATGAGCAGCGTACACGGGACGAGCATCAGCAGGAGGAGATGCTGACAGTTCTTTGCGGTTACGAGGAGACGGTTTCGATTGGCGAGGAACCGTTTCTGAAGGGTTGTTCGATTCCCCGCTGCAACGGTGGCCTCAGAAGGATTGACTCCCACAGCGCCGCGGTGGTGAATGCGCGCGCCGGGCACACTGACGACCCGCTCTCCGGCGATCCATATGCGCCAAGCTACGTCCATTTCTTCGCAGTACATAAAGAGCTTTTCGTCCAGCATGCCGATGTTTACGAACAGATCGCGGCGAACGAAGAAAAATCCGCCTGGGGAGAATGGAGCATTCGAGCGGCGCCCTGCCCTTGGCAACAGCAGGTTGCCGCAGAAGTCGAAACCCGCTGGGCACTCCGATTGCAGCGAGTTGTCATCGTAATTGAGAATGGTAGGGCCGCCAGCGCCTGCATGCTCTCTCCCGACTGTTGTGAGCAGATTCTCGACAAAGTCTGTTTCCAGCCAGGTGTCAGGATTCAGCATGCAGAGGTACGTTCCGCTCGCCACGCTCGCCGCACGGTTCGCGCCCACGCAGAAGCCGTTATCCCCGCCGGTCGAAAGGAATCGCGCATTCGGCCAGCTACGGATGAGCCTCTGCGCCTGCTGGTCAGAACCGTCCTCTGAAGCATTATCGGCGATGATAACCTCAATGCGGTCGAAAATCGTCTGCTGGCGCACCGATTCCAGGCAACGGGGCAACCACTTTCCGTCGTTATGGCAGACTATGATGAGGCTGACCAACGGGCTCTTGGAGGGCTCGTTCACGTCAAATTGAACCGACAAGCCTTGGCCACGTGCCATTACTTCCCCACCGTCGCTTGTACTCGGGCCAAGTCACGTTCCTGCACACTGGCGGCAACGCCGTATCCTGTGAAGTTGAATTTCCAGGGGCCTCGCCACTTCCAATATTCCACGTGCCCATCGGCAAAGGACATAGTGCAGCCAAGGTTATGGCGGCTCGCTGGCCAGTCCTCCCACTTGCAGTCCCCGGCGGGATTGGTGCTGAGACCGCAGTTGTTGATGCAGTCCTCGTTCTCATCCCCATAAAACGCTGGCTTGGGATGGATCCGGATCGTGGATATCACTTTCTCGTCGGGAGACCTGTTGCCAGTTGGATTCGCCAAAACCCCCACTCATCCATGGATGAACCATGGAATAGCTTCGAAAACGCTGGGTCGATGTCCCGGCTACGGTCGATTTGTCGCTTGGGCAATGGTACATCCTTATGCTGGTGTTGTAGGGGAACATCGCCGCGCGTTGAACGTTCGTCCGTGCAACGTCGATCGTAGCGCCACCAGACGCCCATGATTCCGCGTCTGTTGTCGCTATTGGGGTCTGCGCATGATTGGGAACCAGCCTGCCGTTGTTGTCCATGGTGTACATGTGCCAGCAAAGCTGCAGTTGCTTAAGGTGGTTCATGCATTGTATCCTTTACCCCTTTGACTTCGCTTTTGCCAGCACGGGCAGAAGCATCGCCGCCAAGATAGCAACTATAGCGATCACTACCAGCAGCTCGATCAAAGTAAATGCCCCCCCGCCAGGGCGATAGCTGGCTGGATTCGAAATCCTTTCGGTGAGGGGTGTTCATTCTGGCCCTGTTCGTATGGTATTTCTTGTTGCTGGTCCGTAAGCTGTCAAGCGTATAATCCGGCGGCCTGGCGCCGCGACGCCCCGTTGCTTCGGGAAATCGACCGAACGTAATCTTGAAATTTTACTATATTTTTTGTTCTCTTTCGCTAAATTTGAGGGTAGATGCGACTTCTTATTCTCAAGCTGATCATGACCATGGGGCTGGGCGTTAGAGTAGCGCTCCCAGCCGGGATTACCCCGGAGCAGGCCGCTCAACTTCCGCCCCCAGCAAATCATAATGTCAACTTTTCTGAGGAAATAAGGCCCATCTTCGAGGCAAGCTGCATCAAATGTCACGGACGTGGGAGGAACAAGGGCGGGTTGAGGCTGGACACGCGGGAGACCCTTCTCCAAGGCGGTGAGTCGGGACCAGCGGTGTTGCCGGGAAACAGTCGGGAGAGCCGCCTAATTGCGCTGGTCCAAGGAATCGATCCGGACAGTGTGATGCCCAAGAAAGGATCGCGGCTAACCTCGGACCAGATCAGTCTGCTGCGTGCGTGGATCGACCAGGGCATACCCTGGGATGCGGGCGTGAGCTTCGGACGGCTGGAGCCGCTCAACCTCAAGCCGCGGCTGCCGAACATTCCCGCCGGTCCGAAGTCAGCGAATCCGGTTGATCGCTTCCTGGACGGGTACTTCGTCGAGCACAAGATCACGACACCCGAGCCACTGAATGATCGGTGGTTCGCGCGTCGCGTCAGCCTGGACGTGACAGGGTTGCTGCCGCCAGCGGATGAGTTGAAGAAGTTTGTTGGTGACAAGCGCGCGGACAAACGGGAGCGGCTCGTTCGGCGGTTGCTTGCGGATGGACCGAACTACGCGCAACACTGGCTGAGCTTCTGGAATGACCTGCTGCGGAATGATTACAAAGGCACCGGCTACATTGACGGCGGACGCAAACAAATCACGCCCTGGCTCTATTCGGCGCTGCTTACCAACATGCCCTATGATCGGTTCGTTGCGGAACTGATCAATCCCACCGCCGGCTCCGAAGGATTTAGCCAGGGCATCGTTTGGCGGGGCGTGGTCAACGCCAGCCAAACGCCCCAGATGCAGGCCGCGCAGGGCATTTCCCAGGTCTTCATGGGCGTCAACCTCAAGTGTGCTTCCTGCCACGACAGCTTCATCAACGACCTTACCCTGGCTGATGCTTACGGGCTGGCGGGCATTTACGCCAATGGTCCCCTGGAAATGGTCCATTGCGACAAGCCGACCGGCAAAACAGCCGAGCTGAAATTCATTTACCCGGAATTGGGCGCCATCGATCCTCAGGCCGACAAAACTGCCCGGCTGAAGCAACTGGCGGAGATGATCACCCAGCGGCAGGATGGGCGCCTGACGCGCACGATTGTCAACCGGCTGTGGCAAAAATTCATGGGCCGCGGGCTGATCGAACCTGTTGACGATATGGAAAAACCGGCTTGGCACCCCGACCTCTTGGATTGGTTGGCCGAAGACTTTGCCGCGCACCACTACGACATGAAACGCCTGATCGAGCGGATCGTCACTTCGCGCGCATATCAACTGCCCGCAGTCGATCCCGGCGACCAGGATCAACGGGATTTTGTTTTCCGCGGCCCGTTGGTGCGACGGATGAGCGCAGAAGAGTTCCGCGATGCGCTGAGGAATCTCACGGGCATTGGGTATTCGTCTCGGGCCGCGGAAATCATTCCCAGCAAATCCGAGGAAAAGCGGTTTGCCCTGCCGAAGCGGATCAACTGGATGTGGAACGACCCGCAAGCCGCTGAGAAAGCCAAAGTCGGGCACGTTTATTTCCGCAGAATAGTTCAGCTCCCGGTTGTCCCCGAGGAGGCGACGTCGGTGATCGTTTGCGACGATAGCTTCAAACTCTTCGTCAACGGCCAGGAAGCGGGTTCCGGCAGCGACTCCAAGAAAGCGTTGCTGTTTGACGTACGGAAAATGCTAAAGCAGGGAGCGAACCTTTTCGCCATTGACGCGGTGAATCATTTGGCCGATGGCACCGCTCCCAACCCGACCAACGCCGTTCCCGGTACGGAGAACCCGGCCGGGCTTCTCTTCTACGCGCGCCTCCGCCATACGGGACGTGGCGCTCAGAGGACCAAGGATTTGGTCTCAGACAGTTCTTGGCTCTGTTCGGAGGACAAATGCGATCATTGGCAGGAGCCGGGGTTTGCCGCAGAGGGCTGGGGCCGGGCGGTTGAGTTGGGCGATATCGGGATACTGCCCTGGCATATCAGCAGGGCCCACATTACCACCAGACTCGCCGCGGCTTACGCTCGGAATGTCAGGGCTTCGCTGGTCGCCGGCGATTCGTTGATGATGGCACTGGGGCGGCCTAATCGCGAACAAGTCGTCACGACCCGTCAAACGGTGGCGACGACGCTGCAGGCTCTGGAAATGACTAATGGCGAAACTTTAGCCGACTTGTTGAAACGGGGCGCGGCGAACCTGCTGGCTGATCCTGCTGCTGCCAGAGGCAAATTGATTGCAACGTTGTACGAAAAGGCATTGAGCCGAAGACCCAGTGACCAGGAATTGAAATTGGCACGCGAGATTGTCGGCCAGCCGGCGCAACCTGCTGGCGTGGAAGATTTATTGTGGGCTGTGACGATGCTGCCCGAATTTCAACTTATTTACTAAAGGTCTTAACTATGAATTCTTCCGCATCACTCCAACACTCGGGGACTCCAATACTCCATTCACGAAATCGGACTCGCCGCGACTTCCTGAAGACAGCCACCACTGCAACGCTCTCGGCGCTCGCAGCGGGTTTTCCTCGCCAACTGGTAGCGGACAGCGAAGAAAAAATCATGCCTACCGCCGACACAGTCATTGTTCTCTGGATGGCCGGCGGGATGGCCCACACCGAGACCTTCGACCCGAAACGCTACACGCCTTTCGAGCCGGGCCTTAAGCCAGAGCAGGTCTTGAGCACCTTCCCGCAAATTGACACCGCGGTGGACGACATCAAACTCACCGAGGGTCTTGAGAACATCGCGCACGTGATGGATCGCGCCACATTGATTCGCTCCTACACGGCGGGCGATCTCGGGTTCATTCTGCACTCGCGCCATCAGTACCAGTGGCACACAGGCTACGCGCCGCCGCAGACCGTCGCCGCGCCCCATGTTGGTTCAATCATCGCGCGAACGCTTGGCCCGAAGGAACCCGCGGTTCCCGCCTTCATTGATATCGGCCAGCGTTTCGATCTGGGCGAGGGCGAGGAATTAAAGGCCTTTCACACCGCGGGTTTTCTGGGCAGCGAATACGGGCCTTTCATCATCGCCGATCCGGAAGAAGCGGTGAAAACCGTCCGCCCGCCCGCAGGCATGAGCCCATCCCGATTTGAGAGCAGGAGCAACTTTTACAAAAGGCTGGTCGCGGAAAGCCCCATCGGTCAACTGGGCAGCGATTACCAGAAGGAATCCCTGCTGCGCTCGCTCGACAATGCTCATCGATTACTCAGTTCGCCTGCCGCCAAGACCTTCGATCTGGCCCTGGAGCCAAAGGCAAGCTACGACAAATACAACACCGGCAACTTCGGCCTCGGCTGCTTGCTGGCACGGCGGCTGACCGAAGCAGGCGCGCGCTTCATCGAGGTGACTTCTGAGTATATTCCATTTCAATATTGGGACACACACGAGAATGGTCACACGCGCACGATTGGCCTGAAGAAATCGATCGATGCACCTGTCGCCCAACTCGTGCTCGACCTCGAGGAACGCGGGCTGCTTAATCGCACCCTGATTGTGCTCGCCAGTGAATTCAGCCGGGACATGCTGGTGGAGGGCAAGCCGGACAACAAAGTAAAGGATCAGGTCACGGTTCCGGATGTGATCAACGAGTTGAAGCACTACGGCATGCACCGGCATTTCACCGACGCTGGATGCGTATTGATGTTCGGCGGCGGGCTAAAACGGGGCTATCTCCACGGCAAGACCGCGAATGAGCGCCCGTGCAAGACGGTTGAGAAGCCGGTGATCATCGAAGATCTTCATGCTTCTATCTTCCGCGCCGTCGGGATTTCTCCGAGATTAAGTTACGAAATTGAGAAGCGCCCTTTTTATGTGACTCGCGACGGCCTGGGCAAGCCGATCCTCGAGCTTTTTGCGTGAAAGGGTGCATCTTGGCACTGCCACCGTAGCGCAGACTGGTCCCGACGCGTCGGGATGTCGCGGATCGGCAATCGATTGGCAATCCGCCACCTGCCGAATACCATTCGGCGAAATCCCGATTCGGAATCGGGGCCAGTCGGCGCTACGAGCCTGCCTCGAACCGTATCGGTGGCAATGCCAAGACGCGCCCTGCGTGAAGGAGGCGGGATCGCCTTAACTCGGCTTGCTCAAATGAAAGCAAGCCAGATCTCCCTGTTGTTTCTGGTTGAGCTCTTCGGCTCTGGCTCTGCAGGCGCGGATTTTTCCATAGGCCAGGATTGTTTTCACAGGACTTGCCTTCAGCGAGCGCGGATCGTTGGCGGGGATGTCCTTGGCATACTGTTCGCTCAGCCAGAATTGCTCGTCGTTGCCTTCATGGACGACTTTTTCAATGACGAGCCCGCATTTCGCGGCTAACAATTCGATGCTTTTGGTCGTATGCAAAAAAAAGTGGCGCGGGGCGTCCAGGTTCGCCCAGTTCACGCCGTAATGCTTCCAGGCGAAAGAAGAGGCGATTGGGATGCCAAGAATGACCTGGCCCCCAGGACTCAACTGGCCAGCCACTTGGGCCATCACCTGCCCCGGCTGTTCCATGTGCTCAAAAGAATGGTGCAGCATAATCAAATCAAACTGGCCAGGGATTTCTGACAAGTGTCGTTTGAAGACGGTCACTCCATTGGCATGGATCAGATCGCGCTGAAGAAAAGGGTCCACGCCGGTGAGATTCGTGAATCCGAGCCAGGCCAGGTCTTGGAGAAGGTTTCCCTGCCCGCAGCCTACGTCCAGAATCCGGGCTGTCTTCGGCGGATTGACCCGGCGCACCGCCAGCATTGAGCGATGAGCGAAAAAGAACTCGGTGAAGAGCCAGCCGGTCAGGCTTTTTCGGCCAAAGGCGTGGGCCATCCACTTGCGGCGAACGAAGGTTTTCAGTTTCCCATGGGGCTGGAGCGAGTAATAATTGGCTGCGTAGTACTTCTCCATGTCCGACGGAATCTCGACAATTTGCACGCATCCGCAGTGTCCGCATTCCAGGTAGATGAATTGATCGCGCAAGCCGAAGCTCATTTCCCGCGCAGTATGGAGACGGTTGTCTTGCGCGTTTTGGCAAATTTTGCAAGCAGACTGCATTAGACCTGGCCAAGGTACTGAAGCTCACGCCGCAAAGCAACGGAGCCCGGAGCCTTTGCAATCGAATTGACCAGATTCCAACCGGCTTATTAGAGTGACTCAAAAGCTCCTCATGGGACAAGCCGAGCCGCAAAACCCAGCCGCCCCTCTCACCGACCCATCTGCCGTCCGGCGCGGCGAGGGGGAACATGCGTTTCCCTTGGTTTCAATTATCATCCTGAACTACAACGGGGCCGATCTGTTGCCTGCCTGCCTCGATTCACTCCGCGACCTCGCCTATCCGCGTTATGAAGTGATCGTGGTGGAGAACGGCTCGACGGACAACTCACTGCAAGTCCTTGCAGGTTATCCGTGGGTCAAGGTAGTTCGCACCGAAAAAAACCTGGGCAGTACCGGAGGCTACAACTTTGGCCTGCCCCACAGCCAGGGCAAGTTTGTCTTGATGATGAATAACGACATGATCGCCAATCGCGAGTTTGTTTCCGTGCTCAGCGAGTACCTGGTGGCGCACCCCGAGGTCGGCATCGTCCAGGGCAAAATGATCCTGCCGCGATCCAAGGGAGCACTCGAAGTCTGCGGCTCCTTCCTGACCCGCTACGGCTTCCCTTATCATTACGGTTATTACAAGCCCGACGGCCCTAGATATCAGCGCAGTTATCCGGTGTTTACCGGCAAAGGCGCCTGCATGATGTTTCGCCGGAGGGTCATCGAGGAAGCTGGCGGATATTATTTCAACCCCGAGTTTTTTTGTTATTATGAGGAAACCGACTTGTGCCATCGCGCCTGGTTGGCCGGGTACGAGACCCATTTCGTCGCCAGCCCGCCGATCCAGCACCTGAGCGGTGTGACCATTGCCCGCAGTGAGAGTGCAGGCTTTAACCTGCACTATTATCTGCGCAACATGATGTTCAGCCTGCTCACCACGCTCGAACTCCCCTCGCTGCTTCGAATCATGCCGCTCTACCTGGCCATCTTTCTGGGCAGCATGACCCTCAGCGCCCTCATCGGAAGATGGCCCTCTGCCCAGGCACATTGGCGGGCTCTGGCCTATAACCTCTGCAATTTCAAAAAAATACGCCAGCAACGCCGACGTATCCGAGCCATTCGAAAGAAATCCGATCGCGAGATTTTCGTCAAAATCCTCCGCAACCCGCGGCTGGAATACTTCATCAAAACGTTCCAGGGGCGGCTGGCGGAGTATGAAGATTGATGGATTGATGGATGGATGCGTGAAACGTGGTGCGTGACCTCGCGCCGTCGCAGCGGGTTCGCCGCGGCCCCGCCGCGCTGCGCTTTCAGGCATTGTTCCGCCTACCGGCTGACGGGACCGCCTTGCGCGGAAGATTTGCCCTTGTTTTGGGCTTCTTCAGGTGGCCCGTCAGGGGTCACTCGCGCTTCAGTGGAGAGCAGCAATTTGTGGCCGGTGGAAGAAGTCAACTCTGCCTCAACAAGATAAGCGCGAAAGCCTTGGGCGGGGGTTTGAACGCGGGCCTGGACACGTTTGCCCGGGTTAGAGGGCAGCGCCACGCTCGACCAGGTCTTGTCGCGAAATTCGCGGTCAGACGAATCGGCAGTCCAAAGCCGGAACGATTTGGCGGGCGGGTCCACCTGGACAGCAATGGCCGCGGTTTTGGTCGAATTGGTCTGGAATTGCCACGTCATTCGCGGCAGAGACTCGTGGTCGGCGATCATTTGAAAAAAGGCAGCGAGTGTCTGGGTGGCTTCGTGGCCGCCCGCGAGATCGTGGCCGGCGTTTGGCGTTTGATAAACGAGCTTGGGTTCGGGCAACTCGTTCCAGTAATGGCGCAGCGAGTCCACCACCCAATAAGGGTCATTGGTGCCCAGCAACAGGAGCTTGGGCAGCGTGTAACGAGCGCGATAGTTGTAAGGATCCACCCAGCGGCGCAATTCGACCATGCGTGGCTCGTCCATGCGGTCAACCAGGTTGAGGTCGGTGTAATCGCGAATTTGCTCGCTCTGCCGGCCATACATTTTTTGGGCCCACTGGGTCTGGGTCTTCATGTTGAGCATGTCAATGACGATTGGAGCAATGGCCTTCACGCGCGGATCCACCGCGGCGCTTAGCCAGGTGGTCCAGCCGCGCTTGGACGCGCCAGAGACGACGAAGCGCTCCAGTTTTTGCCCGTACTCCTTGCCGGCAAAGGCCTGCACGGCATCCATGCCGCGCACGGCGGACTTGACCATCGGGAAGAGCAGCGGCCAGGAGCGGTCGCCGGTCTTGAGGTATTGATCGAAAGTGTAGGCAATCAGGGCGTCTTCCTTGCGCCCGTCAAAAAGCGGTTGATTAGGGACCTGGTTGATTACGGCGGCCAGGGCCCCGCCGCGCAGCGCCAGCGTCCGCAGCATGTCGAACTGCTTGTCCACGTCGCCATCCCCGGTGACGTAGAAAAAGGCCAGATCAGGATGGCGAATTTCCGCCGGGCGGACGACCAGCAGATTGTGCCGCCAGGCCAACCCGCGCCAGGTCTGGGAGGTGCACTGGAGCCGCACCACGGTCAATCGATCAACTTGCCGCTGGTCCACCTGTTGCCAGGCGAAGGAGTCGTCCGTCGCCCCCACATATTCGGCCAGGGCGTCGCCGTCGGCGGCCCCGAGCCTTTGAGGCAGGATTGCGGTCAGGCCGATGATAATTGCTGCCAGAGCCAGGTCTCGACAGCCGAAGGGAAGGGCGAAGACACGTCGCATAGGTTTCAACGTGCGCTGCCTCAGTAATTCGTCAAGGGCGTATTTGCTTTTCCTGCGCGATGGTTTAAGAATTAAGTGGAAACGATATGGAACTGTATTACAAAGACCTGATTTCGGAGGAGGCTTCGTTGGAGAAGCTGGTGGATGATTTGATGCTGTTGGTGCAGGGCGCGGATGAATTCGCCCAAGCGGCGGGCGTGACCCTCGGCCCGCAACCCACGGCGGAGATCACGACGCGGCTGGAACGTTTGCGGGAGAGCTGCCGCAGGGTCAAGCACCAAGCAATCGTCGGCGCCCGAGCGACCGATAAGTTGTTGCGGCAACATCCCTATTCATCGCTTGGGCTTGTTTTTGCCGCCGGCGTGCTGGCCGGGGTGCTGCTCAATGATAGGCGTCATTGAAAATCGAGCATTGAACATTAACGATTTAAGATGGCGGAGGCTGAAACGGCTGGCGTTGGTTTGTATCCTTCCTGTCGGTAGCTGCGCGGCGCAAATCCCGGCGCCGGTCCTGCCGGCCGGGGTGGGGGTGAACATTCACTTCGTTACCGGCCACGAGAAAGACCTCGATATGATCGCCGGCGCGGGATTCAAGTTCGTCCGGATGGATTTCAGTTGGACCGGCATCGAGAAGAAAAAGGGCGCATACGATTGGACCGGTTATGAAGAGCTGCTGAGGAACCTGGACCAGCGCGGATTGCGCGCAATCTTTATCCTGGACTACTCCCACCCTCTCTACGAAGAAACCGTCACCAGCCCGCATCCCATCACCGGCGAGCCGTACCAAAGCACAGCCTCACCACAGCGTCCGGAAAGCGTGGCGGCCTTCGCGCGCTGGGCGGCGGCAGCGGCCAAACATTTCAGCGGCCACCAGGTGATTTGGGAAATCTGGAACGAACCGAACGGAAATTTCTGGAGTCCCAAACCCGACGCGCAGCAATACGCGACGCTGGCATTGGCGGCCTGCAGGGCGATTCACCAGGCTGATCCAAAGGGGACCATCGTGGCCCCCGCAAGTTCGGGATTTCCATGGGACTTTCTGGAGACCTTTCTCAGATCCGGCGCGCTGGCATATCTCGATGCGGTGAGCGTGCATCCGTATCGCGAGTATGGCCGCCCGCCGGAAACCGCTGCCGGCGATTATCAAAGATTACGCCAGCTCATCGAGCAATATGCGCCGGCATCGAGGAAGGACAAAATTCCGATTCTGAGCGGCGAGTGGGGTTATGCGACCCATGAAGGAGGCCTCACGCTGGAGACGCA
>WNGL01008345.1_pt1 | contig 13851 bp, 13 predicted proteins | sample 5400591 | NCBI WGS metagenome assembly WNGL01 (sample SAMN13153377, study PRJNA577476) | soil metagenome | isolation source: 80 cm soil or saprolite under Garry oak tree replicate 1 | place: USA:California | collected 2016-06-15
GGCCAACACGAGCTGGCCGGTACGTTTCGCGGCAAACGTCTCGGAGACGCCGGTGCCGAGCGCGCGCGAGCTCGACGTCCTGCGCGACCTGCATGGCCGCACCGCGCGCGCCCACGGCCAAGCGGCTTGAAAGGGCGAGGGATGACTGCCACGCGCGATGTGTTTCTCTGTGACGCGGTGCGGACCCCGATCGGGCGCTATGGCGGCGCGCTCGTCAAGGTGCGCGCGGACGATCTCGCCGCGATCCCGATCAAGGCGCTCATCAGCCGCCACCCCAAGCTCGATTGGGCCGCGCTCGACGAGGTCGTCCTTGGTTGCGCCAACCAGGCCGGCGAGGACAACCGCAATGTCGCGCGCATGGCGCTGCTGCTCGCCGGCCTGCCCGAGACCGTGCCTGGCGTCACCGTCAACCGTCTCTGCGCCTCGGGCCTCAACGCCGTCGGCGATGCCGCGCGCGCGATCCGCGCCGGCGAGATCGACTTCGCGATCGCGGGCGGCGTCGAGTCGATGACCCGGGCGCCTCTGGTCATGGGCAAGGCGAGCGAGGCGTTCCAGCGCACGGCGGAGATCCAGGACACGACCATCGGTTGGCGCTTCATCAATCCGCTCATGAAGCAGCAATATGGCATCGATTCGATGCCCGAGACCGGCGAGAATGTCGCCGAGGACTACCAGGTCGCGCGCGCCGACCAGGATGCCTTCGCATTGCGCTCGCAGCAACGCGCGGGCAAGGCGATGGGGTCAGGCTTCTTCGCCGAGGAAATCGTTGCGGTCGAGGTGCCAGGGGGCAAGGCCGGCCCAGTGATGGTCGACAAGGACGAGCACCCGCGGCCCGACACCACGCTCGAGGGTCTCGCCAAGCTCAAGCCGTTCGCCCGCAACCCCGGCACCATCACCGCCGGCAATGCCTCCGGGGTCAACGACGGGGCGGCGGCGATGATTCTCGCCTCGGCGGAAGCGGCGAAGCGCCACGGGCTCACGCCGCGCGCCCGCGTCCTTGGGATGGCGTCGGCGGCGGTGCCGCCGCGGGTGATGGGAATTGGCCCGGTGCCCTCGACCCGCAAGCTGATGGAGCGGCTCGGGCTCAGGATCGGCCAATTCGACCTGATCGAGCTCAACGAGGCCTTTGCCTCCCAGGGGCTCGCCTGTCTGCGCCAGCTGGGGATTCCCGACGACGCCGAGCACGTCAACCCTCATGGCGGCGCGATCGCGCTCGGCCATCCGCTCGGCATGTCGGGAGCGCGGCTTGCCATGACCGCGGTGCACGGGCTGGAGAAGAGAGGCGGCAGGCTCGCGCTCGCCACGATGTGCGTCGGGGTCGGGCAAGGCGTTTCGCTCGCGCTAGAGCGGGTCTAGGGCACCGGCGCATTCGAAGGAGACGGCCGCGTGGTCATGAGTCAAGGCTACATCCCCTTTCATCCCAACCCGTCGAAGCCGAAATACCAGCCGCCGGCGGGCGCGGTCGACGCGCACTGTCACGTGTTCGGCCCCGAAAGCAGGTTTCCCTATGCGCCCGAGCGCAAATACACGCCCTGTGACGCGCCCAAGGAGAAGCTGTTCGCGCTGCGCGACTTCCTCGGCCTCGACAAGAATGTGATCGTGCAGGCGAGCTGCCACAGCAAAGACAATCGGGCCATGATCGATGCGCTCGACAGCTCCAACAACAAGGCGAGGGGCGTCGCTTTTGTGGGCGAGGAAGTCACCGACGCCGAGCTCAAGGCTTTTGACCGCGCGGGCGTGCGCGGCGTGCGCTTCAACTTCGTGCGTCGGCTCGTCGATTTTACCCCGCGCGACGTGCTGGAGCGCATCGCCGCCCGGGTTGCGCCGCTCGGCTGGCACATCGTGGTCTATTTCGAGATGCCCGACCTGCCCGAGCTGGAATCGTTCTTCGCCTCGCTGCCCACGACCGTCGTCGTCGATCACATGGGCACGCCGAGCGTGGCGAAGGGCGTCGACGATCCCGAAAACCAGCGCTTCATCCGGCTCATGGAGAACCGCGAGAATTTCTGGGTCAAGGTCACTTGCCCGGAACGGATGACGCTCAAGGGACCGCCCTACGACGATGTGGTGCCGTTCGGGCGGACGCTGGTCGAAAAATTCCCCGACCGCGTCCTCTGGGGCACCGACTGGCCGCACCCGAACATGAAGAAGGAAGCCCCCGACGATGGCCTGCTGGTCGACGTGATCCCGAAGATCGCGCCGACGGCGGCGCTGCAGAAGGCGCTGCTGGTCGACAACCCGATGCGACTCTATTGGGCTTAGAATTACTCTCATGTCATCCCGGCCGAGCGAAGCGAGAGCCGGGATCCATGGTCCTGCGGGCTCGGAGCGATGGGTCACTGATCGCCCTTCGGGCGTCCGGGACGACAATCGGCTGCGGCGACGACTTACGTTGCGATGCCGCTCTGCGCTATATATGTCAGGCCAAATCCAGTCGCGCCGGGGAGATGGAGCAACGCCGATGGCACGCACGGAGCACGATTACGACGACATCCCGGGCACGTTCGTGTTCGACGCCGAGCGCTCGCGCGAGGGCTATCACATCAATATGTTCTGCATGTCGCTGATGAAGGAGGAGAACCGCAGGGCCTTCAAGGCGAACGAAGCGGAGTATCTGAACAAATTCGCGCTGACGCCGCAGCAGCGCGAAGCGATCCTCAGGCGGCAGTGGAACCGAATGCTCGAGCTCGGCGGCAACATCTATTTCACCGCCAAGCTCGGCGCGACCGATGGCCTCTCGTTCCAGCAGGTCGCCGCCATCATGACCGGCTCGACCCAGCAGGACTACGCCGACATGATGCTCAAGGGCGGCAGGTCGGTCGAAGGAAATCGCAGCAAGTCGCAGTCCGGCAAGCCGCAGACGAAGTCGAAACCCAAGCAGAAGTCGAGCAAGAAACGTGGCTAGGATCATCGCAGGAGTATCGTCCTCGCACGTGCCCGCCATCGGCGCGGCGATCGACAACAAGAGGACCGAAGAACCCTATTGGAAACGGGTGTTCTCGGGCTTCGAAACATCCAAGGAATGGATGGCGAAGGCGAACCCCGATGTCGCGATCGTGGTCTACAACGACCATGCGTCCGCGTTCTCGGTCGAGATCATTCCGACCTTCGCGCTCGGCTGCGCGGCCGAATTCCCGCCCGCCGACGAGGGCTGGGGCCCGCGCCCGGTGCCGGTGGTGAAGGGGCATCCCGAGCTTGCCTCCCACATCGCCCAGTCGGTGATCCTCGACGAGTTCGACATCACCGTGGTCAACAAGATGGAGGTCGATCACGGCCTCACCGTGCCGCTGAACCTGCTGTTCGGCTCGCCGAAGGAATGGCCCTGCCCGGTCATCCCGCTCGCGGTCAACGTGGTCATGTACCCGCCGCCGACCGGGCACCGCTGCTTCATGCTCGGCAAGGCGATCCGCAAGGCGGTGGAGTCCTTCCCCGAGGATTTGCGGGTGGTGATCTTCGGCACCGGCGGCATGTCGCACCAGATCAGCGGGCCGCGCGCGGGCCTGATCAACAGCAATTTCGACAAGGCCTTCCTCGACAATCTCACGAAGGATCCGAAGAAGCTCACCCGCATCCCGCATCTCGAATACATGCGCGAGGCCGGCGCCGAGGGCATCGAGATGGTGATGTGGCTGATCATGCGCGGCGCGCTCGACGACAAGGTCGAGGAGGTCTACCGGTTCTATACCGTGCCGGCCTCGAACACGGCGGTCGGGCACATCATCCTCGAAAACAGAGGACGCGCCGCACCTGGCAAGCGGGCCGCCGCGACCAAAGGGAGGCGCAAGATCACCAGCAAACGGCGGGTGGCGGCGCATCGAAGCAATCACCCGGCCATACGCAGAGGTTGATGATGAAGATTTGCGTCGCCGGCCAAGGCGCCTTTGGCCAGAAGCACCTCGATGCGTTGAAGCGCATTCCCGACGTGGAAGTGACGTCGCTGGTGGGGGGCAATCAGGACGCGACCGCCCAAGTCGCCAAGAAATACGGCATCTCCCATTACACCGGCGATCTCTCCGAAGGCATCAAGCGTGCCGACGCGGTGATCCTCACCACGCCCACCAAGATGCACTTCCGCCAGGGCGAGCAGGTGATGCGCGCCGGCAAGCATGTGCTGGTCGAGATTCCGGTGACCGACAGCGTCGAGGACGCGGAGAAGCTCGTCAAGATCGCGCAGGAGACCGGCGTCGTCGCCATGGGCGGCCATGTGCGCCGCTTCAATCCCAGCCACCAGTGGATCCACAAACGGATCAAGAAGGGCGAGCTGAACATCCAACAGATGGACGTGCAGACCTATTTCTTCCGCCGCAAGAACATCAACGCCGCCGGAAATCCGCGCAGCTGGACCGACCATCTCCTCTGGCACCACGCCGCCCACACGATCGACCTGTTCCAGTACCAGGCCGGCGAGACGATTTCCGATTGCTACGCGGTGCAGGGGCCGATCCACCCGCAGCTCCATATCGCCATGGACATGGGCATCGTCGCCAAGGTGCCGTCGGGGGCGATCCTCACGCTGTCGCTGTCGTTCAACAATGACGGGCCGCTCGGCTCGTTCTTCCGCTACATCTGCGACAACGGCACCTACCAGGCCCTCTACGACGACCTGGCGGACGGAAAGAAGAACCCGATCGACGTGTCCAAGGTCGACGTCTCGATGGACGGCATCGAGCTCGAGGACCGCGAATTCATCGCCGCGATCAAGGAAAAACGCGAGCCGAATGCGAGCCTCGCCCAGGTGCTCCCCTGCATGCGCGTCCTCGGCAAGCTCGAGCAGATCGTCGACCCGCAGCGCAAGGCGCACGCGTAAGCTCGCGAGAGGGACCCCGCCGCGTAAGGAGTATCGCCATGCAGCGAAGCAAGCCGCCGTACCGGGCCGATCATGTCGGCTCGATTCTGCGCAGCGCGCCGATCAAGCAGGCGCGCGCAAAAAGCGAGAAGGGCGAGATCGGCGCAGATGAGCTCAAGGAGGTCGAGAACCGCGAGATCGAAAAGATCATCAAGAGGCAGGAAGCGATCGGGCTCAAGCTCGCGACCGACGGCGAATACCGCCGCTCCTGGTGGCATTTCGATTTCCTGTGGGGGCTCAACGGCTGCGAGCGCGTGATCCTCGACCATGGCATCCAGTTCCATGGCGTCGAGACCAGGCCCGACAGCATCCGCGTCGTCGGCAAGCTCGATTTCCCGCCGGACCACCCGATGCTCGATCACTTCAAGTTCGTGAAGACGCGCGCCAAGGTGACGCCAAAGATGTGCATTCCGTCGCCGCCGGTGCTGCATTTCCGCCTGCCGAAGGACGGCGTCGACAAGCGCATCTATCCGGACATGGACGGCTTCTTCGACGACCTCGGCCAGACCTACCGCAAGGCGGTGAGGGCGTTCTACGATGCGGGCTGCCGCTATCTGCAGTTCGACGACACGGTCTGGGCCTATCTCTGCTCGCAAGACGAGATGCGCAAGGCGCGCGAGCGCATGTCGATGGTCGACCAGCTGCCGCAGATCTACCAGCGCGTGATCAACACCGCGCTGCAGGGGAAACCTTCCGACATGGTCATCACGACCCATGTCTGCCGCGGCAATTTCCGCTCGACCTGGGTCTCGGAGGGCGGCTACGAGCCGGTCGCCGAGCGCCTCTTGGGCGGGGTCAATTTCGACGGTTATTTCCTCGAATACGACACCGAGCGCGCGGGCGGGTTCGAGCCGCTGCGCTTCCTGCCGAAGGGGCCGAAGGCGGTCGTGCTCGGCCTCGTCACCTCGAAGAGCGGCACGCTCGAGAAGAAGGACGACGTCAAGCGCCGCATCGAGGAAGCGACCAAGTTCGCCTCGCTGGAGCAGTTCTGCCTCTCGCCGCAATGCGGCTTCGCCTCGACCGAGGAGGGCAATATCTTGGCCGAGGAGGAGCAGTGGGCGAAGCTGCGCGCGATCGTGGAGGTCGCCGAAGAAGTGTGGGGCTGAACTTAACATGCAGCGAACCAAGCCCCCCTTCCGCGCCGATCATGTCGGCAGCCTGTTGCGCTCCGCTGCCCTCAAGGAGGCGCGCGGGAGGCGCGAGCGCGGCGAGATCGGCGCCGCCGAGCTCAAGGCGGTCGAGGACCGCGAGATCGAGGCGGTGATCAGGAAGCAGGAGGCGGCGGGACTCAAGTCCGTCACCGACGGCGAATATCGCCGCTCGTCCTGGCAAACCGATTTCCTGGTCGGCCTCGACGGGGTCGAATCCTATTACGGCGAGCGCAAGATGCTGTTCAAGGGGCCGCAGCCGCGGCCGATCCTCCTGCGCATCAACAAGAAGCTCGGCGGCTACGTGCCGCATCCGATGATCGAGCATTTCAAGTTCGTGCAGGCGCGCGCCAAGGTGACGCCGAAGATGACGATCCCCTCGCCCTCGACGCTGCATTTCCGCTATGGGCGCGAGGCGGTGCCGGAAAGGATCTACGCCTCGATGGACGAGTTCTACCGCGATCTCGGCGAGACCTATCGCAAGGTGGTGCGCGCCTTCGCCGAGGCGGGCTGCCGCTATCTGCAGCTCGACGAGGTCAACCTCGCCTATCTCTGCGACCCGGCGCTGTGCGAGCAGGTGCGCGCGCGCGGCGAAAACCCCTCCGCGCTGCCGATGATCTATGCCGGCATGATCAACGCGGCGATCTCGGACATCCCGCCCGACATGACCATCAGCATGCATCTCTGCCGCGGGAATTTCCGCTCGAGCTTCGTCGGCACCGGCGGCTACGAGCCGGTCGCCGAGATTTTGTTCAACACCATCGCGGTGCACGGCTATTTCATGGAATACGACACCGAGCGCGCCGGCGGTTTCGAGCCGCTGCGGTTCGTACCCAAGGGCAAGACCGTGGTGCTCGGCCTCGTCACCAGCAAGACCGGCCAGCTCGAAAGCCGCGAGGAACTTCTACGCCGCATCGATCAGGCGGCGAAGTTCGTCGCTATCGACCAGCTCTGCCTCTCCCCGCAATGCGGCTTCGCCTCGACCGAGGAAGGCAATGTGCTCGCCGAGGACGAGCAATGGGCCAAGCTCGCCATGATCGTCGAGTTGGCCGAGGAGGTGTGGGGGTAGCGCGTCTGGACGCAACGATTCGGTCGTCATTGCCGGGCTTGACCGGGCAATCCATCTTCTTCGCATAAAATCTTTACGCGATGGCCCCCCGGGTCAAGCCCGGGGGTGACGAACGTGGGTGTGCAATGGCTGAGCGATCGAGAATCGCAACGGGATCGAGCAAAATGGCTGAGGGGATCATCGCCGGAAAAGTCGCCATCGTCACCGGTGCGGGCCGTGGCATCGGCCGCGCCGTCGCGCTCGCGCTGGCGCGGGAGGGCGCGCGTGTCGTGGTCTGCGACATCGGCGCGAGCCTCCAAGGCGCGGGCACCGACACCGGGCCGGCGCAGGGCGTGGCCAACGAGATCCGGGCGGCAGGCGGCGAGGCGATCGCCTCGACGCTCTCGATCGCGGAGCCGAAGAACGGCGAGGAGATCGTCAACGCCGCGCTCACGGCCTTCGGCCGCGTCGACATTCTGGTCAACAATGCGGGCATCCTGCGCGACGTGATCTTCCACAAGATGAGCTGGTCGGACTGGTCGGACGTGCTCGCGGTCCATCTTGACGGCGCGTTCAACATGAGCCGCGCCTGCGCCGCCCAGTTCCGCGAGCAGAATTCCGGCGCCTTCGTGCACATGACCTCGACCTCGGGCCTGATCGGCAATTTCGGCCAGGCCAATTACATGGCGGCGAAGCTCGGCATCATGGGGCTCTCGCGCGCGATCGCGCTCGACATGGCGCGCTTCAAGGTGCGGTCGAACTGCATCGCTCCGTTCGCCTGGACCCGCATGATCGACTCGATCCCGGCCGCGACCGAGGAGGAGAAGCGCCGGGTCGAGCGGTTCCGCGAGATGACCCCGGAAAAGATCGCGCCGCTCGTCGTCTATCTCGCCTCCGACCGCGCCGAAGGCATCACGGGACAGGTTTTCGGCGTGCGCAGCAACGAGGTTTTCCTGTTCAACCAGCCGCGCCCGATCCGCTCGATCCATCGCTCCGAGGGCTGGACGCCGCAGACCCTCGACCAGCAGCTCAAGGGCGCGTTCGGCCCCTCGCTCACGCCGCTCGAGCGCTCGGGCGATGTCTTCAGCTGGGATCCGGTATGATGCCAACGCGACCAACGGATCAAACCGCTGCGCCGATCGAGCCATGCCCATCGTCTACGAAAAACTCCTGGCGCTGAAGATTCCCGAGGTCGCGCACGGCTACGGTGCGAAGGACTGCATGCTCTATGCGCTCGGCGTGGGACTTGGCCTCGATCCCCTCGACCAGGACCAGCTCGCCTTCGTCTACGAGAAGAACCTCAAAGTGTTGCCCACGATGGCGGTGGTCATGGGCTATCCCGGCTTTTGGGTGAAGGAGCTCGACACCGGCATCGACTGGGTGAAGGTGGTGGCGGGCGAGCACAGCCTCATTCTGCACCAGCCCCTGAAGCCTTCGGGCACGGTGCTTGGCCGCACCCGCATCGTCGAGATCGTCGACAAGGGCGCGGGCAAGGGCGCGCTCGTCTATTCCGAGCGCAGCATCCACGACCGGGCCAGCGACGAGATCGTCGCCACCATCGCGCAGACGACGTTCTGCCGCGGCGACGGCGGCTTCGGCGGCCCGCCGCGGGCGCAGCGTCCGGCGCATCCGATCCCCGAACGCGCGCCCGACCTCGTCTGCGACCTGCCGACCCGGCCGGAAATGGCGCTGATCTACCGGCTCAGCGCCGACCCGAACCCGTTGCATGCCGACCCCGCGGTCGCCAGCGCCGCGGGCTTCCCGCGCCCCATCCTGCATGGGCTCGCGACCTTCGGCGTCGCCGGCCATGCGATCCTCAAGAGCCTGTGCGGCTACGACCCCTCGCGCCTGACCGCGATCGGCGGACGCTTCTCCGCGCCGGTTTTTCCAGGCGAAACGATCCGCACCGAGATCTGGCGCGACGGCCCGGTCGTGAGCTTCCTCGCCCGCGTGCTCGAGCGCGACGTGATCGCGCTCAACAACGGAAGAGCGGAGGTCCGCTGAATTCGGCTTTCCGAGACGTGTCGCGGCGCAACCTGGTCATGCTCCCCGCTTCGTGACGAGGACATGCTTGCGTCTGTGATTGACGACGAATGCTCGTTGGACCTTCTGGAACAGCCCGCGCGGCAAGAAGCCGTAGAAGCAGCGATCGTCATTGCGGTTGCCTCTGCGGGTTTGTCGGATCGGCCGCAAGTCGGGCCCGGGCCAAACGAAGATATTGACTTCGGTGACGTCGATCCATGATGGCTCGTCGTCAAGGCCGAGGTGCCTTTTCACAGTCGCCGGTATCGGGATCTTTTCATTCTTCTCGGTTGGGGCGGAATGTGTGATTGGCACAACATAGACTACTTCAGATGGGCCGAGATCCCGCCGCGTGAAAATGATTGCAGCCGGCCGGTCTTTCGACCCTTCTTTCCGCCCTTGTTTCGATTCATCGGCCCAAAGATAGGAATAGCTGAGCACCAAACCGATGTGTGGACGGTCGGGGAGCCGCACCGGTCGGTCGCCTCATCGCCGGCCCGAAGACGATTTCCGCCTGTGGCGAATCTTAAGGTCTTTGATTTCATACCTATGTTCTGGTGCGATATCGGCACTGGCAATCATTGCGATTTCAGCGTCGCTCAAGTCCTCCACACGAACCGCTCGCCGAAAGCAGGCCCAAAGCTCGTTGAATGTGTCAGCGGAAACTAGATAAGCCGTCTCGCGGCCATGCTTGGTGACCTGAACAGGCTCCTTGAGAGACTTGTCATGCCAATATCCGAAATTCTTCTGGACTTCAGACGCGGAGGCTTTGGCAACCATGGTCTATCCTGTTTTCCAGATTTTACGTAAAATATGAAAGGCTTGCCGGTTTGACAAGTCCGGATTCGGAAGGGCTGAAGGAGGCCCTCGGCCCTGAACACGACAAGGGCGACGTGACAATCGTCATCGCCGGGCGCTTATTCCCATGGCATTGCATGAGCGATCCTGACCGAGACCAGCCAACCGACGACCTCGCGCCCATCCGCGCCGCCGTGCGCGCGCTCTGCGCCGACTTCCCGGGCGAATACTGGCGCAAGCTTGATCGCGAGCGCGGCTATCCATCCGAGTTCGTCGCCGCGCTGACCAAGGCCGGCTTCCTCGCCGCGCTGATCCCGGAGCAATACGGCGGCAGCGGCCTCGCGATGCGGGAGGCGGCCGCGATCATGGAGGAAATCCACGCCTCCGGCGGCAATGGCGCCGCCTGCCATGCCCAGATGTACACGATGGGCACCCTGTTGCGGCATGGCAGCGACGCCCAGAAGGCGCGCTGGCTTCCTCCGATCGCCAAGGGCGAGCTGCGGCTGCAGGCCTTCGCCGTCACCGAGCCGGGCTCGGGCTCCGATACGCTCGGCCTTCGCACCACGGCGGTGCGCGAGGGCGGCGACTATGTCGTCAACGGGCAGAAGATCTGGACCTCGCGCGCCGAGCATTCCGATCTCATGCTGCTGCTCGCCCGCACCACGCCGCGCGAGGCGGCGAAGCGGCGCACCGAAGGCCTCTCGGTCCTCCTCGTCGACATGCGCGCGGCGAAGGGCCTCACCATCCGGCCGATCCGCACCATGATGAACCACGCCACGACCGAACTCTTCTTCGACGGCCTGCGGGTGCCGGCGGAGAACTTGATCGGCGAGGAGGGGCAAGGCTTCCGCTACATCCTCTCGGGCATGAACGCCGAGCGCATCCTCATCGCGGCCGAGTGCATCGGCGACGCCAAGTGGTTCATCGCCAAGGCCACCGCCTACGCCAAGGAGCGCGAGGTCTTCGCCCGGCCGATCGGGCAGAACCAGGGGGTGGCGTTCCCGATCGCGCGCGCCTATGCGGGGATGCGGGCGGCCGAGCTGATGGTGCGCGAGGCGGCGCGTCTCTACCAGGCCGCCCACGAATGCGGGGCGGAGGCCAATATGGCGAAGCTCCTCGCCGCCGACGCCTCCTGGGCCGCGGCCGAGATGTGCCTGCAGACCCACGGCGGCTTCGGCTTTGCCGAGGAATTCGACATCGAGCGGAAATTCCGCGAGACAAGGCTCTACCAGGTGGCGCCGATCTCGACCAATCTGATCCTCTCCTACCTCGCCGAGCATGTGCTGGGATTGCCGAGGTCGTATTGAGGCGTCATGTATTGAGGTGTCATGTATTGAGGCGTCATGTATTGAGGTGTCATTGCCGGGCTTGACCCGGCAATCTATCTTCTTCGCATCAAAAATTTTCATGCGATGGACCCCCGGGACAAGCCCCGGGGGTGACGAACGTGCCCGGGGTGACGAACGTGGGTGTGCGTCCGTGAGTTCGATCCTGCTCGCCGATATCGGTGGCACCAAGAGCCGCTTTGCCCTTGGCGGCTCTTCCGGGCGACCGCAGCAGATCCTGGTGATCGAAGACGACGCGTTCCCCAGCCTCGAAGCCGCGATTGCCTCCTATCTCGAAAAGACCGGCGTCAGCCCTCGGTCTGCTGTCCTCGCCGTGGCCGGGCCGATCGACGGCGAGGAGATCGCGCTCACCAACCGGGCCAGCTGGCGGTTCCGCCGCGACGAGATGGCGCGCCGCTTCGGATTCCGGCAGCTCCGCGTCGTCAACGACTTCGAGGCGATCGCCTGGGCATTGCCTCGGCTCGGCGCGGGCGACACCCGCCCGCTCGGCAAGCCGACCGCGCCGCGCGAGGGGGTCAAAGCCGTGCTCGGCCCGGGCACCGGCCTCGGCGTCGCCGCGCTCGTGCCAGCGGGCGGTCGCTGGCACGTGCTGGCGAGCGAAGGCGGCCATGTCTTGTTCGGGCCGCAGGCGCAGGACGAGATCGAGGTCTTCACGCGGCTCTTCGCCGAGCACGGCAGCATCAGCGCCGAGACCGTGCTGTCCGGTCCTGGCCTGGCGCGGCTCGCAGGGGCGCTCGACCCGCCGGCAGCGAGCCGGACGCCGGAGATGATGGTCGCCGGCGCGCTTAACCGCGAGCCGTCGGCGCTGGCGGCAGCGCGGCTGTTCGTGCGGCTGCTCGGCCGCTTTGCCGGCGGCACCGCGCTCACGTTCAAGGCGCTCGGCGGAGTCTACATCACCGGCGGTGTCGCCTGCGGGGGCGTGAATTGCCCCCGGAGAGAGCGGCCTCACGCCAGCCCAAGCTCGCCGAAGGCGTCCTTGTGGTGCTCGGCCGATTCCGGCCCGAAGCAGCAGAACACCGCCCGCTGCAATCCGCGTGGTTTCGCCGCGACTTCCGACGCCACCGTGCCGACCGCGATGCGGGCCGCGCGGTCGGGCGGGAAGCGATAGACGCCGGTCGAAATCGCGGGATAGGCGATCGAGGTGAGCTGGTGCTCGGCCGCGAGCGCGAGCGCGGTGCGATAGCAGGAGGCGAGCAGCTCGTCTTCGCCCTTGTGGCCGCCGCTCCAGACCGGACCGACCGTATGGATGACATGCTTCGCCTTGAGCCGATAGCCGCGCGTGATCTTGGCCGCGCCGGTCGCGCAGCCGCCGAGGCCTTTGCACTCCGCGAGCAGCTCGGGCCCCGCGGCACGATGGATCGCGCCGTCGACGCCCCCGCCGCCGAGCAGCGATGTGTTGGCGGCATTCACGATCGCATCGACCGCAAGCGTGGTGATGTCGGCGACGCAGATTTCGATCCGGGTCGCGCCGACCACGGCGGTAATGAGTGGCTCTCTGGCCTCGGCCATTGTCAGCGTTGTTGTCGGGAGTGGTGTATACTCGGTCCGTCCGACAATAACCTAACTCAGGGCCAGATCGAAATCGGGAGGAGGATCGTGATGAAGAAATTCATGGAGACATCGCGGAGGTCGGGTATGCTGGGTGGCGTGGTCTTCGCCACGATGCTCTGCGCGACTCTGGGGCTCATGCTCGGTCCCAGTCGCGGCCAAAACCCGAGCCCCGACGACTGGAAGGTCGACCCGCTGCGGGGGCCGGTCGATCTGGGCCTGACCGACCCGTCGCTGGTCGGCGCGATCGACGTCCATCTGCATGTCGATCCGGACGCGCCCGGGACCGGGGGGACGATCCGGGCGCTCGATGTGTTCGACGCCGCCAAGATCGCGATCTCGCGCGGCATGCGCGGATTCGTGTTCAAGACCCATCAGGACGCAGGGTCGGCGGGCGAGGCCTATATGGTGCGCAAGCACGTGGCGCCGAGCTTCGAGATTTTCGGCCGCATGGCGTCGAACTACGCCACCGGCGGGATCAATGTCGCGGCGCTCGAGCACTACACCCAGATCAAGGGCGGATGGGGGCGAATCTTCGAAATGCCGACCCGCGACTCGATCACCGCGACCACCCGTCCGGGCAGCATGGACCCGGCGAATCTGGCCAAGACCCGGCCATGGATGCTCATGATGCCGTCCGAGACCCCGCCCTACATCGCAGTGTCCAGGAACGGAGAGCTGCTGCCCGAGGTGAAGCACCTGATCGGCGTGATGGCCAAGATCAGGACCGTGGACAGCAACGGCCGCATGGTTCTGGCGACCGGCCACGCGACCCCCGAGGAGCACCTGCTGCTGGCCCGCGAAGGACGCCAGCAGGGCCTCAATGTTCTCCTCACCCATCCCGGCGACATTCCCCAATTGCCGGAAGCGGCGAGGCTCGGCGCCTTCGTCGAGCTCAACGCCTCTGGCATCTACAAGACCGAAGCCGGCCGCGCGGCGGCGGCGGCTCTGGTTCGCAAGATCGGGGCCGAGCACATCATCGTCGGGACCGACTGCGGGCAGACCTCGAACGTGTACCCGACGGACTGCTTGGCGCTGGCCGCCCGGGGAATGCGCGCCCACGGCGTGACCCAGCGCGAGCTCGACCTGATGTAC